>Ga0182792_1002599_pt1 | contig 12511 bp, 10 predicted proteins | sample Passage237B_FD_130497 | JGI IMG/M metagenome (GOLD analysis project Ga0182792, IMG submission 130497) | Cellulose adapted compost microbial communities from Newby Island Compost Facility, Milpitas, CA, USA - Passage2 37B (version 2) (version 2) ...
CTTCCCCCCGCCCCGCCGCCGGGCCGCCCGGGGCGGCGCCCTGCTGCGCAACGCCACGCTGCGCGGGGGCGGCGGCCAGCCGGCGTGGGTCGAGGGGCGGGTCAGCGACCTCGACGGCCGGCCGGTGGCTGGCGCGCAGGTCGAGATCTGGCAGTGCGACGAAGGCGGCCGCTACCACCACAGCGGCGACGGCAACCGGGCGGACCCGGCCTTCCAGGGCTTCGGGCGGGTAACGGTGGGGGCCGACGGCGCCTGGCGCTTCCGCACCATCCGGCCGGTGCCCTACACCGGGCGCACGCCGCACATCCACTTCAAGGTGAAGCTGGGCGGGCGCGAGCTGCTTACCACGCAGCTCTACGTGGAGGGCGACGCCGGCAACGCCCGCGACGGCCTCTGGCGCCGCCTGAGCGCGGAAGACCGCGCGGCGGTGACGGTGCCCTTCGTGCCCGGCAGCGACGGGCTGCAGGCGCGCTTCCCGATCGTCGTCGCCGCCTGACGGGCGGGCGCCACTATGCGCCGCGCAGCACCTGCGCGAACAGCGGCGCGTCCACGTTGCCGCCGGTGAGCATCACGCCCACCCGCCGCCTGGCCCAGCGTTCGCGCTGCTGCATCGCGGCGGCCAGCGCGGCGGCGCCGGCCCCTTCGGCCAGGTTGTGGGTGGCGCGGTAGAGCAGGCGCATGGCGGCGGCCACCTCCTCGTCGGTGACGGCGACCACGTCGTCGGCCTCGCGGCGCAGCACCTCCAGCGATTCGGGCACCGGCGTGCGGCAGGCCATGCCGTCGGCCAGCACCGTGCTCACCGGCGCCTCCACGGCATGGCCGGCGCGCCAGGAATCGAGGTACGCCGTCGCATGCGCCGACACCACGCCCACCAGCCGGGTCTTCACCCCCGCGTGCGCCCGCGCCGCCGCGGCGGCGGCGAAGCCCGAGCCCAGGCCGATGGGCACGAACAGCACCTCCGGCGGCGCCTCGCGCAGCGCCTCGAAGAACTCGACGCAGGCCGTCGCCACGCCGCGCACCAGCTCGCGGTCGAAGCTCGGCACGCGATGCAGGCCCTGCGCCTCGGCCAGTTCCGCCGCATGCTCGGCGGCGGCCTGGAAGTCGTCGCCGTGCTCGACCAGCGTGACGCCCAGCGCGCGCATGGCGGCGTTCTTCTCCACCGAATTGCCGTGCGGCACCACGATGGTGGCCGCCAGGCCGTGCCGCCGCGCCGCGAAACCGACCGACTGGCCGTGGTTGCCGCGCGTGGCGCTGATGACGTGCCGCACGCCGGGCTGCGTGCGCCGCAGCGCGTCGAAGTAGGTCAGCCCGCCGCGGAGCTTGAAGGCACCCACGGGCGTGTGGTTCTCGTGCTTGAGCCAGACCTCGCAGCCCAGCGCCTCGGCCAGCAGCGGCCAGGCGTACTGCGGCGTGGGCGGCAGCGCGGCCTGCACGGTGCGCCGTGCGTCGGCGATCTCGTCGGCGGTGAATCGCATGGCGGGCCTCACTCGCGTTCGGGCAGGGCGATGCGAACGGCCAGCGCGGCCAGCACGCTGCCTATCACCCAGCGCTGGGCGCGCAGCCAGCCCTCGCTGCGCGAGAGGAAGACGGTGATGCCGGCCGCGCCCAGCACCAGCGCGCAGTTCACCGCGCCGCTGATGCCGATCTGGATCGCGCCCAGCTTCAGGCTCTGCAGCAGCACCGAGCCCTGGTCCGGGTGCAGGAACTGCGGGAAGAAGGAAAGGTAGAACATCGCCACCTTCGGGTTCAGCACGTTGGTGAGGAAGCCCATGGCGAACAGCCGGCGCGGCGGGTCGGTCGGCAGGGTGCGCGGCTGGAAGGGCGCCGCGCCGCCCGGCTTCACCGCCTGCCAGGCCAGCCACGCCAGGTAGGCCGCGCCGGCCAGCCGGATCGCGTCGAAGGCGAAGGGCACGGCCAGCAGCAGCGCCGTGAGGCCCAGCGAGGCCGCCATCAGGTGCACGACGAAGCCCAGCAGCACCCCGGCCAGCGAGAGCAGCCCCGCCGCGCGGCCCTGGCACAGCGCGCGCGAGACGCAATAGATCATGTTCGGCCCCGGCGTGAGCACCAGCACCAGGGCGGCCAGGGAGAAGAACAGCAGCTCGTGCAGGCCGGTCATCAGAGTCCTTTCGATGCGAGCATGACCTCGCCGCGCGGCGTGCGCAGCCGCGCGGCCAGGCTGGGGGCGCCGGCCTCCACCGGCACGGTGTCCTGCAGGCCCAGCGCCGCCAGCGCCGGGCGCAGCGCCTCGGGCCGCGGGTGCGCCGCCTGCAGCGCCAGCAGGTCGACGCCGGCGTGCGGCAGGCTGTCAGCGGGATGCGCTTCGCCGCCCCACTGGATCAGCGTGGGCAGCGCGCCGTAGAAGAGGCGCTGGCCGTCGTCGCGCACCGTGATCTGCCACTGCAGGCGGCCGGCCGGCGTCTGCCGCGAGGCCGCGAGCACCGCGCCGCGGTCGATCGGCGCCGGCCCGGCGGCCAGCGCCTGTACGGCGGCGTGCATGTCGGGCACGCGGGCGACCCAGTGCACCAGGCGCGGGCCGTCGTGCTCCAGGCCGGCCTGGAGCACCGGGTCGTCCAGGTCGAACCAGCGCCGCAGGCCGCGGGCGCGGGCAGGCTGCGCGCCGTGGTCGATGGCGATGATCTCCAGGTAACAGCGCGGGAAGCCGGCACCGCCCAGCGCCAGCAGCCGGTTGTGCGTGCCCATCAGCGGGTGCGCGCCGCCGGGCGCGGGCGTGACGCCCAGCGTCGCCTCGCACCAGGCCACGCCCTCGGCCAGCGAGGCGGCGGCGACGACGAGGTGGTCGATCTGCGGGGACATCGGCATACCTTCGCGCTGGCGCGCTGCGGTGCGAGCCCCCTTCGGAGCGGCCGGGCGGGGGCTCACAGTGCCACGCGGCCCTCGATGCAGGGCGCGACGTCGCCGCCCACCCACACCTGGCCCTCCGCGTCGCGCTCGATGAAGACGCGGCCGTCGCGCCCCAGGCACTGCCCCTGGCCGGCGACGTAGCGCTCGCCCAGGTGGCCCTCCGCGATCAGCCACTGCGCCAGGCTGGCGTTGAGGCTGCCGGTGACCGGGTCCTCGTCCACGCCGATGGGCGCGGCGAAGGCGCGCACCTCCAGGTCCACCGTGTCCTCGCGTTCGGCCACGGCGACGTCGCCCTCGTCCTGGCGGCCCCCAAAGGCGCGCGCCTCGCGGCTGGAGCGGCCGATCAGGAAGGGCGACGCCTGCGACGCCGGCAGCCCGGCGACGCCGATCTTCTGCCCCAGCTCGCGCAGCGCGCGGTGGTCGGGCCGCAGCGACAGCACGGCCTCGTCGTCGGCCAGCAGCAGGCCCAGCCACACCGGGCCGTTGTCCAGCATCTGCGCAGCGAGGATCTGCGGCGCCTTCAGGCCCAGAGCGGCGGCCACCTTGGCCAGCAGCATCGGGCTCGGCGCGCTGCGCCTGACCGGCGGCGCGGCGAAGGCCAGCCGCCCGCCGGCGCGGATGTCCACCAGCCCCACGGCGCACTGCTGCACCACGCGGCCCTGGCGTCGCGGCCGGCCGCCGGCGCGCAGCCACGCATGGCAGGTGCCCAGCGTCGGGTGGCCGGCGAAGGGCAGCTCGCCGCCGGGCGTGAAGATGCGCACGCGGTAGTCGGCCGTCGGGTCGGTGGGCGGCAGCACGAAGGTGGTTTCCGACAAGTTCGTCCAGCGCGCGAAGCGCTGCATCGCCTCGTCGGAAAGGCCCTCGGCGTCGAGCACGACCGCGAGCGGGTTGCCGAAGCCGGGCGTGCCGGTGAAGACGTCGACTTGCTGGAAGGAGCGAGAGGAGGTCACGGTGGTCATTCCAGGGGGAGATCCAGCACGCCGCGCGCGCCGGGGCGTGCCTGCACCTCGGCGAACCAGCGCTCCAGGTGCGGCCAGGTCGGGTGCCGGTACTCGGCCGGCGGCAGGCCGAACCAGCGGTGCACCTCGCAGCCGATGGGGATGTCGGCCATGGTGAAGCGCTCGCCGGCCATGAAGGGCCGGCTGGCGAGGTGGGCGTCGAGCATCGCCATCAGCGGCTCGGTGGCAGCGACCGACTGCGCGATCACCTGCGCGTCGCGTTCGGCCGGCGGCGTGCGCACCCACTGCAGGAAGGCGCCGCCGCTCACGCGGTTGAGCGTGGTCTGCTGCCAATCCATCCAGCGCTCGGCGTCGAAGCGCTCGGGCAGCTGCTCGGGGTAGAGCTGCCGCGTCCAGTGCCGGGCGCACAGGTAGCGCACGATCACGTTCGACTCCCACAGCACGAAGCCGTCGTCGTCGCTGATGGCCGGCACCAGCGCGTTCGGGTTCAGCGCCAGGTACTCGGGCGACTGCACCACGCCGTACTTGCCGCCGGCCTCGGTGCGCTGGAAGTCCAGGCCCAGCTCCTGCGCGCACCACACCACCTTGCGCACGTTGATCGAGCTGATGCGGCCCCAGATGTTCAGCATGGCGCTCACCCCTTGCCCAGCGCCTCGCGCACGGCCTCGGCCAGCGCGGCGACGGCGGTGGCGATCTGCTCGGGCGTGGCGGTGACGAAGGACAGCCGCAGCGTGCGCACGTCCGGCTCGCCGGCGTAGAAGGGCGCGCCGGGCACGAAGGCCACGTGGCGCTCCACCGCGCGCGCCAGCAGCGCGCCGGTGTCGATGCCCTCGGGCAGGCGCAGCCACAGGAACATGCCGCCGGCGGGCACGTTGAACTCGACGTCCAGGCCGTGCATCTCCCGGCGCAGCGCCGCCACCATCGCATCGCGCTGCTGCCTGTAGAGCGCGCGGATGGTGGGCACGTGGCGGTCGAGGAAGCCGTCCTTCATCACCGCAGTCACCATGCGCTGGGTGAAGATGGGCGTGTGCAGGTCCACCGCCTGCTTGGCCTGCAGCAGCTTGGGGAAGATCGCCTTCGGCGCGACCAGGAAGCCCAGCCGCAGGCCCGGCGCCAGCACCTTGGAGAAGGAGCCCAGGTAGATGCAGCCCCCGGGGTTGCGGGCCGTGAGCGGCGCCGGCGGCGGCTGGTCGAACCACAGCTCGCCGTAGGGGTTGTCCTCGACGATCGGCAGGCCGGCCTCGGCGGCGACGGCCGAGACGGCGGCGCGGCGCGCCTCGCTCATCGTGTGGCCGGTGGGGTTCTGGAAGTTGGGCAGCAGGTAGATGAAACGCGCGTCCTTCGCCTTTGCTCGCAGGTCGTTGGCCAGCACGCCCTCGTGGTCGCTCGCCACGCTCACCGCCTGCGGCTCCATCGGGCTGAAGGCCTGCAGCGCGCCCAGGTAGGTCGGTGTTTCCACCAGCACCTTGCTGCCCGGGTCGAGCAGCACCTTGGCGATCAGGTCCAGGCCCTGCTGCGAGCCGGTGGTGATCAGCACCTGCGCCGGGTCCACGTCCCACGGCAGCATGCCGGCCACCGCCTGGCGCAGCGGCGCGTAGCCCTCGCTGGCGGCGTACTGCAGCGCGGCCTGGCCGTCGGTGGCCAGCACCTCGGCGCAGGCGGCGGCGAACTCGCTCACGGGGAAGGTCTTCGGCGAGGGCAGGCCGCCGGCCAGGCTGATGACGTCCGGGCGCTCGGTGACCTTCAGGATCTCGCGGATCGCCGAGGGGTTCATCTTTTCCGCGCGGGCGGCGAGGGTCCAGGTCATCGTCATGAGGGGCTCCTTGATGTCGTTGTGTCGAGCGTGCGCCGGGCGCTGTCCGCCGCGGCAGGTTGTGAGAACTTCTTGCCCGCCACCACCGTGGCCACCACGGCCGCGGCGAAGCCGAGCGTCACCACGTCCAGCGGCTCGCCCAGCAGGGGGATCGAGGCGAGGATCGAGAAGAAGGGCTGGAGGAGCTGCGTCTGGCTCACGCGCAGGGCGCCGCCCATGGCCAGCCCGCGGTACCAGGCGAAGAAGCCCATCCACATCGAGAACACCCCGAGGTAGACGAAGCCGGCCCAGGCCGAGGGGGCCGCCGGCCGGTCGGGCCACAGCGCGACGGTGGCGGGCAGCGTGAGCGGCAGCGCCATCACGCAGACCCAGCAGATGACGCGCTCCGCGCCCAGCGCCGGCGTGACCTGCGCGCCGTAGATGTAGCCCACCGAGGCGGCGATCACCGCGCCGACCAGCAGCACGTCGGCCCACTCGAAGCCGAAGCCGTGCCCCTGCTGCCAGGCGCGCAGCAGCGAGAAGGCCACCACCAGCGCGCTGCCCAGCACCGCGCAGACCCAGAAGCCCAGCCGCGCGCGCTGGTGCAGCACCCAGGCCGCGACGGCGGCCGTCACCAGCGGCAGCAGCGCGGTGATCACGGCCGCATGGCCGGCGGTGACGCTGCGCAGCGCATAGGCCAGCAGCAGCGGATAGCCGATCACGTTGCCCAGCACCGCCATCGCCAGCGGCTTCCACTGGTGCGGCTGCGGCCGCGGCGAACGCGTGGCGAGCAGGAAGACCGCCGACAGCGCGCCGGCCAGCGCCGCGCGCCCCACCGTCACGAACCAGGGCGAGAGCTGCGGCGCCTCGGCCGTGCCGGTGGCCAGCCGGGTGGCCGGCAGCGTGATGCCGAAGAAGGCCACGCCCAGCACGCCCAGCCACAGCCCCAGCGTCTCTTCGCGCGTCGGCCTGTGCGCGGCCGTCATGCGACCGCCATCCAGGCCGCGGTGAGCACCAGCACCAGCGCCATCGCGCGGTTGAACCAGAGCAGGCGGCTCCCCTGCGCGAGCCACCGGCGCAGCAGCGCGCCGGCCGCCGCATAGAGGAAGTTGCTGGCAAAGGCGAACAGCAGCATCACCGCCAGCACCAGCCCCGTGCGCTGCGCCGCGTCGGCCTTGCCGGCCACCCAGCCGGCCACGATGGCCAGCGCCAGCAGCCAGGCCTTGATGTTCACGAACTGCAGGCCCACGCCCTGCCAGAAGCCGACCTGCATGCGCGCGCCGTCGGCCTGGCCCAGCCGGCCGCTTTGCGACAGCTTGAACGCCAGCCACAGCAGGTAGGCGATGCCCAGCGCCTTGACTGCCAGCCGCGCCGCCGGCACGGCCGTCACCAGCGCGCCCAGGCCGCCGGCCGTGAGCAGCAGCAGCAGGCTCCAGCCAAAGGGCACGGCGACCACGAAGCGCATCGCGCCGCGCAGCCCGCCGTTGGCCGCGAGGGCCGTGGCCAGCGTGGTGTTGGGGCCGGGCGTGAAGCTCATCGCCGTGGCCAGCACCAGCAGTGCCGTGAATTCTTGCCATTCCATGGAAACGCACTCTAAACTGAGGACCATTACACAACCAGTACAGATTCGAGAACATTGAGGGCCATCTGTACTGGTCACCGCGCCGACACACGCATGCTGACACGAACATCCGCCCAGACGCTGACCGAGCAGCTCGCCGACCGCTTTGCCGAGCGCATCCGCAACCGCCTGCTGGCGCCCGGCGCGCGCCTGCCCTCGGTGCGCGAATGCGCGCGCCAGCAGGGCGTGAGCCCGCACACCGTGGTGGCCGCCTACGACCAGCTGCTCGCGCAGGGGCTGGTCGAGGCGCGTCGCCAGCGCGGCTTCTACGTGCGCAGCGAGGCCGCGGCGCCGGGGCGCCCCGGGCGCGGTGCGGCCGACGGGGCATCGGCGCCCGCCGCCACCGTGCTGGCGGCCGCGCCGGCCGACGCCAGCACGCTGATCCGCGGCATGTTCCACCGCCAGAGCGACAAGCCCCAGCCCGGCATGGGCGTGCTGCCGCCCGACTGGCTGGAGAGCAGCTTCATGCCCGCCGCGGTGCGCCGCGTCACCGGCGTGAAGGCGCTGCAGGAGTTCTCGCTCCAGTACGGTGACCCGGCCGGCGACGCCGGCCTGCGCCGCAGCCTGGCGAAGAAGCTGGCCGGCATCCAGCTGGAGGTGCCGCCCGCGCAGATCGTCACCACCGTCGGCGCCACGCACGCGCTGGACATCGTCAGCCGCACCCTGCTGCGCGCCGGCGACCCGGTGATGGTGGAGGAGCCCGGCTGGGCGGTGGAGTTCGCGCGGCTGGAGGCGCTGGGCATGCGCGTGCTGCCCGTGCCGCGCCGCGCCGACGGGCCCGACCTGGAGGTGATGCAGCGCTATTGCGAGGCGCATGCGCCCAAGCTCTTCGTCAGCGTCAGCGTGCTGCACAACCCGACGGGCCACTGCCTCTCGCCGGCCAGCGCGCACCGCGTGCTGCAGATGGCGCAGCAGCACGACTTCCACATCGTCGAGGACGACACCTACAGCCACCTCGCCCCCGAGCACGCCACGCGCCTGTCGGTGCTGGACGGCCTCTCGCGCACCATCTACGTCAGCGGCTTCGCCAAGATCCTGGCGCCCAACTGGCGCATCGGCTTCCTCACCGCCTCGCCGGCCCTGGTCGAGCGGCTGCTGGAGACCAAGCTGCTGGCCACCCTTACCACGCCGGCGCTGTTCGAGCGGGCGCTGGCCTGGTGCATCGACCAGGGCCAGTTGCGCCGGCACGTCGAGCGCATCCGCCTGCGGCTGGACGGCGCCCGCGCCCGCGCGGTGAAGCTGGCGCTGGCGCACGGGTGCACGCTGGCCGCCGAGCCGGCCGGCCTGTTCGGCTGGGTCCAGACCGGCGTGGACACCGACACGCTGACGCAGCGCATGCTGGACGAGGGCTATCTGCTCGCGCCGGGCTCGCTGTTCCACGCGCGCCGCGCGCCGACCACGCTGATGCGCATCAACTTCGCGACGACGCAGGACGCGGCGTTCTGGAAGACCTTCGTGCGGGTGCGCGATGGGCTGTGAGCGGAGCGTCCTGGGCGTGCTGGTGCTGGGGGCTGCGCTTGCGGGCTGCGGTCCCTCCGGGCCCCTATCCCTTCTTCACCTCCTGCGAGCGCCAGTGGCTGGATGCCGATGGGGAGGCCGTGCTCGCCACCCTCGGGCGGCGGGCGCTGGGCGCGGGCGGCTGCTGCGCGACCGGCGGCACCTACCGCTCCGTAGACGGACGGCACTGGACCCCGCGGTAGCGGACGCGCTACAGCATCTCGTCCGGCGCCAGCGGCCCGATCAGCTGCAGCAGCAGCCGCAGGCCCAGGCTGGCGTCGGGCTCGCGGCGCGCGTCCTGCAGCCCGCTACCCTGCGGCGCGCGCCAGACCAGGGCGCCGCCGTCGGTGCGTTCGACGTGCCAGGCGCCCTCGCGCAGCGCCGTCTCGATCGACTGCGTCGCCTGCTTCGACAACTGCGGGCTGCGGATCAGCAGGGCCACCTCGGTGTTCTGCTTCTGCGAGCGCAGGTCCAGGTTCATCGAGCCGACCACCAGCAGGCGTCCGTCCACGACCAGTACCTTGGAGTGCAGCATGGCGCGCGAGCCGCCCGTCACGCTCGCGCCCGAAGCGCCCAGCGCGCTGCCCACCGTGGCCTGCTCGCTGCGCATCTCGTAGAGCGCGACGCCGACGTCCAGCAGCGCCTCGCGGTGCCGCGCATAGCCCACGTGCGCGATCGGCGCGTCGTTGGAGGCCAGCGAGTTCGTCAGCACGCGCACCCGCACGCCGCGCCGTACCGCGTCGGCGAAGGCCTTCATCATGTCCGGGCCGGGCACGAAGTAGGGCGAGATGATCAGCAGATCGCCGCGCGCCTGGCCGATCAACTGCAGCAGGCCGTCGACCACCGTCTCGCCGGCGGCCACCTCGCCCTGCGCCGAGGGCGGCGCGGCCGGGGCCGTGCCGGCGGCCTGTTCGTCGGCCGGGATCTTGGCCGGCCGGTCCACCATCATCGCGGCCGGCGCCCAGACGAAGGGCTGCGCCGCCAGGTCCATCGGCTGCTGGTTCCACACGGCCGCGCGCCGTGCCGCCGCCTGCGCGCGGTCCGCGCCGTCCACGGGGCGCGGCTCGCCGTCCCGCGGCTGCGGGGCGTTCGCGGCGCCGTCGCGGCGCGCGCTTTCGGCGCGCACCTCGTCGCGCAGCCGGTCCAGCGCCTCGCGCGAGACGAGCGACTGCACCGGGTAGGCGCGCTCGTTGTTCCAGTAGGTGTCGAAGCTGCGCGACAGCTCCTTGACCACCTCGCCGGCGGCCAGCACGTCCAGGTCGACCAAGTTGCCCGCGTCGCCGTGGCCGAAGTAGGCGTCGCCCAGGTTGCGTCCGCCGGTGATGCCCATCGCGTTGTCGGCGATGAACAGCTTGTTGTGCATGCGCTGCTGGATGCGCCCGGCGTCGCCCAGCGAGCCGACGATCCGCCCGAGCGCGGAGGCGCGCGCGCCTGCCAGCGGGTTGAACAGGCGGATCTCGATGTTCGGCTCGAAGGCCAGGCGCAGCACCAGCGCGTTGCGCCCGGTGCTGTGGAAGTCGTCGAGCAGGATGCGCACCCGCACGCCGCGCGCGGCGGCCTCGCGCACCGCGCGCATCAGGCGGGCCGTGCTGGCATCGGCGTGGATGGCGTAGTACTGCAGGTCCAGCGTTTTCCGGGCCGCGTCGACGAGCGCCAGCCGGCTGCCGTAGGCGGTCTGCGGCCCTTCCAGCAGCAGGAAGCCGGAGGCGCTGCGCGCCCCGGCCTCGCGCCGGCGCTGCTGCACCAGGGTGCCCAGCGGCGTGCCCTCGGGCGAGGCCAGCGCGCGGGAAGGCGGGCGCGGTACGTCCTGCGGCAACTGGGCGCAGGCCGTGAGGCCGAGCAGCAGTGCGCCGAGGATGCACGCCTGGCCGAAGGCGGCGGACATGCGGCCCAGGAAGATGCGCGGGTGCATGATGGCGTGAGGCCCGGTCAACCGATGGCGCCCAGGGCGTCCCAGCGTTCGAGGGCGGTCATCAGCGCCTCCTCGATCTGCGCGTGGCGCGTGGCCAGTTCGGCGGCGCGCGCCGGGTCTTCTCCGTACAGGGCGCCGCCGCCGCGCTCCAGTTGCTCGGCGATCGTCTTCTGTTCGGCCTCGAGCTCGGCGATGCGCTCCGGCAGCGCCTCGAGCTCGCGCTGCTCCTTGTAGCTGAGCTTGCGCTTGGCCGAGGCCGCTGCCGGCGCTGGAGCGGCCGCCGGCGCCGATGCAGCGACCGTGCGCGGCGCCGCGGCCTGGGCGAGTTCGCGCGCACGGCGCGACTGGATCAGCCAGTCCTGCACGCCGCCCTCGTACTCGCGCCAGCGGCCCTCGCCCTCGAAGGCGATGGTGCTGGTCACCACGTTGTCGAGGAAGGTGCGGTCGTGGCTGACCAGGAACACCGTGCCGTCGTAGTCCTGCAGCAGGTTCTCCAGCAGCTCCAGCGTGTCGATGTCCAGGTCGTTGGTCGGCTCGTCCAGCACCAGCACGTTGGCCGGGCGGGCGAACAGGCGCGCCAGCAGCAGCCGGTTGCGCTCGCCGCCGCTGAGCGAGCGCACCGGCGACTGCGCGCGCGCCGGCGAGAAGAGGAAGTCGCCCAGGTAGCTCTTCACGTGCTTGCGCTGCGTGCCGATCTCGATCCACTCGCTGCCGGGGCTGATGAAGTCCTCCAGCGTCGCGTCCAGGTCGAGCGCTGCGCGCATCTGGTCGAAGTACGCCACCTGCAGGTTCGTGCCCAGGCGCACCGTGCCGCTGTCCGGCGCCGTCTCGCCCAGGATCAGCCGCAGCAGCGTGGTCTTGCCCGCGCCGTTGGGGCCGACCAGGCCGATCTTGTCACCGCGCAGCAGCGTCGCGCTGAAGTCGTGCACCACGGCGCGTCCGCCATAGGACTTGGTGACGCCCTGCAGCTCCGCTACGATCTTGCCGGTGGGCAGGCCGCCGGCCACGTCCATCTTCACGCTGCCCAGCGCTTCGCGCCGCCGCGCGCGCTGGCGGCGCAGCGCCTCCAGCCGCGCCACGCGGCTCTGGCTGCGCGTGCGGCGGGCCTCCACGCCCTTGCGGATCCAGACTTCCTCCTGCGCCAGCAGCTTGTCGGCCTTGGCCTGGATCACCGCCTCCTGCGTCAGCTGCTCCTCCTTCTGCGCCTGGTACTGCGCGAAGTTGCCGGGGTAGGAACGCAGCTGCCCGCGGTCCAGCTCGACGATGCGCGTGGCGATCCGGTCGAGGAAGGCGCGGTCGTGCGTGATCCCCACCACGCTGCCCCTGAAGTCGATCAGCAGTTGCTCCAGCCACTCGATCGCATCCAGGTCCAGGTGATTGGTCGGCTCGTCCAGCAGCAGCACGTCCGGCTGCGCCACCAGCGCCTGCGCCAGCGCCACCCGCTTGCGCGTGCCGCCGGACAGCGAGCCGATCACGGCCGTCGCGTCCAGGCCGAGCCGGTGCAGCGTTTCTTCCACGCGCTGCTCCCAGTGCCAGGCGCCCAGCGCCTCGATCTGCGACTGCAAAGCGTCCAGGTCCTCGCCCTCGGCCGCCGCCAGATAGCGTTCGCGCAGCGTCGTTGCATGCGACAGACCGGCGGCCACCGACTCGAAGACCGTGGCGGTCGGGGCGAGGTCGGGCTCCTGGGCGACGTAGGTCGTCCGAAGCCCGGTGCGCAGCTGCAGCGTCCCGTCGTCGGGTTGCTCCAGTCCCGCCAGGATGCGCAGCAGCGACGACTTGCCGGCGCCGTTGCGCCCGATCAGTCCGACGCGTTCGTTGTCCAGCAGGGCGAACTCCGCGCCATCCAGCAAGGCGACATGCCCAAAGGC
>Ga0182792_1002604_pt1 | contig 12503 bp, 11 predicted proteins | sample Passage237B_FD_130497 | JGI IMG/M metagenome (GOLD analysis project Ga0182792, IMG submission 130497) | Cellulose adapted compost microbial communities from Newby Island Compost Facility, Milpitas, CA, USA - Passage2 37B (version 2) (version 2) ...
CACGCCGCGATCCGCGCCGCGCAGCTGGGCCTGAAGACGGCCTGCATCGACGCCGCGCTGGGCAAGGACGGCAAGCCGGCCCTCGGCGGCACCTGCCTGCGCGTGGGCTGCGTCCCGTCCAAGGCGCTGCTGGACTCGACCCACCAGTACGAGAATATGCTGCACAAGTTCGATCAGCACGGCATCAGCTTCAAGGATGCGCGGATCGACGTGGCCAGGATGATCGCCCGCAAGGACGGCATCGTGAAGCAGTTCACCGGCGGCATCGCCATGCTGTTCAAGGCCAACAAGGTGACGCCGTACTACGGTTTCGCCCAGCTGCAGCCGGGCAACGTGGTCAAGGTCCGGCAGCACGACGGCGCCGAGGTCGAGCTCAAGGGCACCAACGTCATCCTGGCCGCCGGCTCGGATTCGATCGAGCTGCCCTTCGCGAAGTTCGACGGCGAGAACATCGTCGACAACGTGGGCGCGCTGGACTTCACCGAGGTGCCCAGGCGCCTGGCCGTCATCGGCGCCGGCGTGATCGGCCTGGAGCTGGGCAGCGTGTGGCGCCGCCTGGGCGCCGAGGTCACCATCCTCGAGGCGATGCCGGAGTTCCTGCCGGCCGCCGACGCCGAGGTCTCGAAGCTGGCCGCGCGCGAGTTCAAGAAGGCGGGCCTGGACATCAGGTTGGGCGCCAAGGTCTCCAGGGCCGAGGTGGTGCAGGCCAAGGGCGCCGGCAAGGGCAAGAAGAAGGAAGTGTCCATCACCTACGCCGACGACGCGGGCGAGCAGACCCTGGTCGTGGACAAGCTGCTGGTGGCGGTGGGCCGCCGCGCCGCGACGAAGGGCCTGCTGGCCGAAGGCACCGGCGTGCAGCTCAACGAGCGCGGGCAGATCGTGGTGGACGAGCACTGCCACACCGGCGTGGACGGCGTGTGGGCCATCGGCGACTGCGTGCGCGGCCCGATGCTGGCGCACAAGGGCTTCGAGGAAGGCATCGCGGGGGCGGAGCTGATCGCCGGCCTGCCGGGCCACGTCAACTTCGACACCATCCCGTACGTGATCTACACCGGCCCGGAGATCGCCTGGGTCGGCAAGACCGAGCAGCAGCTCAAGGCCGAGGGCGTGCCGTACAAGGCCGGCAGCTTCCCGTTCGCCGCCGTGGGCCGCGCCGTGGCCATGGCCGAGCCGGTGGGTTTCGTCAAGGTCATCGCCCATGCCGAGACCGACCGCGTGCTGGGCCTGCACATCGTCGGCGCCAACGCCTCGGAGCTGGTGCACGAGGGCGTGCTGACCATGGAGTTCAGCGGCTCGGCGGAGGACCTGGCGCGCATCTGCCACGCCCACCCGACCCTGTCGGAGGCGATCCACGACGCCGCCATGGCGGTGGACAAGCGCGCCATCCACAAGGCGAACTGAAGGTTCGCCGCGTCGGGCGGGGAGGTCCGCGCCGCGGAAATCCCCGTGCGTGCCGCCCCCGCCATGGCGCCCGGGCGCGAACCGCCCGACCCGGGCCGTGGCGCCACGAAGCCGGGGAGACCCGGCTTCGTCGTTCCCGAGGCACACTGACGGGCACTTGATGGAGGGCTGGACATGGCATCGAACGGACTTTCGCACCGCGTCACGGCCGCGCTCTACATCGCCGCCGGCGCGATGTTCATCGCCGGGGCGCTGGCCAGCCAGCGGATCGCCTTCAGCGGCGTCGGCCTGGCCTTCATCGCCCTGGGCGTCGCCATCCTGGTGCGCCAGCGCAAATCACCCGACTGATCCGGCCCGGGAACCCGCATGAAATCGATCTGCGTCTACTGCGGCTCCAACGCCGGCAGCAAGCCGGCCTACACGGAGCGCGCCATCGCCCTGGGCGACCGCATCGCCCGGGATGGCCTGCGCCTGGTCTACGGCGGCGGCAACGTCGGGCTGATGGGCACGGTGGCCAACGCGGTGCTGGCCGCCGGCGGCCAGGTCACCGGGGTGATCCCCAGGCAACTGGCGGACTGGGAAGTGGCCCACCGCGGGCTGACCGAGCTGGAGATCGTCGGTTCGATGCACGAGCGCAAGATGCGCATGTTCGAGCTGTCCGACGCCTTCGTCGCCCTGCCGGGCGGGTTCGGCACGATGGAGGAGATCTTCGAGATGCTCACCTGGCGCCAGCTGGGCATCGGCAACCGGCCCTGCGCCTTCCTCGACGTGGAGGGCTTCTACGCGCCGCTGATCGGGATGATCGACCGCATGGTGGCCGAGCGCTTCCTGCACCCGGACCAGCGCGCCGACCTCTGGTACGGCGAGGACATCGACGCGATGCTGGCGTGGATGCGTGATTACCGACCGGCCCGGGTGGAGAAGTGGATGGACGAGAAGCGCCGCAGCCTGATGCGGTGACGTCGTGGCGCGTGGCGACGCGCCCACCCTCGCCAGCGCCCGCGTGCCGCCGCAGCGCGGATGGACGAGGAGCGCCGCAGCCCGATGCGGTGGCGCCATGCGACGAAGGTCGGCACCAGCCCGGCCCGCGCGCGTGACAGAATCGGGCTCCTCCGCACCGCGAGGGTCCGCGCCATGACCGTTCCCGCCACCTTCCCCGCCTTCCGCATCCACGACGACGCGGACGGCTACCGCAGCGGCATCGAGCCGCTGTCGCTGGACGCCCTCTCGCCCGGCGAGGTGGTGGTCAAGGCCGCGTGGTCGTCGGTGAACTACAAGGACGCCCTGGCCGGCACCGGCAAGGGCAGGATCCTGCGGCGCTTCCCGCTGGTGGGCGGCATCGACGTGGCCGGCCACGTGGTCGCCTCCACCGATCCGCGCTTCCGCGAGGGCGACGCGGTGCTGGCCACCGGCAGCGGCCTCAGCGAGACCCGCGACGGCGGCTACGCGGCCTACGCGCGGCTCCCGGCCGAGTGGACCATTCCCCTGCCCCGCGGCCTGGACCTGCGCGAGAGCATGGTGCTGGGCACCGCCGGCTTCACCGCCGCCCTGGCGCTGTACCGGATGCGCGAGAACCGGCAGGCGCCGGCGCTGGGGCCGCTGGCGGTGACCGGCGCCACCGGCGGCGTCGGCTCGCTGGCGGTGGCGATCTTCAGCCGCGCCGGCTACGAGGTGCACGCGATCAGCGGCAAGGCCGACCAGGCCGGCTACCTGCGCGCGCTGGGCGCGGCACGGGTGCTGGGCCGCGACGCGCTGGACGCGCGCCGGCCGCTGGAGTCGGTGCGCTTCGGGGGCGGCCTGGACAACGTCGGCGGCCCGATGCTGGTCAGCCTGCTGGCGCAGACCGCGCCCTACGGCAACGTCGCCTCGGCCGGGCTGGCCGCCACCGCGCAGCTGGATTCGCTCACCGTCATGCCCTTCATCCTGCGCGGGGTGTCGCTGCTGGGCATCGGCTCGGCCGGCACCGCGCGCGACATCCGCGGCGAGATCTGGGAACTGCTGGCCGGCGATTGGAAGCCCGCGCAGCTGGAGGCCATCTGCACCCGCGAGGCGACGCTGGAGCAGCTGCCGGAAGTGTTCGAGACCATGCTCGCCGGCGGCTCGCTGGGCCGCACCGTGGTGCGCCTGCCCGGCTGAGTCAGCGCCGGCCGGGCGTGGCCAGCGGGTACACGCGCACGTAGTCCACTTCCATCACCGCCGGGAAAGCGGACGGGTCCACGCCCTCGCGGCCGCCCCAGCTGCCGCCCACGGCCACGTTCAGCAGCAGGTGGAACGGCCGGTCGAACGGCCAGGCGGCCGGGCCGCTGCCGTCGTTGGCGTACTCGAAGACCGGGCGGTCGTCCACGTAGCCGCGGATGGCCTCCGGCGTCCAGTCCACGCGGTACACGTGGAACCCCGTGGTCGCCCCGTCCACCCGCGTCGCGCTGCCGCGCTGGGTGCCGGCCACGTGGTTGTAGGCGCCGGTGTGCACGGTGACGTGGATGCGGTCCGGGTCGTAGCCGACGTGTTCCATGATGTCGATCTCGCCCGAGTGCGGCCAGGGGCCGTAGGCGCCTCCCGTGGGCAGCATCCACAGCGCCGCCCAGCTGCCGCGCGCGGCCGGCACCCGGGCGCGGATCTCGAAGCGGCCGTAGAGGAAGTCGCCGCGGCCGCGCGAGACCAGCCGCGCGGAGGTGTAGTCGCGGCCTTCCCGGGTCCCGCGCCGCGCGACGATGCGCAGCACGCCGCCGCCGACCCGCGCGTTCTCCGCGTCGCGCGTGTAGTGCTGCAGCTCGTCGTTGCCCCAGCCGTGGCCGCCGAGGTCGTAGTCCCAGCGCGCCGGGTCGGGCGCGCCCTCGTAGTCGAACTCGTCGCGCCAGGCCGGCTCGGCCTCGAAGCGCCCGTCCGCGCCCGCCGCCGCCGGGGGCGGCACGCCGGCGGCCCGCCCCGGCACGGCAATGGAGGCCAGCAGGCCCAGGAGCAGCGCCTGCCAGGGCGCGATTTCGCTCGCGTTCCGCATTCCCGTCTCCCCGGCCGCCCTCCGGCCCCGGGCGGATTCTACCGGCCCGGCGGCGCCGGCCGGCCGCGGCCGGCCGGACACCCTGCGCCCGGGAACGGCAGGCTTCCGGCGGCCGCCGGCCTGGGGCTACACTCCGGTTGCAGGGGAAAGAATACGGGGACGCACATGGCACGCATCCTGATCGTGGACGATTCGCCGTCCCAGCTCCTGGGGATCCAGCGCATCGTCGAGAAGCTGGGGCACGAGACCCTGACCGCCGAGGACGGCGCCGCCGGGGTCGAGGTCGCCAAGGCCGAGCTGCCGGACCTGATCCTGATGGACGTGGTCATGCCCAACCTCAACGGCTTCCAGGCCACGCGCACGCTCAGCCGCGAACCCAGCACGCGCGACATCCCCGTGGTCCTGGTGACCACCAAGGACCAGGACACCGACCGCATGTGGGGCATGCGCCAGGGCGCCCGCGCCTACCTGACCAAGCCCTTCTCCGAGTCCGACCTGTCCGAGCTCATCGGCCGCCTGCTGGGCGAAGGCGCCGCGGCGCAGCCGGAAGGCTGAGCCTCAGCCGCCGAAGGCGCGGGCCAGGTCGCGGTACGCCTGGCGCTGGGCCTCGGTGGCCGGCGCCGGCGCCTGCACCTCCAGCTCGACGATCTGGTCGCCCGCCGGTTCCCCCGGCAGGCCGCGCCCGCGCAGGCGCAGCTTGCGGCCCGAGTCCGAATCCGGCGGGATCTTCACCTCCACCGGCCCGCCCAGCGTGGGCACGCTCAGCGTGGTGCCCAGCGCCGCCTGCCAGGGCTGCACCGGCAGGGTGTAGAGGATGTTGCGCCCGTCCACCTCGAACTGCGGGTGCGCCAGGTATTCGATCTCCAGCAGCAGGTTGCCGCCGCCGTTGCCCTGTCCGGCCAGGCGGATGGCCTGCCCGGCGCGGATGCCGCGCGGCACCTTCACGTCCAGCTGCCGGCCGTTGAGGGTGATGCGCACGCTGTCGCCGCGGTATACCGCTTCCAACGGCACCGCCAGCTTGGCGCGGGTGTCGCCGCGCGGCTGCGGTCCCGCGCCGCGCGCCCCGGCGCCGCGCTGGCGCGCGAACAGGCTCTCGAAGAAATCGCTGAAGCCGCCGCCGCGGCCGCCGACGTCGCCGAAGACTTCGTCGAAGTCGAAGCCGGCGCCGTCGAAGCCCGGCGGCGGGTGGAACTCCTGGCCCGGCCGGTAGCCGCGTGCGCGCAGCTGGTCGTAGGCCGCGCGCTTCTGCGGGTCGCGCAGGGCCTCGTAGGCCTCGCCCACCGCCTTGAACTTCTCCTCCGCGTCGGGCTCCTTGCTCACGTCCGGGTGGTACTTGCGCGCAAGCCGCCGGTAGGCCGACTTGATCTCCGCCTCGCCGGCGCCGGGCTCGACGCCCAGGACCGCGTAGTAGTCCTTGAATTCCATCCGTTCACCATCACTGCGGCTGCGCCCGGCGCGCGCCGGCGCCGGGCATAGGAAAAACGACGGCCCGTGACGCGGACGCCACGGGCCGGGATTCTAAGGGGTCCGCTGCCGGACCCGGCCGCGGGCGTGCCGCGGGCGGCGACGCGGCGGCCGGGCGGGCCACCGCGGCCGCCGCGCGTGGATCACTGCACCTGGATGCGGCGCGGGGTGGTCTCCGGGCGCTTGGGGATGTCGATGCGCAGCACGCCGTGGCGGCCGGTGGCGGTGATGCCGTCCGCGTCGGCGCTGTCGGGCAGCGCGAAGCGGCGGTGGAAGCCGCCCCACGCGCGCTCGCGGCGCGAGTAGCGCGCGTTGCCGGCCTCCCGCTCGCTGGCGCGCTCGCCCTTCAGGCTGAGGATGCCCTTGTCCATCTGCACCTCGATGTCCTGCGGGTCCACGCCCGGGATGTCGGCGAGGATGACGAAGCGGTCGTCCTCCTCCCGGATGTCCACGCGCGGCGCCCACTGGCTGGCCGCCACGGCGGACGGATCGGCGGCCTCGCCGAGAAAACGCTCGAAGACCTGCCTGAACTCGTTCTGCAGGCTGCGGGCCGGGGTCAGGGCGCTGTAACGGACGATGGTCATGGTCGTTCTCCTGGTCTGGGGCCGCAGCGGTCGCGCGCGGCCATGCCCGGGAGATGGGCGCGGCGGCCGCGCTTTCAACGCTTTCATCGCCGCGCCCACGCGGCTGCGGCTACACTGCGTTCAGCTCGGGCCGGTGCCCGTTCCCCCACCACAGGAGCTTCCCCCATGACCGTGCAAGTCGGCGACCGCATCCCCGAAGTCGTGCTCAAGCGCATCCGCGAAGGCGTGGAGAACGTGGACACCCGCACCCTGTTCGACGGGCGCAAGGTGGTGCTGTTCGCGGTGCCCGGCGCGTTCACCCCGACCTGCTCGGAGAAGCACCTGCCCGGCTTCATCGAGCGCTTCGAGGAATTCCGCAGCCGCGGCATCGACGTGGTCTGCATGGCGGTCAACGACCCGTTCGTGATGCAGGCCTGGGGCAGGACGCTGCAGGCCCCCGACGGCCTGCAGCTGGTGTCCGACGGCAACGCCGACCTCACCCGCGCCATGGGCCTGGAGATGGACGCCAGCGGCTACGGCATGGGCCTGCGCGCGCGGCGCTTCGCGCTCTATGCCGAGGACGGCGTGGTCAAGCAGCTGTTCGTGGAGGCGCCGGGCGAGTTCAAGGTCTCCTCGGCCGAGCACGTGCTCGCCAGCATCGGCTGAGGCGCGTCAGCGCGCGGCGCCCGCGGCCGGCGCCGCGCCCATGCCCACCGTGGCGCGGCGCTCCACGCCGGCCACCCGGAAACGCACCTGGCTCCAGGCGCCGGAGTCGGCCAGCGCGGTGAGCACGTGCTCGCCGGCGCCGGCGGCCGCGTAGTCGTGCTCGAAGCCGCGCGCACCCTCGGTCTGCGCGATCCAGCGCCCGTCCAGTAGCCAGCGCACGGCGCCGGCCGCGCCCAGGGCGCGCGCCTCGAGGCGCAGGCCGCGCCGGGTGCCCGGCGGCGGCGCCAGCGTGGCGTTGTCGGCGATGCCCTCGATGCGCAGCGCGGCGGCACCGTCGCGGCCGTCGGGCGCGCAATCCGGCGCCAGTGGGGGCAGGGTCGCGGCGCGGCGATCCTCGGCCGACAGCCACGGCGACAGCAGCGCCGGCCAGCGCGCCACCTCGGCCTCGCGCGCCGCGTGCGGCAGTGCGCAGTCGCCGGACAGGCGCAGGCCGGTGGCGGCATCGACGCGGAAACGTTCGCGGCCGGCGGCCCACAGCCGCGCGTCGCGTTCGGGAAAGGTGGGCGGCACCGCGCCGTCCAGGCGCCAGGCGTGGAGGCGGCGCCGGCACAGCGGCGCCGGCGTATCCGCAGCGGCCAGGCCCAGCGGCCAGCAGACCTCGACCTCGTCCACCGACGCCGGGCGCGGTGGCGGGTCGGCGTCCCCCGGCGCGCGCGGCAGGCTGTCCAGCACCTCGAACAGCAGCGGCAGCGCGGTCACCGCGCCGTACTGGCCCGGCAGCGCGGTGCCGTCCGGCCGCCCCACCCACACGCCGACCGTGTAGCGCCGTGTCGCGCCCACCGCCCAGGCGTCGCGGAAGCCGTAGCTGGTGCCGGTCTTCCACGCCACCGGCGGGCGGGGGGCGGCGAAGGCGGTCGTGGCCGGCCCGGGGCGCGGGTTGGACTGCAGCACCTCGCGCACGATCCAGGCCGCTCCCGGCGACAGCAAGCGGCGCTCGGCCAGCGGCTGCGCGGGGGTGTAGCGCACCGGCGCGGCCAGCCCGCCGCGCTGGAAGGCCGCGAACGCGCCCACCAGGTCCTCCAGCCGCACGCCGGTGCCGCCGAGGATCAGCGGCAGGCCCGGCCGCGCGCCACGCGGGAAGCGCAGGGCCACGCCGGCATGGTCCAGCCGCGCGGCGAAGCGCGCCGGGCCCACGCGGTCCAGCAGGTCCACCGCCGGCACGTTGAGCGACAGCCGCAACGCGGTGGCCGCGCCCACGGGCCCGTTGAAGGCCTCGCCGAAATTGCCCGGGCGGTAGCCGCCGAAGTCCTGCGGCGCGTCCACCAGCAGGCTTTCCGAATGGATCAGGCCATCGTCCAGCGCCATGCCGTAGAGGAAGGGCTTGAGCGTGGAGCCCGGCGAGCGCCACGCGCGCACCATGTCCACGTGGCCCAGGCGCGGCCCGTCGGCGAAGGCCACCGAGCCGACGTAGGCGCGCGCCTGCATGCCGGCGTTCTCCACCACCAGCAGCGCGGCCGAGGTGCGCGGCGGCAGCCCGGCGAAGTACGCCGCCACGCGCTCCTCCAGCGCGCGCTGCAGGTCCGCGTCCAGCGTGGTGGCGATGCGCCCGGCACGCGGCCCGGCCTGGCGCAGGCGCTCGGCCAGCAGGGCGGCGTGCACCGGCACCCGCAGCGAGCGCGCGACCACCGGTTCGATGCGCGCTTCCTCCACGGTGGCGGCGGACCACACGCCCAGCGCGCGCATCCGCGCCAGGACCTTGTCGCGCGCGGCGCGCGCGGCCTGCGGATGGCGGTCCGGCCGCAGCCGGCTGGGCGCCTGCGGCAGCACCGCCAGCAGCGCGGCCTCGGCATGCGACAGCTGCGCGGCGGGCTTGCCCAGGTAGGCCCAGCTGGCCGCTTCCACGCCCTCCAGGGTGCCGCCGAAGGGCGCGCGCTCCAGGTACAGGCGCAGGATCTCGTCCTTGGACAGCCGTGCCTCGAGCTGCAGCGCCCGCGCCATCTGCCGCAGCTTGCCGCCCGGGCTGCGGGTGTCGCCGCCGTCGAGGATGCGCGCCACCTGCATGGTCAGGGTGGAACCGCCGGAGACGATGCCGCCACTGCGCAGCCATTGCCAGCCGGCCCGGGCCAGGGCGAACGGGTTCACGCCCGGATGGCGGCGGAACCAGCGGTCCTCGTAGTTCAGCAGCGCCTGCACGTACAGCGGGGAGACCGAGGCGGGCGTGGCCGGGTAGCGCCACACGCCCTCGGCATCGGCGAACGCGCGCAGCGGGGTGCCGTCGCGGGCGGTGACCACGGTGGCGGTGCCGGCCGCGCGCGGCAGCGGCGGGGGGAACGCCAGGTCCAGCGCCAGCACGGCCAGCAGCAGCGCCACCGTGCCCCAGCGCAGCCACGGCAGCAGGCGGCGCGGCGCGAAGCGCCGGGCCGGATGTCCGCCTGCTGCCGACCGGGTCATCCCTGCATTCCCCGCGGTTGAGCCAGCGCCCATTGGAAGCGATCGGGCGCCGCCGCGGAAGGGTCCGGTCGCGACGGGCATCCACGCCCGCGGTCGTGGCGCCGGATGCCGCGGCCACGGTGCACGCCCCCGGTCGCCGCATGGCCGGGGCGCAGCGGCCGCGCGAAGCCGCAGTCGCGCGCCGCCCGGTCCGCCGACGCGGCGCCGGCCGCCGGCCGCAGGCGCGGGCGCCGACGCTCCCCGCGCCGGCGCCGGGCGTTTTCAGCCGCGCGCCGCCTCAGCGCAGCCCGGTCTCGGCGCGGGCGATCACCAGGCGCTGGATCTCGCTGGTGCCCTCGTAGATCTCGGTGATCTTGGCATCGCGGAAGTAGCGCTCCAGCGGCATCTCCTTGGAATAACCCATGCCCCCGTGGATCTGCACCGCCTGGTGGGTGATCCACATCGCCGCCTCCGAGGCGGTCAGCTTGGCCATCGCGGCCTCGGCCGAGAACGGCCTGCCCTGGCCCTTGAGCCACGCCGCGCGCAGGGTCAGCAGCAACGAGGCGTCCAGCCTGCACTTCATGTCGGCGATCTTGGCCTGGGTCATCTGGAACGTGCCGATCGGCGCGCCGAACGCCTTGCGCTCCTTCACGTAGGCGATGGTGGCCTCATAGGCGGCGCGCGCGATGCCCACCGCCTGCGAGGCAATGCCGATGCGGCCGGAGTCCAGCACGCCCATGGCGATCCTGAAGCCCTCGCCCTCGGCGCCGAGCACGTCGGCCGGCTCGGCCACGTAGTCCTGGAACTCGATCTCGCAGGTGGCCGAGGCGCGAATGCCCAGCTTGGGCTCGGTCTTGCCGCGATGGAAGCCCGGCCGGGTGGTGTCCACGAGGAACGCGGTGATGCCGCGCGCGCCCTTCTCCGGGTCGGTCATGGCGAACAGCACGATGTAGCGCGCCACCGGGCCGGAGGTGATCCAGCTCTTCTTGCCGTTGATGAGGTAGCGGCCGTCGGCCTGCCTCACCGCGCGGCAGCGCATGGCGGTGGCGTCCGAGCCGGACTGCGGCTCGGTCAGCGCGAAGGCGCCGATCTCGCGCCCTTCGGCCACCGCGCGCAGGTGCGTCTGCTTCTGCTCCTCGGTGCCGTGCCTGAGGATGCCTACGCTGAACAGCGAGTTGTTGACCGACATGATGGTCGAGTGGGCCGCGTCGCCCGCGGCGATCTCCACCATCGCCAGCACGTAGCTCACCGGGTCCATGCCGGCGCCGCCGTACTCGGCCGGCACCTCGATGCCCATCAGGCCGTTCTCGCCGAGCAGGCGGATGTTCTCCAGCGGGAACTCGCCGGTGCGATCGAAATGCTCGGCGCTGGGCGCAATCACTTCCTGGGCGATGCGGCGCGCCACGTCCTGCAGCATCAGTTGTTCTTCGGTGAAGCTGAAATCCACGGGGGACCCCTCCGGTCGGTATTTGTCGCGATTGTAACCACTACGCCATTCGCTGGCGTATGCCGGACGCCCTGCTGACCCGGGTCCGTGGCCGCGGTTGACCGCGGCACCCCGTCGCGCGGACAATTATCGCTATATCGCGATAGGAAGATATTTATGGATCTGGAGGACTGGTCGGCCCGGCTGAAGGTGTTCGCGGACGCCACCCGGGTACGCCTGCTGGCCCTGCTGGAACTGGAAGAACTGACCGTGGCCGAGCTTTCGGCCATCACCCGCCTGGCGCAGCCGCGCGTGTCCACCCACCTGGCACGGCTCAAGGAGGCCGGCCTGGTGCGCGACCGCCGCGCCGGCGTGTCCGCCTACTATCGCTTCGACGAGGCCAGCCTGGACCCGGCGCAGCGCGCATTGTGGCAGGCCTTGAGCACCGGAAGCGACGACCCGCTGCTGCGCCAGGACGCCGAGCGCCTGCCGGCGGTGCTGGCCGCGCGCGCGGCCGACCAGAACTGGGCCGACTCGGTGGCCGGCGACATGGAGCGCCACTACTCCCCCGGCCGCACCTGGGAAGCACTGGCGCGCAGCGCGCTGCCGCTGCTGCACACCGGCGACGTGCTGGACATCGCCTCCGGCGACGGCGTGCTGGCGGAGCTGCTGGCGCCGCACTCGCGCCGCTACGTGTGCGTGGACACCAGCGCGCGGGTGGTGGCCGCCGCCAGCGAACGCCTGCGCCGGCTGGAGAACGTCGAGGTGCGCGAGGGCGACATGCACGCCCTGCCCTTCGGCGCCGGCAGCTTCGACCTGGTGGTGCTGATGCACGCCCTGACCTACGCCAACCGCCCGGCGGTGGCGGTGGCCGAGGCCGCGCGCGTGCTGCGCCCCGGCGGCCGCCTGCTGCTGACCAGCCTGGCCCGCCACGAACACAAGGCCGTGGTCGAGACCTACGGCCACGTGAACCTCGGGTTCACCGCCCGCGAGCTGCGCAAGTTCGCCGAGAAGTCCGGGCTGGTGGTCACCAGCCTGGAGACGGTGACCCGCGAACGCCGCCCCCCGCATTTCGAAGTGATCTCGCTGATCGCGCACAAGCCCTGAGGCCGACCATGTCCCGCTCCCTCCCCTGGCTCCATCCCGAACGCGTCGCCCTGCTCGAACAGGCCCTGCGCGAACGCATCCTGGTGATCGACGGCGCCATGGGCACCATGATCCAGCGCCACGGCCTGGACGAGGCCGACTACCGCGGCGAGCGCTTCGCCGAGGGCTACGACCGCCAGCACCACCCCCAGCACGAGGGCCACGGCCCGCATTGCGGCCACGACCTGAAGGGCAACAACGACCTGCTGCTGCTGACCCGGCCGGAGGTGATCGAGGGCATCCACCGCGCCTACCTGGAGGCAGGCGCCGACCTGGTGGAGACCAACACCTTCAACGCCACTTCGGTCAGCCAGGCCGACTACCACCTCGAGCACCTGGTCCACGAGCTCAACCGCGCCGGCGCAGCGGTGGCGCGCGCGGCCTGCGACGAGGCGGAGGCGCGCACGCC
>Ga0182792_1002606_pt1 | contig 12497 bp, 12 predicted proteins | sample Passage237B_FD_130497 | JGI IMG/M metagenome (GOLD analysis project Ga0182792, IMG submission 130497) | Cellulose adapted compost microbial communities from Newby Island Compost Facility, Milpitas, CA, USA - Passage2 37B (version 2) (version 2) ...
AGCTTTCGGTCGGGCGAGTCTTGGCCGGGGGCAAATCCCGCGTTTCGTTGGGGTGTAGCCAAGCGGTAAGGCAGCGGTTTTTGGTACCGCCATTCCTAGGTTCGAATCCTAGCACCCCAGCCATTCAGTCCTCGTATGTCCGAATTGTGAGCAGAACGCGCTGGAAACGGCGCGGTTGCGGGGGATTTGTGCGGTCTCGGATTCGGTCGAACGGAGAGCAGGTCGGCGTTGGGGCTGGAAATGAGGGCTTTGCTCAGGGCGGGGTTTTGCTGTTCGACGGATTTAAAGCTCTGGCTCGCCCCAGTCCGCTACGGAGCTACTGAAAAGATCCATCGCACGTTGGAACTCAGGATCGTCTGACTTGAGATAGAAGGCGTAAATTTTGTTAACGACTTCCTTCATCAGCGTCTTCATTTCGTCATCGTTTAAGCGTGAAAGCTCATTCCAAGGAATTTCACGACCCGTACCATCAATCACTTTAACATCTGAATAGTCGCCAGTCTTTGTCGTGGGATATTTTCCGGCGTGCAAGTCCTCTAAGAACGTGTTTCGCACGCACATGAGGGCCATCATCTTTGCCAGCTTTGCCGCCAGGCGCTCTTCCGTTTTCTTATGCATAGGCTGAGTCTATGCATTCCAACAACGGAGCACAATAAAAAAAATCCGTACCCCTAGAACATCAGAACATTTCAAAAGTCCGGAAAATTTGTTTCCCCACAAAGGAATCCGAAACATTCTCTCGCCGTGCGATGTCACGGATAGTCGCGCCCTTGAAGTGCTCCTCGCGCCATACGAATCCTTGAATAAGCTTTTTCAATTCAGAAGGCGGGAGATCAAAAATATCTTTTTCTGAGGTATTCGGGCGGATGATAATGGCACCTTTCCTGGATCGTCCTATTTCGTATGGAACTGAGACACTGGAACCGTTATGCAGGGTAATAAATAGCTCATCTTTCTCTATCACCACCCGTGCCATCGCCGCAAACACCTCATGTGTTAAGGCCGTTTCTTTCATGCCAGGCTGTTTCCGAACAGCTTTTTCTACAAGATTCTCGATTTCAAAGGCCGGTATCCTGGTCCCACTACCTGATCGCCGTAGGCTTTGCTCCACGTAATATCTGTACCTTTTGCCGTTCTTGATCGTGAACGTCGGGCCATATGACTTTCCCTCCGCATCAAACAAAATCCCTTTCAGAAAGTTCGTATCTTTGGCCTTCTGGCATCCGCGTGGCGATGCGGCCTGCTCCTGCAACTTTCTCTGAACTTCACCCCATATTTCTTGCGGAATAATGGCATCATGCTGACCATCATAGACCGCGCCCTTGTGTTTTATCTTTCCTATGTAGATCGGATTTGTCAGGATTGTATGGATCGCACCGCGCGAGAATTCCGCACCGCCGTGCTGCCAGCCTTTCTCTGAAGTCCTGATGGGGCTCTTGATTCCCTGCGTCCTCAACTCCTCTGTCAGCTTATGGACGCTCTCAAGCGCCACATACCTGTCAAATATATGCTGCGCCAGTTTCGCGTTCTCCGGTTCCACAAGAAGCTGGCGATTCTCCACACGGTACCCAACGGGCGGGACGCCGCCCATCCACATACCCTTGCGCTTGCTGGCAGAAATTTTATCCCGAATACGTTCCCCTGCCACCTCTCTCTCAAACTGTGCGAAGGATAGAAGGACGTTCAGCGTCAACCGGCCCATAGAAGTCGTAGTATTGAATGACTGCGTGACGCTGACGAAGGTGACTCCATGCGCGTCAAAAACCTCCACCAGTTTTGCAAAATCCATCAGAGAGCGCGTCAGGCGGTCAATTTTGTAAACGACGACGATGTTCACCTTTCCAGACTTGATATCGGCGATCAACTCCGCCAGTGCCGGACGCTCCATCGTCCCGCCAGAGAATCCACCATCGTCATAGTTTTTCTTGACGGGCATCCACCCCTCGGATTTTTGGCTCGTAATATACGCGAGGCAAGACTCCCGTTGTGCGTCAAGAGTATTGAATTCCATGTCCAGCCGCTCATCCGTCGATTTTCGTGTGTAGATGGCGCAGAGCTTTTTCATTTCTTCAACCCGAAGAATTCCCAGCCATTGCGCCGACACCCCGCAATCAAGGTCGCCACTTGTGACAGGCTCCTGTACACGGTTTCCTTATATTCAAATCCATCAACCAGCACCAAAACTGAATGCCGCATACCTCCGTGCATCCGCACCAGCCGCGTCCCTGGCTTGATTTGCGGCTCATTCTTGTCAAAACACTTCGGATTGCGGTTATAGGTTTTTATTAACAGATTCAGGCGCGTTAAGTGTTCCGAGGACAATCCTTGTCCGCATAATTTAAAAGCCAGACTCTTTTCTAACATCGTCCGCCCAATCAGCGGATGTGGTTTAATGCCCCAAACTGCTGCCCATTTATCCCGTAATTCCGCCAAGGGCATCTGAGCAATAGTATTATCAACGTCGATAAGATTCTTATGCATGGACGAATACCTCCTACGTCCATACACGCTTTGTTCGTAGAGGAAGTCCAGTTAATTGAAGAACTCCTAGGAAAGATCGGAATTGTCCGGATCTGAGGCATCATCTTTCGTTTTCGGAGAAAGAATATCAGCAATTTCGAGTAAAAAAATCCTTCGCTGCGTTTGGTCAACCCGGCCCATGATTTGATCTGTTGTCCGAGGTGCAAAATCAGCTTGTTTATAGGCATTTGCTTCTCTCCGGATATTTCTAGCTGCACTGTTAACAATATCAGCGTCGGGAACATTTCCCTGTGTAAGCCGCAAAGAAAGTTTTTCTTTAAGCGAATTTTGGCTTTGAGTTCCAGATAACAACGCAAAGGCCATCAAGTCATACAACGTATATTCAAAACTTCCCCATCCAGACTGGTATTTTCCCGCCTTAAACGCCCAAGAAAATAAGATCCCCTGTATTTTATCGGCCAGTTCATTATAGCCGCGGTTCTTGGCATCTAACGCTGCATCAAGAAGATTCTCCCTGAAGCTCCAGTTCTCTACAGAAGTTACGGAGTCCTTGTTATCGGGAACCCTGTCCAGAACAGAGACTAACCACAAGGCATGCTTCTCCAGTTCCTCTTTGTTGCCCTCATCACACGCCGACATATTGCCCAGGGCCAAAAGCACTTTGGCAATATGTGTGATCCAATGGGTGATATCAAAAACAAAGGCGGATTTTTTATCGATAGAAAGCAAAAAGACTTTTTTGGCATGCTCATAAATCCCATCTGCCCATGTCACAACATTCTCGATGATCCTTCTAGCGTCTTGGTCATCCATCTGCTCGCTCGCCAGAGAATTAACAAGCTCTGTCATCCACGCCGAGAAGGACTGAAGTGATGTGCCAGAGTAGTATGGTGCCAAATAGGTACTGTGCTGGCTCACCATAGGAGTATCCGGCTTTACCAAGAACACCTCGGTCAAAAGAGTGATGTTGTTTTTAAGGGATTTGGCAGAAAACTTGATGTTTCCTTTCTTTGTTCGTAGTAGAGAGAATGTCAACTTCGCCAACTGGTCAACAGCCGTTAGCAGTACGGGTTTATTTTTCTCAATAGCTATTCCAGTTGCACCAATCATACATAACTTATCGGCGATTGTCGCTATTTGACCTTCCTGCTCATAGGACAGGAATGGCTCGCCCGTACTTCCTAGGAGGTTCAGTCCTCGCATCAGCACATCCGGCATGCCGTGAGGGGCCACAGATTGTATTGCATCGGCAAGGTAGCCAAGTGCCAGAGCGGCGTGATACTTTGTTTCTTGTCTGGTTGAATAGTCGATAGAGAGATATACAAATATCAAACGTTGGAACGTCTCAAAAATCTGTTCTATTTGTTTTTCATCGCCACGAGAGAGTGCATAGCGCATACTCTGCCGTAGATGTTCCAATGTATTATTGATAAAACCATCCGTTGACAGAGGATTGTCAAAGAATGGCGGATTGGTGAAAAATGTCTTTCCTTTAACGCGTACGTAATGGTGATTAAGAATGACAAGCGCATTTAGCGCAGCACCCGAAACTTCATGGTCTCCTTGCTCAGCGTATCTGCGGGAGAAGGAGGTTATGTTCTGCATCGCTCGCAGTGCATCTTCTGTCCAATGAGTGTTTATCTTCAAATATGCCGTTCGCGGGGCATCATGTGTTGCGAATTCGCTAAGAATGTCTTTTTTATCTGAGGGCGTCCCTTTATCAAACAAAGCTTGTGCACGCTCTGCACGCTTTCCCCATGTCTTCAGCACATTCCCAGCGTCTGCGATGATAAGGTTGAGTTGTTGTATCGGGTTAATTAACAAAAGGGCACGTTTATAGGCATATAGGAATAGCGTAAAAATGAGAACGGTTGCGATGATAGCGGTCGTCAAAGCTGCCCCAGCTTGAGAAGGTGTCGAGATTAAAGACATGAACGTAATGCCCATGGACAAAATCAACGTCAACAGGAACGACCCAATTAGTCTCCAATCCTGACTGAACTTTCTAAAAAGTCCGTGGGGCATCCTTTCCACATTCACCTGCATGGCAAACATCACGAGAGAAAAGGCAATGGCGCTTCCACCGATCAAGGAACCTCCGAGCGTAAGAAAGGCAGACTGAAGAGTTTCTAATGCACGTGGGTTCTTATCGAAGAAATGAGCCTCCAGAAGCTTCTGGGCTTGTGGCTCCAAAATCCAAGCGAGCGCAAAGTATACAAAAAATGTGGCTGTAAGGATTTTATACGCATGCCTGTTTTGCCAAACGCGAAATACATACTGTGTTCTATAGAGCCATTGCCACAGTAATGCGCGTTTATATTTAAAATCTGAAATTATTTGACCTTTTTTCATGAACAGATCTTCTTACACCTTGGCAGCGATTCCAAGAGGGGTTGGGTATTTCTTGAGAATTTCTTCATCGCTCCACTTGCGCGCCATACCACTGTATTGAATTTCCTCGACCCGCGCGCCTCCATAACCAACATTGGCCGCAACATACGGGAGGGTGACGACAAATTTTTTGTCTCTCAACCGCTCTTTTTGTTCTGTATGATAGCCTACATCGACAGTTAGCACGACATTGTCTTCTCTGCGCTGGATATCCACTATCATATCTCGTTTCGGAATGGAGATCATCTGCCACATTCTGGCCCATTCGTGCAGGCGCTGTTCCACAATGTGGATTGCAAGGTCATAGAAGCTCGGCCAGAGTTTTTCTACAGCACCTTTCTGTGCCAAAATAACGGGATAAATTCCTTGTGCAAGAATGTGGCTCGGTGGCAAGCTGGAGGGCAACCCATCAAGCTTCTTGATGCGTTCATCAACAAAAGGCAGGCATGAAGTGAGCAGAATAAACTCCGCCTGTTCCAAGTTGCTCAATGGGTACTTGGTGTCCGCCAGCAAGGCGGCGCGGGATTTGTAGCCGAAAAAAGCCGCTACAATCTCGTGCGCGTGGGAAGATCCCAGTTTGATGTCGTGGTTGTCGTTGACAAGAGAGCGCAGGGAATCTGCGCAATGTTTTGTGATATCGTGCTGCTTCATAGCAATCTCCATTTCGTTGTGCCGGGCTTGCAGTCGCCGAGAAAGTTTAAGGACAACCATGCCAGCAGATGAAATGGGTGCTGTTTGGCGGTCGATAGCCTGTATTCCTCGCGTTTCAGCCTTTCACAACTGAGGCGCTCGATTCCTGCAAGCAGACTAAGCCGTTGGAATGAAAAAAACAAGAGAAATATCCTGTCAGGATATTTCAACCATATAAATGCCTCATGTATTTGCTCACTTCTAGTGCACTCCCATCAATGCCATTTGAACGATAGTATTATCCGCATTGATGAGATCTTGCACATGCGCAAACGCCCCTAGCGTGCATTGTTAGATAATGTACAGTTAAAAAAGTATTCTCCCCGTACACTCAATGGAGGCGGCTTGAAAAATGACATCTTCTAAACTCGAAGCGAGGATGCTTGATGATCTCATTAACCTATTTAAGCAGATGCCGATATTGGAGATTCCCTCTACGCCATTTCTCAGTCAATTTCCATCCCCCGCAGATGAAATCAAGCATCACCGTAAGGAAATTAGCCAACTCCTTAGTTGTCCGAGCAAGGGAATACATGCCGACATAGCTCACACTCTAAGGTATTCCCTAGAGATTGCAGCGCTAACGGGATATGCCACAAATGAACAGCTCGATATTCTGTGCGGAATGTGTGATGTTCTGCAAGAGTATCAAATAAAAGCCATTGTTCCATTGACAGACAGCGTTCCGTGGCTATCCGCGATCACAGCGATGAAACGAATAAGGCAGCTTTCCAATACACCGGGCATGTTCCAATCTCCTAGGGCGAGCGCGGTTGCAAACTCCATTCGTCGCTTGGAATCTAAAGGGTATAAAATAGAGATATCTGCATTTGGCCCAGTTCTAGAATCGGCATCTCTTCAAAAAATTTGCGAGGAAGTCGACAAGGGTATCAAACGTATAGGTGGCCGATGGGTCATCGAAAATATCTTAAGCTGGTTTTCAAAGAACGATCGAATGTACCAAGGAACCTTTCTACACGGCAGAAACACGACCCAGCTTCCCTCCCTTAGAAACCCGAGTATCCCTTGGCACTATCTTTATAATTTGGCATGGAAGCATTTTGATGCCCAACCAAGTGCGCGAGATATTAGTCATGAATTTATAGATGTTCTGGATCTCGCTAGCGATATGGCGGCAGTCTTTGATACAGAAGCTTATAGCTCTTTTGAGGAAATAGGCATATCTGCTATAAATCTTCATTCCTGCTTATTAGATAAGATATTCTACGATGAACTGTTTGCATTCCCTCAGTGGCTACCCAAAACCTCTCATCACTTAATTTCTTCTTGGCTTAAACACCTTCAAGATCAGGGCTGCGTTCTGCCTTTGAGCGGCACACTCACAGAGTGGAGCGACTTCTGCTTATCTATTCTTTCAAGTGCAAAACCCACGTCTATTTTTATAACCGCTCCGTGCGAACACACGCACCAAACGCTCGACTTGAAGAAATCCGAAGTATTTTTTAAGGCGCTTTGCATAGCCAGTTCCGAAATTAACAGAGATTACATGACCCCCTTCGATACCGATAAGAGAAATACGCCCTACTATCCATTTTTTGAATGGAGCACAGGATTATATGTTCTTCCGCCTCAAGCTATTCTTGGTCGAGCATTGTATGAAGGCATCTATAGACTCCTAAGAGATACAAAAACGCCAAATCTTGAAAAAATGATGGGAACAGCACTAGAGAACATTGCGGCAGAAGCGCTTTTACTTACAGGAAACAAATCTGTTCTCGCAGGCGTTAAGTACAATATTCCCAATCAACCTAAGGGAGTCTCTCCTTATGAGATGGACGTAGTCGCAGAAACTCCCACCCATATTTTTCTTGTAGAATGTAAGAAGAAACCGCTAACGAACGCCGCCCGAAAAGGCGACTCTTTGAAAGCGCTTGTGGATTTCTCAAAAGCATTTCTTTTCCCACTAAATCAAGCAAATGGCCATGAAATTCAAATAAGGTCAAATGGCATATCTTTGCTGGGAGGTGGGCAGCTACACCTCAATAATCGTGATATTCGACGTATCAGCATTACCATGACAGATCATGGATCGATGCAGTATAGGGTCTTTGTTAGAAACGTAGTATCCGCCTTGTGGGGACACAAGCTAACCAGCACAAACCCTAAACTTCAAAAAGAGGCTGACGAGTTTAATAAAGAGTTGGACAAGATAGTAAAGTCTGTCACGGAACTGGCGCAGTTAGCCAATGTCCCACTAGATAAATTCGTATTCCATTATTTATTATCTTCATGGTGGCTGAGCATCGATCAGCTTTACTTTTTCTGTACTCAAACAGATGCTATTGATAAAGCATTATGCCCGCTACCTAACACCACATTTGGCTCGGGCGACTTAATGACAGAAATTTATTACTGCCAGAAAAGGGGGCTACTAAAGACCTCGTGACAGGCCTTGTGGATATATAGGCAGAGCTATCACTCTTCTCGCTCTGAGGAATGAAATGGTACGTAAGAGGACCCGACATATTGCTGGCCGGTATGGGGCTATCGAGGATGAGATAGTTCTCCTTAATCGCGTAGAGATGGCGCTTCCGGTCGTTATTGGCATTGGGGTACTAGATGAAGCATAACCCAGGTTAAGGCTCCATCCCATCTCAGCGTTCCTGACTCACCTCCCATGCAAACTTTTCCTGATCCTCCAGCATCTTCTGGCGATACTCTTTTGCCTTCTCCAGATACTCGTCCATGGATACTCCTTCCGGCACCACCAGCACGCCCGTCTGCATCTGTCCAGCCTCATGGGGGTTGCTATAGACTTCGGGGCAGAGTTTCATATCCATATCTATAAAGGCTTTAATCGCACGCTCTGACTTTTCTGTGAGTGCCTTTTGCAGCAAAGTCATCCAGAGAGCTTCGCGGATGTTGATCTTTTGGTTGCCTGGCAAAGGCCTCTCCATGAAGTTTTTAAAGACCGTTTTTTGATTTCTGGAACCTTTTCTGCGACCCCTGCGATTAATCCGGTTGCCGTCAGACGCACCAAACTGACGATTCTTCGGTGGCTTGCCGTAACCAACCTCGTAGTCTTCCTTGTCATGCCCGCTCATACCTGACCTCCTTCGGCTTGGGTTTCGTTAAAAGTTTTTACCCGTTGCAGCGTTGATGGCGTCCTTACCGGTCAAAGCCTGCCAGCGGCGGATGGTGACATCGCAGTACAGCGGATCAAGCTCGACCAGCCGCGCCTGACGGCCGGTTTTTTCAGCCGCGATGAGGGTCGTGCCGGAGCCGCCAAACGGATCCAACACGACCCCGCCACGCGTCGAGCAGTCCTTGATTGCGTCCATGACCAGAGCCAACGGCTTGACGGTCGGGTGCATGGCAAGCTCCTCCATCCGGCCACCGCCAAACGAATTAACACCGGGGTACTCCCAGACGTTCGTACGGTAGCGGCCGTGCTGGCCAAGCTGGATGTTGTTGATGTGCTTGCCCACACCATTTTTGAATACGAAAACAAGTTCGTGGCGGGATCTGTAGAAACTGCCCATGCCGCCGTTATCCTTCACCCAAACACAGAGGTTCTGAAGGCTCAGGCCCGCCTGCGTACCGGCCGTCGTGATTTCGGCCAGGTGGCGCCAGTCCATGCAACTAAAGATGATGGCGCCGTCCTGGGTGTGGTCGGCCATCAGCTTGTGCGCGACGTAGAGGAACTGCGTGAACCCGGCCTGATCCATCTCCCCCGCAGCCATAACGAACTCGCGGTGCTGAATCTTCCCGGAGTTGCCGACATGGCCGTCGATTTTGACGTTATAGGGAGCATCGGTAAAGCAGAGCTGAGCTTTTTCATCTCCTATCAAGGCTTGGTAACTTTCAAGCTGCAAGGCATCACCGCAATAGAGACGATGCTCTCCGAGCAGCCACAGGTCACCGGGCTGGACGATGGCGGGGCCTTTTTCAGGTGCCGGCACAGCGTCTTCAGGATCGGGGCCGATCGGGTCGAGGATAATATCGATCTCCGGCATCTCGAAACCAGTCATGGTCAGGTCAATGTCCGGGATTTTGATCATCAGATCGCGGAATTCTTCGGCCAGAGCCGCATGATTCCAGGTGGCCTCCTCGGCGATACGATCATGAGCGATACGGAGAGTCTGGATTTGCGCCTCGGTAAGGTGACTGACACGAATGACAGGGATCTCCTCCATGTTCATGCGGCGAGCAGTCGTCACCAAGTGCGCGCCGATGACAACGTAGCCGTCACCATCCACGACCACGGGCGGCATGAAACCGCATTCGTGGATCATGCGCTCGGTCTTTTCGAGTTGCTTCTTGCCGGGAAGACGCAGTTGGCGAGAATAGTCTTTTATCTGCAGCAGGGGCAGATATTCGATTTGCAGTTCGTTAGCTAATGGCATTTGCCGACTCCTTAGGTTGGAGCCAGGCAACGGTTATCTATTCAGAATCCTGGAAAGATTTCCGACACCTGGCATGTTCAGATTTTTTGCTAAGGTGTCGGTGCTATGCGGGCTGGCCTTTTTAGGGGCGCTTAACGTTAGCTTTCAGAGAACCACCACGTTTCCAGTTCTCGCCGGCTCGGTTCCTGGACTGCACACCAGGCTAGGTATACCCCCTTACGGGGATGCGCTTCCGAGCAGATTCAGTCTAGCAGAATGGCCGATATTGTCCAGCTTTTTGGCATTGCACCTCCTCTAATTGCTGTTAAGGCCGTGCACGCGTGACCCAAGTTTTTTCTTATAGAGCTGTTCAATCGCGATCACATCACGCGAGGTAACATTGCTCGGTAACGTTTGCAGGACCGAGAACCGGAAGTGACGGTGATAGGTTGGGTCTTGGTTTATCAGATCAATCAGCTCTTTATTGCCGCCGTGGGCCGTCACTGCATAATTGGTCCATCGTCCCCATATCCCATTTTCACCATAGGCGGAGCCGACGTATTGTTGCCCGGTGTGGCTGTCCAAGATAAGGTAAACACCGTTGACCGCAGACAGGTGGTGCTTCCAGTCGTGGTTGGCGCCGGGGTTCTCAACTAAGGTTTTTAGCTCATTGAATTCCAGCGTGAAATTGAACAAGCCGGGAAAGTTTCCGATATACCCTGTCGGCAATATCTCGAGAACTTCTTTCCCAGCACCTTTCCGGTCGTACCATTGAACCCAGGCGCGCGTGCCGTCGCCCCAGTCAACGATCAGTCGGTCAACCAGGTTGTCGAATTCGTGCAATTGTGTGAGGTCATAGTAAAAGCGCCCTTGGTCGTTGAGAGTTTTTCCATTCACCTTGAAGACACCGAAGAACACTGATCGACCACGTTCAAGGGCGAAGAAAGAAGCGATATAATCACAATCCGAGAAAACATCCCGCGCCTGTTTTTTCTGGTATTCCAGAGCCCTGTCGCGATCCGTCAAAACATCGCGGTGATAATCCATGTTTGCATCCCTATGCCGTACAAGCTTGACGCGCTTGCCCTCTAGCAGACCAGATTGAGAATTCAGGACTTGTTGTAGTGTCAGCATAAGACGGCCCTCCGCTGCTTCATTAAAAACAATCGGTCGCCAGGCAAAACCTGGCGACCGGGAGTTTAGAAGCCGCTCGTAAACGACCGCGACGGCCTTTAGCCGTGAGGCTTGGACATACGCCGCCGCCTCCCGGCCATAAAGGTCGAGAAGCGGCATGATGACGGACATGCCGTCCGTTACGAGCGGGGTTCTAAAGTCCCGATGGGCACTCTCATGCCCACGAGAAAACGGTAGCTTGCGTTAGATAAATAATCAAGAAAAACAATCGGATAGATATCGGAATACGGGAGAAATTCGCCTGTATCCGTCCTTTTCGGAACAATAGCCTGCTCAACAGGGCATTTTTCCTTGCTCCGCGCCTGTTAAATTCCCTGCTATTTTTCTAGATACTTTTTATCCGAAATCGCAAAGGTGTCGTATTTTCAAACACATTCTGCCGCAGAATTATAAAACGACTGTCTGAAAACCCCGAAAATTCGCTGTTGTTTCCCTGTAAAATAGGGAATTGTTCCGGAGAAAGGTTATCGCTAGACTTCCCCAACCATTCTTTAAAAAATTGGTGAATACATAGATGATAGAGCAACTTATCAGCAGTGCTTCGAAAATTAAACTTACTGGCGGTCTAGTGGGCCGCTTGTGTCTGGCTGTGCTAATTATATGTGCAACTATTGGAGGCGTCGCTGTTACCTCTCCTGTGTGGTGGGTAGCGCCATGTGCTATTGTTTTGATATTTGTTTTCGCGCTTCTTATCTTTTGGCGTGTTTTAAATTTCGCACATAAAAATCCATATGTTGCCATTTTAGATGGTGCAGAGCTTCTTAAATATGAAGAACTGACGTATAGAAGCAAAAATGAACAAGAGTTTGGCACCGATATTGAGCTGCAAGCTGACGCTTATTCTATTCCTTTATTGAAGCAACAAGAACTTGCAAATACTGCTGAAACGCCGGATGAGGAAATCGTTTCCGTTCTCTCTCCAAATATTAAGGGAGAAGAATAATGGCAGAATTTTATCATATCTATGTGTTTCCCAAGAATGGAATAACAAAAGATCAAATTGAAAAAAAGATGAATCTTGCTGTGGACTGGATAAGATATGGTTCAAATAACTATATAGTTTATACTACTTCAGACAAAGATAAGTGGAAGGCTCGACTTATAGATTTCGTGAAGCCAGAGGGCTCTCTTCTGATATGCAAGCTTGATGTAAATGATAGGCAAGGTTGGATGTCAAGGAAATTCTGGGAATGGCTAAAAGCTAAGCCGACTACAGATTAGAGGAAAATTTTAGATTAGAGCCTGAGAAAGGTTATCGCTAGACTGCCCCCACAGCCACTTTCTTTTTCCGTACCCATTGCAAAGCATTTCCGGCCCGTTGCATGACGGGGCATCGCCGCGTCAGGCCGCCTTGCTTTCCACGTGTTTTGCGAAATTGTCGAGGATCGCCTGCCA
>Ga0182792_1002607_pt1 | contig 12489 bp, 12 predicted proteins | sample Passage237B_FD_130497 | JGI IMG/M metagenome (GOLD analysis project Ga0182792, IMG submission 130497) | Cellulose adapted compost microbial communities from Newby Island Compost Facility, Milpitas, CA, USA - Passage2 37B (version 2) (version 2) ...
CACCCACTCCGAGTATCGCGCCGCGGTGGCCGCCGTCGGCCTGCCCTGCGTGGTCAAGCCGGTGATGTCGTCCTCGGGCAAGGGCCAGAGCACGGTGCGCAGCGAGGACGAGATCGACGCGGCCTGGGAATATGCGCAGACCGGCGGCCGCGCCGGCGCCGGCCGCTGCATCGTCGAGGGTTTCGTCGACTTCGACTACGAGATCACCCTGCTGGCGGTGCGCCATGCCGGGGGCACCTCCTTCTGCGAGCCCATCGGCCACCTGCAGCGCGACGGCGATTACCGCGAGAGCTGGCAGCCGCAGCCGATGTCGCCCAGGGCGCTGGAGCGCGCGCAGGCCATCGCCCGCGCGATCACCGACGACCTGGGCGGCTGGGGCGTGTTCGGCGTGGAGCTGTTCGTCAAGGGCGACCAGGTCTGGTTCTCCGAGGTGTCGCCGCGCCCGCACGACACCGGCCTGGTGACGCTGGTGTCGCAGGAGCTGAGCGAGTTCGCGTTGCACGCGCGCGCGATCCTCGGGCTGCCGATCCCGTCGATCCGCCAGAACGGCCCTTCGGCCTCGTGCGCGCTGCTCGCGCAGGGCCACGGCGTGCCGGCGTTCTCCGGGCTGGATGCGGCGCTGCGCGCGCCGGACACGGCGCTGCGCCTGTTCGGCAAGCCGCGCGTGGACGGGCAGCGCCGGGTCGGCGTGACTCTGGCCCGTGCCGACGACATCGACGCCGCGCGCGCTGCCGCCCGCGACGCCGCCGCCGCCATCGGCATCGAGCTGCACGCCGACTGAGCCGCGCGCACCGCGCGGCGCCGGCCGCGGCCTAGAGCGCCAGGTCCACCCAGACCAGGTGGTGGTCGCTGGCGCCGGCGATGGCCGCGTCCGCCTCGCCGGAGGCCGGCCAGAACACGCCGCTGCCGCGCACCTGGAAGCCGGTGGACGGCAGCACGTAGTCCAGCCGCATCGCGCCGGCCTTGGGTCCGAAATCGCCGGTGACGTGCCCCGGCGCGCCGCGCCGCTGCAACCCCTGCGCGGCGTAGGCCCGCGCCGTCTCCGCGCCGCCGGCCGAGGCGGGCGCGGCCATGCGCGCCACGCGCGGGTGCTCCAGCAGGCCCAGGATGGCCTCGTGGCGGCCGTCGCCGTCCACCGGGTCGTTGTTGAGGTCGCCGGCGATCACGAAGCGGGCGCCAGGCGGCAGCCCGCCGCAGCGGCCCTGGTCGTCGCACAGCCACGGCCTGGCGCCGGGCGTGATGTATTCCTCCCACAGCCGGATCTCGTCGGCGTTGCGGGCGCCGTTGCGGTCCTCCGGGCCGTCGAACACCGGCGGCGTCGGATGCGAGACCAGGAAATGCAGCGTGCCGGCCGGGGTGCGCACCGGCACGTCCCAGTGCGACTTGGAAGAAAGCCGCAGCCGCGCCCACGTCGCGTCCGCATGCCACGGCCTGCCCGTGGCCGGATCCAGCGGCCGCCGCGCGCCGGGCAGGTCGGCCCACTTCAGCAGCTGGAAGGTCCGCACCTGCGCCGCGTCGATCGGGTGGCGCGACAGCACCAGCATCCCGTACTGGCCCGGGTGCAGGCCGTAGCCCCAGGCGTCGTTGCCGCGCTCGCGGCCCTGGCCGCCGACGCTGCCGTTGCCGTCCAGGTCCAGGCCGCTGGGCACGCCGGTGTTCACCGGGGCCAGGTAGCGGTACGGGTAGTGCAGCGGTTCGCCGCCGCCGGGCTGCGCCCGCTCCAGGTAGCCGCGCTGGAACAGGTCCGCGGCGCGGCCCTCGGGGTCGTAGTCGAATTCGTTGAGCAGCACCAGGTCCGGGCGCACGCGCTGCAGCACCGCGGCGACGTTGCGCGCGGCCGGGTCGCCGGCCTCCAGCCGGCGGACCAGCCCGCCGGCCTCGTCGCTGTAGAGCGAGGTGTTGTAGGTGGCCACGCGCAGCGCCGCGCCGGCGGCGGACGCGCGAGCCGGGTCCGTGGCGCAGGCGGGCAGCATGGCGAGCGTGGCGAACAGGGGCAGCAGCCGGGAGAGGAAGGTGCGCATGCGCCGATTCTGGCATGCGCCGATGACAGCCGGACGCAGCGGCCAGCGGCCGCGCGGCGGCGCCTCAGCGTGCGAATGCGCGCCAGCGGCGGCCGTCGAACGCTTCCAGCGGACGGAAGCGCCGCTTGTAGTCCATCTTCGCGTGGCCTTCGATCCAGTAGCCCAGGTACACGTGGTCCAGGCCCTCGCGCCGCGCCCATTGCACCTGGTGCAGGATCGCCAGCGTGCCCAGGCTGCGGGCCGGCAGGTCCGGCTCGTAGAAGGTGTAGACCGCCGACAGCGCGCGCGGCACGCGGTCGGTGACCGCCACCGCCAGCAGCCGGCCCGGCGCGTCGCCGGCGGCCGGCTCGCGCAGCTCGAGGAAGCGCGTGTCGGACCAGCCGCCGACCAGGAACTGGTCGAACTCGGCGGTGCCGTGGCCGTCCATCCCGCCGGCGCGGTGGCGCGAGGCCAGGTAGCGCTGGTACAGGGCGAAGTGCTCGGCGCTGCGTCGCGCCGGCGCGACCCGCGCCTCCACCGCGGCGTTGCGCGCCAGGCAGCGGCGCTGGCTGCGGTCGGGCGCGAAGTCCGCCACCGGGATGCGCACCGGCACGCAGGCCCGGCAGCCCGGGCAGTGCGGACGGTAGACCAGGTCGCCGGAGCGGCGGAAACCCCAGTCCAGCGCCTGCGGGTACACCGCGGCCAGGCGCGGGTCGCGCGGGTCCAGCACCAGGTCGCGGGCGCTGCGGTCGGGCCAGTAGCCGCAGGCGTGGCCTCCGGTCTGGAACAGGCGCAGGTCGTCGGTGGCGGGGGAAGGATCGTTGCCCATGGCGGCGGCGCGAAGCGGATGCGGCGAGCATAGCGCCGCGCGTTCGCAGGTGCTGCGATGGCCGGCTGCCGGCTGAACGGGGGCAGGGGCCGGTCAACGGCGGGCCGGGGCCGGCGTTTTCCCGTGCGTGGCCATCGAGTCCACGTTCCCCTGGAGAAGACCCGTGAACAAGACCCCCTCCCTGATCGCCGCCGCACTGCTGGCCGTCACCGCCGGGGCCGCCCTGGCGCAGCCGGCGACCGCCGCCGCCGCCGGCACCGCCCCGCGCAAGACCCTGGACGCCAACGGCGACGGTTTCGTCGACCGCGCCGAGGCCGCCGCGCGCCCGCGCCTGGCCGAGCGCTTCGACGGCCTGGACAAGAACGACGACGGCAGGCTCGACCGCGGCGAACTGCGCGCGGCGCGCAAGGCCCATGGCCGCCACCACGGCCGGCCGTTCGCCGAGCTGGACAAGGACAAGGACGGTCGCGTCAGCCATGCGGAGGCGGCCGCCGCGCCCCGGTTCGCCGAGCAGTTCGCGCGCATGGACGCGAACAAGGACGGTTTCGTCGACCGCGCCGACCGCGAGCAGGCGATGAAGCAGCGTCGCGACGCCTGGTTCAAGGCGGCGGACGCCAACGCCGACGGCAGCCTCAGCCGCGCCGAGTACGACGCGGCGCACGCCGGGCGCGCCGAACGCGGCTTCGGCCCGGGCCGCACCGCCAAGGAAGCGGCGAAGTAGGGCCGCTCAGCCGCCCGGCGGCGGGGAGATGCGCACGCGCACCTCTTCCTCGTCGCCGGCCGCCTCCTCCCGCTGCGCCGGCTGCCCGGCCGGCGGCGAGGCGCCGGGCTGCGGCGCCGGCGGCGCGCGGTGCCGGCCGAGCCAGATGAACACCGCCACCGCCGCGATCAGCAGCAGCAAGGCGATGCGCACGCGCCAGGCCCAGCGGCTGCGGCCCCGCTCGAAGCGCGAGGCGGGCAGTTCGCTGGCCGTGGGCGGCAGGTCGGCATACGTGCGCGTGGTGGCCAGCAGCCCGGCCTCGCGCAGCAGTTCGCGCGCGCGCGGCTGGTCCTCGGGCTTGCGCACCCACACCGCGGGTTGCTGGCTGGGCGCCATCGGCTCGGCGTAGCTGAACTGGCCGCGGCGGCGGCCGCGGTACGAGCGTGGCTGGCTGATGTGAACTTCGATGCCGGCCTCCTGCAGCAGGCGGGCGACGCCTTCCACGGTTTCAAGGCGCTGGCTGGTGAATATCTGGCGCATGCGTCAGTCCCGGGCCGGCACCAGCTGCGCGCTGCCCTGGTCGGTCACCACGCGGATCAGGCCTTCCTGCGCGGTGCTCGCCACCAGGCGGCCCTGCCGGTCGAACACCTGGCCGCGGGCCAGGCCGCGCGCGCCCTGGGTGCTGGGGCTGTCCAGCGAATAGAGCAGCCATTCGTCCGCGCGGAACGGGCGGTGGAACCAGAGCGCGTGGTCCAGCGAGGCCATCTGCACGTTGGGCGTGTAGTAGCTGATGCCGTGCGGGAAGGTGGCCGTGCCCAGCAGGTGGAAGTCCGAGGCGTAGGCCAGCAGCGCCTGGTGCAGTTCCGGCGCGTCGCCGACCGGCTCGCGCAGGCGGAACCAGACCTGCTGGTAGGGCGGGCGCTTGGGCGGGTTGAGCTCGTCGCGCGGGTACACGTGGCGGAACTCGAACGGCCCGCCGCGCGAGAGCCAGCGTTGCACCTTGGTGGGCAGCGTGGCCATCACCTCCGGCGCCACCGGCGGAGCGGGCTCGATGTCCTCCGGCTGCGGCACCTCGGGCATCTTGAGCTGGTGCTCGGCGCCGGGTTCCCCCTCCTGGAAGGAGGCCGCGCAGAAGAAGATCACCTTGCCGTGCTGGATCGCGCTGACCCGCCGCACGGAGAAGCTGCCGCCGTCGCGGGTGCGGTCCACGTCGTAGACGATGGGATGCTCGATGTCGCCGGCGCGCAGGAAGTAGGCGTGCAGCGAGTGCACGCGGCGGCCGTTGTCGATCGTGGCCTGCGCCGCCGACAGCGCCTGGCCCAGCACCTGGCCGCCGAACACGTACCGGGTGCCGATGTCGCGGCTCTGGCCCCGGAACAGGTTGTCCTCCAGCCGCTCCAGGGCGAGCAGCTCGATCAGTTCGGAAACCACGGGGCCGAGGGCGGGAGGCAAGGCGGGCACACCGGTGCGGAAAGGGCGCGATTATACCGGCGCCACCGTGACGCCCTGCTGTCGCCGCGCGCACGGGCCGCGCGCTGCCCGCGGCCGCGGGACGGCCGCATCCGCTCGCGGGGCCGGGCGGCATCGCGGTGTCCGTCGCCGTGCCCACGCGCGTGCCACGCGCCGTCGGGGTCGCCGCAAGACGGGCGCCTACCGGGCCGGGCCGTGTGGGCCGTGCGCGAGGGGACTATGCCGCTGGCAACCGTGGCAGCGGCACCTGCTCCAGCACGCGCCGCCACGGGAACTGCGGGCCCGGGTCGAGCTTGCGCCGCACCTGCCGCGTCGGGTCGTCGGAAGCGGGCACCTGCCCGGTGTCCAGGTCCTCGTGCCCGGCGACATGGCGCAGCGCCGGCAGCGCGTGCGCCAGCGCCTGCAGCAGCGCCACCAGGGCCTGCAGTTGCGCTTCGGTGTAGGGCTCGTCCATGGCCTGGTGGCGCGAGTCCAGCCAGTGCGGCCAGCGGCCGCGGTTGACCAGCTCGATGCCGATGGCGCGCGCGTTGTGCCCGCGCACGTGGTGGGCGATGCGGTCCTCGGGCACGTAGCGCAGCACGCTGCCGTCGCGGTCGATGTAGTAATGGCCGCTGTTGCCGGTGCCGCTGTCGTAGAGCACGCGTTCGCCGTACTCGCGGGCGGTGGCCAAGTCCGGCAGCTCGGTGCAGTGGATGACGACCAGGTCGATCTGCTCCAGCGGGCGCCGCTCCAGCTTCCCGACGTAGGGCAGCGGCTGGTCGACGATGGTCGGCGCGGGGACGGTCGGCATGGGCCGGGATGCTAGCATTCACGCCATGCGACCGAACCCGGACAGCGCGCTCGCGCGACTGATGGCGACCTTTCCGCGCAGCGGCCGGGTCGAGTGGATCGGCCTGCGCCCGGCGCGCGAGGCCGCCCTGGTCGAGGTGGCCGAAGCCCAGGCCGCCACCGGCGGCGGTCTGGCCGGCGACCGCTACCGCGGCCGCGACGGCAGGCGCGGCATCACCCTGATCCAGGCCGAGCACCTGCCGGCGATCGCCGCGCTGTGCGGCCGCCAGGCCGTGGCGCCATCGACGCTGCGCCGCAACGTGGTGGTGTCCGGCATTCCGCTGGTCGCGCTCAAGGGCCGGCGCTTCCGCGTCGGCGGCGTGGTGCTGGAAGGCACCGACCCCTGCGACCCGTGCTCGCGCATGGAGGCCGCGCTCGGGCCGGGCGGCTACAACGCCATGCGCGGTCACGGCGGCCTGTGCGCGCGCGTGGTCGAGGGCGGCACGCTGCGCCTGGGCGACGCGGTGGAGGCGCTGTGAGCCGCGGCCACTGCATCCTGTCGCACGGTTTCGAGAGCGGACCGGACGCGACCAAGGTCACCGCGCTGGCCGAGGCCGCCGAGCGCCTGGGCTGGACCACGGAGCGCCCCGACTACACCGACCTGGACGCCCGCCGCGAGGTCAGCCAGCTGGGCGACGTGCCCGCGCGGCTGCAGCGGCTGCTCGGGATCGCCGGCGACGCGGCCCGGCGCGGCGGTCCGGTGGTGCTCGGCGGCTCCAGCCTGGGCGCCTACATCTCGGCCATCGCCTCGCTGCAGGTGCCCACCCGCGCGCTGTTCCTGATGGTGCCGCCCACGCGCATGGGCGCGATGCCGGCGCTGGACGCCCCCCCGGTGCCCACCTCGGTGGTGCACGCCTGGCACGACGAGCTCATCCCCGCCGGGGAGGTCGTCGCCTGGGCGCAGGCGCGCTCGGCGCGGCTGCTGCTGGTGGACGACAGCCACCGCCTGTCGGCGCACGTGGAAACCACCGCGCAGGCCTTTGCGCAGCTGCTGGAGTCGCTGTAGCGCCCCGCCGCGCCGGCCGTCCGGTCCGGCGCCCGTCCCACCTTCGAGCACCCGCGTCCCATGAAGTTCTTCGTCTCCTGCGCCAAGGGCCTGGAATACCTGCTGGTGGACGAGCTGCAGGCGCTGGGCGCCGCGCGCGCCACCGCCACCCTGGCCGGCGCCAACGTCGAGGGCACGCTGGCCGATGCGCAGCGCGCGGTGCTGTGGTCGCGCCTGGCCAGCCGCGTGCTGTGGCCGCTGGCCGAATTCGACTGCCCCGACGAGCGCGCGCTGTACGAGGGCGCCTCGGCGCTGCCCTGGCACGAGCACCTGGCCGCGGGCCACACCCTGGCGGTGGATGCGCACGTCTCCGGCGAAGCCATCACCCACGCGCGCTACGCGGCGCAGCGGGTCAAGGACGCGGTGGTGGACGGCTTCCGCGCGCGCGGGCTGGAACGCCCGTCGGTGGACGTGGAAAGCCCGGACCTGCGCCTGAACCTGTCGCTGCGCAAGGCGCGCGCGGTGCTGTCCGTGGACCTGGGCGGCGGCCCGCTGCACCGCCGCGGCTGGCGCGCGGCCCGGCACGAGGCGCCGCTGAAGGAGAACCTGGCCGCCGGCGTGCTGTTGCGTGGCGGCTGGCCGGCGCTCTACGCCGAGGGCGGCGCGCTGCTGGACCCGATGTGCGGCAGCGGCACGCTGCTGATCGAGGGCGCACTGATGGCCGCCGGGGTGGCGCCCGGCCTGGGCCGGATGACGATCGCCGCAGCGGAATCGGACGCCGGCGCGGATGCGGTGCTGCCCACCCGCTGGCGGGGGTTCGACGCCGCGGCGTGGCGGATGCAGGTGGCCGAGGCGCGCGACCGCGCCGCCGGGGGCCTGGCCGCGTTGCGCGCCGCCTTCCACGGCAGCGACCTCGACCCGCAGGCGGTGTCCGCCGCCCGCGCCAACGCGCAGGCCGCCGGGGTCGCCGCGGCGATCGCGTTCGAGGTGCGCGACATCGCGGCGCTGGCGCCGCCGCCCGCGGCGCGCGGGCTGGCGGTGTGCAACCCGCCGTACGACCGCCGCCTGGCGGCCGACGCGGTGCTCTACCGCCGGCTCGGCGACGCGCTGCGGCGCGCGGTGCCGGCCTGGCGCGCCAGCCTGCTGTGCGGCGACGCCGGGCTGGCGCAGGCCACCGGCCTGCGCGCGGCCAGGAAGTACCAGGTGTTCAACGGCGCGCTGGAATGCGCGCTGATCGTCTGCGACCCGGTGCAGCCGGCCCCGCGCGAGGCGGGCGCGCCCCGCGAGCTGGGCGAGGGCGCGCGCATGTTCGCCAACCGCCTGGAGCGGAACCTGCGCCGGCTCAAGGGCTGGCGCAGCGGCGAGCAGGTGGGCTGCTTCCGCGCCTACGACGCGGACCTGCCCGAATACGCCGCCGCCATCGACGTCTACGCCGAGGACGGCGGCGCGCAACGCACCTTCCTGCACGTGCAGGAATACGCCGCGCCGGCCGAGATCCCGGAGGCCGACGTGCGCCGCCGCCGCCACGAACTGCTGGCCGCCGCGCGCGAGGTGTTCGGCGTGCCGCACGAGCAGGTGGCGCTGAAGACCCGCGAGCGCGGCAAGGGCGGCAGCAAGTACGGCCGCATGCAGCAGCGCGGCGAACGCATGGCCGTGCGCGAGAACGGCGCGCGGCTGTGGGTGAACCTGTTCGACTACCTGGACACCGGCCTGTTCCTGGACCACCGCCCGCTGCGCCGGCGCATGGCCAGGGAAGCGCGCGGCAAGCGCTTCCTCAACCTGTTCTGCTACACCGGCGTGGCCAGCGTCCAGGCCGCCGTGGCGGGGGCCGCGCAGACCACCAGCGTGGACCTGTCGGCCACCTACCTGCAGTGGTGCGCGGACAACCTGGCGCTCAACGGGCTGGGCGGCGCGGCGCACCGGCTGGTGCAGGCCGACGCGGTGGCGTGGCTGGAGGCCGAGCGCGGCCTGTACGACGTGGTCTTCTGCGACCCGCCCACCTTCTCCAACTCCGCGCGCGCGGACGACTTCGACGTGCAGCGCGAGCACGTGCGCCTGCTGCGCGCGGCGGTGGCGCGCCTGGCGCCGGACGGGGTGCTGTACTTCTCCAACAACTTCCGCCGCTTCCGCCTGGACGAGGACGCGGTGGCGCAGTTCGCCCGCTGCCAGGAGATCAGCGCGCAGACCATTCCGCCGGACTTCGAGCGCAACGCGCGGATCCACCGCGCCTGGCGCCTGACGCGGTAGGCGACGGCCGGGTCGGCGGCGCGCGCGTGGCGGCTAGTGGCCGACCAGCAGCACGAACGGCCCCGGCTGCGAGTTCATCGCCAGCGCCAGCGAGCGGTCGCGGTCGGCGGCCAGCTGCACGGCGGGCGTGCCCAGATCGGGCGGGAAGGCGCGGTACTGCACGTCGTCGGGCAGCACGTTGCGCACCACGTAGCCCATCAGCACGTTGACGATCTCGCCCAGGCCGTCCAGGGCCAGGGCGTCGTCGCAGCGCTCCGGCCCGATGCGCAGGAAGGCGCAGGCCAGCGCGCGCATGGTGTCGCGGTCGCAGGCCATGCCGATGAACAGCGGCTGCTCGCCCTCGATGCGCACGTGCGCCGCGTGCGGCAGTGCGGCCAGGTCCTCCGGCGAGGCCAGGCCCGCGGCCTGGCACTGGCCCTCGAGCATGCGCGGGAACAGGCGCCCGCACAGGGCGATGGCGCCGTTGGCGAACTCGGCCAGGGCATGGTCGGCCACGCCCACGGCCAGGGCGTGGTTGGCCGCGTCCTGGTCGGCGCGGTGGGCGGCCAGCTCGGTCTCCAGCCGCTGCGGGTCGACCACGCCCTGTTCCACCAGCACCTGCCCGAACAGCTTGCGGCCGGCCTTCTGCGCGGCCAGCAGCGCATCCACCTGCGCCGGCTCGAGCAGGCCCATCTCCAGCGCGATGTCGCCGAAGCGGCGGTCCTCCACGCGCTGGCGCTCGTTGATGCGCCGCGCCTGCGCCTCGGTCAGCAGGCCCTGGCGCACGGCCAGCTCGCCCAGCAGGGGGTTGGACGCGCGTTGCGCCTCGATGGCGGCCAGCAACTGCTGCGGAGTGATGACGCCGCGCTCCAGCAGGAACTGGCCCAGGAATTTGACTGCCATAGCGTGTCCCCTTGCGAGTGGTCGGATGATAGGCGCGGATCAGGCCAGCGCGTCGCGCAGCACGCGGTCCATCGCTTCGGGGTCGATCGGCTTCTGCAGGTAGGAGCGCGCGCCCAGGCGCAGGCATTCCTCGATGTCGCTCTGCGCGCCCAGCGAGCTGAGGATCACCACCCGCGCCTGCGGGTCGGCGGCCAGGATCCGGGCCAGCGCCTGGCGCCCGTCGCACTCGGGCATCACCAGGTCCAGCAGCACCAGGTCGGGCTTGAGCGCCTGGTACTGGCCCACCGCCTCCAGGCCGTTGCCGGCCTCGCCGACCACCTGGTAGCCGCTGTCCTCCAGCTGTTGCGCGGCCAGCATGCGCAGGGCGCGCGAGTCGTCGCAGAGCAGAACGGTCGGTCGTGCGGTCATCGGTGGTCTCCCGGTCGGATGCGGGCAGCAGGACGGCCCATGTTCGGCATAGCGGCCGCGCCGCGCAGGTTCTTTAGCGCGACCGCTGCTGCGCCGCACCAGCGCCCCGCCTCACGGCTGCAGCAGGGTGATGGCCGCGTGCAGCAGCAGCCCGATCAGGCCGCCCACCAGGGTGCCGTTGAAGCGGATGTACTGCAGGTCGCGGCCGACGCTGAGCTCCAGCTGGCGCACCAGGTGGCGCTCGTCCCAGCCCTTGACCGTCTGCGCGATGTGCTCGGTCACCCCGCCGCGCAGCCGGCCGGCGAGTTTCTCCGCGCCGCCCAGCACGTGCTGGTTGATCGCTTCGCGCAGCGCCGGGTCGCGTCCGAGCGCCTGGCCCAGCCCGGCCAGCGACTGCTCCAGGTGTCGGGCCAGCGCGCCGTCGGCGCGCTCCAGGTCGCGGCGCAGGGCGGCGTGGACCTGGTCCCACAGGCCCTGCACGTACGCCTGCACGCTGGGGTGGTCGATCAGGCGCTGCTTGATCTCGTCCACCCGGCCGGCCAGCGCGGGGTCGGTGCGCAGCCGCGCCACGTAGTCCTGCAGCCAGCGCTCGTAGTCGCGGCGCAGCGGGTGCTCCGGCTGCGACAGCACGTCGTTGAGCTCGTCCAGCAGCGCGCGGGCGATGCGCTCGGCCAGGCCGTCGGCGATGCCCTCCACCGGCTTGACCCAGTCCACCGTGCCCACCAGCCGCGGCCATTCGCGCCGTGCGTGCTTGACCAGCAGCGCCGAGGCCCGCTGCTTGACCGCGTCGTCGTCCAGGTAGCGCCCCAGGCGCCGCAGCGCCTCGTCCAGCAGCGCCTGGTGGCGGCCGTCGGCGGTGAGCAGGCCCAGCACCTCGCCGGCGGTGGCCGCCGCGTCCCACGCGCGCAGCCGCGCCACCACGAAGGCCTGGATGCCCTCCCGCACCGCGCGCTCGTCCAGCAGGTCCAGGGCCTGCAGCATCCAGCCGCGCGCCGCCTGCGCCAGGCGCGCGGACTGCTCCGGCCGCGACAGCCACTGGCCCAGGCGCGCGGCCGGGTCGAACACCTCCAGCCGCTGCAGCAGCGACTGCGGCTCCAGGAAGTGGTCGCGCACGAAGGCGGCCAGGCTGTCGGCGATGCGTGCCTTGCCACGCGGGATGATGGCCGTGTGCGGGATCGGCAGGCCCAGCGGATGGCGGAACAGCGCCACCACGGCGAACCAGTCCGCCAGCGCGCCCACGGTGGCCGCCTCGCAGAACGCCGAGACCCAGGCCCAGGCGCCCCGGTTGCCCATGGCATGGCTGAGCAGGAAGCCGGCCAGCATCGCCAGCAGCATCGCCAGGGCGATGGCCTTCATGCGGCGCAACTGGGCCGGGCGCGGGTCGTCGGTCATGCGGGGTGCGACGGCGGGTCTGGCGGCAGTCTAGCGGCAGCTGTGTCCGCGCACGCGCGCTGGCGCGCTCAGCGCATGGTGGGCATCGCGAACTCGGCGGCCGCCGCGCCCTCGGGCCAGCGCGCGGTCACCGTCTTCAGGCGGGTGAAGAAGCGCACCCCGTCCGGCCCGTGCACGTGCAGCGGCCCGAACAGCGAACGCTTCCAGCCGCCGAAGCAATGGAAGGCCATCGGCACCGGGATGGGCACGTTGATCCCGACCATGCCGGCCTGCGCCCGCCGCGCGAACTCGCGCGCCGCGCCGCCGCTGCGGGTGAACACCGCCGCGCCGTTGCCGTACTCGTGCGCGTCCACCAGTGCCAGCGCGGCCTCGAAGTCGTCCACGCGCACCACGCACAGCACCGGACCGAAGATCTCCTCGCGCCAGAGCGCCATCCCCGGCTCGACCCGGTCGAACAGGCTGGCGCCAAGGAAGAAGCCCTCGCCGCGGGCGCAGGGGTGCGCGCGGCCGTCCACGACCAGCCGAGCGCCCTCGGCGACGCCGCGGTCGATGCAGCCGCGCACGCGCTCGCGGTGCGCCGCGTCCACCAGCGGGCCCATGTCCGGGTCGCCGATGCCCGGTCCGATGCGCAGCGCCTCGACCTTCGGCGCCAGCGCGGCGACCAGCGCGTCGGCGGTGGCCTGGCCGACGCACACCGCCACCGAGATGGCCATGCAGCGCTCGCCGGCCGAGCCGTAGCCGGCGCCGA
>Ga0182792_1002608_pt1 | contig 12487 bp, 14 predicted proteins | sample Passage237B_FD_130497 | JGI IMG/M metagenome (GOLD analysis project Ga0182792, IMG submission 130497) | Cellulose adapted compost microbial communities from Newby Island Compost Facility, Milpitas, CA, USA - Passage2 37B (version 2) (version 2) ...
GGCCTCCCACTGCCCCCTGGGGATGGCGGCCACGCAGCCGCGCCAGATCTCGGTGAGGAAGGCGCTGGTGTAGAGCGTCAGCGCCACGGCGGCCGCCGTCCAGGCCGAGACCTCCACGCCCAGCAGCGCGATGCCGAAGTAGGCCAGGAAGAGCTGCATCAGCAGCGGCGTGCCCTGGAAGAGCTGCACGTAGCCGGCGGTGAGCTTCTCCGTCAGCCGGCCGCCGCGCAGCCGCAGCGCCAGCAGCAGCGCACCGACGATGCCGCCGCCGACGAAGGCGATCAGCGAGAGCACCACCGTCCAGCGCAGCGCCAGCAGCAGGTTGCGCAGGATGTCCCAGAGGGTGAATTCGCCCATGCCGCGCTCACCGGCCGAAGAAGAAGCGCGGCCCCGCCCAGTCGAACAGCCGGCGCACGGCGATCGACAGGCCCAGGTAGACCAGCGTGGCGACGATGAAGGCCTCGAAGGCGCGGAAGTTGCGGCTCTGGATCAGGTTGGCGGCGTAGCTCAAATCTTCCACCGAGATCTGGCTGCACACGGCCGAGCCGAGCATCACGATGATGATCTGGCTGACCATCGCCGGCCACACCTTCTTCATCGCCGGCGGCAGTACCACGCGCAGGAAGACCTGGGCGCGGGTCAGCGCGAGGCTCACGGCCGCCTCGATCTGCCCCTTGGGCGTGGCCTCGATGCCGGCGCGGACGATCTCGGTGGCGTAGGCGCCCAGGTTGAGCACCATGGCGATGATCGAGGCTGCCTCGGGCGTGAGCTTCACGCCTGCGGCCGGCAGGCCGAAGAAGATGAAGAACAACTGCACGATGAAGGGCGTGTTGCGGATCAGCTCGACGTAGGTGCCGACGATCCACTTCAGCCAGCCCGGCCCCCAGGCGCGGGCCCAGGCGCAGGCCACGCCCACCGCCATGCCGAGCACGGTGGCGATGGCCGTCAGCCCGAGCGTCCAGGCCACGCCCTTGAGCAGCAGGGGCCATTCCGCGAGGACGGCCCAGAAGTCGAAGCTCATCAGACGGGCAGGTCGCCGGCGGGCTTGCCGAGCCACTGCTTCGACAGCTTGTCCAGCGTGCCGTCCTTCTTCGCCGCGGCGATGATCTCGTTGACCCTGGCCTTCAGCGCATCCTCGCCCTTGGCGATGCCGACGAAGCAGGGGCTGTCCTTGAGCAGCAGCTTGAACTCGGTGTTGATCTGCGGGTTCTTGCGGATCATCTCGGCCGCCACCGCGCCGCTCATCGCGATCACCTGCGTCTGCCCGGCCACGTAGGCGGCCACGGTGGCGTTGTTGTCCTCGAAGCGGCGGTAGTCCACGCCGGGCGGGGCGGCCCTGTTCAGCTCCTGGTCCTCCATCGCGCCGCGCGTCACGGCCACCGACTTGCCCACCAGGTCCTTGAAGTCCTTCACCGGCATCGTCTTCTTCGCGAACACGCCCTGGAAGAAGGGCGCGTAGGCCGACGAGAAGTCGATCACCTTCTCGCGCTCGGCGTTCTTGCCCAGCGTGGAGATGACCAGGTCGGCCTTCTTCGTCTGCAGGTAGGGGATGCGGTTGGCGCTGGTCACCGGCACCAGTTCCAGCTTCACGCCCATGCGGCTGGCGATCAGTTTCGCCGCGTCGATGTCCAGGCCCTGCGGCGCCATGTCGGTGCCGACGAAGCCGTAGGGCGGGTAGTCGGTCGGGATGGCGACCTTCAGCGTCTTCGACTTCATGATGTTGTCGAGCGCGTTCTGCGCCTGGGCGGCGCCGGCGGCGGCCAGCGCGGCGGCCGTCAGCAGGCCGCCGGCGAACAGGCGTCGGGGGATCTTCATGGCAAGGCTCCGGGGTCGTTGGAAGAGAATCGCCTGCCTGCAAGCACGAGGCGTGCCACGCGGCCCGCGCACCGCCCGCCGGCTGCCTTGTCGCCAGCGTGGCAGCGCGCCCCGCCCCGTCGTGGCGATGATCGGCGGGTTTGCTCAACCCCCACCCTCGGGAGACACCGCTTGAAAACCCGCATCACCGAACTCTTCGGCATCCAGCACCCCATCATCCAGGGCGGCATGCACCACGTCGGCTATGCCGAGCTGGCCGCGGCCGTCTCCAACGCCGGCGGGCTGGGCATCATCACCGGGCTGACGCAGAAGACGCCCGAGCTGCTGGCCCGCGAGATCGCGCGCTGCCGAGAGATGACGGACAAGCCCTTCGGCGTGAACCTCACCTTCCTACCCACCTTCGCCAAGCCGCCGTACCCGGAGTACATCGCGGCCATCATCGAGGGCGGCGTCAAGGCCGTGGAGACCGCCGGCCGCAGCCCCGAGGAGCACATGCCGCAGCTCAAGGCGGCCGGCATCAAGGTGATCCACAAGTGCACCTCGGTGCGCCACTCGCTCAAGGCCGAGCGCATCGGCTGCGACGCGGTGAGCGTCGACGGCTTCGAGTGCGGCGGCCACCCGGGCGAGGACGACGTGCCCAACTTCATCCTGCTGCCGCGCGCGGCCGAGGAATTGAAGATCCCCTTCGTCGCCTCCGGCGGCATGGCCGACGGCCGCAGCCTGGTGGCGGCGCTGGCGCTGGGCGCCGAGGGCATGAACATGGGCACCCGCTTCATCGCCACCAAGGAGGCACCGGTGCACGAGAACGTGAAGCAGGCGATCGTCGCCGCGTCCGAGCTGGACACGCGCCTGATCATGCGCGGCCTGCGCAACACCGAGCGCGTGCTGAACAACGCCGGCGTCGAGCGGCTGCTGGAGATCGAGCGCGAGAAGGGCGCCGCGCTGAAGATCGAGGACATCTTCGAGCAGGTGGCCGGCATCTACCCCAAGGTGATGGGCGAGGGCCACATGGAGGCCGGGGCCTGGAGCTGCGGCATGGTGGCCGGGCTGATCCGCGACGTGCCCACCGTGAGGGAGCTGGTCGACCGCATCATGGCCGAGGCCGAGGCCATCATCCGCCAGCGGCTGGAAGGCTTCCTCGGCTGAGGCCGCGGGCGCTCAGCCGCTCAGCGCTTGTCGCCGCCCATGTTCCGCCGGGCACGCTCCAGCGGCGGGCCGAGGTCGGTGTCGACGACGCCGCGCTCGACATCTTCCAGCGCACGCCGGCCCTTCGTGGACGGCCGCCCGCCGCGCATCTGCTGGCTGTCGCTGGACTGGTCGCGTTCGTGCGGCAGGCGCGGGGCCCGCTGCGTCCCTTCTCCGGACTGCTGCTCGACCTTCGTCCTGCCCCGGTCGTCGGGCGGCGGGTTTCCGCCGGGTGGCGAGGTGTTGGTGGGGCTCATCGCGGCGCTTCCTTGGCGTTCGCCACCATGGTGGCGCGGGCGCTGCCGCGCACAGGTAGGACGGCGCGGACCGCAGGCGTAGGCCGTCCGGCGGGCGTTCGGCGTCACCCAGGTGACGCCCGGCGGGGCTTCCCCGCATGCCCCGCGACGGGCCCTCGGCGTACGCTCGGCGTCTTCACGGAGACCGCCCGCAATGCCCATCCCTGCCGAGATCCAGGAACGCCCCCATCACCGCTTCTGGCCCAAGCGCCTGCCCTACCAGATCACGCTGCCCGCCACCTCGCTGTGGCACAACCTGAAGACCTCCGCCGAGCGCTACCCGGACAAGCCGGCGCTGGTGTACTTCGACCGCGTGACCACCTACCGCGAGCTGGCGGCCCAGGTCGATGCGCTGGCCGGCGCGCTGCATGCGCTGGGCGTGCAGCGCGGCGACCGCGTGCTGCTGGACATGCAGAACACGCCGCAGCTCGTGGCCGCGCATTTCGCCATCCTGCGCGCCAACGCGGTGGTGGTGCCGGTCAACCCGATGAACCGGGCCGAGGAACTGAAGCACTACATCAGCGACCCGGACGCGAAGGTCGCCATCACCACCGCCGACCTGGCGCCCGAGCTGGCCAAGGCCAGCGGCGCGCTGCCGCCGGGCGAGCGCCTGGCGCACCTGGTGGTCAGCCAGTTCACCGACGCCTTCGACGCCGCCGCGGCCGACACGCCCGCGATGGCGCCGGCCTGGCGCGACTGGCTGCTCCCCACGCGGCCCCTGCCGCAGCTCGACGGCGGCGAGGTCCACGCCTGGGCCGAGCTGATCGCGCGCAACGCGCCGCCGCCCGAGCACACCGCCGGCGCCGACGACATGGCGCTGCTGCCCTACACCAGCGGCACCACCGGGCTGCCCAAGGGCTGCATCCACCACCACTCCAGCCTGATGCACAACGCGGTGGCGGGCCAGATGTGGGGCTGCGCCAGCGCCGAGACGGTGGTGCTGGCGGTGGTGCCGATGTTCCACATCACCGGCATCGTGAGCATGATGCACACGGCCATCCTCGCCGGCGCCACGCTGGTGCTCATGCCGCGCTGGGACCGCGACGTGGCCGGCCACCTGATCTCGAAGTGGAAGGTCACGAGCTGGACCAACATCCCCACCATGGTCATCGACCTGATGGCCAGCCCCAACTTCAAGGACTACGACCTGTCCAGCCTGATCTACATCGGCGGCGGCGGGGCGGCCATGCCGCAGGCGGTGGCGCAGCGGCTGCTGGAGGAGTTCGGCCTGGCCTACCAGGAGGGCTACGGCCTCACCGAGACGGCGGCGCCCTCGCACAGCAACCCGCCCGACCACCCCAAGCAGCAGTGCCTGGGCATGCCCTTCATGAGCGTCGACGCGCGCGTGGTGGACCCGGAGACGCTGCAGGAGCTGCCGGTGGGCGAGTCGGGCGAGATCATCATCCACGGACCGCAGGTCTTCCAGGGCTACTGGAAGCGGCCCGACGCGACCGACGCCGCCTTCATCGAGTTCGAGGGCAAGCGCTTCTTCCGCTCCGGCGACATGGGCCGGATGGACGAGGACGGCTACTTCTTCATCACCGACCGCCTCAAGCGCATGATCAACGCCAGCGGCTTCAAGGTCTGGCCGGCGGAGGTGGAGCTGCTGATGTTCCGGCACCCGGCGATCCAGGAGGCCTGCGTCATCTCGACCAGGGACGCCTACCGCGGCGAGTCGGTGAAGGCGGTGGTGGTGCTGCGCCCCACCCACAAGGACACCACGGCCGAGGACATCGTCGCCTGGTGCCGCGAGAACATGGCGGCCTACAAGGTGCCGCGCCAGGTGCAGTTCGCCGACGCGCTGCCCAAGAGCGGCAGCGGCAAGGTCATGTGGCGGCTGCTGCAGGAGGCGGAAGACGTCTAAAAATAAGGATTTGACGCTATGAATTACATAGCATTCATCTAGATTGGTGGCGCTGTACGGAAATAGTGCGGAAAAACTACATGTACCAGAGAGCCAAGTCATCAATGCTGTGAAGGGGAGAGTAGAAACCCTTTTGCAACCAATTGTGTCCAGGTCTGATGATGACAACGCAGTCGGATTGGCTGCTCAACACATAGGAGAAGACATGGCCACAGTTGGAACTACCGCGAGGACAGGGGAGAAGTGCCCGGAAAGTGGCGTTTGGCAATCGCAGGACACACCCTCGACCAAAGCCCCCATTGCCAAGGGGAATGTCATGCCACCGCACAACGGAAAGGCGGTGACCTGGAAGCTGATTCAGTTAGCGTAACAGGGTGGGTTGGCCAGGCTTCTGGTCAACCCGCCACCGCCTTGCACATCAGCACCAGCTCCGCATCGCCCGAGCGCGGGTTGATGATGCTCTGGATGTCGTACAGCGTGCCCTCGTGGTCGATGCGGTCGGCGGGCTGCAGATCGGCCCGGTAGCGCATGCGGATGCGCGTGGTGATTTCAGACTGCACCGCCTGCGCCGCGATGAACTCGCGGCCGTTCAGAGGCTCGACGGCAGCCCACACGCGGGCGATCTCCACCCATAGCTGCGTCGTCTCGCCCGTCAGCGGGTCTTGGATCACCTCGCCGTTGCTGTCGCGCAGGTAGTCCCACCGCTCGATGGTGATGCGCTGGTCAAGTCGGCCGGCCTGCATCACGCCTCCATCTGGCGGTAGGGGTCCAGCAGGCGGTAGAAGGTGTCATTGGCGAACAGTTGCCGCTCGCCCAGCGCTTCCCGGTTGGCGTACAGGTTGCCGATCATCAGCAGCACCGCCGAGCGCATCGGCGCGGGAATCTCGCCGTTGCTGTCGCCCCAGTACTCCAGCATGCCATCGGGGCTGTTGCAGTAGTTCGCCGCGTGCAGCTCGGCCGTGTCGATCATCGCCGTGATGGCGTCGTCCTCTTCGTCGTGGTCCACGCGAAGATGCAGCTTGGCTTCGGTCAGGTTGATGACGCTCATCGGGTTCTCCATGTAGGGGTGCCAGCCGCGCACGGTGGGACGGCCGGGTGAATCGTCCCGGCCACCATGCCGCTGGCTGTCGAGGTTGCTTTCATGACGCGCGACTGCTCGACAAAGGCGCGTCCAGCCACATCCGCTTTCGCGGTCCCTGCTGGCAAGGGGTTAAACGAAGGTGAAGGCGCCATCGGCGTACACCTCTGAAACTTCCTCGGCGCGGGCGGCCACGCCCATTGCCATGGCAAGGGCCACCATGCCGTCGATACGGCCCGTGGTGCGCGACTTGTCCAGCTTGCGGTTGCCGGCAGGGTCGCGTACCGTGGTGGCGTTGGCAGCGCACATCGACAACACCGGGTGCATGCCGTGGGCCACACGCCCGTTCAGCAGCTCGGCTTCCAGCGCGTCCAGCGCGGGCGACATGTCCCGAAAGCCCTGGCCCCACTCGACCAGCGGCAGGTCCAGGCCCAGGCGGTCCAGTTCCTTCTTGAGCACATCAAAACGCCAGCGGTCGAAACCGATGCCCTGCACGTTCAGATCGGCCAGGATCGCGGCCATGTCCTCGGCCACGAACGCATAGTCCACCGACGCGCCGGGCGTGGTGTGCAGGAAGCCTTGACGTGCCCAGGTGTCGTAAGGTGCCCTGTCCCGCTTGGCGCGGTCGTGCAGGCCCTGCTCGGGTGTCCAGAAGTGCGACTGAACATGCCACACCCCGTCCACCTTGCCGACGATCACCAGCGCGGTGAGGTCGGTGCGCATGGACAGGTCCAGGCCGGCGAAGACAGGGACATCCGGCAAATTTGCCGGAGGTTGTCCGCAAGCCTTCCACGCGTCCGGGCTGACGAACGGCGATTCGGTCGATACCCGCTGGTTCAGCAGCAGGTTGCGACAGGTGTTTTCCATCGACGGCATCCGCTGGGCCTGCACCATCTGCTCGCGCAGATCGTCCTCGGAGCGGAAGATGCCCAGGGCAGGATTGGCAGCCCGCCATGCCGCCTCGTCCAGCAGATCGCAGCCCTCGGGCGCGGCGTACAGGTGGCACACGATGCGCGGGTCATCGCTGGCCTTGGCGTCATCGATCCAGGTGGACAGCAGATCAGCGTCCGATGCCGCCTGCGTGCTGATGGCGATCAGCAGCGGCTCGGCGTGGGCGCCCTGGCTGGTGGTGATGGCGTCGATGAAGTCGGACTGCGGCCCGCGCACCTGGCCCACTTCGTCCAGGATGGCGAGCACAGGGGACAGGCCATGCGCCGTCCGACCGTCAGCAGCCAGCGCCCGGAACTCGGTATTGAGCGGCAGGCCCAGCAGCCGCTTGCCGGACGGAATGATGCGCACCAGCTTCGTGAGCTTGGGGCTCTGCTGCACCATCTTGCTGGCAAGGTTGAACACCAGCGCGGCCTGGTCCCGGCTCATGGCGCCGGACACGAGCTGACTGTTCAGCCGGGCCTCGGGGCCAATCAAGTGCGCCAGCAGCAGCCCGGCGATCAGGCCGCTCTTGCCGTTCTTGCGCGATACCGACAGGATGGCCCTGCGCGTGCCGGCCGGGTTGTCGTACACCTCGCGGATGAACTTCTTCTGAAAGTCCGCCAGGCGCAGCGGTTTGCCCACGTCCGCGCCCTCGGGCGTCACGCAGAACGCCTCGATGAACTGGATGACGCGGGCGGCACGGGTCATTGCACAACCCGCAGCGTCGGAATCAAGTCGTCGTGTTCCTGCCGGGCCTCACGCTCCAGCGTGGCCGCGTTCACCATGTCGGCCGCACGGCCCACCGTCGCAGTGGCATGCACGCTGATGGAGCGGGACAGGGCCATCGCCAGGCGCGTCAACTTGGCGTGCTCATCGCTGCCGACAGTGGCCGACTCGATAGCGAACTGCGTGCGGGCCAGGTTCGCCGCCAGCACCAGGTCGGCATCGGTCCAGGTGTCACGCGGGCGGCTGGTCACGATAGCGTCCCAGAACGGTTTGCACGGCTCGGGCAGGGTGACGTATGCCGGCGGCGCAATCGGGCCTTGTGCGACATTCTGCGCGGCCTGCACGGCGGCCTTGGCGCTGTCTGCACGGTGGCGCTTCGGGGTGACTTTCATGGTTGCCTATTTTTTAAGCAGTCAGCGATGAAAGAAGACTGGGGGCGCGGTCTGGCGGCCTCGGTTGCTGGTGATTTCTGGTTCCACGGATGGCTCGGGTCGAGCGGCATGCCGTCCACACCGCAGCCCTGATAGACGCGCTTGCCGTGGTCGCGTGCGGTCTTGATGCTGTGACACGAGTGGCACAACGGCTGAAGGTTGGTCATCTCGTTATTGCCCGGATCACCATCGCGGTGGTCCACGTCGGTGGCAGGCTCGATTACGCCCCGCGCAGCACATGCCCTGCACAGTGGCTCAGCAGCCAGCACAGAAGCCCGCAGGCGCTGCCATGCTGCGGACTGAAGGGGTAGAGTGCGGCGCGGGTCTGCATCGCGTCCTGTGCGGCTGTAGCGCTTCATGCCTGCGCTTCCCGCTGCTTGCTGGGGTAGGGCTGCGGTGCAGGGGTCGGATTTGAAGTCTGACCCTCTGCCTGATCGTCGACACCCTCGATGCTCGGCAGGTTCTCCAGCTTGCGGGCCTCGCTCCTGAGCATCCATCCGGCGCTGATGCCCGAGCTGTAGAAGGCGGCCCGGTTCGCCGCATCACCACGCAGCATGCCCTCGGCCGAGAACTCGGGGTAATAGATCCGTCTGCCTGCCTCGGTGAGTAGCTGGCGCGAGATAGCGCCTTCCCACGCGGCCATGTGCCGGCCCAAGGTATGCACCACGAACCAGCGGGCCATCTCGACCGAATTGGAATAGGTGCTGTGGCTCATGTCGCCAATCAGCGGCGGCGGCACCTTGTAGAGCCGGGCAACCTCTTCGACGGAAAAGCGCCGGGCCGACACCCAGTCACTGTCTTCCAAAGACATGGACACCGGCGTGAAGGTCGCGCCTTCTTCCAGCAACACGGTTCTGCCGGCATTGGACCCACCTGCATACTGGCTCTGCCAGGACTCGCGCAGGGACTGGCGCTGTTCGGGGCGAAGCTTCTGCGGAATCGACAAGATGCCCGTTGCGCGGGTGCCATTGCGGAAGGTGGCGTTGCCGTGTTCTGCCTCGGCCATCGCCAGTTCGATGACGCCACGGGCGGCCGTGATGGGCGATACACCCAGCAGCGGATCGGTGCCGGCGCGGTGGCGAAGGTGAAACACTTCTTCGGGCAGTAGCGTCTCGCGCTTGCCGTCGCGGTCGGTGTAGCCGTAGCCGCTGATGCGGTCGCCCTTGCGGAAGACCTCGACGCGATCCGGCTGCATCGGCAGAAGGGAACGCACCTGGCCGTCATAGCCGCGCTCGACGCGGGCGAAGCTGTTTCCGCGCAAGAGCATGCACGCCGTCATCCACTCGAAGAACTCGACGCTGCTTTGCTGGTCGTTCGGCGCGTGATGAAGAACGGTGTTCAGCGGATGGTCGATGGCCTTGATGCGGTCGTCGCCATTGCGCTTGTACAGGTGCAGGGGAAGAGAACCGATGGCCTCGGCGATCACACCGACAGCGGCATAGCAGGCAGACACGCCCTGCGCGTTCTCGGCGGTGACGGCGGTGCTGCTGCGCAGGCTGGCGAAGTCCTGCCAGTAGGAATCGCCCCCAGGGGCATTGTTCGTGCTGCGGCGCTCCAGCAGGCGGTCGAGCCATTTCATCGGCAGGTCTCCAGCCACAGGTGGCGCGGGTCGGCCACAGCCAGCACGATGGGACGGCTGCGCAGCGCAACGCTGGTGTTCGGGTAGGCGGGCGTCGGCGTCAGCGTGACTTCATGCAGATCGACGTGACGCAGCTCGCGCAGCATCGCGCCGTCGCCACGGTCTAGCCAGGTGTCGCCACCGGACGGAACCGTGAAGCCGAAGCTGCAATTGCTGACGATGCGAGCTTCCACCAGTGCGGCCATGTCGCGGCCCACAGTGGTTGCAGGCAGGCGAAGGTCGAAAGCCAGTCCATGATCGTCCTCACGCAGTTCCAGGGTGCCGGAGGCGGTGCTTCCCAGCAGGGCGCGGCGGTCGTGGTCGGCCAGCGCCACGATGTTGCGGCCATCGGATAGCGAGGATGTGAAGGCCCCGGCGCGGATCACTTCGGCAAAGTCACCGATGCGGGTCTCCGAGTTGAAGCGCGCAACGTAACCCGTCAGGCGCCCAGGCGACGACGCCCGGACCTCACCGGAGCGGAACTCAAGTTCAGGCGTCATCACCGGCCCCTATCAGGATGCGACCACGAAAGCCTGCTCGTGGCGGATGCCCACGTCACAGGTCAGGATCGCGCGCACCAGCACGTTGCCGCGCTTGTAGGCTTCGGTTTCATAGGGGTTCAGCAGCAGGTCGATGCCCGACCAGCTTGCGAACAGGACCTGCGACCAGTCGCCCAGCACGGCGGTCGATGCCGGCGCGGCGTTGCTGGTGTAGGCGGGAATCTCGCCGATGCGGCCCGCCGTGGCGATGTAGTCGCTGCCGGCAGTGGGCGCCTTGAGAACCTTGCGCAGGCCCGTGAGCACCGCAGGCGAGGTGTACCAGGCATTGGGCACGACGTTCACGGCCGCCAGTTGCTGCTCGATGTCCAGCACGTCGGCCCAGGTGGCCGGGATGCTGGCGGTCTGCACGTCGCCATTGCTGGCGGTGCGGCCCAGGATGCCCAGGGGTTCCTTCACGCCGTCGCCCGTCAGGATGGCACTGTCCACGGCGGCGCCGATGACGTAGGCCAGGTCGTCGCGCAGCAACTGCTCGATGCTGGGGTCGGACTGCATGGCGAGTTGGCGCGACCACGAGCTGATGGCGCCCACATGGCGCGGCGTCATCGTGATGCTGGCGAAGGTCATGTCCGAGTCGGGGATGGCCTCGTTTTCGTTCACCCAGGCGGCCGAAGTGCCGGTGCCGAACTTCGGTACTTCCAGGTTGCCGCGCAGGCCGGTCAGGGTGCGCACACCCAGGCCGCGCACCACAAGGCTGTTGCGCAGCGCGCCGACGTACAGGTCACCGCGATGGTCGGTGGGCACCAGATCGCCGGCCGTGGTGGTCAGGTTGGTACGCTTTTCCAGGGCGGCCAACGGAACAAAGGTGCCCTGCGCCTTGCGGCCCGAGCGGCGTTCCAGTTCCTGGCTGTACTCGCGCTCGGCACCGTCCAGGCTTCGGCCCTCGACGGCGGCTTGCACCACGCGCAGCAGCGACACGCGCTTTTCCAGATCGCCCAGGCCGGCAGGCTCGCCCGACACACGTTCACCGACGGCGCGGCGCTCAGCATCGGCCAGGAACTGCGCGCGGGCCTCATCGGTCTCCAGGGCAGTGATGTCGGCCTTGAGCTTGTCGAAAGCGGCCTTGCCCTCGGCGGACAGGTTCTCGGTGTTGAGCAGGGCGCGGGCCTCGTTGATCTTGGCAGCCTTGGCTTCGCGGACAGCAGCGATGGATTGCATGGGTTTCCTTTGAAATGGAAGTGCCCACGACACGCGGGCGGTTGATATACCCAGCGGTATATGCGCGCGCGCGTGATTGCGATAGGCCATCCATGCAGATAAACCAGCGGCGAACACAGGAGAACTAATCGCCTTGCAGTTCGAGTTGCGCCGATGCCGAAGTGGACCGTTTTTGGGTGTGTTCAACACCGCCGTTTTCGGTGGTCCTATCAGGGTCGGCACCGGGTGCCGATGCTCCATGCTGGCGTGCCTCGTCGTGACACTGCGTGATATGGCGTGACAGCGCCGCCCGCGCGTCCTTGAGAACCTGCTCCGCGATGTCGGCCAGGGCAGCGGATTGCGCGATCTCGATGTTCACGTCCTCATGCCCGGCCTGGCCCACGCCCATGATGTTGTCGTGCAGTTGCGAGCACCGCGTCTCGATCATCTCCAGCCAGGGAACAAGTCGCGCCAGATCGGCAATGGCATCGTCTGCGCGCCTGCGCTCTGTCGCCAGCAGATCCACGTCGGAGGCAGACACTTCGCGGACAAGGCCCAACTTCTCTGCCATCAGGCGAAGCTGGCAGGGATGGATATCGACCACGGCGCTCTCGCCGAAACCCTCGTCCTCCAGCCGCAGGTTGCCGTTGGCCAGCAGTTCGATGCTCAGGTTCGGAATGTCTTCGGTCCAGTTCATAGTGTCCTCAATGCATTTGGATGTCAGCAGATGGCTTCTCTAGGGATGGTCTGAACAAGGCTGATCAGCACGCAGGTTTTGCTTGATCGATCCGCGTGGCATCGCTTCCGCGGTGTCGTGTTCGTGGTGGCCGGGCCTTTTGCCCGTTTCTTA
>Ga0182792_1002609_pt1 | contig 12487 bp, 7 predicted proteins | sample Passage237B_FD_130497 | JGI IMG/M metagenome (GOLD analysis project Ga0182792, IMG submission 130497) | Cellulose adapted compost microbial communities from Newby Island Compost Facility, Milpitas, CA, USA - Passage2 37B (version 2) (version 2) ...
CGATACCATTGGCATTCGGAAAACATACAGTCTTTTGTCGAAGAGCCGCATACCGGTATCAATGGCGTTTCGCAGGGTAGGATACTAAACTTGACTGCTTCGGGAGCAGCCGCAAACAGAAACGGTATCCTACAGATTTCGCACGAAGATTCCACTAAGGTTTTACAGGATTTTCGTCAGCTCATGATGCCAGGGCATCATGATGTCCGTTCGACTGACGTAGACCTCAAACGCCTTGGATCCCTACTTTATGTGACACGCGAATTGCAGTTGGATAATTTTGAGGATTTGCTGTTATTGAAAGGTGTGGGGCCACGAACCATGCAATCACTGGCACTTGTCAGTGAGGTCATACACGGCGCACCTTCACGGTTTAGCGATCCTGCCCGTTTTTCATTTGCCCATGGAGGCAAAGATGGACATCCTTTTCCGGTACCCATCAAGGTTTATGATGAAAGTATACAGATTTTACAGAAAGGCATAGAACGTTCCAAACTCGGTCATGCAGACAAATTAAAAACGATCAATAAACTACACCAACTGGTCATAAAGACAGAAGAGCATTTTACGCCCAACTTTGACGTACAACAGGTCATCGGACAGGAACGGACAGACTCTTGGAAGTATGGCGGCAGAACAGTCATGGGAGAAGCCAAAAGACCATCGGCTTCTCCCACATCATCCCAGCTCTCTCTATTTTAAGCGAAGGGAAATATTGTTATTCAGCAGAATGTTTAATCCCTATCCCTTTTTCCTTTTCTTTTTTTGTCATACTTGTAATGATGATCCTTGTGTTTTTTAGAACTGTAGTGTACGGAATGATGTCCCCTATCGCGCAATACCTTTTGTGATCTGTAGTTTGCATACCTTGCATATTGACTGCGGTGATGGCGATGATGCCTCCACGGATTGCTATCATTTATCACAACCTTATAGGTACGGTAGTGATCAAACTTTTTATAGCGGCCCGGCAATTTTGCCCTGGTTACCCATCGATTGCCTTGATAATATGTATATCGTCTGTGCACGACATCGTAGTATACATCTATTTCGGGCATATAATAAAACCTGGCATAATCATACCCTACAGGACCCCACAACGGCTGGCTACCTATATTGACATTGACCTGTATCTGTCCATGCGCGGAATGGACAAAACCTGAAGCAATAAATAGAATTGATAGATAGAATAACTTTTTCATAGCAACCTCCCTTTGTTTTTGTTAACAGTAAATATTTTTCATATACCCCTGTGACTCTGAGATGACATAAAAGGCTTAACGTTGGATTGTAAAGAAACGGCTACAATTGGAGTAAAAGCTATTTTAAATAATGGAATCAAAGCATATGACCGTAATGATTATTGCTGCTCATTGTCCTTTTTCAGTTTTTTTATAAGATAATCTGTCATCAGTCTGTACAGATGAAAACGTGTCTGTGTCCCGGCAATGGCGTGATCCTTGTCGGGATAATAATATTGCTCAAACTGTTTACCTGCTTTGATCAGTTGTTGCGAAAAAATGGCGCTATTCCGAAAATGTACATTGTCGTCTGCTGTCCCGTGTATCAGCAGCAGATCTCCTTTCATACGGTCGATATACGCCATCGGTGTACTGCGGGCATACCCTTCGGGATTATCTTTCGGAAGTCCCATATGCCGCTCGGCGTAACCGGATTGGTATAATTTCCAATGCGTGACCGGAGCGACTGATACGGCTGTGCTAAAGACATCGGCTCCGTAGGTGATCGCCATGGATGCCATAAACCCGCCAAAACTCCACCCCCAATAGGCTATCCGTGTACTGTCTACTGTTCTATAGCGGTCAGACAACCATCGTGCGGCATCCATTTGGTCCTCTATCTCCCGTATGCCTAAGCGACCATAGATCGCCTTCTTAAAGTCTGCGCCTCGATATCCCGTACCTGTATTGTCTACACAGACGACGATTATTCCCTGTTGTGCCAGGTATTGATACCAAAAGTTGACCATCCCCCAGCTGTTTGTCACCCGCTGCGAGCCGGGACCTCCATAGTTTGCAAAAAGAACAGGGTATTTTGCCCCTTCCCGATAGTCCGGGGGGTAAAGTATCCACGCATTCAGATCCACACCATGTCTGTTGGGTATCTGTAAAAAATGAGGAGCCGACAACCTGAAATATCGAAGCGTGTCTCTTAGTTCCGCATTATCTTCCAATGTGATGACTGCCTTGCCCTTGACCGAATACAAAGCCGTTACAGGCGGGGTGTCAATGGTAGAAAATGTCTTTATATAATGCGTAAATGTCCGGTTGAAAGACAAGGTATTCCAACCTGAAGTATCGGTCAGGCGTTGGATACCTCCTTTGGATAGTCCAATAGACAGTACCTGCCGTTCACGTGGATCTTCGGCCACACTACAATAGAGCTTACCCCCTTTTTCATCGACTGCCAACAGTCTATCCGTATCGTATGAAAAGGGTGTAAGAGGGATTTCCTTATTTTTGTCCAGATCATATAGATATAATCTTCTCCACCCTTCTTTCTCACTCATGTAGATGAAGCGCTTTTCATCGGCAAAACTATAAAACGCATCAAAGGTAGCCCTATCTATATAGCGTTTGTCTCTTTCGGTAAGCACCGTTTTATAGATTACGTTTTGCATATCTACTTGTCCGATTTCAAAGCTCTTTTGATTCCGGGGCATTTTGTAGATGAACAAGGAGCGGCTGTCTTTAGCCCAATATATCCGGGGATAATAGTACTCCGCCTCGTCACGTTTATCTCCCAACTGTGTCTTACCCGTATGTAGATCATAGATGTGGATGCTCACCTTTGCTATTGGTTCTCCTGGTCGGTAATAACGATACGAATAGTTTTCCTCGGCCAGGGACTTGGCATCATATATTGGAAAAGTATGGGTGGGCACTTGGGACATATCAAACGTATAATAGGCAAGATACCTCCCATCGTAACTCCATTTATAGGCTTGTACCACACCAAATGTCTCTTCATACACCCAATCTGATATGCCATTTTGTACCCCCTCATCATGAGATGCATATGTTATCTGTATTTCTTGCCTAGTATCTAGATCATAAAGAAAAAGGTTATTGTCCCTACAATAAGCCAGTTGACGTCCTATAGGGGAAAATGAGACATTACGCACAGGACGATCCGTCAGCTGAAACAAGCTGTCGTTCTTGATATCGTACAGCCAAGGAATACTCGTAAACGAAAAACGATAGATCTTGTTTCGTTGGCTATGTAACAACAAAAAGTCTTCTTTCTCATTCCACACATGTCCATTCAGAGAGAGTCCGCGTACCCCTTCCTGTTGAGACAATCTGCGCTTAGTCAGTATGGTATCCTGCAATTTCCCATCTACAAGCCGAAATCTCAACAAGTCTCCCTGACCTCCCAGTTGATAATAATGGGCACCGTCGGTCGAGAAGCGGAAGTTTCCAGTACCGCGTGCTTCAAAGGTATTTTTCCCATATACATCCTCTAACTGGATGAGTTGTTGTACACGAGTACTATCTTGGGCAAAACAAGTAGGATATATTATAAAAACAAATACAACAGAAAAGTACAGTTTAGCAATCATATGCAATAAAAAAGATTAAGGGGCAGATAAAACCGGTAAAATCAACTTGGAGGAATATATCGAATTATGTAAGATACGGATAATAGAGGGTACGAAATCTTCATCCGTGCAGTTATAGATATCTATAAACTGCTGTGGGTTGCGATCGACCAAAGGAAACCACGAACTTTGTATCTGCACCATAAGCCGATGTCCTTTCTTGAACGTGTACGCTACATCAGGTAAAGTAAAGCGGACTTGCTCAGGTTGGTTAGGCACAAAAGGTTCTGGTTTATCAAAGCTCTTCCGAAATTTTCCACGAAACACCTCACCCCTGACCAACATTTGGTAACCACCCATTGGATAGGTTGACGAAGGTATTCTTCTGTGCCTGCTCGGAATCGGATCGCCATAACTAAAGTCCTCTGGAAATACGTCGATGACCTTGACGACAAAATCCGCATCGGTGGTGCTTACACGCACTTGCAGATCGGCGACAAGAGGGCCAGCAAGTGTCAAGTCCTCTTCCAACACATCCGTCTGAAAAACAAGGACGTCCGGCCTGCGGGCAGCAAATCGCTGGTCATCTGTCATATAAGTCAATGTACGCACCCTATGTACCCCCTCCGTATAAGGCACAGGACGGGAAGGGTCACTGACATAAGAACTTTCTCCCTGAGATTCTTGCGAAGGAGTCCACGACAGTTTCTGTTGAGCACGTAGGTAGATTGCTCTATGCTCTATATCCGGTGGAGGCCAATGGGGAAACGTATGCCATTGATTTCTACCCGAAATGTATATGTTTGCTGTACCGTTCGGAACTTCCCATTTGCCCTGGCCTAATAGGTAATTGTGAAAAAAAGGGTATTCCATATGCTCAGCGTACCATCTGGATGTTTTTCCGGGAAAATGGATATTTCCGATAAAATCAAGTGTGTCCCTGACCCATTGCATGTGATACCAAGGCCCCATGACTAGAGTTAAAGGCGAAGCTGGACTCATTTCACGCATACGTCTATACGTCTCCCAGCCACCATACGTATTCTCCGCATCAAATGGGCTACCCACAACCAATGTCGGTACAGTCAAATCCTTCAAAAAATTGGTTACTGTACGTTCATACCACCATGGACGATACGTTCTGTCTACCATCAGGTCGTTCCAAAAAGGAATACTATCACCAGGCAGGGCCGTGAAATTTTTCAATGCCCCATTTTTAAGGAAAAAATCATAATTGTCCACATACGGAAATGGTGAACTGGTATTATAAGTTGAGGTAGGAGAAGATCTGAATTTATCCTGCTCTGTAAAAAAGCTGAATGCATCCATCAGAAAGAAAGCGCCATTGTGATGAAAATCATCACCGATAAACCAATCCGTCACAGGAGCCTGTGGATTGATCGCCCGTAGGGCCGGATGTCTGCTTAAAGCCGCCATTAAGGTATAGAACCCACCATAAGAACCACCGTAAACCCCGATTTTACCGTTATTGCCCTGCACGTTATTGACCAGCCATTCCATGGTATCGTACGAATCCGTGCTTTCGTCTATAGATCCGGGATATTGCACGGTATCAGTCAAAGGACGGATATTGACAAATGTTCCTTCGCTTCGCCACCTTCCACGCACATCCTGTATGACCAAAATATAGTTGTGCCTGACGTACTCGTTGAAATGACCATTCCACCAAGGACGGAAATCTTTTCCATAAGGTACTGACGAATAAGGCGTACGAGTCAAGAGGATAGGATGATCTTTTCCCTCTTTGGGTCTATAGATAGATGTAAACAAACATACACCATCCCGCATAGGCACCATTACCTCCTCCTTGACATAATTGTCCACCATCCATAACGAATCTGGATTTGTTTGAGCATTTATAAACGAAATACCACCGATCAAATACAAACAGACAAGCAATGCTTTCATGGGCTATAAGTTTAATTTGGCACGAATAAGATGGGGCATGGCATCCTTGTGTACCATGAAGGAAATCGTGTGCAATCGAATATAGGGCAACGATGCGTAAATATAACCCTTTGTAGGCCTTATACCATCTCCCGAAGAATTTTTGGTATAATAGAATATATTACCATGTTGATCCTTTGCACGACCCGTGATATGCATCAAATGATCGTCTGTAATGGTATAATCCTCAAACAGCTGTTGTCTAAATGTCTGAGAAATCTCTTTTTCAGCATGTACTGCCGAAGCCAAAAACTGATCTTTTTTGTCTTTTTCTATTTTGCTGACGTCCTGCTGTGGTGCTACTGCCAATCCCAATGTATTTGAAAAACCATTGTTGTGCGTATCGGCATCCCACTCGACCGTAAAACCATGGTCTAGTGCATAGTCAAGAACGTGTACCAACTCGTCCAACGGTAGATTATAATGAAGTCCATTGGACCAATTGTCGGGTACTTCAAGAATGAATGGCCGATAATACGGATGGTGTGAAAAAGATGTCAATGTCACATAGTCTTCGGCTTTCAGCCCCAAATACTGGGCAAAACTCTTAGCGTTATAGCTCTTACCCTGGTACGCAAACTCCTTAGGCACTTCGCCAAAAAAACGATCCAACAAACGATCCACTCCTACACGCCAATCCACACGAACACCTCGCTTTTGTGTAGCTATGACTGTATCTACATACGCTTTGAGCGTGTTGTACAATTCTGTATGATTGTATTTCCCATCCTTTGTACCCTTTTGGTCATACACACCCTGTGGCACGATACCATACGTATCGATCAGGCGGATCACATCATGGGCCAATCCCCCCTGTGTAAACCGTGCACTGCCCTGACGCAAGATATAATTAGCAGCCTTTTCCTTATACGCATGCCGTACCACATACATCTCGGCCAGGTCCAACGAACCTTTGCCTTGACGGATCAATTCGGATTCCCAAAAGGAGATCGTCGCAAAACTCCAACATGTACCCGTATTGCCCTGCATCTTGAAAGGGGTATAAGGATGTTTCAGATCTTCCGTAAAACTATACTGTCCGACAGAAACCTGAGCGCGCAAAGGCACTATCAACACAAAAAATACCAGAGATAACAACAAAACTTTTTTCATACCATCATTTATTTAATATTCTATTCTCGTTCGATATATAGCTAACGTCTTTCGAAAACCAGATTATCCGCCCTGGCCATGCCAAAACTCTCTTGTGAGAGATCTGCCCTAAACCTAGTGATATTTTCTTTGCCTTGACCATATTCAAGTGTAAGGAAAATATGGTTTTCGGTAAGAAGTGACACCTTTTTTCCTTCATCGATAAATGCAGATATCACGGAGGTCGATTGTCCATTTTCAAAATTCATTCGAAATGTTTTTTCTGTCTCCGACCACGCTATCGAAATCTCTCCCGCGGCTTCCTCCGAAAAATAGCGTCCGGGCAATCCGGACAGCCTTGTATCAGACAGGTCGATCGGTTTTACCTTCCTGTAACGCTGTATACCATTCACTGTAGCGATTTCCACATCCTGACCAAAAAAACTGAATTTTCGGGTGTCGGTCTTCCAAGGATCATTGTACATGCCATTCCACTCGGGATCACGAGCCAAATACAAGGAATCGCCACGATGTATCCATTCCAATACCTGTGGTCCATCAATACGTTTGTATATACCCGCTTGTATAGCAGGATCTATCGATTGTATATGCGCAGGATTGTATTGCATAGGCAATCTTAATGAATGAGCTCCTACAAACATATCCGAGACCAATCGTGCCACAGCAATAGAAGGAACGCTTGCATCATTAGACAGATATGCCACAGATAGTTTCAATACCGGATAGTACGCTAACCACGAACGGTACCCCGCCGTAGAGCCTGTATGACAAATTTCCGTCTGCCCGTTGATCGCGCGGACAAACAATGCACCACAGGTATATTCGCTTTTCGTTCCATTGACAAACGTGTACGGCAATAGTCTCAGCTGCTCAAATGCTTCACCCCATGTAAGGTCGGCCAACCATTGGTTCCATCGGATCAGATCTTCGGTCGTGGTCAACAGCGCGGCATGACCATAGGTATTTTCAAATGGCATGAACTGTTCATACACATTTTCATGCATCCGATAGGCTATCGCCCGATCCGGTACGACCCGACGGAAGTCTGTCCGCCATTGGGTATGTTTCATTCCTACAGGATCAAACAATTCCGATTGGGTAAAATCCGTAAAAGGACGCCCCGTAATACGCTCTATCAACAATACCATCAGATTATGATTGGAATTGCTATAGGCAAAATGGGTGCCCGGAATGAAATTTAGGCTCTTTTGCCGGAATATAATATCGTACACATGTTGCTGTGTGTATACCCGGGTAGTCCTGGGCCATCCACCCATTGCGACGACAGTTCCCCAATCCTTGATCCCACTGGTGTGGGTGAGTAGATGGTGGATCGTGATCTTATGACCATAATCGGGCAATTCGGAGATATACTGACGAATATCGTCCGTCAGGGCCAACTTACCATCTTTGATCAACAGCAACAAAGCCGCAGCCGTAAACTGTTTGGATACCGAACCAGCTTCAAACAATGTACTCGAGGTATTTGGCACACGATGTTCTAACTCTGCCATTCCAAAAGATTTCTGGTAAATGATCTCTCCTGCCCGAGCAATCTGCAATACACCTCCCGGTGTTTCTTGGTTCCAAGAAGAGAGTGCCTGCTCGACAATGGCTATACTATCAGATGACCATTGTGCTTTTGCAAATTGCACAAACAGCAACAACAGCGGCCATACGATATATCGGATATTTCTGCTCTTATTCATTGCTCTTATTCATGTATACATGCAACTATTCAATCAACGGGGAATACCATAAAAAAAGTCAGCAGCATCATCGACAACATACAGACCTGCGACCAAATGGGGTGAATTTGGGTCTGGGTTTTCAACCCAGTCCACCCTAAATGTCTTGGCGGCAAAAAAATCTGCGGTGAAAGGTTTCATGATACGTTCGTCATTAAACAAGGTGTTATTGTCCCGTCTAAGATACGTAAATTGTAGTGTACCATTGGAGTTGACCTGCAAACGATACCAGATCCCTACAGTAAAAAGTGTCCCATCCACAGGATGCTTATAACGGAAATGAATAGACACTTCACCGCTCGCTAGAAAACGCATCACGGCATAGTCCAACAATATACGTCCGATAGGCGGCCCCATATAGAGCAAATTGTTTTCTTTGGCCTGATCCCACCTATCGTTTAATCCCGGAGACAGGCGAGGATCAAGCTGATCGCCGTTGAATTCGATCGTGGCAAATTCCTTACCGTATCCCACCATAGGGACAAGGGGAAATAACGGCGTCTGCGAAACCACCAGGTTTATCCGTTGACCATCTGATTGCACAAAATAGGTTTCGATATTGTCATCCCAGTAAATTTCACTAAATGTATATGTTCCTTTGTGAAATGGAGTTTTCAGCGAAATGCCCCTGTTATTGTACGTGTACGGTATGGAGACAAACTGCCCGTTTTGTGCCCCTGCAAAGAGCACAGTCTTCTTCTCGGTATTGACCATAAATTTCAAATCACCTGTAGCAGAAGCAGCAAAACGATTTCGCTTTATTTTGGTTGCCACTTCCAATACCTGTCCCGATTGCCAATCCTGCACATCCTGTTGGGTAGCCTTGACCATATAAAAGTCGATCTTGTTTAGTTTTCCTTTAAAGCGTAAGGTGTCTCCTACCAATTCTACAAAAGCAAATTCATAATCGGATCCGTAACCTTGTCCCGGCTGTCCGTCAAATACATTACGATCAGGGTCTGCCAATAGATGGAGGTAGGAATACGTATCAAAAATCAACAAAGATTGTTGGCTGGATTTAAGCCGCCAGGTGGATTCATTCACTTCGGCAACCGTTTCTTGAGTCAGATCACCGACCATTTCTACCCGCCCATCCTCGTGAAAAACAAAATGAAAGGAGTAGCCACCGCCCAACTTCGTAAAGATATAACCATTCCAACCATATTCGGCAGAGACGAGTTTTTCTTTATAGGATCTCAAGGCCTCGTTGAGCCGTTCGTCAGGATCTCCCAATACGGGTATCAGTTCTTTCTGACAGGCTGCTGTAACCATGGACAGCAGCGCTATACTATATATAATCAGTCTATTCATGTATATATCAATTAAATGGTGGCAATATGTTTTGGTTAGCAGGGAAATTATTCAGCAATCCAAAGACATAATCATTCGGGGTACTGGATGGTGCCAGCATACCATATCTCATTCCGGACGGTGGCTCGATGATTGAACCGGGTACATATTCTATCTGTATGCCATTTGGATTAGTGATATATTTGTCCAAAAACGGCTGTAATGCCGACCGAAGAGCTTGACCATTGGGATCCTGCGATGCAACGGCTATCCTGGCCAAACCGTTCTCATCGATTCGAAAAGTCAATGTGTAGCGGGCACGTGAAGTGGGTTCAGCAGACGATAGGGTATGCGAATAGTATACGACCAACTGCGCTTCGTTGAATGTAGCTCCGATATATAGTGCCATGTCGGTTAGCGTACGTGCGCCATTAGTTGCCCGTACCGCATTTTTTGCCGTATTCCATGCATCTTTAAATCCCTGTGACTGTGCCGGATCGTTAGGAAGCAATGACAGCGTCGTATACAAACCATATGTACCTGTTCCCAATTGGTCGTAGAGGTGAGTCATCGCAAATGGCCATGCATCCACCGTCAGATCCACATTGCCCAATTCGCCTACAATAAAAGATTGCGGGTTACTAGCTTGAGAAAAGCTTGCATAGCGCTTACCATCCATCGGAGGAGCTGTAGCTTCATCAGCCCATTCTACCAAAAATGGATTCGCATCAAACCATTCTTTAAGAAAAGGATCGAGTGCTGGCAGTATATGCAGGTTTGGTGCCGTCGATGGACTGGAAAAATACGTAAAGCGATAGCTTCCGTCCTGCTGTGGCATGATATGGTAATTCAATCGTTGGGGTATGCTCCATCGCCCATCGGCAAGAAAATAGTAAAATATCAGCTGAACTGTGTGGTTACTCGTGAAGCGCATGGAAAATTTGTTGTGGAATCGACGGCCATCCTTGTTGTTGATCATATCTGCGCCCGCTTGTTTCCACAGACTTTTCACATTTGCCGGAACGGACGGGTGCTCCATATCGATAATCACCGATGAATAGGCTTTTTCCAGACCCAATTGCGGATAAAGCGGCGCATCAAAATCCGGTTCAACCACGGGTTCCTCAACCAGTTCATCCAATTTGTCCGTCAACGCATCTGCCCAAGCCCATATATCTACATTCCACACCTGTGCGAAATAGTCGACCAGAATGTCTGCTTTCTTTCGAATCAGCACCTGCCCTTCCGCATTGGCAGAAGTAATGATACTTTCAAATCCTACTCGACCATTCACGAGGATATTTGCGGCTATTTCGGCAAAGTCCTCATTTGGCGTACTCATGGAATACGCATTCATGAATCCTGCATTCCGGGCGTTCTGCAAACTCACGGCATTCCAGTTTGATGTGTACGCTCCGGGAGTTACGCTCTTGAACTCTACAGGATACATGACTTTTTGGTGCAAAATATGGGTCAATTCATGATAGATCAGCCGCACTTTACTTTTGACCTCGGCAGTACTTTCTCCCCCAAAATCATTAACCCCGAACAGGAATACCTTACGGGCATTTTCCGCAATACCGGCATAGATCGTACCGTCTACATTATAAAAATAACTTCCCGCCAGCATAAACTGCTTCGGAAAATGTTTTTTCACAAAGTCAGCCCCATTCACCTCTGCGGTCACATCGATGACAGCCGCTTTCACAAAAGTCATAAATGGCTGTATCTTGTCCATTTCTACGGGTACAAATGTCCTGTTCTGCGCAAATTCAGATGCATCCCAACGGTACTTGACTTCGATATTATAAGGATCTGTAAAGTTTTCCTCCAGCCAGTCGTCTACCGCAGTACGCTGCCATCCATCGCGATCATATTCGCCGATTTGCTTATCTAGTGGTGGTTCGGTCTTGCAGCCTGCCACGAACGCTGCCAAAAAGAAGAAAATATATCTCAATGCTTTCATCTGCCTATTGATTTAGTCTGTATTATATGTTTATTCATACCATTGTTACCTTGGGTTGGGTTGTATTCCGGGATCGTTCAGGGCCTCCTGTGGCAGTTGCAATGTCTTTCGGAGATCATTGGCCGTCAACGTATAGCTACGCCCCTCTATATCCGTATGCATGACCGGCAAGCGGTGCCGAAGGATGTCAAACCATCGCATCCCTTCGTGGATAAATTCGGGTCGCTTCAGATCCAGAATGGCTTTGACCAGTGCCTCATCATCTTGACTCACTGAATAATACGCTTTTGCCTTGTCAAGGGTGAGATCATGCGTAGCAGGATCGTAATCTATGACTCTTTGGCTAATAAACATATTAATATCGCCGAGGGCTTCGTCATAGCGTTCCAACATAATGTAAGCTTCTGCCCGATTGAACAAAACCTCTTCAGTAGTCAGTGCCGGAATAACGGTATATCCGTATCCAGTCGTTCCGCTGCTTCCCCCTATCTGCGCAAAAAAGTAAGTAAATTTCCGTACATAGTACGAGGTCAATCCCACTTGTCCGGTGATGTAGGCCAAAGTACCCCCGGTAATATTAGGTTCGCCACGCAAACCAAACATCTGGTTAAGTATACCAACGGAAGTGCTATAGCGATAATTCCGCCAACGGCTTCCCCACCAGGATTGGGTTTCGATCAGCAACAGGTTGGCCGGTTCGGTGGCTTTGGTATATTCTACGGACAGATCATCGTAACTCAAACCTTGATAACGCCCAGTCCAGGGACGCATTTTAGGGATGATGTTTCCATCAGGGAAGACGCTGTTTGCATGCTCGATTGCCTTCTCGGGTTTTTGCCA
>Ga0182792_1002611_pt1 | contig 12480 bp, 8 predicted proteins | sample Passage237B_FD_130497 | JGI IMG/M metagenome (GOLD analysis project Ga0182792, IMG submission 130497) | Cellulose adapted compost microbial communities from Newby Island Compost Facility, Milpitas, CA, USA - Passage2 37B (version 2) (version 2) ...
GCCAAGGGCCATCCCGGCGCGCAGGTACGCGACAACGCCCTGTCCAAGGCACGCTTCGAGTTCCGCTGGGAGGACCAGTTCCACCTCGGCCTGGATCCGGAGAAGGCGCGCGAGTTCCACGACCAGACCCTGCCCAAGGAGGCGCACAAGCTGGCGCACTTCTGCTCCATGTGCGGGCCCCACTTCTGCTCGATGAAGATCACCCAGGACGTGCGCGACTACGCCGCCGGGCACGGGATCGATCCGCAGCAGGCGCTGGAGCGCGGCATGGCCGAGAGGTCGGCGCAGTTCCGCCAGCAGGGCGGCCAGGTCTACCAGCCCGGCTGAGGCCGCTTACGTACATGCCGCTCCGGTTGTCCCGGAGCGCGCATGCATGACCATGGTCATGGCCTGGAACATTGTCGGGCAACGCTTCCCGCATGGATCCTGAACGGCAATCGCCGCCTGGCGCATACCCCCAACCAAAGGCACGTGTTCACCCCAAGACCCACACCTAGCTTTCACAGACGACAACAACAGACCGCCGGAACGTTCCGGTGGCGGGTGGAGGTGAACCATGGCGGGCGGGGGGAGGACGGCGCGGCAATTGCTGCGCGTGGGGGCACATGAGGTGGACGTCGAGCGGCGGATCGTCACCACGCTCGCGACCGGGCGCATTGCCCGCCTGACCCTGAAGGCGCTGCAGGTCCTGCTGGTGCTGTGCGAGGCCGAGGGCCGGGTGGTCAGCCGCGAGGCGCTGATGGCGCGGGTGTGGAAGGACCGCTGCCCGACCGATGACGTGCTGACCCAGGCCATCGCCCTGTTGCGTCGGACCTTCCGCGACGCGCCGGGTTCGCCGGTCTACGTGGAAACCATTGCCAAGGGCGGCTACCGCCTGGTGGTACCGCATGCCTGGGTGGGTGCGCCGGCGCCGTTCCCGGCCGCCGCCGTCGTGGCTGCCAGCGATGCAGCGGAGGATGCCGCAGCGGCGGCCGGCGCGCCGGCGGCGCCACAGGCCGGGGGCGCGGAGGTCGCGGCCAATGCGACTAATGCAGCCAATGCGGCCAATGCGGCCAATGCGGGCGAGGCTGGCCTGGCGGCCGGGGTGGTGGCCCCGGCCTGCGCGGCGGACACCAGGGACAGTGCGCCCGTGGAGCCGCAAGCGCCCGCGGCAATGCCGCAGCGGCCATTGCCGGCCGTGGCGCCGGTAGCGGCGCTCGCCGCCGCACGCCCGCGCTGGCGCCATGCCGCGGCCTTTGCCGTGGCCCTGCCCCTGGCCCTGTGCGCCGGGCTGGCCGGTTACCTGCTGTCGCCGCGCGCGGCCGAGGCCGATACCGGGCCTGCGCCGCTGCCGCTGCAGTACCAGGCCATCGCCGCCTCCAGCGCGCCCGAGCGCAACCCGGCGCTGTCGCCCGATGGCAGCCATGTGGCCTATTCGCGCGATACCGGCGAGGCCGAGGCCGTGTTCGTGCAGGTCAGTTCCAGCAATGGCGCGCACCGGGTGACCACGCCGCCGGCCGGTGCCCGGGACCAGCGTCCGGTGTGGTCGCCGGACGGGCGCAAGCTGGCCTTTATCCGCCAGAGCGAGGATGCCTGCCTGGTGATGGTGATCGCCTCCACCGGCGGCGCCGAGCGCGAAGTGGGCCGCTGCGACCAGGGCCATGACGCTTTTGACTGGACCCCGGACGGACTGGGCCTGGTGATGGGCGGCCGCGGGGTCGCGCCCGGCCAGGGCGCTGCCCTGCATCGCCTGGACCTGCGCAGCGGGCGCTGGCAGGCGCTGGACTACCCGCGCGCGCCGGCGGACGTGGATTCCATGCCGCGCTACTCGCCCGATGGCCGCTGGCTGGCCTTCGTGCGCGGCACCTCGCTGGGCGACCTGTGGCTGATGCCGGCCGCAGGCGGCGCGCTGCGGCGGTTGACCCGGCTGCAGGGTGATATCCGCGGCTGGGACTGGCTGCCGGACAGCCGTGGCCTGGTGCTGAGCCTGGTCCGGGACGAGGCCCAGCTGTACCAGCTGGACCTGGAAGACCTCAGCCTGCGGCCCTTCAGCGCGCCCGGCCGCGGCAATCCGCTCAACCCCGACGTGGCCGCGCGCGCCTGGACCATGGTGTTTGAACTGGACCGCTTCCGTGGCGGACTGTTCCGCCGTGACCTGGGCGACGAGTCGGCCCCGGCCGAACCGCTGTTCCCGTCCAGCGGGGTGGACGTGCTGCCCGCGGTGTCGCCCGACGGCACCCGGGTGGCGTTCGTGTCCGACCGCAGCCTGGAAACCGGGCTGTGGGTGGGCGAGCCCGAGCATCCGGAGACCCTGCGCCGGATCGGCAACATCGTCCCGGTGCCACGGCACGCGCCGGTGTGGTCGGCCGATGGCCGCCGCCTGCTGCTGGTCGCCACCGGTCCCGCCGGTGACCGCCTGCTGGAAGTGGAGGTGGACAGCGGCGAGGTGAAGGTGCTGCCGGTGCCGCAGCCCAAGCCGGTATATGCCGCCTACACCGGCCGCGCGGACGAAATGCTGGTGGGCGTGGATGGCGGCCATGGCCGGCTGCGCCTGGTACTGTACAAGTTGCCGGAATGGAAGCCGGTGGCCCAGCTGGAAGACGTGTCGCTGGCGCGGCACGACCCCAGCCGCGACCGGATCTGCTTCACCCGCGCCTCGCGCGCCGGCCTGTGGTGCGCCGCGCCGGACCTGACCCAGGTGGTCCAGGTCAGCGAGCGCCTGCCCAGCCCGGACCATTACCGCGATTGGCTGCTGGCCGACGGCCAGGTCCTGCTGCTCAGCCCGGGCGTGCGCTGCCAGGTGCACGTGGTGGTGCCGGGCCAGCCCAAGTCCGGACGCTGCCTGCACGCCGGCCAGGCCCTGGTGCCCGGTTCGCTGGTGCTTGATGGCGATGGCCGCCACGCCTATCTGTCCCTGGCCGTGGACCAGAACGTGGACGTGGGCATGGCCGGGCTGGATTCGCTGCAGCCGGCCACGGCGGTCGCGCAGGCCGAATGAAAGCTGTACAGACACCGGATTCGGCAAGGAATCGGAAACTTTTCGGCAAAGTTTCCTGACATTGCCGGACCCGGACGCCAGCCTTCCTCCCACCCGAGAGATGGAGGCTGAGATGCAGATTCGATTCGTGGGCGCCGACCGCGGCGCCGTGCAGGAAGTGATCCAGGCCGGCGTGGCCGAGATCCCGGTGCTGGCATCGGTCGCCCGCGGTGGCCACCTGGCCGTGGCCACCGCCGGTGCGTCGATCTGGCTGGTGCTGCGCGGCGAGGCTGAACTGGTCAGTGGCGAAGGCCGCCACAACCTGGAAGCCGGGCAGTGGATCCACCTGGACCGCGAACTGCGGCCGACCGTACACGCCGACCGGCGCGCGCTGGTGCTGGGCCTGGTACTCAATCCCGCGCTGCAGGCACGCCTGCTGCAGTCGGCGCATTGCCCGATGTTCCCTGGCCGCGGCCAGGCCACCGCGCGTGCCTGCCGCCAGCTGCTGCGCACCTGGCGCGGTGCCCTGCCGGGCCAGGGCGCCGGCCCGGCGGTGTCCGACCCGCGCGCCCTGAACCTGCTGCTGCGCTGCCTGGCCGAGCTGCAGGAGGACCTGTCGGCCCAGGTGGAGCGCTGCCCGGGACGCTCGCTGCAGCGTCGTCGCCAGCTGTTCGCGCGGATGCAGCGCGCCCGCCTGTACATGGAAGGCAACAGCGACCGCTGCGTGCGCGTGTCCGAAGTGGCCCAGCGCTGCAGCATGTCGGTCTGGTACTTCACCAAGATCTTCCACGCCGTCTACGGCCAGACCCCGCAGGCGGTGCTGGCCGGGCTGCGCCTGCAGCGCGCGCTGCGCCTGCTGCGCCAGACCCGCATGTCCATCACCGAAGTCGGCGCGGCCTGCGGCTTCGAGAGCAACTGCGCGTTCTCGCGGGCATTCCGCGCCGAATTCGGCGTCCCGCCCTCGACCTACCGTCTCCTCGGGGACGGTTACCAGCCAGAGACGGCACAACCGGCGGACATGGGTGGCGGGGCGGGCTGCCAGCTGCGCGCTTAACGTGGGACCGGCTCTTTACCCGCCTTTTCCGTTTTTTCCCTCGCAGGAGAACCTTGCATGAAATCCACCCGTTTCCGTGCGGGCGGCCGCCTGGCCGCCCTGCCGCTGGCCGTCGCCGCGGCCCTGTCCGCGCCGGCGGCCCTGGCCCAGGAGCAGGCCGAAGCCACCACCCTGGACCGCATCTCGGTCACCGGTTCGCGCCTGAAGCGTGCCGACATCGAAGGCGCGGTGCCGGTCACCGTGATCGACCGCGCCGCGATCGAGGCCGGTGGTGACATCTCCGTGGCCGAACTGCTGCGCGACACTTCCTTCGCCGCTTTCGGCAGCTTCCGCCCGCGTTCGGGCAGCAGCGCCCAGGCCGTGTCGGAAGTGGACATGCGCGGCATCGGCGCCGACCGCACCCTGGTCCTGATCGACGGCCGCCGCGCCCCCTACGCGCCTTCCACCGGTACCGCCGCCGACCTCAACACCATCCCGCTGGCGGCGGTGGAGCGCATCGAGATCCTGTCCGACGGCGCCTCGGCGCTGTATGGCTCCGACGCCATCGGCGGCGTGGTCAACGTCATCCTGCGCAAGGACTTCGAGGGTGCCGAGGTGCGCTACGGCAAGGGCGAGCCGGCCGTGCGCGGTGGCGACACCGAGGAAGCCTCGCTGCTGTTTGGCACCAGCTCCGAACGCGGCAACCTGCTGCTGGGCGCCTCCTACAACTCGCGCGGCATCGTCTTCACCCGCGACCAGATCGGCGGCGACGTCAAGGGCGGTTCGGCCTACGGCAACAACTACTACCTCGAGGATCCGGACCACCCGGGCGAGGAAGGCGAGTACGGCGGTGCGCTGCCGGGCTTTGCCTGCAACAGCAACGGCTTCTGGATGAACGGCGACACCTGCGCCTACGACTACAACGCCGTGGCCGCGTCCGATGCCTCGATCAAGAACAAGGCCATCTTCGCCCGCGGCCAGTACGAGGTGAACCAGGACTGGACCATCAACGCGGCGATGAGCTACAGCCGTGCCAACAGCTTCGGCCGCTTCGCCCCGACCCCGGGCGTGCTGTTCGTGGAGGAGGGCAGCCCGAACGATCCGATCAAGGGCGACGGCCTGGGCGCCTTCATCTACCACCGCTACGCCGCGGCGGGCAACCGCGACCAGTTCATCACCAACGACACCCTGGACCTGCAGGCCAGCGCCAGCTGGCGCGCCAGCGAGCGCCTGACCGTGGACTTCGGCCTGCGCCGCAGCGAAGCCAGCTCCAGCGACGTGGGCCGCGGCTACATCGTGACCCCGCTGGCCGAGAAGGCCGCCGCGGACGGCAGCTACAACCTGTTTGATCCGTTCGGCAACCCGGAGGAGGTGCTCAAGGGCTTCACCGTCACCACCAACCGCCAGGGCAAGTTCAATATCAACGAGGCCTTCGCCTCGGCCACCCTGGACCTGTTCCAGATGGACGGCGGTACCTCGGCCGTGGCCTTTGGCGTGGAGCACCGCGACGAGGACTACGCCGACATCTACGACTCGCTGTCCGAGGCCGGCGTGGTCGCCGGTTCGTCGGGCAACAGCGCCGCCGGCCGGCGCAAGGTCACCGCGGCCTACGCCGAGTGGTACGTGCCGGTCAGTTCCAGCTTCGACTTCACCCTGGCCGCGCGCTACGACCACTACGACGACTACGGCAGCGACCTGTCGCCCAAGCTGTCCCTGCGCTGGCAGCCGCTGTCCAACCTGACCCTGCGCGCCTCGCTGGGCGAGGGCTTCCGTGCCCCGGCGCTGCCCTATATCCACGCCGCCCGCGCCTTCACCGCCGAGTCGGTGTCCGACTACCGCACCTGCGTGGCCATGGGTTATTCGTCCGCCAACTGCGGTGGCGACGCCAATGGCGACGGCATCGCCGACGGTCCGGAGAACGAGGACGAGGTCTACTACCAGGTCGACGCCTACGAAGTGGGCAACCGCGACCTGCAGTCGGAGAGCTCGCGCCAGTTCAGCGTCGGCCTGGCCTGGGACCCGCTGGACTGGATGAGCGTGACCGCCGACTACTACCGGATCCAGATCGACGACCGCATCCGCCTGATCTCCTACCGCGAGCTGGTCAACCTGGACAACTCCGGCCAGCCGCTGCCCGAGCACACCTGGGTCAAGCGCCGCGCCAACGGCTCGATCAGCGAGATCCAGACCGCCTACGTCAACGAGGGCAAGCTGGACACCTCCGGCCTGGACATCAACCTGCGTGCTTCCGGAGACCTGGGCTTCGGCAAGCTGGACAGCTGGCTGCAGGTGGCCCGGGTGCTGGACTACAGCGTCACCGATGGCCAGACCCGCAAGGAAACCCTGGGCTGGGTGACCGCGCCCAAGCTGCGCGCGACCTGGCGCAACACCTGGACCCGTGGCGACTTCTCCTTCGCCTGGAACATCAACTACATCGGCAGCCAGCAGAACCCGGATGAGCGTCCGGCCTACGGCTTCATCACCAGTGGTCCGGGCGTGCGCGTGGGCAGCTACACCACCCACGACCTCAACCTGACCTGGAAGGCGCCGTGGAACGGCAACGTGAGCGTGGGCGTGAACAACGCCGGCGACCGCTATCCGGAACTGGTTGGCTTTGACAACCAGCCCTGGAACTTCCATCTGTACGACGCCTACGGCCGGACCGTGTACCTGCGCATCGCGCAGAAGTTCTGATCCGCCGCGACAGGTCGTGCAGCAGGGGGGCTCCCGCAAGGGGGCCCCCTTCTTTGTGGACGGGACGGGATGGCAGTGGCAGCCAAGGGCAGCCGCCAGGGGCGGACAGGCATGCGGCCACCGCCGCTGCCGGCAGCGGCTGCAGGTGTGGCGGGGTGGGCGCCGGGCCTGGCCCGGCGGGGTCAGCCGTTGACCGGGGCCAGGGTCAGGGACTCGGCCAGTTCGCGCCACTCGGGCAGGCGGCCAAGCACGCCGGTGCGCTGCAGGTATTCCTGGTCCGGCTCCTCGCCCGAAGCCAGGGCCATGGCGGTGTGCACCGCGCCGGTGACCCAGAAGCTGCGGGTACTCGAGCGCGAAGGGGCGCGGTGGAAGGCCACCGCCTCGATGATCGGCATCGGCAGGCCCCACAGGCCCAGCAGGTAGGCGCCAGCCTCGGCATGGCCGGGACGCTGGTCGCCTTCGGCCGCGGCCTGGCGTTCGTCGCGCACGCCCGGCAGCAGCATGCCGATGTCGGCCAGCAGGGCGGCGGTGGCGCCGAGCTCGGAACTGGTTTCCGGCAGCATGCGCTTGGCCAGGCGCGAGGCGGTGAGCGCGCGCTGCTGCAGGGCCACGCGGTCCACTCCGGGAGGAGCGGGCAGCGAGAACACCTCGCTGGCCAGGACCAGGTCGCGCAGGGTGGCGATGCCCAGGCGGGTGACCGCCGCGCGCAGGTCGGTGATGGTGCGGCCATTGGAGAAATAGGCCGAGTTGCACAGCTGCAGGACCTTGGCCGCGATCGCCGGGTCGGCGGCGACCAGCTTGGCGATGTCGCCGGCGCTGGCAGTGTCGTCCTCCTCCAGCGCGCTCATCAGGCGCAGGTACAGCTGCGGCGGCGAGGGCAGCTGGTCCACCCGGCCGATGCGCTTGCCCAGCTCGGGGTTGTCCAGCAGCTCGCGCAGTTCCTCCAGGCTGCCGATGGCTTCCAGCAGCAGCTCCGGGGCCAGCGGCGTGGGCATGAAGCGGTGGGCCAGGCCGATGATCCGCGCCGGCGGGGCCTGCTCGCCCTCGATCACCGCGATCCGCGAGGTCTCCGGACGCAGGGTGCGCAGCTGGCCCAGGAGCATGGCCGGGGGCGCATCGGGCAGGCGCGGGGCGACCAGCACCACATCCAGGCTGCCGGCGGTGGCCGTGGCCACGGCCGCATCGGCATCGGCGCAGCGGATCACCTCCCAGTCGCTGCCCATCGCCGACACGAGGTCGACCAGATCGACAGGGAAGGTGGATTCATCGCCGACGAACAGGATGCGCACGGAAGATCTCCCGGACTTGGATGCTGCAGGTAGGGCCCCTGCGGACAGGATGCCACGCAAACGGTATCGGTTGCCCGGGTCCGGAATTGAGCCGGGGGGCGGGCCCCCGGGCAGGCGGAACGCCGGAACTGTGACCCGGTTTGCGCTTCCTGCCAATAGGCCGCGCAGGCGCGTGGTACGAAGCCGGCGCGCATGGGGGGAGCGGGTGGCGGGCAGAAAAATGGCGGCGCCCCGGAGGGCGCCGCCATCGTACAAACCGGGTCCGGCAGGGCCGGGCCGGTCAGGCCTTGGTGCCGACGCGGGCGATGGCTTCCATCAGGATCTTCTTGGCCTCCTCGGCGTTGCCCCAGCCTTCGACCTTGACCCACTTGCCCTTCTCCAGGTCCTTGTAGTGCTCGAAGAAGTGGCCGATGCGCTCCAGCCAGTGCGAGGACACCTGGCTGATGTCGTTGACGTGGGCGTAGCCGGCGAACACCTTGGCCACCGGCACGGCCAGCAGCTTCTCGTCCGAACCGGCTTCGTCGCTCATCTTGAGCACGCCGACCGGACGGCAGCGGATCACCGAGCCCGGGACCAGCGGCAGCGGCAGCACCACCAGCACGTCGGCCGGGTCGCCGTCGCCGCACAGGGTGTTGGGCACGTAGCCGTAGTTGCAGGGGTAGCGCATCGGGGTGGAGAGGATGCGGTCGACGAAGATCGCGCCGCTTTCCTTGTCCACCTCGTACTTCACCGGCTCGGAGTCCTTGGGGATCTCGATGATGACGTTGATTTCCTCGGGCGGGTTGCGCCCGGAATTGACCTGGTCGAGGCCCATGGTGTGCTCCGTTGGCAATGCAGGGTTGGAAAGCCCGGCATTTTACGCCGACGGCTGTTGCGTCGCACAAAGCCTGGACCGGGGCGTTCACCGGCCGTGCGGTCGGGCAGGGCGGGGTCCCGCCCCTGCGGGACCCCGATTCCTTTTTCCATCAAACACTTGCCCTGGAGTGCCGGTTACAGCAGGGGCACCAGCAGCAGTGCGACTATGTTGATGATCTTGATCAGCGGATTGATCGCCGGGCCGGCCGTGTCCTTGTAGGGGTCGCCCACGGTGTCGCCGGTCACCGCCGCCTTGTGCGCCTCGCTGCCCTTGCCGCCGTGGTGGCCGTCCTCGATGTACTTCTTGGCGTTGTCCCAGGCGCCGCCGCCGGTGGTCATGGAGATGGCCACGAACAGGCCGGTGACGATGGTGCCGATCAGCAGGCCGCCCAGGGCGCGCGGCCCCAGCAGCAGGCCGATGATCACCGGCACCACCACCGGCAGCAGCGAGGGCAGGATCATTTCCCGGATCGCCGAGCGGGTGAGCATGTCCACCGCGCGGTCGTACTGAGGCTTGCCGGTGCCTTCCAGGATCCCGGCGATCTCGCGGAACTGGCGGCGCACTTCCTCCACCACAGCGCCGGCCGCGCGGCCCACCGCCTCCATGGCCATGGCCCCGAACAGGTAGGGGATCAGGCCGCCGACCAGCAGGCCGATGATCACGGTGTGGTCGGACAGGTCGAAGGTGAACACCTTGCCGGGGTTGGCTGCCTGCAGGTTGTGGGTGTAGTCGGCGAACAGGACCAGCGCGGCCAGCGCCGCCGAGCCGATGGCATAGCCCTTGGTGACCGCCTTGGTGGTATTGCCCACCGCGTCCAGCGGGTCGGTGACGTTGCGCACCTCCGGCGGCAGCTCGCTCATCTCGGCGATGCCGCCGGCGTTGTCGGTGATCGGGCCATAGGCGTCCAGGGCCACGACCATGCCGGCCATGGACAGCATCGCGGTGGCGGCGATGGCGATGCCGTACAGCCCGCCCAGGGCGTGCGCGCCCCAGATCGCCAGGCACACCGCCACCACCGGCAGGGCGGTGGATTTCATCGACACGCCCAGGCCGGCGATGATGTTGGTGCCGTGGCCGGTGGTGGAGGCCTGGGCCACGTGCCGGACCGGGCCGTAGTCGGTGCCGGTGTAGTACTCGGTGATCCACACGACCAGGCCGGTCAGGACCAGGCCGATCAGGGCGCAGCCGTACAGCGCGGTGGCGCCGTAGGCGGGCATCTGCCCCATCAGCGCGGTGGTCACCGGCCAGAACGCGATGGCCGCCAGCACCCCGGAGACGATCACGCCCTTGTACAGCGCGCCCATGATCGAGCCGCCCTCGCGGGCGCGCACGAAGAAGGTGCCGATGATCGAGGCGATGATCGATACCCCGCCCAGCACCAGCGGGTAGAGCACGGCATTGGTGCCGACCTCGGCGGCCATCAACCCGCCCAGGAGCATGGTCGCGATCACCGTGACCGCGTAGGTCTCGAACAGGTCGGCGGCCATGCCGGCGCAGTCGCCGACGTTGTCACCGACGTTGTCGGCAATCACCGCCGGGTTGCGCGGGTCGTCCTCGGGGATGCCGGCCTCGACCTTGCCCACCAGGTCCGCGCCCACGTCCGCGCCCTTGGTGAAGATGCCGCCGCCGAGGCGGGCGAAGATCGAGATCAGCGAGGAGCCGAAGGCCAGGCCGACCAGGGCGTGCAGGCTGGCGGCCTGGTCCAGGCCCAGGCGCTGCAGCAGCCACCAGTAGCCGGCCACGCCGAGCAGGCCCAGGCCGACCACCAGCATCCCGGTGATCGCGCCGCCGCGGAAAGCCACGTCCATGGCCGGGCCCAGGCCGCGGCGCGCGGCTTCGGCGGTGCGCACGTTGGCGCGCACCGAGACGTTCATGCCGATGTAGCCGGCCAGGCCGGAGAGGATGGCGCCGATGGCGAAGCCGATGGCGGTGTGCCAGCTCAGGAACAGGCCCACGAGCAGGAACAGCACCACGCCGGCCACGGCAATGGTCAGGTACTGGCGGTTGAGGTAGGCGCGCGCGCCCTCCTGGATGGCGGCGGCGATCTGTTGCATGCGCTCGTTGCCGGCGGCCTGGGCCAGGATCCAGCGCGCGGAGATGATGCCGTAGAGGATCGCGAAGACGGCGCAGAGCAAAGCCAACGCCAAACCGTGTTGTTCCAGCATGACCCCTCCCATGTGTGATGAGCGTCGTCCCACGGGGACGAACAGGGGGGGGGGCACCTCGGGCGAGCCTTGAAGCACTGGAACGGACCCGTGACCGAGACGCGTTGCACCGTGTTCGACTTTCCGTGGAGCGGGCCGAGTATGGCCCCGAGCAGTGCAGCAAAGCCACATTCCGTTCATCGCGGTGGTGCCAGGCTGGATCCCGTCCCTGATCCGTTGCCGCCGTTGCCGCCCATGCCCCGACCGCCATCCCAGCTCCGCCACATCACCGCGCCGCACCGCCACGTGGTCGCGCCCGACCCCGCGGCCGGGTGGATGTTCCGCCAGGCCCTGCTGCTGGCGGTGCTGGCCGCGGTGCTGGCGGTGGCCGTGCCGCTGCGCGCCGGCGAGGCCCCGGAGATCCAGCGCCCGCCGGCCAGTCCCCAGGCCATCGGCCAGGTCCACACCGTGCGCCAGATCCCCGAGGCCTGCGTGCGCCTGGAGGGCGTGTTTGGCGGGCAGACCGCGGCCATGCCTTATGCGCTGCGGGTGGTGCCGCTGGGCGGTGCCTGCCAGCCGCGGGCGCGCTACCTGGCCGGTGCCCAGGTGGCGCCGGCGCTGGAGCAGGGCTGGATCCTCAATGACCTGGTCCGCATCCCGCAGGCCGGTTGCCCCGGCCGCGAGGCGGTGGTGCAGGTCTGGCGCAAGCCCGGTGGGGCAGCGCTGGCGCCCGACGGCCAGGGCCAGACCCGGGTCTACCTGGAAGATGCCAAGCGGCAGGCGGGCGCGGCTGCCGCGCAGCTGCCGCTGTACAGCGCGCAGCTGCAGCAGCCGGCCAGCCGCTGCGACTGAAGCGCTCCCGGCCCGCCCGGTCGCAGCGGCCGGGCGTCCCTGGTGCCAGGACAGCCGCCATCGGCCCTGGCCGTCGCGATGCCAGGGCCAGCGGCCATGCGCAGGCCGCGCCGGCTGACCTTCAGTCCTCCCAGGCCGGCAGCTTCTTCTTCACCGCTACGTTCTTCAGCGCCACGTAGCGGGGCAGGCCGTCGCGGCCGTAGGGCAGCGGGGCTTCGCCACGGATCAGCGGCTCCAGGTAAGCGCGCGCCCGGGCGGTGATGCCGAAGCCATCCTTGCGGATAAACGAGGCAGGCATGGTCTTCTCGTGGTTGGCGACCTTGTGCAGCGGGGCCGGCTCGATCTTCCAGCGGTAGGGCGCCGAGGACGTACGCACGATCACCGGCATCACCGCGTTCATGCCCTTGAGCGCGTAGTCCACCGCGGCCTTGCCCACGGCCTGGGCCTGCTCCCAGTCGGTCTTGCTGGCGATGTGCCGGGCCGAGCGCTGCAGGTAATCGGGCAGGGTCCAGTGCACCTTGTAGCCCAGCTTGTCCTTGACCTTGCCGGCCAGGTAGGAGGACACGCCACCGAGCTGGGTGTGGCCGAAGGCATCCTTGCCGCCGCCGGCGTCGGCGACGAACCTGCCGTCCTTGTCGCGGATGCCCTCGCTGGCC
>Ga0182792_1002612_pt1 | contig 12479 bp, 9 predicted proteins | sample Passage237B_FD_130497 | JGI IMG/M metagenome (GOLD analysis project Ga0182792, IMG submission 130497) | Cellulose adapted compost microbial communities from Newby Island Compost Facility, Milpitas, CA, USA - Passage2 37B (version 2) (version 2) ...
AGCCGCATGGAGCGTCCTGATCCGCCAGCCGGTCGAACTGCCCGGAACCCTGCCGCTCCAGGTCGGGGTCGGGGTCTGCGAAGCGATCGAAGGGCTCGGCGCCACCGGAGTCGAGATGAAATGGCCGAATGACATCTGGATCGAGGGCCGCAAGTGCGCCGGCATCCTGGTCGAGGCGAGACCCCAGGACGGCTGGGCCGTGGCCGGCGTCGGCCTCAACCTTTCGATTGCCGACGAAGAATTCCCCGAGGAACTCCGCGGCCGAGCGACCTCGCTCGGCCGGGACGTCACCTTCAAGCAGGCGGTCGCCGCTCTGAACGAAGGGGTCGGCCGACGGCTCGCGGCACCCGTCGCCGAGACACTGGAAGCATTCGCCGCGCGGGACGCGCTCAAGGGACGCCAGGTCCGCTGGGGCGAAGGGGAGGGCGTCGCGGCCGGCATCGACCGGCAGGGCAACCTCCTGGTCGAATCCCCGGTCGGCTGCCTCGCCACCCTGAACGCCGGTGAAGTCCATCTCTCGCTCCCGGCCGACGCCACGTGAACGAAGGCCTCGATCTCACCCGGCCAGGCGTCGTCTGGCTCGAAGGGCTGCCTCTGCCGGTCGAGCCGACCGGCACCGGCAAGGCACTGGCCCGGTCCCGCGACGGGAGGCTGGTGGTGGGTGGCGGCAGCCGGGCGAAGGTGCTGGCGGCGATCGACCGCTGGTACCGGCGGGAGGCCCGCAACCGGATCGAGCCGCTGGTCGCCCTCGAAGGTCGCCGGCTCGGGCTGGAAGCCAAGAAAGTGCGGATCGGAAACCAGCGGACCCGCTGGGGATCCTGCTCGACCACCGGCACGCTCTCCTTCAACTGGCGGCTGGTGATCGGCCGGCCCGAGGCACTCCGTTACGTGGTCGTCCACGAACTGATCCACATCCGCCACCACAACCATTCCCGCGCCTTCTGGGACGACCTGGCTCTGTCTTTCCCCGATTTCAAGTCGGAAGCAACCTGGCTGCGCGCCAACGAAAGGCAACTGCTCAAGTGGAAGCCCCGGATCTGATCCGGTAGCGTGGCCCGCATGACGGGCACGGGCGGGGTCTATCGCGGCACTGGTGGAAATCTTCGGCTGCCGGTGACGGTGGCCGCGCTCTCGGTGGCTCTGCTGCTCCCGCTGATCGCGGGCAAGCCGGCCGACGCTTCGACCCGCTCCAACCTCGACCGTGTCCTGAATCGGGTCATGGCCGTGCCGAACGGGCCTCCCGGGATCTCGATGCAGGTCGTGAAGAACGGCAAGTCCCAGTACTTCCGGCGCGGCGTGGCCAACGTCAAGACCGGTCAGAAGCCGCGGCTCAGGCAGCGCTTCCGCATCGCCAGCGTGGCCAAGGCCTTCAGCGGCGCGGTCGCCCTCAACCTGATCGCCCGGGGCAAGTTGAGCCTTCACTCGACGATCGGCGAGGTCTTGCCCGGCATGTTGCCGAAGGCCGAGCAGGTCACGCTCGGCCAGGCTCTGCACCACACCGGCGGGCTGCCCGAGTACATCCGTTCGAAAGGCTTCATCAACGAGATCGGCCACCATCCGGCGGCCTACGTCTCGCCCCGCAAGATCCTCTCCTGGGTTCGTGGTACCAAGCTGGCCCACCGGCCCGGTACGAAATACGAGTACTCGGACACCGACAACATCGTCGTCGGCCTGATGGCCGAGCGGGTCACCGGCACTCCGTACCTGCGCTTGATCCGATCGCTCGGCCGCAGGATCGGCGGCCTGAACGCGACCTACATGCCGCGCACGGTGAAGATGCCCGGCCCGTACATGCACGGGTACGACATCTCGCCCGGCAAGCAGCCCGAGGATGTCTCTCATCTGATCAACCCCTCGGGCGCCTGGGCTTCGGGCGGAATCGTCTCGACCCTGCCTAACCTGAGCCGTTTCTTCCGCGCTTACGTCTCCGGCCGCTTCTTCGGGATGGGCGGAAACCGAGCCCGGATCACCGAAGCTCAGCGGCGCTGGCTGCGGGGCGAGTCACAGCCGGCCGGGCCGGGTAGCAACTGGGCCGGCCTGGGCCTCTTCCGGTACGTCACCAAGTGCGGCACGATGTTCGGCCACACCGGTTCCTTCCCCGGCTACCGGGTCTTCGCCGCCTCCTCCGCCGACGGCAAGCGCTCGATCGCCTTCGTCGCCAACAGCCAGATCCTCAAGGACACCAAGGGCAACCCCAACGCCCGCCAGGTGAGTGCACGGATCCGCCGGGCCCAGGTTGCCGCGGTCTGTCACGCCCTGCGCTAGGGCTCAGAAGAGTTCGTAGTCGTCCGGCGAGAGTTCGAAGCCGTGGCCGGTGGTGAGGTTTTCGCAGCGCATGCTGTCGCCCTCTTCGTCGGTCCGGCATTCGAAGCTGCCGACCATGTTGATGTACCCGTCGGCCAGTTCCGAGCCGTCGTTCAGGGTGGTGTCGCCGGCGCAGACGACCCGGGCCTTGCCTTCGGCCGAGACCATCAGCCCGTTGCCGTAATCGAGCTGGCATTTCGGATCCGGCTTGATGTTCCAGCTGTGCTTCTTGATGTCACAGCGGACCTGGTTGTCATCCGCGATGCAGCCGATGTTCCCGGCCGGCGAGGTGAACGTGTCGAGGTTGAGCGCCAGGCTCTCCTGCTTGTCGGTACCACAGCCGCCCACGGCGAGGCCTGAAATAACCACGAGCAAGGCGAGACCGGGAGTCGCGGCCCGGGCGAGTCTATTCAACTTCATGGCGAGCATTCTCCCAACCGACTCGGTCAGTCGTACTCGGCGTTGACTGTCTCACGTTGGCCGGAAGACAAGCCATAGAGATCAAAAACTGCCGCTTCAAGCTCTCTTTCGTTTTCGACGATCACTCGATTGAAGTCAGCCAGCTTCACCAGGCTCTGATTCACCTCTACCGATAGCTGCTCTTGGAATGACCGACTGTCCGGGTTGGCGTTGATCAGGCGGCGGTTCTGTCTGAGGATGTCCAAGACACCATCATGCCCCAGTTCGGGGTAGCGACCGAGGTGGGTATGGCGCTTGAGCGAGTTGAGCGGTACCCCGATCTGGACACCTAACCACGATTTGAAGCCATCCATCTCCAGGTTCTTGGCGGAGGTGGCTTCATGGAGGGACTTTGCGAGATCCTCCAGCCGGTTAGCTTGGTCGACATCCGGGATTTTGATCGGCAGCGGCGCGATGAACTGCTTGTTGGCCGAGAAATATGATCCGCGAAAAGGCACCGAACCTCGCTTGAAGATGTAGTCGAGTAGGCGGGTGTTCAGGAGAGCGGCCAGAATCCAAAGGTTGGGACCTTCATCGGATGGGACCACTCCGTTGACGTCGACGTTGTCTAGATAGGCGTCACCATTTGCATCTACGGCCGTGTGGAGTCGGTCGACTAGCCTGGGAACACCCAGCTTGGGAAGTTGATGCAACCCAAGGCTCTTAGGGTAGACGTATCCGTACCAGCCTTCATGATCCATACGGTCACGTTCGCGGCCACGCAACTGTTGTTCATGCGAAAGCAGATATTCGTGAGTCCGGGGCAGATGCTCGAAATCACTGTCTTTCAGTAGTTCCATTTCCCCGTCAACTCTGTGGTAAGGGAAGAGCAGCAGCTCTTTTAGCGGGCGTAACGCCCATCGATCCACATCTCGCCCACTCGCGAGTGGGTGCAGCAAGTCTGGCTCAAGGATCACTTCGTCTCGGGATGCCCGTGAGTAAACGCGACACCCATGCGGCGTCGGCCCTAGATCTTCAAGGATGTAGACGGGGTCAGCGCTCGTGATCAGCCCTTGGAAGATTTGACTAGTGCAGGACTCGAGGGGTTCTGAACTGCGGGAGGCTGTCCTGAGAATGTCTCTTTCTGGAGCGGTGACGAGAATCCAAGGAGTGTCACCAAGGTCTGATCCGTCAAACCGTTCCACGGGGGCTCGATCTAAGTCGGCCGAAAGAGGGGTGCGGCCATCGTTGGGGACCCGTATGTAGTCCACAGCATCTGCGGGAGCAGAAACGAGCGAAATGATGCATGTGTAGTTCGTCGCACCTTCAAATACCTGGATGTCGCCGAAATCGACGACCTCATGGACTACCGACTCCTGTGCGAGCATCCCGCGGAGACGTTGTCCCGAGTCCAGCTTCATGAACTTGTTCGGAACGATGAATCCAAGCCGCCCGCGGCTAGCGAGCAATCCGAAAGCTCTTTCGATGAAGACGATGTACAAGTCAAAGCTCCCGTGGGCGCTCTCGAAGACGCGCCGACACCAAGCTGCCATTTCTCTTCCTAGGGCCTGGATGCGTACGTACGGCGGGTTACCGACGATGGCATCGAAGCCCCCGCCGGAGATCAAGTTGCCATCCGCATCAAAAAAGATCTCTGGAAACTCGATCTGCCAGTGAAAGGCTTGCGGATCATCGGTGAAGTACGGCCTGATCTGGTCGTCCGCGAAGGTTTCAAGCTCGGTTCTCGCGCGTTCGGCGGCGAGCGCGATGGAGGCCTTTTCGTGGACATCGTCGGCGCTCTCACTCGAGATCGCGTGAAGTTCTGCGTCTCGCTCGACAACACCACCGATTCCGGTCGTGAGGGAGTTCCAATACGTGATGTCTTGCCGTAAATCGTCTACGTCGGCACCGACCAGCGAGTTTCCAGCGCGAAGATTTGTCAGGAACGTGAGAGGCCGGGAACCGTCTACGGTGCTCAGCCACAGCGCGAGCCGCGCGAGTTCGACCGCCATCGGATTCAGGTCAACGCCGTAAAGGCAACGCTCGGCGACCTTACGCCGGATTTCAAGTTCTTCGATGTCCTCTCCTTCCTGTGAAGGATCGGTGGCGATGAATCGCGACACATAGGCGGCGGCCGACACAAGAAAGTGGCCGCTTCCCATCGCAGGGTCGCAAACCGAGACATCCAGAAATCGTTCGATCGCGTCGTCGCCGGTTAGACCATCCTCTTGAACCTGCTCTGAGATTTCACCGAGAATGGGGTCGAGCGTCCTTTCGACGATCGCATCGACGATTGGTTCCGGCGTGAAATAGGAGCCGGTCTCGTGTCGCCCACCGGCGTCACCGAGGATGATCCGTCCTTCGGATTCCGACAGCCGGAACTCGAGCAGTTGCTCGTACATGGTGCCGAGATGCCTGATCGAAAGATCGCGGTAGTCGATCATCTCGCCGTCGATCGCGAGCAAAGCCGCAACGGCTTGGCGCATCAACGGGTCTGGGACGGTGCGTCCGATCAGCCACGGGTGGCCCTCCTCGGAGAACAATCCACCGTTGTACTCATTGATTCCCAGATCGACTTCACCTGCGTTGATGAAGTCGAAGAGCGTGTCCAAGTCGTTGAACAGCCGGCTTGATCTCATCGAACCGCCAGTCACGTCGAGGTAGTTCGACCCGTTGTTCTTCAGGCCGTACTCGCGGTAACCGGGATTGTCGACCGGGAGCAGGTTTCTGGATTCAGCGTAGAGACAAAAGAGCAACCGGTAAAGAATGACGAGGGAGTTTTCGAACGCGTCACGAAGGTTCTGCTCGTTTCGCTCGTCCTCGCCGAGCAGGCCTTCCGCGATCCGCGGCACGGCGTTGAACATCTGGTCGCGGAGTGATTCACCGATCTGCTTGGCGTTGGCTTCACTCTCAGCGAACGCCTGCTCAAGGAAACTGTTGCCCCCTGTCTCGTCGGTTCGGAATGATTCGGCCGAAAAGAAGGCGATGAAGTAGCGGAGCTGTTCGAGATCACGGGCTTCGATGAGACTGGGCAGATCGGGAACGCTGAAATGCGCCGCTTCAACCAAGTCGCCCGCCTGCCCGTAGAGGCGCCACTCCTTACCGTTGGTGAGGATTGCCCATTTGACTCGAGTTCGCCACATATAGTCGAGGATTTGCGCCTCAGGATCCTCCTGGGGACCGGCACCAGCACCGCGCTTGTCAAGCGCCGTCCCAAACCGCTTCGCCTCGGCGAGCGCTACCGCGCTCAGGAAGCGGGCCAACCCCGTCGACCCCTCCGATGCCTGACGGTCTTCGAGTGACGTGAAGAGCGCATAGTCCGGGATGCGTCGACCCGTGGCGAGGCGGGAAGACGGTTGGACGGTACGTTCGAAGCCGAGGATGTCAAGAATCGGCTGGATCAGCCGATCTTCGGTTTGCGATTCATTTGCGTCATCGATAGTGGCGCGTTCTCGCCGCCAAACATCGGCGAGCCGGTCCGCGATGGGCGTCGGATCGATCTCTTGGAACGACTGCCATTGAGGGAGCCGGTGCTCCAAGAAATTCTCACTGAACAAGCTCCGATTCTCGTAGCCCACACCCGGCAGGCCCAACTGACCCTCAAGATGGCGCGACGTTCTCGGAGGCATTCTTAGGCGGTCAGTGGAAGTTGCTCGAACCCGTCGTCGTCCGACGAGCTTTTCGGTGATTCAGCAAATCGGACGGTCATGTCCTCGACGTATGCCGCGACGATATGGAGATCCTCGGCGGTGAAGGAAACGGCGCCGTTGTGGAAGACCCGCAACTCGGCATCTGGGAAGTGCTCGGTTACGAGTTCAGTCAGCTGGTTCTGCTGGCCTTCGACTGTTGCGGGAGCAGCCACTTCGAAGACTTTCTCGGTGCGTTCCTTTGAGCGGCTGTTCCGGGTCTTCAGGCGAACCTTGACCTTCGGATTTGTGGCCTCTGATGACACCATCCCATGGTTAAGGATCTGGCGGCGGAAACTCGCCCCCAATTCCGCAAATCGCGTCGTTTTCTCACGGCAGAGCGACTTCGCCGTCGTGCACGAAACTTCTCAGGTGCCTTCGTCAGTGTCTTCTGCTGCCGGCTCAGGTTCTTTTTCGGTCGCTTCAGAGTCGTCGGCCGCCTCGACCTTGGGATCTTCGGCTTCTGCGGACGTCTCGGTGGCATTGCCGGTATTCGTGTTCTCGACCTCCGGGTTGGTCGCCGCTTCCTTCTTCTTGTTCTTCTTGCGGCGCCGCTTCTTGCCACCCTTGGGGAAGTTTCGGAGCAGTTCGCGAGCGACGGCGGAAGGCTTGCGGGCCATCCTCATGCGGGCGCCGCGCAGCACCTCTTCACCCTCGGGGGTGTGAGCGACCGCGGCGGCCAGCAGTGAGACCGCCAGCCGGCGGTCCTGCTTGCGGGCGGCCTGGACCAGCTTGCGGGCGTTCTTGCCGTGCGCGCGGCCGGCCGAGTTGACCAGGAGGCCGAGCAGCCGCTTCGTCTCGGGCCAACGCTGGACCGCGTACTCCTCGTGCAGCTCGCGGTTGTAAGAGGCGAGTCGCCAAACCCAGGCCTGAGCCTGGTCGCGGCGGCCGATCCGTTTGTCGACCAGCGCCTGCAGCAGCACCTTGGTGCCGGCCCGCTTCTCGTCGCGGGACCAGGTGCCGACGATGTCGATCGCGTCGTCGAACGCTTCCGGGTCCTTCAGGTTCGCGATCTCGCCGAGCGCCTTGACCCGAAGTTGAGCGTTGCGGTTGCGCTGGACGCAGGTCAGCAGATAGCGACGGCGGAGTTCCTTGGTCCGGTCGTGCTGCAGCATCGCCTTGGCCCGTCGCCAGCCCTGGGTGGTGACCCGGGCCCCGGCCAGCGCCGCCCAGACATGCTGCTCGGCGTAATCGAGATTCTCGACCGCGATCCGCCAGATGTCGCGCTCCAACACTTCGATGCGGCGCTGGGGATCGTTGGATACCGGGACGATCCGGCGCTCGACCCGCACCTTGCGGCCTCGGCCGCGCCGGACCGGGCCGACCACGATCGCACCGCCGCGGTAGACGTCGCGGTCAAGCAGGCTGTGGAGGGTGACGATCGATTCGTCGTGGGTTGTCGCCGGGTGGACGAAATCGATGACCAGGCCCGCTTCCTTGTTCGGCGAGCGACGGGTCACACGACCGACCCGCTGCTGGTAGATCCGCTTCGAGGCGGTCGGCGCCAGATGCATGCAGATGGTGGCCCGGGGGGAGTTCCAACCCTCGGCCAGCAGCTGTGCATTACAGAGCACGTCCACTTCACCACGCTCGAAGGCGGCCAGGGTGTCCGAGAGCTCGCGCTTCGGGGTCTCGCCGGAAACCGCCTTGGCGTTGATTCCAAACTCCTGGAAGGCGGCGGCGACGTTCTTGGCGTGCTGGACGCCGGCCGTGTAGAGCACACCGGGGGCCTTGCGGAAGCGGGACTTGTAAAGGTCGGCGATCGCCATGTTGAACGGGGCCTGGTCGAGCAGCTTGGCCAGTTCTTCCTGATCGAAGTCTTGGTCCACCTCTCCCTTGCGGAGCGGCACCTTGGCGATCGTGCGGACCCCTGGTCCGGGTGGGATGCGCAGGCAGCGCAGCGGGGCGATCACGCCGCGGCGCGCGGCCTGGGCGAGGTCGAAGCGGGAGGTCTGGGTGGGGAAGAGGTCGGCGACGTGGCGGGCGATCAGGGCGCCGGTCGCGGTCATGCCGATGTAGACGGGGCCGGGCATCGAGCGGATGCAGGCCGAGGTCTTCTCGCCGAGGGCGGTGTGGGCTTCGTCGCAGATGATCACCGAGTAGGCGTCCGAAACACGCTTCGCGTTACGGACGAACCACTGGTACGTCTCGACCGTGACCGGGCCGTCCGCCTCGTCGCGACCGTCGAGCAGCGGCGGGCGCAGGCGGTCCCGGTAGCCGCGATCGGAGATCTCGCCGATGAACTGGTCGACCAGGTTGCGCCGGTGGGTGAGGATCAGGACCCCGCCGGTGCGGGTCGCCTCGATGAAGCCGACCGCGGCCACCGTCTTGCCGGCCCCGGTCGCGTGCTCGAACCAGAAGCGGCGGGCGGCCCCGGGATCGTCGGCGGCCTCGCCGACTTCTTCTTCGTCTTCCTCGTCGCCGGCCTTGTCCTCCCAGTCCAGGGGCTCCTCGTCTTCGGCGACGACCTCGTTGATCACTTCCCGGGCGAGCTCGCCGTCTTCTTCCTGCTCCCCGTCCTCCTCGGCTTCGCTCTCCCCGCGGTCTTGGGCGGGGGTCTCGGCCGAGCTGCCGGACAGCGGTGCGTCGCCTTCTTCCTCCAGCACCTCGAGGGTCTCGATGTCATCGATCGCGCTGACCTGCTGTTCGGCCAGGAGCTCGGTCAGGGTTCCGGATAGCGCGTCGATCTGATGCGGGTTGAGCTCCGCTCCGTCTTTCAGCGTCGGCGGCTCCTCGCCGATCAGGCGTTCGAGGCCGAGCAGCAGGGAGAAGTTCCGCCGCCATTCGACCGACGGCTCGGTCCGGCCGGCGTCGAGTTCGGCGATCGCCGCGTCGAAGGCGCGACGGCGGGCGGTTCCCGGAATCAGGGCCTCCGGGCCGTCCCCGTTCAGCAGGAGGGGTTCACGCGCGAACTTCGACGCGCGTTCGATGTCTTTCTTTGAGGGAACCGCAGAAGCTGCGGGTGCTGCTGTAGTCGTGGCCAACTTAGCCTTCGCAAGTGTTCCGAACCCGGTGAATCGACCCGGCCCGGATGAGTAGGTGATCGAAGTATCCGGCGGCGACGCTGGACGGACGAACGCCGGATTTCTCCTCGACCCGCGTACAAGCGGGTCAGACATCTGTATTTAATCATTACTCCGATGAAATTGGCTGTTCACAGACGCTTGGTCCTCCTGATCCTCCTCGTTGTCGCGGCGGGCGCACTCGCCATGACCGGTTGCGGCAAGAGCGACGAAGCGCCCTCGCCGGCCCCCGACTACGCCAAGAAGCTGGCCGGAGCCCCCGCCCCGCTCGCCTCGCTCTACGACCAGGGCAACGAGTTGTTACCGGGCGGATTGGATGCCTACAACGACCGGATCGCCTCCCTTAAGGGCTTCCCGGCGGTGGTGAACGTATGGGCTTCGTGGTGCGGTCCTTGCCGGGCCGAGTTCCCGTATTTCCAGCATCTCTCGGCCGACATGGGCAAGCGGGTCGCCTTCCTCGGAGTGAATTCGGAAGATGACGATGACCTCGCCAAGAACTTCATGGCCGATTACCCGGTGCCGTATCCGAGCTACTCGGATCCCAACCGAGACATCGCCAAGGAGTTCGGACCGCCCGGACTTCCCAGAACTGTTTTCTACGACTCGAACGGGAAACTCACCTATACCCACATCGGCCAGTTTCCCGACCAAGAGTCTCTCGAAGAGGCGATCCAGCAGTACGCCGTCAAGGGCCAAACCGGCTGAGCCGATACGCTCGGGCCAGTGGAGATCACTGATCCGACACTCGCCTACCTGCTGGTAATTCTCGGCTTGACCGGAATCGGGATCGAGGCGGTGACCCCGGGCGGGTTCATCCCGGCGATTCTCGGGCTCCTCGCCCTGATCTTCGGCGTGATCGGCATGGTCGACATCGGCCCGACCGCGATCGGCCTCGGGCTCTTGCTGCTGGCGATCGCCCTGTTCATCGCGGCGGTCGCGCTTCATCTCTACCGGCCGCTCTCGATCGCCGGGGTGGTCTCGCTGGCTGCTTCGGGCATCTGGATGTTCGACCGCGACAGCGACCCGACCTCAATCGTCGCGGTGACGATCGGCGCCGTGGTGCTCGGTCTCTTCATGCTTTTCGTGATCGAGCGCGCGAGTGTCACCCGAGCGGCGCCGATCCGCTACGGGCCCGAGGACCTGGCCGGCATGAGCGGCGACGTGCGGGTCGCGCTGCGGCCCGACGGGCAGGTCTTCGTCGACGGCGGCCTCTGGCAGGCCCGGTTGGTCGACCCGGAAGGCCGGCTCGGAATCGGCGAGAAGATCACCGTGCTCGAAGTCGAGGGCCTGACCTTGGTCGTCGCCCCGCAATCCGACCCCAATCAAGGAGAAAAATAGCCATGGAAGTCATCGGAACCCTGGTCGTGATCCTGGCGATCTTCTTCCTGATCGTCCTCTTCTCGGCGATCAAGATCCTGCGCGAGTATGAACGCGGAGTGATCTTCCGGCTCGGCCGCCTGATCGATCAGAAGGGACCGGGCCTGATCCTGCTGATCCCCTTCATCGATCGCATGGTCAAAGTCGACCTGCGAACCGTCACCCTGAACATCCCCCCGCAGGAAGTGATCACCCGGGACAACGTCCCCACCTCGGTCAACGCGGTCTGTTACTTCCGGGTGGTCGACCCGAACCGCGCGATCACGGACGTCGAGAACTACCTGATCGCGACCTCGCAGATCTCCCAGACTTCGCTGCGAGCGGTGCTCGGCAAGGCGGAGCTGGACGAGATCCTGGCCGAGCGCGAACGGCTCAACGAATCACTCCAGAAGATCATCGACGAGCAGACCGAACCCTGGGGGGTCAAGGTCACCACGGTCGAGATCAAAGACGTCGAGATCCCCGACGCGATGCAGCGGGCGATGGCCCGGCAGGCCGAGGCCGAGCGTGAGCGGCGAGCCAAGATCATCAACTCCGAGGGCGAATACCAGGCGGCGGAGAAGCTCACCGACGCAGCCGACATCATCAGCCGCAACCCGGCTTCGCTGCAACTTCGATACCTGCAGACCCTGCTCGAGATCAGCGGCAACCAGAACTCGACCGTGATCTTCCCCTTGCCGATGGACCTGATCTCCGCCTTCCAACAGACCCTCGGGAACATCGGCAAGGAAGATGCCGGATCCGAAAGCGGCGTCCAGCCGACCATCGGCGGCACTCCCGAAGACTTGCCACCGGCGTCTTGAGCCACCCAGTTTGAGCACACCCGAAATAAGAATCGACCAGTTGACCGGTGGCCGGGTGCTGGTTGCGCCCGGCCGGGCCGAAAGGCCGGATGACTTCAAACCACTCGAGTGGCATCCGGCCGGCCACGAAAAATGCCCATTCTGTGAGGGCAACGAATCGGCCACTCCGCCCGAGGTGGAGGCGGACCGTTCGGAAGGCGGGGCCGAGAATGGGCCGGGATGGTTCACCCGCACCGTCCCCAATCTCTATCCGGCGGTGACCCCCCGCGAGAGCGGTCAGCCCGAGGACGCCCGGATCGTGGCCGACCGGGCGGGGGCCGAGTCCAGCGCCTTCTCGAGCCCGGCCGACCCGCTGCTCGCTTCGGGCCGCGGCTCGGAGCCGGACATGTTCGTCTCCCGTCCGGCCTACGGCAGCCACGAGGTGATCGTCAACTCGCCGCTCCATCTTTCCTCGCTCGCCGAGCTCGAAGAGAGGTCGATGGCCGCCGCCGTCGCGGCCTGGCGCCGCCGCATGCGCGCGCACTCGGAATCCGCGTATGTCCAGCTGATCCTCAACCAGGGCCCGGATTCCGGCGCCTCGCTCGAGCACAGCCACGCCCAGCTCGGCGCGATGGAGTTCGTGCCGCCCGCGGTCGCCCGCGAGCGCGAACGGGTCGGCGCATACCGGGAACGCACCGCTGGGGCCAGCCTGCTCGGCGAGATCCTGCGCGAGGAGATCCGTCGTGGTGATCGCTTGGTCGCGATCGACGACGAGGTCGCGTTGATCTGCCCCTGGGCCTCCCGCCACCCTTACGAGATGCGACTGATCCCGCGGCGCCCGACCGCCCGCTTCGAGGAGGACGAGGGCGGGGTGGCGATGCTGGGTCGCGCCCTTCGCGCCCTGACCG
>Ga0182792_1002616_pt1 | contig 12475 bp, 10 predicted proteins | sample Passage237B_FD_130497 | JGI IMG/M metagenome (GOLD analysis project Ga0182792, IMG submission 130497) | Cellulose adapted compost microbial communities from Newby Island Compost Facility, Milpitas, CA, USA - Passage2 37B (version 2) (version 2) ...
CCCCCGCGCCCCGGGGGGGGGCTGGGGTGGGGGGGCCGGCGCCCCCCCCCCCGGCCCCCGCCAGAACTCGGCCGAGCCGAAACCCTGCTTGAGGCTCTTGACCCCGTTGTGACCGGCCGCGCCGCCACCGAGGCGTGTGCGGATCTCGCCGAAAGGGAGGTCGATCTCGTCATAGACCGCGATCACCCGGTCCAGCGGGACCTTCTTCGAGCCCCGGGCCGGGCCGGCGGACTTGCCGGATTCGTTCATATAGGTGAGCGGGGTCATCAGCACGACCCTGGGTCCACCGGGTCTGATCCGACCCTCGGTGATCCGCGCGTTGTACTTGTCCTTGGCCCGCGGCAGGTCCCAGCGCTCGGCCAGGAGCGCCGCGACCATGAAACCGACGTTGTGGCGGCTGCGCTCGTACTCGCGGCCGGGGTTGCCCAGCCCGACGATCAGGATCGGGCCATCGGACCCGTCTTCGGGGTCTGACCTGCGCAGGAAGGACAGGGCCTACTCCTCGTCGGAGGAGTCTTCGCCGCCGTCGCCCTCGGCTTCGGCAGCTTCCTCGCCACCCTCTTCGCCTTCGCCGACCACTTCCGGTTCGGCTTCGAGGTCCTCCTCCGGCTCTTCTTCCACGCGCGGCGGTGAGAGCGTGACGATGGTGACCTCGGCCGGATCATCGGCGATCAGCGTGACGTTCTCGGGGGCGGAGAGATCTTCAAGCGTGAGCACGTCGTTGATCTCCATGCCGGAAACGTCAAGGGTGAGCAAGTCGGGGATCTCGGTCGGCAGCGCCTCGACCGTGACTTCGCGGGTCACGTGCTCGAGCACGCCACCCTGCTTGACGCCTGGGCTGACATCATCGCCGGTCAGCTCGACCAGAACCTCGGCCTGAATCGCCTGGTTGAGGTCGACCTGCTGCAGGTCGAGGTGCTGGAGGTCGCCGCGCACCGGATGGTGCTGCTGCTCCTTGATCACGACGGGAACCGCCTCCGAGCCTTCGATCGCCAGATCGAACAGCGCATGCCCTTCACCCAGGATGACCCGGGCGTCGCGGCTTTCGACCTGGAAAGAGGTCGCTTCCTTGCCGTCCGAGTAGACGACCCCGGGAACCTTGCCTTCGCGGCGGAGGCGCTTGGAGGTTCGGGTGCCGAAATCGGTACGGGTCGTGGCGTTAAGAGTTGCGCGTTCTGAAGACATTGGACAGAACAGGATAGGGAAACCCGTACGCTTGAGGCGTGGCGGACGATTCGAAGATTCCCAAAGGACGCCTCCGTCGCTCGGCCAAGCTGGGAACGGCGATCGGCTCGCAGGGCGCCAAGTACGCGGGAACCAAGGCCTCAAGCCTTTTCCGCGGTGGCGACGCGAGCCAGGAAAAGCTCGATGAAAGGCATGCCGAGACGGCCGCGAAGATGGTCGCGACCCTTGGTCAGATGAAGGGGGCGGCGATGAAGATCGGCCAGTTCGCGTCCTTCATCGACATCGACTTCATCCCCGAGGAGTACCGGGAGATCTACCAGGAGCAGCTCGGCAAGCTGCGCTCCGAAGCCCCTTCGATGCCCTGGGACGAGGTGGTCGAGGTGCTGAAAGAGGAGTACGACGGAGAGCCGATCGGGCAGCTTTTCGATTCGATCGAAGAGGAGGCCTTCGCCGCCGCCTCGATCGGGCAGGTCCACCGGGGCCGCCTGATCGACGGGCGTGAGGTCGCGGTCAAGATCCAGTATCCGGGCATCGCCGAGGCGCTGGAGGCCGACCTCAAGAACGCGGGGATGCTGGTCCGGATGGCGCGCGCTCTGGCCCCCGGTCTCGACGCCCGCGAAGTGACGCGCGAGCTCCGCGAACGGGTGCTGGAGGAACTCGATTACGAGTACGAAGCCCAGAACCAGCGTTCCTTCGCGCGGGCCTACCGCGGCCATCCCTTCATCTACGTGCCGGATGTGATCACCCGACTCTCCCGGCGCCGGGTGCTGGTCACCGAGTTCGTCGAGGGGATCGGCTTCGAGGAGATCCTCGAGCTCGACCAAGAGGAGCGAAGCCGGTTCGGCGAGATCCTCTTCCGCGGCAGCTTCGGCTCGATCTACCACCTGCAGCACTTCAATGCCGACCCCCACCCAGGCAACTACCTGCTGATGAAGGACGGGCGGGTCGCCTTCCTCGACTTCGGCATGACCAAGAAACTCGACAAGGAGCAGATCGAGCTGGAGCAGCTCGCGATCGACGCCGCGGTCCGGAATGATTCCGAGGGGCTGCGCGACGCCCTGCACACGTTGGGTTTCGTCAAGAAGCCCTCGCAACTCGACGCGGAGCACTTGATGAACCACGTCAAGTCGGTCGGCGGCTGGTACATGGAAGACCGCGAGATCGAGATCGACGGGGACCGGGTGATGAAAGTGATCGAGTCGACCCATGACCCTCGCTCCGAGTACTTCGACTTGATGCGCCGCGAATCGATCCCGGCCGACGAGTTGATGGGCCGGCGCATGGAGATCGGCGTGCTCGCCGTGCTCGGCCGGCTGCGGGCCAAACGGAACTGGCACCGGATCATGCGTGAGTGGGTCTACGCCGACCCGCCCGCGACCGAACTCGGGCGGGAAGAGTGGGCTTATTTCGAGGAACGCGGAATCTTCCAAGTCCCGGGGATTAAGCGCTAGATTCATCCCATGAAGCGGATCAAGGCTGGTTGGCAGTTGACCAAGAAGAGCTGGCGGGTCCTTTCCGACTCGCCCGGACTGGTGCGGTTTCCGCTGGTCGGCGGGCTGATCGCGCTCCTGCTCGCGATCGTGCTGATCGGGCCCGGCCTCTACCTCCTCGAAGATGACTTGCCGGTCCTCGGCGCGATCCTGATCGCGGTCGGGACCTACCTTTGCGCGTTCACCACCTATTACTTCGCGGTCGGCCTAGCCCACAACGCCGACCGGCAGATGCACGGCGAGTCTCCCGCCTTCGGTGACGGGATGGCGCTCGCTTCGAGCCGAATGGGAGCGATCGCCGGCTGGGCGTTCGTCGCCACCGTGGTGATGACCATCATCCGGGCGATCCAGGAGCGCTTCGGGATCGCCGGGGCGATCATCGGCGGCCTCGCCGGCGCTGCCTGGGGCATCCTCACCTTCCTCGCCGTGCCCGTGATCGCGCTCGAGGGCACCGGCCCGATCGAGACGATCAAGCGCTGCGCCCATCTGGTCAAGAGCCGGTGGGGAGAACAGATCACCGGCACCATCGCGATCGGGGGCATCGTCTTCCTGCTCGGCTTCTTGCCGGCGATCCTCTTCATCGTCGCCGGGGTGGCACTGTGGACCACGACCGGTTTCGGCGGCGCGATCCTGATCGCGATCGGCGTGCTGGTCTTGATCGTTGCCGCTCTGATCCAGCAGTCGCTGGCGACCATCTTCGGTGTCGCTCTCTACCGCTACGTGGCCGGGCAGGAAGCGGTCGGCGGCTTCACCGAGCAGGAGCTGCAGAGCGCCGTCCGCCTCAAGCGGGGCGCGACCCCGGCTTCCGGCACGATCTAGGCGATGACCCGGATCACGCAGCCGGCCTGATCCGGATCCCGGGGCGTGAACTCGCTCAGTTCCAGTTCCGGGTCGATCGCTTCCAAGAGGCCGGCGGTCATGCCGCGATGCAGGCCGCAGATCGCGGGCTGGTTTTCTCGGACCGCTTCCCGGTAGGGGCAGTTACCGAGTTCGCAGCCGAAGCCGCCTTCGTCGTGATCGGTCAACCGCGGTTGAAATCCGAGTGCGGTGAGTGCGGCCGCGATGGCGTCCGGGGCGTCCCCCCAGCTCTCGCGATCGGTGTTTCGCGCCACCTCGCGGCCCAGCTCCCGGCCCACTGACTCAAGTTCCTGAAGGCTCTCGCCGGCGGTCGGACACGCCCGGGCGAGCCAGCGGGCCAGCTCCTCATAGGCGGTCGGAGGGCGTCCGCCGGGTTCGGCCGACGCCGAAACGACCCACTCGTCTCGCGGACGTCCCCGGCCCCGACTGCTGCGACGGCGTTCGACCAGGCCGGCCTCCTGCATCACTTCGAGATGGTTACGCACCCCGTTCGGATGCATCCCCAGTTTCTCGGCCAGCTCGACCGTGGCGGCTGGATGGCCGAGCTCCTCGAGCAGCTCGAACAGTCGGGCCCGGGTCGGCTGGCCGAGCACTCCGTGGGAGGTGAGGGGCAGATCAACCAAGGCGTCCTCCCGCTCCGAGGCGGAAGGCGAGGACCACCGAGCGCAGGGCGGTCGCCGCGAGCGCCAGTGCGGCAAGCAGGAGCAGCGACGTGGCGGGCCATCGCAGAAAGCTGACCGAGGTGACCTGGGCCAGGGCGAGCAGGCTGATCCCGCCGACCGCTACCGCGACCAGAGCGCTGTCCCGAACCGGGTTCGGAGTCGGGACAGGTCGGCTGAAGTCACGTACTCGGACCACGATCGAAACCAGGTGCAGGATCGAGCCGGCCACGGTCAGACCGATCCAGCCGGCGACCACGAGGACCGCGAGCACGGCCCGATCGGCACCGACCATCGGGGTGAGGGGATGGTCGAGCGCCGCGACCAGGGCGAAGGCGATCCCGACCGGCAGGAACGGCTGGGCCCAGGCGACCAATCGCGCCGAAAGCGGCAGGCCGCGCGGCGCACGGGCGGCGGAGGCGACCAGGTTCACCGTGAGGGTGCAAGCGGCGCCCAGCAGCAGTGCCCAACCCGCGACGGCGACGTCTCCTTGACCGAAGCCATATCCGAGGGCGAGGCCAGCCACGCCGAGATTCCAGAGCAGGAAGGTGACCGGCTGCAGGCGGGGGAAGCGAAGCTGGGTGCGGGTCAGAGAAGGGAAGAAGGTGTGAAGGGTGCCGACGATCGCGCCGCCCAGCCAGCCGCCGAGATTGAAAGCGAGATGGGCGCCGAGCAGATATCCGTGGGACCAGGCGACCCCGGTGGCGAGCATGACGCCGGCCACGATCCCGGCGACCAGCCATGCTGTGCATGCCCGGTACCAGCGGCTGGCCCATGGTGCCTTCTGAAGCGAGCCGCGGGCCAGCTTCCGCAGTACGACCAGGTAAAGCGCCAGGGTCGCGAGGAGCACGGCGGCGCCGGCGATCACCAGCGGGTCGGAACCCGCCGCGACGCCCACCGCGACCGCGATCGAGCCGACGCTCCAGCTCGCGATCTCACCGAGAGTGACCCGCCCGGATGGTGGCGAAGTGGCCAGGAAGGCCGTGACGAAGAACTGGCTGACCCCGATCACCAATTGGGAGACGCCGCCGAGCAGAGCGAGGTGAAGGGCCGCCCAGATGGCGCGGTCCCAGCCCGCTGTCTCACCGACGACCAGGGTCCCGGCAGCCGCCACGAGAAGGGCCACGCCGGCCGCGAGGCTGGCCAGCAGAGGGTCGGTCGGACGCTGGGATCCGTTCATGCGACAATTTTACACACTTGATACTGTATAAATCTCTTTCTTCGACTCTGCGAGAAGCTCATGGCGTACGTAATCAACGAACCATGCATCGGTGTCAAGGACAATTCCTGTGTTGAGGTCTGTCCGGTCGACTGCATCCACCCCACACCCGAGGAGCAGGAATACGAGTCGGTGGACCAGCTCTTCATCGACCCCGATGAATGCATCGACTGCGACGCATGCGTCGAGGCCTGCCCGGTTGACGCGATCACCCCGGAGGACATGGTCCCGCCGGAGTGGCAGCGGTTCATCGAGTTGAACGCGAACTACTTCAAGCGGTAGGCAGCCGGGCGGGGCGGGTCATTCCAGCCTGCCCCTGAGGATTTTCGAGTCTTTCCGGGGCTTGCCGGATTCATCGGTCGGCACGACGCTCGCGGTGAGCTTCCGGCTCGTGCTTCGTCCGGCGCCGCTCGCGCTCGCCTGCCAGGTCAATGTGAACGGCTTGGCGGAGGTCAGGGTCGCCGTTGGCACCGGCGTCGTTATGAGCTTGACGTCGCCGCTCCAATAGGAGTCATCGAACCAGCCGGCGCAGCCGCTGAGGAGATCTGGCGCCGGCGCGACGATTTGGGTATCCAGGCTTTCGGCGTCATCCTCCCCGATCGCCGTGGCGATCGGGCCGCCCGGCTCACTGATGTCGAAATGGCAGCTCGGCGGCGTCGGGCAGCCGACGCCCGATCCCGAGTAATCCAGGCTGCCCGACCACAGCACCGGCAGGTTCAAGACGAAACTGCCGGATTCGTAGCTGCCGTCGGTCGCGTCGAGGTGCCCGTTCGGATCGATCGACGCCGTCTTGTGCTCCGATCCGCTGACCGTGCAAGACACCGGGTTCCCGGTCGTGTAGTTCGCCGTGTAATCGAGATTGCCACTCATTGCCGTGACCTTGAAGAAGTTCGCGCAGGAATCCCTCAAGTCCATCATCAGGGTGGTCTCGTAAGTCTCCGGTGGCCCGCTCGATTTCGGGATCAGGCCCCACGGGGTCTTCGTCGAGGAATCATCGATCGAGTGGTCACCGATCGCGAGCACGATCCGGTCGATGCCCTGGTCGGCCAGGCAATAGGTCGTATCCGGCTTGTCACTCAGGTCCTTGGTCTGCCACTTGCCGCTCTTCATGTGGATGAAGGCCTGCAGGTCCGATCGGTGGTCACCGACCGTGTGATTGAGGATCCGGATCTGTTTCACCTCCGGTTTGAAGGTCAGGTCGTCGTAGAGAGTGGTCAGTGATTTTGAACGTGAGAGGTCCCAGGCGATGCGGTGTGCGTGCTCGCCCTTCGCGAGGCCAAGCCGCTGCTTTTCCCCGCCCGAGCAGGCCGCGCTATTGGGCGGCAGCGGACGGCTGTTCATTCCGTACCACCGGTGAAGCATCCGCCCGGTTGCCGGGGAGTTCAACGCATCACCCTCGAATTGCCGCCAAGCCTTGGCGAAACGCCCCGGCAGCACCGCGTCGATTCCCTCGAGACTGGTTGCCGCCTTCGCATAGGCCCGGTAGATCGCCGGGATGGTGCCGAGCCCGTGCCGTTTCTGGATGTCCAGGGCGAAGGCGAAGGCACCGTAGTCGAAGCTGTCGAGCGAGCAATCCGCGAGGCGAACCCAGTTGGTGACGTCATCCGGCGCGCGTTCGTGGGGAGCTTCCTCGTGCGGGTAGAGCCAGGTCGAAGCCCAGACCGCGGAGGCCTCGTCGAACCAGTTGTGCTCCTTCTCGGCGGCGCAATCACCCTGGATCGGAAAGGCGAACTGGAAGGCGTGGAAGATCTCGTGGGCAAGCTCGAACCGGGTCGGTGGATCGCCGCCGCCGTGGGTGTTGAACTCCGTGAAGGCAGGCGAGCCCGAACAGGGAGGCGCGTACGGCAAGGTGACGGCGCGAAAGGTCGATGTGTTGGGGATCACGCTCTTCGGCAACAGGTAGATGTCGTAGTGCCCGTCACCCCCGTCGCACTTCCTGCCGGCGTCGGATGGCGGGGTCACTCCCATCAGCTTGCGGTAGGCGTCCCAGATCGTGTTGTCGGCAGCCCGGACCAGGCCGGCCGCGGCCTTGCGGTTGGCCCCGTGCTCGCGCCACCACCAGATCCGCACGTACCTGCCGGTCAACACGCTCCAGTGCTCGGTCGTCGCCTGCTGCTCACAGGTCGTGTAACCGGTGCTCCCACGGGAGGCGGTCGCCGAGGGGGCGGCGATCGCCGATACGCGAGCGGCCCCGGAGGCCCGCGCCTTGCCTTTGGCACCCACCCACGCGGTCGGGGGCAACAGGAAGCGAGCGATCTGCCGGCGGTCGGAGGGACGCATCGTCTCCTCTGCCGCGAGCGCCTCGATCATCGCGCCCGGGTCGGCGGCGTCGATGTCGCCGCGGTAGGCTCGCGGCAAGCGAGGGTTGCCGAGCGTCGCCCAGAGCCGGTAGACGTAAGAGCGCGAAAGAGCGAGCCGGTGTTTGGCGACCGCCCGTTCGGTCAGCTCCCGGGTGCCGACCGGCTGGTCGGTTACCCGGACCCGACCGCCGGCCTGGCAACTCCGTTTGCGGCAGACGAGCACCCGGAAGTTCCCGGCCCGCATCTTGGCGGCCAGCTTCAACCGGAGCGAGCGCCGCCGGTGGTGCCGGCTTGGCGGCTTCACGCCTCGCTTCAAGACGATGTCCCGGCGGCTCCGCCGGCGGTCATCGGAGAGCACCACGGCAAGCGCGCCACGTTTGCTCCTCGCGTTCCGCTTCAGACTCAGGGTCACCATGAGGTGGCCTCCGGGATGGGCGTAAGAGCCCGATTCGACCCGGAGGCTCCGCGCGGCCGCCGTGCCCGGCACGCTGGCGAGCAGCACCCCGGCCAGGACGAACGCCAGGCTGACCGAGGCAAGACGGGCGACCAGCGAGGATACGAACCGGAGCATTGAACCGATCTTAGGCCCGCCTTGAGCCCCCGCGCCTCGGCCGTGGGTGCGGTTCTCGCCCCGACGATGGTCTGATTCAGATCGCCCAAGATCATCCGAAAGTCGGACCTGGTCGCGACCTGATGCGGTGGGCTGAGCGACCGGTCGGCAATAAGATCCGACCATGAGTCGGCTCACAGCCGCGCGGGGGTTGCCCCGGATCAGCCAAAGGACTGTCGACGTCTCGCTGGCCGCGATCTTCGTCGTGGTCGGGCAACTCGATGTCTGGCTCGGGTTCTCCGACGGCGATGGCGGCATCGTGCCGGCCGACGACCGGCTGCTCGTGGCGCTGCTTTCCGCCCTCACCACGTCGATGCTGGCGCTCCGCCGGCAGCGGCCGCTCGAAGGCCTCGCGATCATGATCGCCGCCGGCCTGGTCCAGGTCTATCTGGTCGTCTCGGTCGCCTTCTTCTTCGGGCAGTTCGTGCCGGTGGTGCTGATGACCTACGCGGTCGCCGCCTACGCTCGCCGCCCCACGCACGCGATCGTCGGCCTGCCGCTGGCGATCGTCGGGGTGACGGCGATCACCATGGCGATCCCGAACATCAGCAGTTGGGACAACTTTCTCTTCCAGGCGGTCATCTTGATCCTCACCTGGTCGGTCGGCTACGCGATCGGTACAAGACTGCGGAGGACCGAGGAGATCACCCGCCGGGCGGCCGAGCTGGAACTCGAACGATCCCGGCTGATCAGCGAGGAACGTGGCCGGCTCGCTCGCGAGCTCCACGACATCGTCGCTCACTCGGTCAGCATCATCGCGGTACAGGCCGAGGCCGGCGAGGCATTGTTGCCGGATGACCCGGAACGGGCCAGTGAGACTTTCCGCTCGATCCAAGCCGCGAGCCGGCAATCCCTTGTCGAGCTGCGTCGCCTGCTCGGGTTGCTGCGCGACGACGGTGCTCCGGCGGCGCTCGCGCCCCAGCCGGGCCTGGGCGAACTGGAGGCCCTGATCGCCCAGGTCCGGTCGGCCGGGCTGGAGGTCGACCTCACCGTGGAAGGAACCCCCTCCGCGGTCGATCCGGGGCTCGGGCTATCCGTCTACCGGGTGGTGCAGGAGGCACTGACCAACGCGCTCCGACATTCCGGTGCCGACCGTACCGCGGTCCTGGTCCGCTACCTGCCCGACGAAATCGAACTCGAGGTTTCCGACGATGGCGACGGCATCGGCACGAGTGGCTCCGGCGACGGTCACGGATTGACCGGCATGCGCGAGCGGGTCGCGCTCTATGGCGGCCAGCTTCGCGCCGAGAGGCGCTCGGAGGGAGGGTTCGCAGTCCACGCTCGGCTGCCCCTCGGGCCGACATGAGCGTGCGCGTCCTGGTCGCCGATGACATGGCCCTGGTCCGGGCCGGCTTCATCGCGATCCTCGAACGGCAGGAAGACATCGAGGTCGCGGGCGAAGCCGAGAACGGCGTCGCCGTGCTCGAACAGGTCGACTCGACGAAGCCCGATGTCGTGCTGATGGACGTGCGGATGCCGGTGATGGACGGGATCGAGGCAACCCGCCGGCTGCACGCACGGCCCGATCCGCCTCGGGTGCTGATGCTGACCACGTTCGATCTCAACGAGTACGTCTACGAGGCGATGCGTGCCGGCGCGAGCGGCTTCCTTCTCAAGGACGTGCCGCGGGACGAGCTGGCCGGGGCGATCCGCACGATCGCCCGGGGGGACGCGTTGCTCGCGCCGGCGATCACCCGCCGGCTGATCGAGGATCTCGTGCGGCGCCCGGCGCCGGGCGGTAGCCGCCCGGCCGCCTTCGAGGAATTGACAGGCCGGGAATTGGAGGTCCTGACCCTGATCGCCCGCGGGCTCTCGAACGCCGAGATCGCGGGTGAGCTCTTCCTCAGCGAGGCGACGGTCAAGACCCATGTCACCCGGGTGCTCCAGAAGCTCGGGGTGAGGGATCGGGTCCAGGCGGTGATCGCCGCCTACGAGAACGGTCTGATCGCCCCCGGCTCGGCCATCTAGGCCGGCTGGGTCAACAGGCGTGGATCGTTCGAGCAGATCCCGTCGACCCCGAGTTCCTTTAGCGAATCGATCCGGGCCGGGTCGTCCACCGTCCAGACGTTGAGTCGTTTGCCGGCGTCATGGATCGTGTCGACCAGCCGGGGCGTCACCACGCCCTGGAAGGCCCAGATCGAATCGACCGCGAGCTCCGGCAGCCCTTTTCTCACCTGCCCGGGCGTCCGCACCCGCACCGAGGCCAGGCCCATGGCCAGAGCCGGCCGGATCACTTTCGGCATCCCCAGCCAGTCCTTGGTCACCTTCGGCACCGTCCAGCCCAGGCTCAACCCACCGTCGATGTCCTCTAACCGCTTCAGCTCGTCAAGGCGCCTGAGCGTCGAAACTTCCATGGTCGAAACGGTGGCCCGCTCGACCAAGCCGTGTTCCCGCACCGCCGCCAACACCTCGTCGTCTCGTCCGGGCAGTTTGATGTCGAGGTTGATCACGACCCGGTCGAGCGGCGGCCGGGTGAAGGCCTCCAGGGCAGCATCGAGAGTCAGCTTCCGACCCTCTTCTTCGGCCCGAGCGGCCGCCTCCCAATCATGGGCCACGACCAGCTCGCTTCGCTTCGCCGGATCGATCGAGGGATGGCCGTCCTCGGTCCAGAGCACGTCGAACTCGATCACGTCCACCCCGGTCTCGACCGCCTTCTCGAAGGAAGCGACGGTGTTGCCCGGGACCAACGCATCAGCCCCCTTGTGACCTATCCGCAGCATGAACCCACCCTACGAAACCGAAATCGCGCGAGATGGGAAAAGTTGGCAAATATTGCCAACTTTTCCCATTTCGCCCCGTCAGGAGACCTGTTCGGAGTCGAGCAGGCGGGCTGCGTTCACCAGGCGCTCCACCCCTTCGACGTCACGAACCGCGCCGGTGTCAGCCGAGGTCGCCATCATCGCGTAGGCGCGCAGCGCCGGCGAGACCACCCGGTCGCGATCGAGGGGTTGGTAGCCGCCCGCGGCCTCAAGCGCCTCGCGACGGCTCGCCAGCGTCTCATCGTCGACTTCCAGCGAGATCGATCGATTGGGGATGTCGATCGAGATCTCGTCGCCGGTCTCGACCAGGGCAATCGCCCCACCGGCCGCCGCCTCGGGCGAGACGTGGCCGATCGAGAGGCCGGAGGTGCCGCCGGAGAAACGGCCGTCGGTGAGCAGCGCGCACTCCTTGCCCAGCCCGAGACCCTTCAGGTAGGAGGTCGGGTAGAGCATCTCCTGCATGCCGGGGCCGCCGCGCGGTCCCTCGTAGCGGATCACGACGACATCCCCGGACTTGACCCGGCCGCTGAGTATCGCGTCCACCGCGTCATCCTGGGATTCGACCACGAATGCCGGGCCGTCGAACTTGAGGATGGACTCGTCCACGCCGGCGGTCTTGACGACGCAGCCGCGCTCGGCGATGTTGCCGTAGAGGATCGCCAGGCCGCCGTCCTTGGAGTAGGCGTGCTCGACGTCGTGGATGCAGCCCTCGGCCGCATCGAGGTCCAGCGCCTCCCAACGCTCGGACTGCGAGAAGGCCTGTGCGGATCGCCTGCATCCCGGGGCGGCATGGAAGAGGTCCAGGGCCACCTCCGAGGGTTTCGGACCGCGCACATCCCAGCTCCCAAGCCAGGTGTCGATGTCCTCGGAATGGACGGTGTGGACGCCCTCGTTGAGCAGTCCGCCGCGGCGCAGCTCGCCGAGGATCGCGGGAATGCCCCCTGCCCGATGGACATCCTCCATCAGGAAGTGGCCGTTCGGGGCGACCTTGCAGATGCAAGGGACCCGCTTCGAGAGTTCGTCGATGTCGCTCATCTCGAAATCGACCCCGGCCTCGCGGGCCGCGGCCAGCAGGTGGAGCACGGTGTTGGTCGAGCCGCCCATCGCGATGTCCAGGGTCATCGCGTTCTCGAAGGCGTCCCGGGTGGCGATCGAACGGGGCAGGACCGAATCGTCGTCGTTCTCGTAGTACTTGAGGGCGATCTCGACCGCGGTCCGGCCGGCCGCCTCGTAGAGCTCTTTGCGGGCGGTGTGGGTGGCCAGCGTGGAGCCGTTGCCGGGCAGCGAAAGGCCCAGCGCCTCGGTCAGGCAGTTCATCGAGTTGGCGGTGAACATGCCGGAGCAGGAGCCGCAGGTCGGGCAGGCGTTCTCCTCGATGATCGCGATGTCCTCGTC
>Ga0182792_1002619_pt1 | contig 12471 bp, 10 predicted proteins | sample Passage237B_FD_130497 | JGI IMG/M metagenome (GOLD analysis project Ga0182792, IMG submission 130497) | Cellulose adapted compost microbial communities from Newby Island Compost Facility, Milpitas, CA, USA - Passage2 37B (version 2) (version 2) ...
CGGTTCGATGCTCGCATAGGCATACAGAGATATGGTGGCGTTCAGGATGGCGCCACCATAGAGGTCACAGTAAGGACTCACGTCCGTGCCGCCGCCTGCGAGGCCAATGCGTAAGGGAGCTTTGCTGCGGTGGATCATGGCAATACGATTATTGTTTCGTGTTGACGGCTGTTTTCCGCACGGCTATTCTGTTTAACATCCAGAACAATAACACGCCCAGGAGTCCTCCCAACGCATTTGCCCAGATGTCTTTTACATCATAATACCTGCCGAGAAAGGCGAGCCATCGCTGCAGGATCTCAATATTCCACCCCAGGAGCACACTCGCCGCCAGTGTCGTCAACATAGGGCGAGGACGAGCCGAAGGGTAAGCGCAGAGCCAGCAAAAGCTGAACACGGCAAACATCACGAAGTGTGTCCACTTATCCACAAACGGCACATCCACCTGCGGCAGCTCTTGTCCGGGCCAGAGGCACAGTATGAAAATCAACAGCGTCCACAAGCCTGCGGCCCATCTGGCGGCTCTGGTGTAGGGAGACTGCGCGGTGAAGGCCTGCCACATGATGCCCTTTATTCTCCGATATGGGTACGGTAATCCGCGTCGCTGAGCAGTGTGTCGATATGTGCGTCGGCAGCGATGGAGATTTTCACCATCCAGCCTTCACCGTAAGGATCCGAGTTGACAAGTTCGGGATTGCTTTCCAGCTTGCTGTTTACTTCCAGAACGGTGCCGGTGAGCGGCATGTAAAGGTCGGAGACGGTCTTCACCGCTTCCACCGTGCCAAAGATCTCGCCGCCATTGACAGTCTGGCCTACAGTATTGATATCCACATAGACGATATCTCCCAGTTCGCGCTGGGCGAAATCAGTAATACCTACATAGGCGGAGTCGCCGTCTATCCTGACCCATTCGTGATCCTTGGTGTACTTTAATTCAGCAGGGAAGTTCATAACGAGAATTTGCGGGTAAAAATAATTGAATTTACGGAGGTCAGCAATTTTCATTGCGGGGCTACGGGCTTTCCAAGGAATCTGATTCCCAGTCCGGGCGCCGGCAGGGTGCGGAGCAGGCCCTTGTCGAAGCTGAGCCCTTCCGCCACATCTTCCCGCAGCAGCAACGGCCCGTCGGCATCCAGCTCGTCGGCCAGCGGGGCCAGATGGGCAAGGGCGGCGGTACCTATGCTGCATTCGTTCATGGAGCCGAACATGAGCTTTAGTCCCAGCTCCCGGGCCTGTTTCACCATACGTATGGCCGGGGTGATCCCTCCGCATTTGGTGAGTTTGATGTTGATACCATGGAAGTTTTCTGCGCAACCCGCCACATCGCTTTCCACTACGCAGCTTTCGTCGGCAAACAGCGGGATGGGTGACAGCCGCTTCAGTTCCCGCATAGCTTCGCTTTCGTTCCTGGGCAGCGGTTGTTCCAGAAGGGTTACCCCCAGCCGCTGCAGTTCCGGCAGCAGTCTTATTGTGTCTTCAAAGTTGAGTCCTTCGTTGGCATCCGCCCTGAAAGGGACATCCGTATGGCGGCGCAGCGCGGCGATCAGGTCCAGATCGTCCGGCCCGGCTATTTTGATTTTATAAACAGGAGCGGGATGGGCTTTCATTTTCATAATCATCTCCTCAGCAGTGCCTATGCCGAGGGTGTAGTCGGTTGCGGGAGCGGTGCCCGTGATCCCCAGCAAGTTGCCCAGGGGAGCGCGGCGCATCTGCGCAAACAGGTCCCATCCTGCCATATCGAGAGCCGCAATCAGAAAGTTGTTTCCGGGCAGCAGATGTTCGAGAAAATGCCAGAACCGATGTGGGTCTATCAGCGCGTAGCGCTCGATCACCTGGCGTTTGGATTCCAGCACCCCGATCATCTGATCCACCGTCACACCGTAGTAATGAATGGCCGGCGCCTCTCCATAACCGCGCAGGGGACCCAGTCCGAGTGAGACCACCAGGGTGGGCTGATGGGTTTTGATTCCTTTGGCAGTAACAAAGGGATATTCAAAAGCCAGTTCGAACGGATAGGTGCTGAGTTGTAACATACAGGTAAAATTGCTGATTATTTTTCAGAAACCCCTGCGAATCCGCCGGAGCACGGCGCCCACCAGTGGCGGCGCCTACGGTGACGGCGTACTTTCAGCACCCGCCAGGGGGATACCGGGACCGCCAGTATACTTCTTCACCGTTCCCCCGAGTGCTGCGCTCGGGGAAACGCCACGCCTCCGGGATGTGGCAATTGGTTATTTTTGTTGACAAATATCCCACATGCCCAAGATCCCGTTATGGATATTCATCCTGCTCGCATTGTTGCATCTCTCCGCTGTCCGCGTAGATATCATGGATATTGACGCCTCGCAATATGCCGAGATCAGCCGCGAGATGATGCTGAGCGGCGATTATCTGCATATCTATGACCGCGGCAGAGACTACCTCGACAAGCCTCCCTTTCTTTTCTGGGTGAGCGCCGGCAGTATGAAACTTTTTGGCGTCAACAACTTCGGGTTCAAGCTTCCTTCCATCCTCTTCGCACTGTGGGCGCTCTATGCCACATACAGGCTGGCGCGTTCGCTGTACGACGAGCGTACCGGCCGCATGGCTGCATTCATCCTGGGCACCTGCCAAGGGATGTTTCTAATGACCAACGACATTCGCACCGATACCATTCTGATGAGCTGTGTGATTACGGCGATCTGGATGATTCGTGAAGCGGAGTTGAAAAGACGCTGGTACTGGGTGCTGGGCGGTGCCGCGAGTATCGCAGCGGGTATGATGACCAAAGGCCCCATCGCGCTGATGATGCCGATGTTCTGCTTCGGCGCTCACTGGGTCCTGAAGCGTCAATGGCGCCATATTTTTGACCCGCGGCATCTCATCTATCTCGTCCTCATCGCCATTTTTCTGATTCCCATGTGCGTGGGACTGTACCAGCAGTTTGATCTGCACCCCGAGAAGTGGATCGATGGAAAGCAGGGTACTTCCGGACTGCGCTTCTTCTTCTGGACCCAGAGCTTCGGGCGCATCACTGGTGAGAATGTCTGGGATAACAACGCAGGATTCGAGTTTCTGATGGTGAACATGCTGTGGTCGTTCCTGCCCTGGATATTCCTGCTGCTTCCCGCATTGTTTATCAATACCAAGGCGTTGGTGCAACAGCGGTTCCGCCTGCAGCCGGAGCAGGAGTGGATATCCACCGGAGGCTTTCTGCTCGCCTATTTGGCCCTGGGCTCCTCGCACTATCAGCTGCCGCATTACATCTTCGTGGCGTTCCCGCTCGCGGCTATCATCACTGCAAAACTCCTCCGTGATCTGCTTGAGGGCGACCGCTATCCCACACTGCACAAGGTGATGCGGCCGGTCATGTATGTGGTACCTGTGTTGTTGCTGGTGGGCGTGCTGCTGGTGCTGACCATCACTTTTCCTGCAGGATGGACAGGCATTGTACTCTGGCTCGCTGCCCTCGGATTGTGGATCTGGCTGCTCGCCCGCACTCCGCGAACCACAGGTATCGTCTGGGCCCCGGCCATAGGTATTATTCTGGTGAACGTTTTTCTTACACACCATTTTTACTATCGTCTGATGCAGTATCAGGCAGGTATCCAGGTAGGACGCTACATACGGGCACATGACATTCCCGCGGATCAGGTCCGGATATTCCGGATGAATGATCCCCTCAATTCCCTGCATTTTTATGCACAAAGAGTGATCCGTTCTGCCGGATGGGAAGAGTTGAATCTCCAGTCAGGAAATTACATGCTCACCCAGGACGAAGGCCTGCAGCAGGTTCGCGAAGCAGGGGTCAACTTTGATGTTGCGTATAGTGGAGAACTGTTCAAGGTGAGTCAGCTCAAACCTGCATTTCTTCATAAAGACAAAAGACATACCACAGTAAGCAATTATTATCTGCTCCGGATCCGGTAAGATGAGGAGCTATAAACAGAAAGCATGTCCAGGGAACAACTCAGCATAACGCTTATTCAGCCAGATATTCGATGGGAAGACAAGGCTGCGAACCTTCTCCGGTATGAGGCTTTGATTGCGGGTATTCGTGAAAAGAAAGAGGTGGTGGTGCTCCCTGAAATGTTCTCCACGGGTTTCAGCATGGCGCCCGAGCGACTGGCGGAGCGCATGGATGGCCCAACGTTGCGGTGGATGAAGGAAATGGCCCGGCAGCATCGCTGCATCCTTGCCGGAAGTCTGATTGTCGAAGAAGAGGGCCGCTACTACAACCGGCTGATCTGGATGCAGCCAGATGGTCATTTCGGAAGCTATGACAAGCGGCACCTGTTTGCCTATGGCGGCGAACATGAACACTATACTCCCGGCAACAGGAGATTGATAGCACAAGTCAAGGGTTGGCGGATTTGTCTGCAGGTGTGTTACGACCTTCGTTTCCCCGTGTGGGCGCGACAAGCGCGCGCTGCAGAGGAAGACGGGGGCGATGCAGCCTATGATGTGCTCCTGTATGTGGCCAACTGGCCTGAACGGCGCAGCCTGGCCTGGAAGACCTTGCTGCAGGCAAGAGCTATTGAAAACATGTGCTACACGGTTGGCGTCAATCGCGTGGGTACGGATGGGAATGGTATTTATCACAGCGGCGACAGCAGCGTCTTCGGCCCGCTCGGGGAAACAATCTGGCAGCAGGCTCATGACGAGACCGCTCATACGGTGGTGCTCGATAAAGCTGAACTGTCAAAGACGCGCAGCGCATTCCCCTTTCTCCGCGATGCGGATCCCTTTATGCTCTTGTAGAAAAATGCTATTTGAATAAAAAAAGCTGTCTCCAATGTCGGAGACAGCTTTTTCATTTGCGCGGAAGGAGTATTAGCGATCCGTCTTTATCAGTTTTTCCACCCGGAGCGTCCTGCCCTCGAGATCAGATACCGACATCAGATACACTCCTGCGGGAAGGTGTGCGATATCTATCGCTGTTTCCCGGCTCTGTATCAGCGCTTTGCCGTCCGCACTTGAAATGTGGACCTGAACCGGTTGTCCGGCCAGCACGTGTACGCGATTGATGACAGGGTTGGGGAAGATGTGCACATCGCCGGCATCGCTGCCGAGACGCTGCACGCTCACATTGGTTACCCTATAAGGCTCAGATGTGGTAACACATCCGTTCGCATCAGTGACGACTACATGATAAACATCATTCTCTGTCACGTTATAGGTCTTGTTGGCCGCACCGTTGATAATCCCGCTTTCTTTGTACCATTGGTAGGAAGCAAAATTACCAGATGCGCTCAGTGTGCTTCCGGAAACCTCGATGTAGACGGTGTCTTTCTGGAACACCTGGACATACAGGGTGCGGGCATCGCTGGTATCACAGATATGGTGTGCTTTCACTTCAATCAGGCCGCCGGTAGTGCCCACGGTGACCGTGATCTGATTGGTGGTACTGCTGCCCGTCCAGCCTTGTGGGAGGATCCATTCATAGAACAGCGCTCCATCCACCGGCGGAATAGAATAATCGGCGGTAGCGCTTTCACGTACACAGAGGGTGTCGGGGCCGGAGATGGCATCCGGTTGATCGAGCTTAGGACAGTAGTCCCACCTTACGAGTACACCATCGTGGGTGCCTCCGCCGAATACAGTTTGGTGTGCACCGGGGGTGGTAACGAACATCGTAGTACCTGTGAGTGTGGATCCACACATGTATAGATGCCCGTACTTGTCGGTGGTGACGCTAGACCCAAGGTCAGTACCTGAGCCGCCGTAATACGTGCTCCATATAAGTGTACCTGAAGTGTCAAACTGTGAAACAAAGATATCCTGACTGGCAGTGGTTGGGTTAGAATAAGTGATGGTATCTTGTGTGCTTCCCGGAGTGGCAATACCGGTCGGTGAGCTGGTCTGGCCGTTGATGAAGACATTGCCAAAGACATCACAATGGATTTTCCAGGGCTGCTCTCCAGCGGTACCCCCGAAATAGGTACCCCAAAGGCGCTGACCAGAGCTGTCAAACTTGGCTATAAAGGCATCGTTGCTGCCGTTATTAGTAGTCTGATGAGCTCCCGGCGTTGCAATGTCGGCAATACTTTGTGTAAGGCCGAAGATATAGACATTTCCCGCCCGGTCAACGCTTACACTCTGACCGGCATCGTGTGCAGTTCCTCCGAAGTATGTTCCCCAAATTCTCTGGCCGGCGCTGTCAAACTTGATCAAAACAGCGTCGTTGCTGCCGGCAGGAGCAGTCTGATGAGCACCCGCTGTTGCAATGTTGCTCGTGCTTTGACTCTGGCCCATCATATAGACGTATTCGGACGTGGGGTCTACGGCAATGTCCCAGAACTGATCTGCTGCTGAACCTCCTACGTAGGTCCCCCACAGACGTACCCCGCTACTGTCGAATTTCGCGAGGTATCCGTCGTTGCCACCCCACAAGCTATCCTGATGGCTGCCCGGGGTTGCCAGTTTGAAGGACTTCGGACTGTTGGTGTATCCGCATATGTACACGTTACCGAATTTGTCACATGCTACGCTGCGCCCGTCTTCCGTTCCGGAGCCGCCATAATAGGTGCCCCAGATCTGGTCACCGTCGGAAGTGAACTTTGTCAGGAACGCGTCAGAACTGATACTTGTACCCGCTGCGTTCCTGCTTATGGTATCCTGATGACTGCCCGGAGTGGCGATGGAGTTGTAGATATGGTCCATGGACGTCTGTCCGAACAGGTAGATGTTGTTCCAAGGGTCGCAGGCGAGCGACCTTCCATAGCATTGACCACTGGACGTGCCGCTGGAGCCATCACCAAAGAAAGTTCCCCATATACGCACGCCGGTGCTGTCGAACTTTACCAGATAGGCGCTGTTGCCGTTCCCGTAACGGATAGACCGGTGGCTGCCGGCCGTTGCAATGTTGTTCACGCTGGCTGTTTGCCCAGTGATATAGACATTCCCTTCTCCGTCCGTAACGACATCGTACCCGTAATCGGCACCTGAACCGCCGTACATGGTAGACCAGGAAAGCACCGGATCTATGGTCAGCTTCCCGGTATAGGCGCCGGTTTTGAAGCTCAGGATGTTACCGCACAAGTCGAACCGTGAGGGCACCACCGTGCCGTCTTCGAGGAAGCTGTAGGGCGCGTCTTCCTTGAGCGTTCCCAGCGGGGTTTCGGCCGTAAAGCTGCCGTCTTTGTTGACCCGCACCTTGGCTCCTTCGTACGCGAGGCGGACATCCGATGCCTTGGCTCCTGGATGGATGACGAAATCATATTCCACCTGGCTACCCTTCACATACAGTACCCAGTCGATTCCGGGATATACACCGGGATAGGTGATCTTCTGCCATGCCTGGGCGACAACGCCGCCGCGGGCGCCGGGCAGAAAATGACGCTCCTGATAGATGTGTTTCTGTGCGGTTACGGGCTTGACGTCCTTGCGGGCACCCTGCAGGGTCACGTCCATACGGTACATTTCCCACTGTTCCGAACTTTCATCGAACTTGTTCCACTGGTAATGCATATGACCGCTGCCCACAAACAGGTTCATCCCCGGGGTTTCGAGTTTGAAGTCGATATCGGACCGGAGTGCTCCATGCTGGTCGCGGACCTGTCCTCTGTTTTCCAGAAAAAACAGATTGCTCTTCTCTGCATTTCCCTGGGTCAGCTTGCGGAGCGTGGCGGTGGCTAGGTCCCGCCCTTTTTGTGACTCCGTAGCCGGGGAGGCCGAAGGCGTGCGCGCACTCACCGAGGTGGCGGATGCCCACAACCCAAGGCATAATAGTGTTTTGGTTAGTTTCATGTGTCGTTCCCTTTTGCGTTAGAAAAATAGTGTGGTGTTCAAATCTCTTTAATTGAGACAGTTGCTGTATGGCTCTTTAGGTGCATATTTGTTTTTTTAATTTTAATCATGAAAAGAAAAAATGTAGTTTTATAAAGAACATGCACGTGCGCTCATCAGCTATATTCGTTTGCTTTTTAGTGACTTGTCTCATCCTGGCCGGCGCGGTAAAGGGACAGCAGGCACCGGAGTTGCCGGAGGCGCGGATAGCCGTATCCCGGGATACGGCTGCGATCACAGAGCTGATCAAAGCGGGCGTGCGGCGGAAGCAGACGGATCGCGACAGTGCCATTTTGTTGCTCCGGGAAGGCCTGGAACTCAGCAGGATGACGAAATATTCCTACGGCATTGCCACGGCCACGTTTCATCTGGGCGCCATCTATGCCGGAATGGGCTTGTTTCCCGAGAGTCTGGACATGCTGAATGAGTCCGTGGTGCACACGATCCGGAGTCCGCGAAAGATGCAATGGCTCCCCTATCTCTATGGAAACATCGCCTCGGTATATTTTTTTCTCGGAGACTACGAGGCTGCGGCCCTGTTCTCCTACCAGGCGCTGCCCTTCATGGAAAACCTCCCGACATCCAACCAGGCGATCAATATATATAGTAACCTCGGCGCGACCCTGATGAATTTGCCGGACGCCTATCAGGAAGGTTTCCGCGAAAGGGCCTGGTATTATCTGGAACACGCCCGGCGTAACGCAGGCACCCATAAGGAGTTGCTGAGCGGCGCTTATGTGAACAAGGCAGAATATTTTTCCAAACTGGGCATGCATGACACGGCGCATGTATTTCTGGATTCCGCACTGGCTGTTATCCGTGGGGAGAACCTTCCGGATATAGAAGTGTGTGTCTATGTGACCAAGGGAGAAATCCTGCTGCGCCAGCAGCGGCCGCAGGAAGCATTGAAATTCCTGTATGCCGCATACCGTGTTCCCAAGGCAAATCCCTACTATACGGTGATGACGGAGAAGGATCTGGGCACGGCTTACAGTGTGATGGGGGAATATAGCGAGGCCGAAAAGTGGTTGTTGAAGGCAATGAAAGGCGCACAAACTTCGGGGATGAACTTCTGCCTGCTTGAGATCAACCGGACATTGGCGGATATATACCAGACCACAGGGCAACATCGGGAGGCGCTGGAGCACTACCAGGCTTATACGGAACTGAAGGATCGTATAGTGGGCCGGGATGCAGTGAACAGTATCAGCCGACTCGAAGTGAAGTATAATATCGCACAGAAGGACCGGGAACTTTTTCACAATCAACTGCTGATCAGCAAACAGGCGCAGAAACTCCAACGTACTCAAATGCTGGTCGGTGGTATTGCTGCGGGGATGCTGGTGCTGGTGCTGACCTTCACCGTTGTGCACCGCAATAACAAGCACAAGCAGCGGATGCAGGCCAAGCAAATCAGAATTCTGGAACAGGAACAGCAAATCCTGGTCAACGAACAGGAGATCGTACAACTGAAGGCGATGATCAGAGGCGAAGAGCAGGAGCGCGCACGTATCGCCCAGGAGCTGCACGACGGTATCGGCGGGATGCTGGCAGCCGCAAAGATGAATCTGAGCCCGCTCAGAACGAATATCAGTCCGGAGGGGGAAAAGGGGCTGAATACAGTGGCGAAGATATTGTCGGATACCAGCGAAGAGGTGCGGAAGACGGCACAGAATCTCATGCCCCATGTGTTGTTCCGGCAGAACCTGCAGAAGGCACTGGAAACCTACTGCGAATCAATCAGCAACAAGGGCGGGCTGACCATCGCGCTGCAGTTTCATGGCTACACGCCGCTGCCCGACAAGTCGATGGAACTGATGATTTACCGCATGGTTCAGGAGCTGATTCAGAATATCATCAAACACGCCGGAGCCACACGCGCAGAGATACAGATCATGCAGTACGACGGACGTCTGCATGTCACTGTGGAAGACAATGGAAAGGGTTTTGATACGGGAAAAGAATATGACGGTATCGGCCTGCAGAATCTCCGCAACCGGGCAAACACGCTCAGGGGATTTCTTTCCATCACATCAACCCCCAACAAGGGCACCACGGTCCATATGGAATTTGACATCGAAAAGTTAACTTAGCCGGCGTTGTTATGGCTATACAGGTATTTATCGCTGACGACCATCCATTGATCCTGCAGGGGATGCAGACCTTGTTGTCGCGGCATCAGCATATCCTGCTGACGGGTGCTTTTTCTTCCGGAGCAGGGCTGCTGGAAGGACTGGCCCGGTCCGTTCCCGATGTGTTGCTGCTGGATATTCAGATGCCGGACCGGACAGGAGATGAGCTGGCGCCTGTGCTGCTCAAGGACTATCCCTCACTGAAGATTCTGATGCTGACGAACTTTGACAGCACACTCTATGTTCACAACATGCTGCGTCATGGTGTGCACGGGTACCTGCTGAAGACCTCGGAGGAAGAGTCACTGATTCATGCCATCGAAGTGGTACATGGTGGCGGGGTTTATATTGATCCGGTGCTACGTGACAAGATGGAGCAGATTCCGGAGAAGACCAAACGGATTCATACCACCAAGTCGAACCTCACCTCCCGGGAAACCGAGATACTGCAGTTGATTGTGGACGGATACACCGACCCGGAAATCGCCCAGCAGCTGTATCTGAGCCTGAATACGGTGAAACATTACCGCATCAGCATTTTGCTGAAACTCGATGTGAAGAATACAGCCGCGCTGGTGAACAAGGCGCTGAAGCTGGGACTGGCGGTGTAGGAAGGCGAATAAAAGGCAAAAAAAAGAGCTGCCTCGAACGAGACAGCTCTTTTGTATAATATTAACCAGGAGGTGATTACCCGATTGCTACGCGTTTGAAAACGGTAACGGTCAGGTCGCCTTCCACGGATTTCAGATAATCCGCTACGGTCTTGGTATTGTCTTTCACGAAAGCCTGCGGCAGCAGGGTATTTTCCTTGAAGAACTTATTGATCTTGCCGGCGGCGATCTTTTCGGCCATGTCGGCGGGGTTGCCTTCGGCGACGATCTGTTCGATAGCGATGGCTTTTTCGCGATCTACGGTTTCCTGCGGTACACCGGCGGCGTCCACAGCCAGCGGGTTCATCGCGGCGATCTGCATGGCCACGTCCTTACCGGCAGCAACCACGTTTTCGCTGGCAGCCTTGTTGAGGCCTACCAGTACCCCGATGCGGAAGTTGCCGTGGATATAGGGGATTACAGTATCGGCAGACACCTGTTCGAAGCGGGTGACGTCGATCTTTTCACCGATCTTGGCCACCATTTCGAGCAGGCGTTCACCTACCGTGGCGCCGTCAAGCGATACGGCTTTCAGTTCATCGATAGTGGTGGTCTTGGAGGCCAGCGCCGTATCGGCGACTTTCTGTGCGAAGTCGATGAACTCCTGGTTTTTGGCTACGAAATCGGTTTCGGAGCTCAGGAGCAGCACTACGCCATAGGTATTGTCGGCGGAGGCCTTGGCGATCACCACGCCTTCCTTGGCTTCGCGGTCGCTGCGGTTGGCAGCAACCTTCTGGCCTTTGGCACGCAGGTAGTCGATTGCCTTTTCGAAATCGCCATTGCTTTCAATCAGCGCCTTGCGGCAGTCCATCATGCCGGCGCCTGTCTGTTGCCGCAGTTTGTTAACGTCTGCGGCGGATATGGTTACATTGCTCATGAATCGTTGTACTTTTTTCAGTTAAATATCAAAGGCTTGCGGAGCCTGTCTGCGCCGGTAAACGGCATTCCACCAGCGGCGGATCGTCTAGCGTTTCGCAGCGCCTGTCCTGCTGCCACCACCGCGGGTACCGCCGCCCTGACGGCCCGGAGTGCGGGTACCGCTACCCTGCCGGGGCCGGCGTTCGCCTCTTTCCTTTTTCTCGCCTTCTTCGTCGATATCGAGACCGCGAAGTCTGTTTTCGGTAGTTTCCTCGCCGGCTTCCTCTTCACCGTTCTCCTTGCTCTGTGCGCGTTCCTGGAGACCTTCCATGATGGCAGCAGTCAGGTAGTTGGTGATGATGGCGATCGACTTGGTGGCGTCATCGTTGGCGGGGATGGGGAAGTCTACCTTGGTCGGGTCGCTGTTGGTGTCGACCATGGCGAAGGTGGAGATGCCCAGTCTCTTGGCTTCGGCCAGCGCGATATGCTCGTGGCTGATGTCTACGATGAACAGTGCTGCAGGCGTACGTCCCATCTGGGCGATACCGCCGAGTACCTTTTCCATCTTGTCCCTGCTGCGGCTCAGCGTCAGGCGTTCCTTTTTGGTCACGCTGTCCATAGTGCCGTCTGTCAGCATTTTTTCGATGCTCTGCATCTTCTTCACGCTCTTGCGGATGGTGGAGAAGTTGGTAAGCATACCACCCAGCCAGCGTTCGGTCACGAAGGGCATGTTGACCTTGGCAGCGGCTTCAGCAACGATCTCCTTGGCCTGTTTCTTGGTAGCCACGAACATGATCTTCTTGCCGCTTTTCGCGATGGACTTCAGCGCTGCCGCTGCTTCCTCAAGTCCTTCGATGGTTTTGTTGAGGTCGATAATATGGATGCCGTTTTTCTCCGCGAAGATGTAGGGCAGCATCTTGGGGTTCCATTTTTTCTTCAGGTGACCGAAGTGCACGCCGGCTTCGAGGAGTTGCTGGTGCAGGCTTTTATTTTCTTCCATTGTACTGATTTCTTGATAATGTTTAAAATAAGGGATACAACCGTGCGATTAGCGTTTGGAGAAC
>Ga0182792_1002620_pt1 | contig 12470 bp, 8 predicted proteins | sample Passage237B_FD_130497 | JGI IMG/M metagenome (GOLD analysis project Ga0182792, IMG submission 130497) | Cellulose adapted compost microbial communities from Newby Island Compost Facility, Milpitas, CA, USA - Passage2 37B (version 2) (version 2) ...
CTGTGCCTCCCTGCAACGTTCGATAAGCGCTGCAAGCTGCTCCCGTAGCGATTCGGTAATTTTCAGGTACATGCCTTTCACTTTCTTTTCGCGGAAGGTGAGCGCATAACAGCTATAGAATAACCCGTCGTCAAACAATTTATTCCATTTTCTTGAAAACAAGTCGTCTACGACGGTGATCAGCGCTTCGCGAAGCGGCACATTGCTGTCTTTGCCTACCTTATAAATCAGTAAGTATTTGTCAAGGAGGTAGTCGATGAGTGCATAGGTGAGTTCTTCCTTGGTCTGGAAATAGTGGATGATCAAACTGGGGTTGATGTCCATCACCTTGGCTATCTTGGCGATGGAGGTGTTCTCCAATCCTTCTTTCTTGGCAACTTTATAAAAAACCGTGATGATTTCCAGTTGTCTGATTTCTTTTAAGCTTTTTCGGCCCATATGGTAAAATGCTCGTGATGGTCACGAAAATAAACATTTTGCAAATAAAAGCGTTCTCTTTTTTTATTGATTGTATGTTCGTTCAATATTTATGTAAATTTTCTTGCACATTTCGCGGAAAGAATATACTATTGCATTGTTATAAGCCACTAATCCGCACCTTTTTAAGCTGCGGACGAAAACTGGAAATGGGCAAACCAATTTAGTTGAAATCGGCGTTGAATCTCGTTGAACGTGCGATGTTCTTGAAGACCAAGTAAAGCTTAATGAATAAATAATATTATGGTTAACTAAGGTTCATGGTATTGAAGTAATTTTGTTTATTGACTAAATGTTCAATTAATATATTACGTTAATGTGCTTAAATTATTCACATGGAAAAACAACGACAATATGGTATTGCTTGGAGTGGGATTATCCCGGTTTGGGCCATCTTAGTTGCAGGGATGCTTTGGGTAACTCCCTGCTTTTTGCGGGCGCAGACTTCAGGCGCGTCGCCGTCCGGGCAAAGCCGTGTCACGGGGACCGTTACCGATGCCTCGGGCCAGCCTTTGGTCGGCGTCAGCGTAGTTGTACAAGGGACCTCATTGGGCACGGCTACCAATGACGCTGGGCAATTTGTAATCGAGCAAGTGACAACGGGGACTGTGCTGGTCTTCCGGATGGTAGGCTACACACCGCAGGAAATCCGCTTCGATGGCCAGTCTGCATTAGCTGTGGTGATGGAGACAGACGCCGGCAGTTTGGAAGAAGTCGTCGTGATCGGATATGGCACCCAACGGAAAGTGAACCTATCCGGTGCCGTAGACCAGGTTGATGCCAAAGCATTGACGCAGCGGCCCATTGCCAATGTTTCCCAAGGATTGCAGGGGCTGATTCCCAACCTGAACATCCGGTTCAATTCGGGTGCCCCTGGTCAGGCGGCGAACATCAACATCCGCGGCATCACTTCCATCAATGGGGGCGATCCCCTGATTTTAATCGATGGTGTGCAGTCCAGTTCGGCCGAACTGAACCTGATAGCCCCCCAGGATATCGCCACGATATCCGTGGTGAAAGATGCCTCGGCGGCAGCAATTTATGGTGCAAGGGCGGCGTTTGGGGTAATCCTGATCACCACCAAGATCGGTACACAAGGCGGTACCAATGTGAGCTATTCCAATAACTTTACATGGAATACACCAACGGTTTTGCCGGAGATGATCACCGACCCCTACGTGTTCTCCCGCCTGTTGGAAACCTCCACGGACAATACGCCTTGGGATAACGTGAACTACAGCGACCAGTTTTATGAATATGCCCGGCAGCGTTCGGACGATCCGAGTGTACCGGGCGTGCGGGTGAATCCATCCGACGAATCCCTGTGGGAATATATGGGTAACCGGGATTGGACCCGTTATTTTTTCGATGACTTTAACTTCACCCACAACCATGACCTTGCCGTGAGCGGGGTAAGCGAAAACAACAAAGTGCGCTACTACCTGTCAGGGGGATACAACCGTCAAAACAGCGCCTTAGCAATTGGCGAGGATTACTTTGACCGGTATAGCTTGCGGGCAAAAGTAGACTACCAACTGACCGACTGGCTCAAGCTGGGCAATAATACGTCTACGAGCAATACGCTGCGGAAACAGCCAACTCGATTGGATGTGTTCGGTATCTACAACATGTTCCCTACGTACTACGACAAGAACCCGGATGGTACCTGGGCCAACTCTCCGGTGGGCCGCGCCGCTGCGGGTATCGTGGACGGAGGTGAGACGACAAACCGCCTTGACCAACTCCAGACCCAGTTTACCACGGAGATGAATTTCTGGAACGGCCTGCTTCGTGTGAATGCCGACTATACCTATCGCAAGACGAACGAAAACTACAATACCTACCAGACCTCATACCTCATCGGGTATGGGCCTGACGATGTGCGGGAAGAAGGTGACAACGCAGCGGCCCGGCGAGGCGTATTCGACTACTACAAGGTGTTCAACGTGTATGGAACACTGAATAAATCCATTGGGAGACACGCCTTGACGGCGGTACTCGGATACAGCCAGGAAGATTACCGGTATGAGCGGTTCGATGTGTCCAGAGCAGGGTTGATATCCAGTTCGTTTCCCACCATCGGGTTGGCCACGGGGGATGCCACCGGAACGGAACGAATCGACACTTATGCGCTAAGGGGCGCGTTTTACCGCCTGAATTACATCTATGACGACCGCTATATCTTCGAATTGAATGGGCGTTACGATGGTTCCTCCCGTTTCCCGAAAGACAAGCGCTTCGGCTTCTTCCCCTCCGGGTCAGTGGCCTGGCGGGTGGATCAGGAATCCTTCATGGAAGGAACACGGAATGTCATCAGCAACCTGAAGCTCCGGGCGTCTTATGGTTCATTGGGCAACCAGGCGGTATCCAACTACGGGTACATCCCTTCGATGTCTACCTCTCAGACGGATTACCTCATCGGTGGCGAACGCCCGTTTAAAATCTCCACGCCGGCATTGGTATCGCCCAATTATACCTGGGAAAAGGTCAATACCCTCAACTTCGGTATAGACCTCGGTTTCCTTCAGGATCGGTTTAGCGTGGTGTTTGACCAATACACGCGTAATACGCTCGGCATGTTGACCCTAGGCAGGCAATTGCCCGCCATATTGGGTGCCAGCGAACCGCGGGAAAATGCGGCTGACCTGCGTACGCGGGGCTGGGAACTTTCCCTGGGCTACCGGGATAACTATACCGTGGGCGGGTCGCCCTTCGGGTTGGAGACCCGATTTGTGCTATCCGATACCCGGAGTACCATTACCCGGTTTGACAACCCCAATGGCAGCATCACCCAATACTACGAAGGGATGGAAATGGGCGAGATCTGGGGGCTGCAGTATGACGGCTTGTTCCAGACCACTGATGAGATCGCACAGTTGGACCAAACATCCATCATCCCCTGGGGTGCGTTGCAGATTGTGCCCGGATGGCCGAAATTTAAGGACCTGGATGGCAACGGTGCGATTGAAAAAGGATATACGCTTGGTGATACAAAAGACCTTTCGGTCATTGGCAATTCCACCGAGCGGTTCCGCTTCGGCCTGGACGTGAACATGAACTGGCGAAATTTCGACCTACGCATGTTCTGGCAAGGGGTGGGCAAGCGCGACTATTACCCGTTCCACTTCCTTTATTGGGGTGCTTACCAGCAACCTTATGGCAATATGTACGGGCACCTGCTGGATTTCTACCGGGCCGAAGCAGACAGCCCCGAGGAACGTGCGAAGCACTCTCAATCCTATTTAGGACTGGGGCTGGCTGATGCAAACCATGATGCCCGCTTCCCGATCCTGCAATCCTGGCTGGCGGACGTGAACCTCGGGACGCGAATCGATGAAGCCATGGGTACGGCTATTCCCAATACGGGGCACATGTTGAACGGTGCATACCTGCGATTGAAAAACCTGACCGTGGGTTATACCTTGCCACATATGCTTACCCAACGGGTCGGTATCGGAAGCCTTCGGGTATTCGCCACGGGAGAAAACGTATTTGAATTCTCTGAAATCAAGAAGCATTTCGATCCGGAAACCACCAACGCCAGCATCAATACCAATCCGGCAACTGGTACGGGAGGAGGGGGAGGCAACGGGATGACCTACCCCTTCCAGCGGAGTTATTCGTTTGGTGTTAACCTTATGTTTTAGTGTTGATTATGTCTATTATCCATCCGATCATGAAAAGAATTTCCACTTGGGGCGCCGCAGCGCTGTTAGCGGTTTTTGCCAGCGCCTGCAACGATGATTTCCTGAATAAACTACCGGAGACATCCATCGGCAAGGAAAACTTCTTCAACACCGAAGAGGACCTGAACCTGGCTATCTACAACTTGTACGATTTCCCTTCCACGGGCATCTATACCGATGAAGCGTATACGCTGACCGACAATGGTTATTCCACGGGAAATGTCGAGTTGAAGACGATCATGACCACCACACCCAATTCATCGACCATTACCGGTGGTTGGGACTGGGGAGGACTGCGTAACATCAATTTCTTTTTGGAGAACTTCCGGAATGCCAAGATATCGGAAGAGCGATTGGCGCATTTCGAAGGATTGGGGCGGTTTTTCCGCGCCCGGTTCTATGTAAACAAAGTGAAGCGTTATTCGGATGTGCCCTGGGTAGACGTGGTAGTGAACACCGATAACGAAGCAGTGCTGTATGGTAGCCGCGACCTCAGGGAGACCGTGGTGGAAAACCTATTGGCCGACTACGAGTTTGCAGCGAATAACGTGGATGTCGGCGCACCTCTGGGGGCAGTGAACCGTTGGTTGGTCAAAGCCGATTATGCGCGTTTCCTGCTGTATGAAGGTACTTTCCGGATCTACCACCCGGAGCTCAACCTGCAAAGCACGGCCCCGGCCCTGCTCCAAAAGGCGGCAGCGGTAGCCCGTGACATCATGGACAACGGCCCGTTCAGCCTGTATTCCACCGGCAACGCCATGGAAGACTACGGGACGTTGTTCAAAAGCCAGAACTTGGGGGGTAATCCGGAGATTATTTTTGCCCGTTATTACGAGGCCGGCCTGCTGAACGGGGACAGCGGGGAGGGTGTGTTCGGAAACTACGAAAGCTATCCGCTCAAAGACCTGGTGCAAACCTACCTGATGGCCGATGGGAGTTACTACAGTAGCCAGTCAAACTACCAGCAGAACGAATTTGTACAGGAATTCGCCGACCGTGACCCCCGCTTGTACCAGACATACGCCTATCCGGGATGGGTATTGGTGCGTTCGGGGACATATGCGCAGGGTGCGGGCTTGTATGTGCAGCAATTGGCGAAAAACTTTGCAGGTTATCACCAGATCAAAGGTTTTTACAATACCACCAACCAGGACGAACGGAATAACATGGATGTGCCGCTTTATCGCTTCGCGGAAATCCTGCTGATTTATGCCGAGGCCAAAGCCGAGCTGGGCGAGTTGACGCAAGGGGATTTGGATATGTCGATTAATTTGGTACGGGGACGGGTTGGGATGCCCGCCATGGCGCTCAATCCACCTATTGACCCGGTTAAAGCGGCGAAATTCCCGAACGTGACCTCCGCGCAGCGTGCGGAAATCTATGAAATCCGACGGGAACGCCGTGTCGAATTGGCTTTTGAAGGGCGCCGCTATGATGATCTGATGCGGTGGGGGGCCGGCAAGTTCCTGGAACAGGAGCCCCAAGGCATCTATTTTTCACGTCTCGGCGAACATGACCTGACCGGGGACGGCGTACCGGACATCGTATTGCTGCCGGCGTCGCAAAGTATTCCGGCCGAGCGGGAAAGGAATAGCTTGGGCGTGGTGATGGCTTATTACCGTGTAGGCACGTTCGGCCAGGATGTGTCCATCTTCCTTAGCGGGCCCACTTCCGGCAATTTGCAGATTATCGAAAATTCAGGCTCCTTTGTGGAACCCAAGTACTACTATCGCCCGGTACCCCAACAGCAGGTGTCGCTTAACCCGGATTTGGAGCAGATATTTGGGTGGGAATGATTTAATCCACATTTTGCTTAACGATGTCATTAATAAATGAACAGATGAAAAAGTTTAGTTTGTTTTTCCTCCTGATACTGCTCGCCATCGGTACCCATGCCCAGGGAAAATTTTCGTTCGCATTCCTGACGGACCTTCACATGAACAAAAATCCGAAGGCAAGGACATTCGAAGGGTTGGCGATGGCCATCAAGCATGTCGAATCCATCGGAGCGGACTTCATTCTCACCGGGGGCGATAACGTGGACGTGGATGGGATGAAAGCCGACCGCAAGGCCGACGCTACCCAACTGTATCAAGATTACAAAGACCTGATTGGCGGATCCACGCTGAAGTGGTACTTCACCATCGGCAACCATGATCGGTATTGGGGCGATGGTCCACAAGGTGGTATCTATGGTGAGGCACTGTTTACCTCTTTTTTTGGTCATCCATATTACACCTTTGACCACAAGGGGTGGCGGTTCATCGTACTCAACAGCACAGAGATATGTGAGGGCAAATACTGCATCAGCGATGCGCAATACCGGTGGTTGGAGACGGTATTGGCAGAGACACCTGCTAATCAGCCTATCGTCATATCTACGCACGTACCCTTCCTTTCGCTGTACTACCCCGTATTGGAAGGCCGGTATACCGATGCCGACACGTTTGCAAACCAAAAGCAGGTGTTCGACCGCTTCGCTGGGCACAACCTGAAGCTCGTGCTTCAAGGTCACCAGCACCTATACGAGGAAATCAAGGTGAAAAGGGTGCAGTTTATCACGGCCGGGGCGGTGAGTGCCGGCTGGTGGGGCGGGGCGTTCCACGGTACGGAAGAAGGGTACTTGAAAGTGAATATCGATGGAGATGATTTCAATTGGGAATACGTGGATTACGGATGGGAGGTCAACTAGCTATGAAGAAGATTAATCGTTTAAAGAGCGAATGGATGGTTGTTGCTACGGTATGTTTTGTAGCCATCGTATTCGGGGCATGTAGGGACCAAAAGCCGGAGCAGGCAAAACGAAAAGTACTTTTCGCCATCGTAGATGGTATCCCGGCCGATGTCATCGAACGGGTGAATACCCCATGGATAGACAGTATTGCCGCACAGGGCGGGTATACACGCGCGTATACGGGCGGTGAGAAAGGCGGCTACTCCGAGTCGCCCACCATCTCGGCCGTATGCTATACGCACTTTGTCACCGGGACGTGGACCCACAAGCACAATGTGTGGGACAATGGCATCGATTCCATCAACTACCACTATCCTACGTTTTTCTGGTACATGAAGCAGCAATATCCGGAGCGGAAAATCGGTATATTCTCTACATGGGAGGACAACCGGACCAAGATTATCGGGGAGGGGAAGCCCGAAACGGGAAACATCAAGATGGACCTTTATGCAGATGGGTATGAACGGGATACGGCGACCTATCCGCATGACCCATCGAGCCATTATATCCACCTGATCGACGAGCGGGTATCGGAGGAAGCTGCCCGTGCCATCCGAGAAGAGGCGCCTGACCTGTCATGGGTATATCTGCAATATACAGATGATATCGGCCATCATTTTGGCGACAGCCCGCAGATGGACAGTGCTGTGGTCGTGGCCGATAATCAGGTGGGTAGGCTATGGCAGGCTGTGCAGTACCGCAAGGAAGCATTCAACGAAGATTGGCTGGTGTATATCGTGACCGACCACGGCCGTGACGACCGCGGGTATCATCACGGTGGGCAGACACCCCGCGAGCGCGGCATTTGGCTAGCCACTAACGACGGAAACCTGAATGCGTATTTCCATAGCGGCGAGCCGGCTGCCGTGGATGTGCTGCCGACGGTTTTACAGTTTTTGGATGTAAATGTACCGCGCGAATACCGGTTCGAGTGGGATGGAATCCCGCTGTCGGGCGAAGTGACACATCAGTTCACACAGGCGACGGTCGCCGGCGACAGCTTGAAGCTGGAGTGGCGGCCATTCAAAACCGATGGGAAGCTGACGGTGTGGTTGAGTACCACCAACAATCACCGTACAGGCGGAAAAGATGACTATATGCCATTGGGCGAAGTGAATTTGCAGGATGGTAAAGCGGTGTTTGATATTCGCCAATATCCATCGGATTTCTACAAGATCGTATTGGAATCCGAAAACCATGCCGCTAACCGATGGATTGAATAGCCGGTTTCTTTTGTTAGATTAAGGCATGCCACCGTGCCTATTGGTATTTTCAGCTATTTAACATAGCTTTGCACCGATGGCAATTGCCAACGATAATCTACTGACGAATTTCGGCCTAATTTTGAAAAATAAGTTACTATACATTGAAGACGACCGGGATGTCTCCGAACTGATTGCTGAAATCATGGAGTACGAGCATTACGAGGTAATCATCGACAACGGGAAATCGATGTTCAATATCCTCCGGGAAAACCAAATTGGGCTCATATTGCTGGATCAGCGGCTGTTTTGGACAACTGGAAGCGCATTGTGCATGGAACTGAAAGCGAATCCCGAGACCAAGGATATCCCGGTAATCATGATATCCTCGGCGGCAAACATCGAAGATATCGCCCGGTCGTGCGGAGCGGTTGGCTTCATCAAGAAGCCGTTCGACATGTATGACGCCATCGATATGGTGGCAAAATACTTCAGGCATTAGGTCACTTGACTAGCCGGATGCGTCTACCAAGCGGTATCCGCCGTTTTCCTTTGGCTCGGGCCGACCAATGGCGATGTTGGTGGAGTGATACATCAGGAAAACCCAGCCCTCGGCGCATCCCTGTTCCCAATACTGCTGGCGCAGCGCCATGGACTTCCGTCCATCGTAGTCGTATTTGGCGGCAAACTGCCTGAAAAACTGCTCAGGTTCGGGTGCTTCGTCCCCTCCGAAAAAAAAGTGTTCACCGCCGGTGCGGATATGGAATACCTGATGATGTGGGGTGTGGCCGCCCGACACTTCGTAGCTGATCTCGTTGTTGATCATCCCATCGCCTTCTACCAACACGAGGTTGCCGCTCCGTTGGAGCACATCGAAGATTTCTGTCTTGTACGAATCGGATTTGCCGCTATAGGCGTCTTCCCACTCACCCCGTTGCACCACATATTCGGCATCCGGAAAAGCGAGACGGAACAAGCCGTCTTGCTCAACGACCATACCGCTGGCGTGATCCTTGTGCAAGTGCGATAGCAGTACATAACGAACATCGCGGGGATCGAAGCCCGCCCGTCGGATATTTGCATGCAGTTGAAGATGGCCTGCTGCGTCGGTTTGCCCAATTCCGGTGTCGAGCAGGAGCAAACCGTTTGCAGATTCGATTAGAAAGGGATGGACATGGATGAACAGCGACCCGGGGCGGTCCTTCTTGCTGTCCTTGCTGGCGTCAAATGGGATGAATTGTTTGGATGAGTCTACGGAAAATGAACCTTCGAATAAGGAATGTGCTTGCATGTTTTTATCTTTACCCCTTCGTAGTGTACAAAGATATGCAAAAAAGATGGGCAATCGCCGCTTGCCGGAACCGGGCTGCTTCACAACGACTTCGCGAAGCGTTGGGTATCAGTTCCGTATTGGCTGATTTGCTGGTCAGTAGGGGTATTGAGACGTTTGAAGAAGCCCGGCGGTTTTTTCGCCCGGACCTGTCGGAACTGCACGACCCGTTCCTGATGCGCGATATGGACAAGGCTATTGCCCGCATCGAACAAGCCATCGGCAATAAGGAAAAAGTACTGATTTACGGAGACTATGACGTAGATGGCACAACCGCTGTGGCCGTGGTGTATAGCTTTTTTAGGCAGTTCCATTCCAGATTGGAGTACTATCTGCCCGACCGCTACGCCGAAGGATATGGCATATCCATACAGGGTATTGATTATGCTGCCGACAATGGCTTTTCGCTCATCATCGCATTGGATTGTGGGATTAAAGCGTTGGATAAGGTGGCCTATGCACGCGGGCGCGGCATCGATTTCATCATCGGCGACCATCACCTGCCCGGCGACCGCTTGCCCGATGCGGTGGCAGTACTCGATCCGAAACGCCCGGATTGCCCTTACCCCTACAAAGAACTTCCCGGATGTGGAATCGGGTTCAAGCTGATCCAAGCGTTCGTCCAGAAGAACAACATGGATATCAACCAATGCTATCAGTACCTGGATTTGGTGGCCGTTGGCATCGCCTCGGACATCGTGCCCATCACCGGCGAAAATCGGGTGCTCACGCATTATGGCCTGCAGAAACTCAATACCAACCCTTGTTGTGGCTTGCAGTCGCTGATTGACCTATCTACTCACAAAGGCAATCGGTTTACCGTGAACGATATCATCTTCCAGATTGGACCCCGGATCAATGCCGCGGGTAGGATCGATCATGCTAAAGATGCCGTGAGGCTGTTGATTTCCAAATCATTGCAGGAGGCAACCGGGTACAGCGGTAACATTGACTTGCAAAATTCGCAACGGAAGGATTTCGATGTGCGCATTACGGAGGAAGCATTGGCAATCATCGATGGCGACGAGGTACTGAAACGGCGGAAGACCACGGTGGTCTTCAAACCCGATTGGCATAAGGGCGTCATTGGTATCGTCGCCACCCGCCTTACCGAAAAGTATTACCGGCCTACCGTAGTGCTGACCCAAACCAACGGGCATGTGTCGGGTTCGGCGCGTTCGGTGGTTGGATTCGACCTCTATGAGGCGCTCAATGCGTGCAGTGACCTGCTTGACCAGTTCGGCGGCCATAAATATGCTGCAGGACTTACGATGAAACCGGAAAACATCGAGTTATTCCAACGGCGGTTCGAGGAAGTGGTTTCTACCACCATCCATCCGGACATGCTTGAGCGGGAAATCACGATTGACGCCGTTTTGGAGCTGTCGGAGATCGATGCCAAATTTTTCCGTATTTTGCGTCAATTCGAACCATTCGGTCCGCAGAACGAGACACCTTTGTTTCTAAGTAAGCAGGTGCAGATTTGCGGCACCGCGGTGGTCGTAGGGGGGAGCCACCTCAAGATGGTGGTGATGCAGCACGGAACGCCTGTGTTTGAGTGCATCGGTTTCGGGTTGGCGGGATACGTCGACGCGATCAATAAGGGAAAACCGTTTGACATTTGCTATGCGATTGAAGAGAACGTATGGCGCGATAAACGGAACATCCAATTGAATGTGAAGGATATTAGGATTTGATGATATTAAAAGCTGAACACCTGATTAAGAAATACCGGCAGCGCACGGTGGTCAATGATGTCTCATTTGAAGTGTCGCAGGGGGAAATCGTGGGGTTGCTGGGTCCGAACGGTGCCGGCAAGACCACATCTTTTTATATGATTGTTGGTCTGATCAAACCCAATCAGGGCCATGTATACCTCGATGGCGAAGAGATTACGGAGGACCCCATGTACCGTAGGGCGCAAAAAGGGATTGGCTATTTGGCGCAGGAGGCCTCGGTATTCCGAAAACTGTCCGTGGAAAACAACATCATGGCGGTACTGGAAATCCATCACAAGGATAAAGCCGTACGAAAGGAAAAATTAGAGGAACTGCTGGCTGAGTTCAGCCTGAACCGGGTGCGGAAAAACCGTGGTGACCTCCTGTCGGGTGGGGAGCGACGCCGCACGGAAATTGCACGCGCATTGGCCGCCAACCCTAATTTTATCCTGCTGGATGAGCCGTTTGCCGGTGTGGATCCCATTGCGGTGGAGGAAATACAGACCATCGTCTCCAAGCTTAAACACCGCAATATCGGCATTCTGATTACGGACCACAACGTGCAGGAAACGCTGTCAATCACCGACCGTGCCTACCTACTTACCGAAGGCAAGATCATGCTGGCCGGCACGCCGGAAGAAATCGCGGTGAACGAGATGGCACGCAAATTTTACCTCGGCAGGAATTTTGAACTGCGCCGGAAAAAACTTTGAATCATCAAACGAACGGATGGCGATGATACCAACCACTAATCACCAGTCACCAATAACTAGACTATGGCCCTGATTAACTCGATATTCACTTGGATCATGAAGAAGCGCATCCATCAGATTGAGCTTTTCATGAAATATCCGCACGAGGTGCAGGAGGAGTGGTTCCAAAGCCTGATTGCGACCGCCGAGGCTACCGAGTGGGGTAAGAGATACGACTATAACTCCATCCTGACACCTGAAACTTATAAAGAGCGCGTACCGATACAGGATTACAACAGCCTGAAGCCTTACATCGACCGGATGATCAAGGGCGAACAGAACATCCTTTGGCCCTCGGACATCAAGTGGTTCGCGAAGTCGTCGGGCACGACCGCCGACCGCAGCAAATTCATCCCCGTGAGCGAGGAGGCGCTCGAGGACTGCCACTACCAAGGCGGCAAAGACATGCTTTCCGTATATTGCCACAACCGACCCGATACCAAGATATTGACCGGAAAAGCAGTGGTATTGGGGGGAAGCTCCCAAATCAACAGTTTCAATTCCGACTCGTATTACGGTGACCTTTCTTCCATCATCATCAGGAATCTCCCTTTTTGGGCTGAATTTCACC
>Ga0182792_1002622_pt1 | contig 12458 bp, 10 predicted proteins | sample Passage237B_FD_130497 | JGI IMG/M metagenome (GOLD analysis project Ga0182792, IMG submission 130497) | Cellulose adapted compost microbial communities from Newby Island Compost Facility, Milpitas, CA, USA - Passage2 37B (version 2) (version 2) ...
CTCCAGCCGCACTACATGGACCTGTTCTCGCGCGATCACATGCCGATCGACGTGATCATCTCGCCGGAGGTGGAGGTCGGCGACATGGTGCTGCGGCGCATCGCGCTGCCCGGCGCCACCGATGTCGTGCGCTTCGCCGATTCCAGGGTCCTGCTGGTGGCGATCGAGTGCCTGGAGGACTGCCCGGTGGTCAATACGCCGCTGGCGCAGCTTTCCGAGCTGTTTCCGGACCTGCCCTCGACCGTGGTCGGCGTGGTGCGCGGCGAGCACCTGTTCGTTCCGCACTCGGCCGACCAGCTGGTGACCGGCGACCTCGCCTACGTCGTCACCCGCATGGACCAGGTGCGCCGCACGCTGGGCCTGTTCGGGCACGAAGAGCAGGAAGCGACGCGCATGGTGATAGCCGGCGGCGGCAATATCGGCCTCTACGTTGCCCGCGCGATCGAGCAGAAGCAGGCGCGCACAAAGGTCAAGATCATCGAAAGCAGCCGCGAGCGCGCAGTGGCGATCGCCGACGAATTACGGCGCACGGTCGTGCTGCAGGGCAGCGCGCTCGACCAGAAGCTGCTGATGGAGGCCGACGTCCAGCATGCCGACCTGATGGTGGCGCTGACCAATGACGACCAGGTGAACATCCTGGCCTCGGTCATGGCGAAGCGGCTCGGCTGCAAGTCCAACCTCGCGCTCATCAACAATCCGACCTACCACGACTTCACCAAGACGCTGGGCATCGACGCGCACGTCAATCCGCGCACGGTCACGATCTCCAAGATCCTGCAGCACGTGCGCCGCGGGCGCATCCGCGCCGTGCACGCGGTGCAGCGCGGTGCAGCGGAGGTAATCGAGGCGGAGGCGCTGGAAACGTCGCCGCTGGTCGGGCCTCCGCTGCGTGAGCTCGACCTGCCGGACGGGGTACGCATCGGCGCGATCTACCGCGATGGCGAGATGATCACGCCGAGCGGCTCGGTCAGGATCAAGCCGAAGGATCGCGTCGTCATGTTCGCACTGGAAAAGGCGGTGAAACAGGTCGAACAGATGTTCCGCGTCAGCCTCGAGTTCTTCTAGTTTCTCCTCACTGTCTCTCGTCATCTCGGCATTTTTCAGGGGACCCTTCCATGCCGCGCATCGCCTATGTCAATGGCCGCTACGTTCCGCACCGGCAGGCGTGCGTCCACGTCGAGGACAGGGGCTACCAGTTCGCCGATGGCGTCTACGAGGTTTGCGAGGTGACGCGCGGCCTAATCATCGACCAGACCCGGCATCTCGACCGGCTCGACCGCTCGCTGCGCGAATTGCGGATCGCCTGGCCGCTCAGCCGTTCGGCACTGACGGTAATCATGCGCGAGGTGATACGGCGCAACCACGTGCGAAATGGTCTGGTCTACCTGCAGGTGACGCGCGGGGTCGCGCCGCGCGACCATGTCTTTCCCGGTCCCGGCACGCGACCTGCGCTCGTCGTCACCGCCAGGAAGACCGACCTCGAGGCGCTTGCCCGGCGCGCCGAAGCAGGCATCAAGGTGATCACCGTTCCGGAAAACCGCTGGGAACGCGTCGACATCAAGTCGGTCGGCCTGCTGCCCAACGCGCTCGCCAAGCAGAAGGCAAAGGAGGCCGGCGCCCAGGAAGCCTGGTTCGTTGACCCGGACGGCACCGTCAAGGAAGGCGCCTCCACCAATGCCTGGATCGTGACGGCCGACGGCACGCTGGTGACCCGTCAGGCTGAATTCGGCATCCTGCGCGGGATCACCCGCACCACCGTGATCGACGTGGCCGCCAGGCTCGGCGTGCGGGTTGAGGAGCGCTGCTTCACCGTGGACGAGGCGAAGGCCGCCCGCGAAGCTTTCATTACCTCGGCGACGACCGTGGTGATGCCCGTCGTCTCGATCGACGGCCATACCGTGGCCAACGGGCATCCGGGATCGGTGGCGCTGGCGCTGCGCGCCGCGTTTTTTGACGTTGCGGAAAAAATCGAGGCCTGATAACCGCATGGCGGGAGGATCGAGGAGAATGCCACTTTTGCTCGCGTCCGGCGGCAAGGGGATTGGCGCGGTTGACATCGTGTGCCCAAATGAGCGCTACTGATGTCGGCCGAAGGGGATGGGCGAAAGACAAGAAAAATGGCGGAACGTGCGCAAAACCTGCAGGACCTGTTCCTGAATTCTGTTCGCAAGAGCAAGATCCCTCTCACCATCTTTCTCATCAACGGCGTGAAGCTCACAGGCGTGGTGACTTCGTTCGACAATTTCTGCGTGCTGCTGCGGCGCGACGGCCATTCGCAGCTCGTCTACAAGCACGCGATCTCCACGATCATGCCGAGCCAGCCCGTGCAGATGTTCGATGGCGAGGACAACGGTCGGGACGCCTGATTGACTCCAGCTGAATCCGCACCTCGCAAGGGGGGCAAGGGCAGCCTCGGCGATGCAGACAATCGCGCGGGAACGACAGCACGCGCCGTCGTCATCGTGCCTGTCATCACGCGCGTGCTGCGCGGGCGGGGGCAGGGGAGCGACGCGGCGACCAGGTCGCGCAGCCCGAAAGCGCGCTTCACCGAAGCCGTAGGGCTTGCCGCAGCGATCGACCTCGACATCGTACATGCCGAAATCGTCAACCTCGCCGACCCAAAGCCCGGCACGCTGATCGGCTCCGGAAAGCTCGAGGAACTGGCGGCGATCGTGAAGGAGCGGGAGGCAGAGGTCGCAATCGTCGACCACCCGCTCTCACCGGTGCAACAGCGCAATCTCGAAAAGGCGCTGAATGCCAAGGTGCTCGACCGCACCGGGCTGATTCTGGAAATCTTCGGCGAGCGGGCGCGTACCCGCGAGGGCACGCTACAGGTCGACCTCGCCCATCTCGAATACCAGCGCGGCCGGCTCGTCCGGAGTTGGACCCACCTCGAACGGCAGCGCGGTGGCGCGGGCTTCCTGGGCGGCCCCGGCGAAACCCAGATCGAGGCCGACCGCCGGCTGCTGCAGGAGAAGATCGTGCGGCTGAGGCGCGAGCTCGAACAGGTGCGCCGCACGCGCGAGCTGCATCGCGCCAAGCGCCAGAAGGTGCCCTATCCGGTCGTTGCAATCGTCGGCTACACCAATGCCGGCAAGTCGACGCTGTTCAACCGATTGACCGGCGCCAGCGTGCTCGCGGAAGACATGCTGTTCGCCACGTTGGATCCGACGCTGAGGCGCCTGCGCCTGCCGCTCGGCACCGACATCATCCTGTCCGACACGGTCGGCTTCATTTCAGACCTGCCGACACATCTGGTGGCGGCCTTCCGCGCTACGCTTGAGGAGGTGGTCGAGGCCGATCTGGTGCTCCACCTGCGCGACATCTCCGACCCCGATACGCTCGCCCAGGCAGAGGACGTGGAGCGCATCCTCGCCGACCTCGGCATCGACGCCGAAGACGGCGAGCGGGTGATCGAGGTCTGGAACAAGATCGACCTGCTCGACGAGGACGGCAGGGCACACATGGACGAGATCGCCGGGCGCCACCCGGACCGGCCGCCAATCGCGATTTCAGCCGCCACGGGCGAGGGGATCGATGCGCTGGTGGCCCTCATCGAAACGCGGCTCTCGGGGGCGCCGAAGGTGGTGACGGTCAGCCTCGGGCCGGACCAGCTTCGGCTCACCGACTGGCTCTATCGCTCCGGCTCGGTGCTGGAACGCCGCGACCGCGACGACGGCGGCATCGACCTGACGCTGCGCACCACGGCCGCGCGGGCGCGCGAAATCGAAACCCGGCTTGCGGATCGGGGATAGCGGCGCCGGTGCTACCCGCGCGCTCGCCGCCGCTCGCGGCGGGCCCCGTCGACAGCACCGCTCTGGCTGGCGAGCTTGTTGCGCATTGGACCGATCCGCTCGACTACATCGGCAATCGTCGGGCGAGCCGCGCGCCGGTGCGTGTCGAGCGCCTCGCGCATCGCTTTCAGGTGCGCATAGGAAGTGCCGCAGCAACCGCCGACGATGCGCGCGCCGCTGTCCACGGCCAGACGCGCATATTCCGCCATGAGTTCGGGCGTGCCGGAATAGTGGATTTCGGACCCACGGAACTCGGGAATGCCGCAGTTCGCCTTGACGATCAGCGGGGCGTCCTCCCGGGCTTCGCTCATGTCGAGGAGCGAGGACAGAATATCCGAAGCCCCGACGCCGCAATTGGCGCCGACGCCGACTGGCGCGGCAGGCAGGCCGTCGGCGACCGAATGGATGTCCTTCGGCGCAAGCCCCATCATGGTCCGGCCGGCCGTGTCGAAGGAAGCGGTGAACGTGTAGGGCAGGCCTACGCGGATCGCGGCTTCCGCCGCCGCTCTGATCTCGTCGGGGGACGACATGGTCTCGATCCAGGCGACGTCCGCGCCGCCGGCCTTGAGGCCCTCGATCTGCTCGGCGAAGGCGTCGACCGCCTCCTCGTAGGCGAGCGCGCCCAGCGGAATGAGAAGCTCGCCGGTCGGACCGACGGACCCCGCGACCACCACCTCGCGGCCGGCCTTGTCGGCCACCGAGCGCGCGATCTCGGCCGCGCGCTTGTTGAGGGCAAACACGCGGTCCTGCGCACCGTGCAGCTTGAGACGGTGGCGAGTACCGCCGAAGGAGTTGGTCAGGATGATGTCGGCGCCGGCATCGACGAAGCCTTGATGGAGCGCCGCGACCTTGTCGGGCGCGGTCTCGTTCCACAGCTCGGGGGCTTCGCCCGAAGCCAAGCCCATTGCGAACAGATTCGTGCCGGTGGCGCCGTCGGCAAGCAGCACGCCCTTGCGGGCAAGCAAGGCTTCCAGTCGGTTCTGCATCGTCGGTTGTCCAGAAAGAGTTGGATAACGATATAAAGAAGTCTTTATATCACGTCAACCGAACTCTTGGCTTTTCAGACGACGCGATGCGAGCTGACAGGTCGCGCGTATGCTGTGCCGCCTCGTGGGGATTGACCACCGCACTGCGGATCAGGTTGTCGAAATGGCGCGTCAGTTTCTGTACCGGCTCGGTGGCGCTTAGAACCAGGTACATGTCGCCGACATAGATCGCGGCGCGGATCGTCCCGAAGATCGTGTAGGGGATCGAAAACCGCGTCTTGCCGTCGAACAAGTAGAGCCGGAAGGTGGGGTAGAGATCGTCGAGCAGATGCGCCATGTGGTCGAGCTGGCGGCGCCGCGCTGACTGCGACAGGCCTTCCCACACGCCGCGGCCCTCGGCGAACAGTGCGAGCGTGTGCATCGGCATGCACACTTCCATGTCGGTCTCCGGGCGGCGGTTGTATTCGATCCGGTAGGCCGCTTCGTCGAGTTGCGATTCCGGGCTGCGATTGGCAATGCCGGCTTCATAGTCGATCACTTCGTCGGTGCGGAGCAGGTCTGGGATGCCGGCGGGCACATATCGGATCTTGGTGCCAACGGCCGCGGCATGCCAACTGGCCAGCAGCGAGCGGTCGAATCCGCCCGGGGCTTCCTCGATCTCGAGGCTTTCGTGGATTTCCCCGGTGACGCCTTCGTCCTGGCTGAGACCAAGCAGCCAGTCGAGCGAGACCTTGTGCGTGGCCGCGACGTTGATCAGCGTCTCGGCCCGCGGCAGCCGCGTCGTGGCGCCGGACAGAAGCTGCGAAAGCGCCGAGCGGTCGATGCCGATGCTCGCGGCAAACGCCGACTGGTTCTGGCCCGAACGGGAAAGCAGCAGGCGCAGCCGCTCGCGGAACAGCATCGAAAGGTCGCGTTTGTCCATGTCACCAAAGTCACGCTGTTTATTATGATAAACATGTGACGAGAATGCGTCGCAAAATCAACACTCGATTCGCATTGTCGCCTTGCATGATCAGGCGACTCCTGACAACGTTATGTCAGGATTCAGGGGACTCGGACCGGCCGTCTCAGGCAACACTGAACGGCCTCATGCTGACCGGACCGATGCAAGGCAAAGCGATGAGGCGAAGCGGTGCTGCGGCACCGCGGATCGAATGGCCGACAGTGCTGCTGATCGCAGGCTGCTACGGGGCTTGGGCGATCAGCGGGATTTTTGTTTGGCAATCCTATCCGTGGCTCGCCCTCGTCCTGATGAGCGTCCTGATCGCCCTGCAGTCCTCGCTCATGCACGAAGCCTCGCACGGGCACCCGACCCGCAATGCGCTCGTCAACGAGCTGATGGTCGGCCTGCCGATCGGCTTGGTGTTTCCCTACCGCCGCTTCAAGACGCTTCACCTGCGCCACCATGCCGACGAGCGCCTGACCGACCCGTTCGACGACCCGGAAAGCTACTACCACGCGCTCTGGAAGTACCAGGAGCTCCCAGGCTGGCTGAGGTGGCTGCTCGGCATCAACAACACCATGGTTGGCCGCCTGCTCATTGGCCCGGCGATCATGGACGTCGGGTTCGTTCTTACGGACTTCAAGCTGATGCTGGAAGGTGACAGGGCGGTGCGCCGGGCCTGGCTGCATCACGTGATCGGACTGGCGGTCGTGGTGCCGGTCGTGTTGTTTGTCTTCGACATGCCGTGGTGGGCCTACCTGATCCCCGCCTATTTCGGCCAGTCGCTGATCGCGATCCGCACGTTCGCCGAACACCAGTGGTCGGAGCGGCCCGACGGGCGGACCCTCATCGTGGAGCGCTCGCCGCTGTCCTTCCTGTTCCTCAACAACAACCTGCACCTCGTCCACCACAAGCTGCCTACGGTGGCGTGGTACAAGCTGCCCGCCCTGTTTCGCGAGCGCCGCGAGGAATGGCTGAAGCTCAACGACCACTACGTCTACCCGAACTACTTCGCGCTGCTGAAGGATTACGCGTTCAAGGCGAAGGAGCCGGTCGTGCACCCTGTGCTGCGGCGCGTGCCTGAGCCCGGTACCGCCTTCAGGCCGCGCGTCCGCGCCCGCAACGTGTCGGGGCTGGGCACTGCGCCGGTGCCTGCCGAGCCGCCGAAGGAATGAGGCGCACCAGGCAAAGGCTTACCCGGCGTCCGCGTGAGGGCAGCCGCGCGTGAGCGAGTTCATTGCGGCCCTTCCGATGTACGACTGGCCGGAGGTGCGGGCCGAAACCGACGCGCTTTGGGCGCGCATCCGCGACCACCTGCGCGGGGAGGGCATCGCCGCGCCCGATCGCCTCGTCCGGCGCAACGCCGACATGCCGCAGGTGCCGGGCGGCATACGCGACGAGGCCGGCCGGCAGATCGCACCCGACCCCGCCACGCTGCCGCCCCAGGAACTCGACCTGCACACGCTTTGGCGGCACCCGAGACTCCTGTTCGCACAGACCTGCTGGGGGCCCATGGAACTGGGGCTGGCCGGCCACGTGCGAGTCGTCGTCCAGCCGGACTATTCGGACTTCGACGGCGGCAAGGGCGAATTCTATTCGAGCGCCATCCTGATGCGTCGCGAGGAGCCTTCCTCGCGGCCAGCGATGGACGCCTCGGCGGATAGGGGTGGGGGCGGGGGCACGGGGGGAACGCAGCCCTCACCCCGGCCGGCGCCGCATGCGGCGCCGGCCGATCCTTCCCGCGGCGGCGAGGGCGACATGGCGCCCCCGGCCGACGGTTCGGCGGCGATCCCCCTCGATCGCATGCGCGGATTGCGTCTCGCCTACAACAACCACGACTCGATGTCCGGCATCATGGGGCTGACGCGCGATCTGGAGCGGCAGGGCGAAAGCTTGGACATCTTCGCGGCGCGCATCGAGACGGGTTCGCACCGCGCCTCGGCGCGCGCGCTCGCCGAAGGGCGAGCGGACGTGTGCGCGATCGACTGCCGGACATGGCAGCTAACCAGGCGCTTCGAACCGGCGGCCGCGCAGCTTCGGGTCGTCGGCTGGACCGCCCGTCGCAAGGGTCTGCCTTACATCGCGGCGCGCGCCGCACCCGCCTACGAGCTGCCTGCCCGTCTCCTGTAGCGACCGGCCCGCGTGGAACACGGCCCGGGCGCCCGCGTTCCTGCCGGGAAAGAAGGAGACAGCGATGCTTCCCGATACCGGTTGGCTGTTCGTGCAGGTGGCGTTCCCTATCCTGCTGATCGCGCTCGGCATCTACGTCGCCCTGCGCCGCCGCAGGCTGACGCCGCGCGAGAAGGCCGCGCAGCATGAAGCGATACAGGAACTCTACGAGGACACGCCCGGGGACCGAGCCGCGCGCGATGCCGCCGAGCGCGATCGGGAAGCAACGACTCAGGCAGCGCCCAGGCGCGCGTCGAGGGGATAGGACGACAGCTTCTCGTAGCCGGTTTCGGTGATCAGCACCTGCTCTTCCAGCTTGACGCCCTCGCGGCCGCCGAGGCGACCGGTGTAGCTTTCCACGCAGATGACCATGCCCGGCTGGAGGATTTCGTCGGGCGCATTCTCACCCCAGTCCTCCGGGTGGTACACCGACGGGTATTCGTCGCATAGGCCCACGCCGTGATAGAGCACGCCGTAGCGGTTGGGCCGGCAGTCGGGCGGCGGCAGCGTGGCGGTTTCCGAGAGTTCCTTGAGCGAGACACCGGGCCGCAGCAGCTCGGTGTTGCGGGCGATCTGGTCGACGGCGATGCGGTAGAGGTCCCGCTGCTCGTTTGTCGGCCTGCCGTCGCCGGCAAGCCAGGTGCGCGAGACGTCGCAGCAATAGCCGTAGGGGCCAATGAGATCGGTGTCGAAGGCGACGAGGTCTCCGTCCTCGATGACGCGCGCCGAGCACTCCTGGAACCACGGGTTGGTGCGCGGGCCGGACGCCAGAAGGCGGGTCTCGATCCACTCGCCGCCGCGCACGATGTTGCCCTGATGGAGGATCGCCCACAGCTCGTTCTCGGTCAGGCCGGGCCTGAGCGCGGCCTCCATCTCGCGCATCGCCTGCTCGCAGGCATGGATCGCGCGGCGCATGCAGCGAAGCTCGTGCTCGGTCTTGACCATGCGCACGCGCTCCATCACGGCCTCGCCGTTGTGGACGGAAATGCCTTGGGCGGCGAGTGCGGCCACGCCTTCGGCGTCGAGATGATCGACCGCGAGCCGCCGGTTGCCGCCGCCGTGCGCAGCGACCAGTTCGGCGATCTCGCTCGCCCACAGCCGCGCCTCGCCCGGCGTGAGTTCGCCGCTGAACATGTAGATCCAGCTGCGCGCCGGGCGGACCTCGTCCACGATGCCCGTGTGATCCGAAAGGTGGAAACAGTTCTGGAACTCGAACAGGACGACCGGGCCTTCCGTCGCCAGGAACAGGTAGCGGGACGCGTTGTGCGCAGTCCAAAGCTGCATGTTGGTGTGGTCGCCGGCGTAACGGATGTTCAGCGGGTCGTAGAGCAGGATGCCGCAATAGTCCTTGCGCCTGAGTTCGGCGCGGATGCGTTCGAGCCGGAGCCGGCGCATGGCGGGAAGGTCGGGCTCGGGCAGACCTGCCGCGCGCCATTCGGATTCGGCGAGTTCCCCGTAGCCGATGGCGTGCTGGTTGAGGCGCGCGGCTTTTGAACGAGCCTCCGCCGACAGTTCGGCATATCGCTCAGGAGTCCACGGGCTGCCGTCCGGCAGCAACGGCGCGATCTTGCGCCGATGGCGACCGAAATTTCCCGCCGCATTGCCGTCGGTGACCATTGCCCCCTCCGTCCCCAACTCGTCCGCGCCCTAAGGCATGAGCTGCCCGCCGTTCACCTCGATCACCTGCCCGATGATGTAGCTGGAGAGCGTCGCCGAGGCGAGGAAGAGGTAGACGCCGGCGCATTCCTCGGGGGCGCCGTGCCGTCCCTGGGGAATGACCGCGAGCGAGGCCTGCATCTGCGCGGGCGTGGAGTAGCGGTCATGGAAGGGCGTGGTGATGACGCCTGGCGCGACCGCATTGACGCGGATGCCGAACGGGATCAGCTCCTTGGCCATGCCGCGCGTGACGTTCGACACGAACGCCTTGGCCGAACCGTAGAGGCCCGCACCGGCGCTGGCGCCGTTGCGGGCGGCGATGGAGGTCGTGTTGATGATGAAGCCGCCGTTCTTCTTGAGGTGGGGGATGGCGGCGCGCGAGGCGACGACGACCGAGCGGGCGTTGAGGTCCATCACCGCGTCGTAGTCGGCGTCGGTTGCGTCGGCGTAAGCCACGCGCTTCACCATGCCGCCGGCATTGTTGATCAGCCCGTCGAGCCCGCCGAGGGCGGTCGCAGCCTCCTCGACCGAGCGCCTGACTTCATCCGATTGCGAATAGTCGGCCCTGACCAGGAAGACCGTCCCGCCTCCTGCCTTGATTTCCTGCTCGAGCGCCTTCGCCGCGTCGGCGCTCTGGTTGTAGTGCAGGGCAAGCCTCGCGCCCTGCTCGGCAAAGGCGCGGGCCAGTGCCGCACCGATGCCGGTCGAAGCGCCGGTGATCAGCACCGCCTTGCCGGCGAGATCGGGGATTGTCAGAGCGGTCGCCATCGAGAACCTCCAGACGATCGAACGAGGGCTCCTTCTAGCCGATCGCTGTTACGCCCGCATCCTCTCGCCGGCCGGGTCGAACAGCGGCTCGACGGTGATGCGCGCCGGCCGCCGGTGCCCGAGGATTTCGATCTCGAACAGGCCTTCGCTTTCGTCCTCGGCAAGGACGGCCGGTACGTAGCCCTGCGCCAGCGACTTGCCGACATGGTGGGCGTAGCCGCCCGACGTGACCCAGCCGACCACGCGCCATTCGCCGTCGACGATGCCGCGCACCGAGGCGGCACCTTCATTCGCCTTCGAGGTGCGCACCTCATTGCCGTTCTCGTCGAACCGCGGCGCGCCGAAGCCATGCGGCTTCTCGACGGTGCCGTAGTCGGTGGAAACCTTCGCCCAGATCGGCTCGTCTCCCATCACGTCGGCATCGAGCGCATCGACGATGAGGGAGACACGCCGCAGCTTCGGCCCATCGGCTTTCTCCCTGGCAGCCGCCTCGCGGCCGATGAAGTCGTTCTTTTCGAGCTTGATGAAGCGGTCCATCGAGCCCTCGAACGGCCCGTAGATGGGTCTCAATTCGCGGAACCAGGTTGGAAAGTTCTTCTCCAGGCGCATGGAAAGCAGCGCGCGCATGCCGAAATCGACGATGCCGAACTCCTCGCCCTCCTTCTTGATCGCCTCGTAGACCCGCCGCTGATAGGCGGGCTGCATCCAGATCTCGTAGCCGAGGTCGCCGGTGTAGGTGATGCGGTTCACCATGCAGGGGGCGCCGGCGACCGCCATCTCGCGGAAATCCATGAAGCGGAAGGCCTGCGACGACACGTCCTCATCCGCCAGTTTCTGCAGCAGCGCCTGGCTCTTCGGCCCGGCAATCGAAAGGCCGACCAGCGTCTGGTCGAAGCGATGGATGCGCACCGATCCGTCTTTCGGCAGGTGCTTGTCGAACCAGCGCATGTGGTATTTTGCGGCCGCCGACGAACCCCAGATCATGAAGCGCTCGTCACCGGCCTTGGCGATGGTGAAGTCGCCGATGAGCTTGCCGAACTCGTTGAGCATCGGGGTCAGCACGATGCGGCCCTTCTTCGGCATGCGGTTGGTCATCAGGCGGTTGAGGAAATCCTCCGCGCCGGGGCCGCTGACTTCGTATTTTGCGAAGTTGGCGATCTCGGTGACGCCGACCCGCTCGCGGGTGGCCTTCACCTCCGCGCCGACGTGCGCGAAGTCGTTGGAGCGGTGGAAGGAGACGATGTCCTTCGGTTCGGTGCCCTTCGGCGCGAACCACAGCGGCGTCTCCAGCCCCCAAGAGTCGCCCATGACCGCGTTGTTGTCACGCACCATGATGTCGTAGAGCGGCGTGGTCTGCGCAGGCCGCGCGGCCGGCAGCTCTTCGTTCGGGAAGCGGATCGAGAAACGCCGCGAATAGTTCTCGCGCACCTTGGCGTTGGTGTAGCGCAGCGTGGCCCATTCGCCGAAGCGGGCGACGTCCATGCCCCAGACGTCGAAGCCGGGATCGCCGTGCACCATCCAGTTGGAGAGTGCCAGCCCGACGCCGCCACCCTGGCTGAAGCCCGCCATGACGGCGCAAGCGCACCAGAAGTTGGTGAGGCCCTGAACCGGACCGACGAGCGGGTTGCCGTCGGGCGCGAAGGTGAAGGGGCCGTTGATGATCTGCTTGATGCCGGCCTTCTCGATGCCGGGGAAGTGGCGGAAGCCGACTTCCAGCGAGGGCGCGATGCGGTCGATGTCGGGTTGCAGCAGCTCGTGGCCGAAATCCCACGGCGTGTTGACCGGCGACCAGGGCTTGCAGGCTTTCTCGTAGGTGCCGAGCAGCACGCCGTTGCGCTCCTGGCGCGTATAGATCTCGCCCTTGAAGTCGAGCACGCCAACCATCTCGCGCCCGGTGCGGGCGTTGAACTCCTCGACCTCCGGCATCGGCTCGGTCAGGAGATACATGTGCTCCATGGCGAGCAGCGGCAGTTCCAGTCCGACCATGCGGCCGACCTCGCGTGCCCACAGCCCGCCGCAATTGACTACGTGCTCGCACTTGACCGTGCCCTGCTCGGTCACGACGTTCCAGGTGCCATCCGGCTCCTGGGTGAGTTCCACGACCCGGTTGCGCAGCACGATCTCGGCGCCGAGCTTGCGCGC
>Ga0182792_1002625_pt1 | contig 12450 bp, 8 predicted proteins | sample Passage237B_FD_130497 | JGI IMG/M metagenome (GOLD analysis project Ga0182792, IMG submission 130497) | Cellulose adapted compost microbial communities from Newby Island Compost Facility, Milpitas, CA, USA - Passage2 37B (version 2) (version 2) ...
CGCACCAGGCGCTGGGCCATGACCCCCAGCAGGGTGGCGCGCAGCAGGTAGTAGGGCACCCCCAGCTCGAGCAGGCGGGGGATCGCCGAAGGGGCGTCGTTGGTGTGCAGGGTGGAGAGCACCAGATGCCCGGTGAGCGCCGCCTGGATGGCCATCTCGGCGGTCTCCAGGTCGCGGATCTCGCCGACCATGATGATGTCCGGGTCCTGGCGCATCAGCGCGCGCACGCCGCTGGCGAAGGTCAGGTCGATGTTGTGCTGGACCTGCATCTGGTTGAACGCCGGCTCGATCATCTCGATCGGATCCTCGATGGTGCAGACGTTCACCTCCGGCGTGGCCAGCTGCTTGAGGGTGGTGTACAGGGTGGTGGTCTTGCCCGAGCCGGTCGGCCCGGTGACCAGGATGATGCCGTTGGGCTGGCGGGTCATGGACTGCCAGCGGCGCAGGTCGTCGGCGGAGAAGCCGAGCTGGTCGAAGCTCTTGAGCAGCACCTCGGGGTCGAAGATGCGCATCACCATCTTCTCGCCGAAGGCGGTGGGCAGGGTGGACAGGCGCAGTTCCACCTCGCCGCCGTCCGGGGTCTTGGTCTTGATGCGGCCGTCCTGCGGCTTGCGCTTCTCGGCGACGTTCATCCGCCCGAGGGTCTTCAGGCGGCTGACCACTGCCATGGTCACCTGGGGCGGGAACTGGTAGACGTTGTGCAGCACCCCGTCGATGCGGAAGCGCACCGTGCCCTGCTCGCGGCGCGGCTCGATGTGGATGTCGCTGGCGCGCTGCTGGTAGGCGTACTGGAACAGCCAGTCGACGATGTTGACGATGTGCGCGTCGTTGGCGTCCGGCTCCTGGTCCTGGGCGCCGAGGCTGAGCAGCTGCTCGAAGTTGCCGACGCCACTGACCTTCATGTCGGTGGCGCTGGCGCCGCTGACCGACTTGGCCAGTCGGTAGAACTCCACGGTGAAGCGGTGGATGTCCGCCGGGTTGGCCACCACGCGTTTGATCGGCCGCTTCAGGACGTGCTGCAGGTCGGCCTCCCAGCGCCGCACGAAGGGCTGGGCGCTGGCGATGGTCACCGAGTCGCGCTCCACCGCCACGGCGAGGATGCCGTGGCGCTGGGCGAAGGCGTAGGACATCAGCGGGGTGACCGCGGCCACGTCGATCTTCAGTGGGTCGATGCGCAGGTAGGGCTGTCTGGACCACTCCGCCAGCCAGGCGGTGAGGCTCTCCAGGTCCAGCTTGCGGCCGGGCCGCTTGAGGTCGTCCAGCTCCTGGCTGGCGAGGAATTCCAGGGGATGCTGCTGGTTGTTCACCGCGCTGCGGCGGATCGCCAGGCATTGCTCGGCGGCGTCCTGGTCGATACGGCCCTGGGCGACCAGCTCCTTGAGCAGGTCGGCGAGATCGAGAACGCGGTCGGCAGTCGGGGTGAAGACGGACATCGGATCTCCGGCAGCTGGCGGTGGAGCAGGGGAGGCCGGCGGCCTCCCCTTTGTGCTGCAGCTTAGCGGGTCAGGCGCTTCCAGGCCTTGAGCGTGGCCACAGTATGGGCCTGGGCGCTGCGCGCGACCAGTTGCTCGGCGCTTTCCGCCGGCTGCCCGGCCAGCTCCGCCAGCTTGGCCAGCTCGCCGTACAGGCGGTCCACTTCCGGCAGCTCCAGCACGCCGCGGGCCAGGCGTAGCCAGACCAGCATGCGCTCCAGGCGCGGCAGCTGCTCGCCGAGGTCGGCCGGCTGCTGCTGGTAGCGCTGCAGGTTGAGGGCGGCGGCCTCGTCGCTCAGCTCGCGCTTCAGCCAGTTGCCCAGGGGCGCGGCGCCCTGGCGTTCGCCGCGATGGCTGCGCTGGCTGGTCCAGGCGCGGCGCAGCAGCCAGAGGGAGGCAGCCAGGGAGAAGCGCCCCCAGCGCGTGTCCTCCAGCTCCGCGGCGAACTGTCCGGCGGCGGCCTGGCGGGCGGCTTCGTCATGCTGGCCGGCGAGGATCCGCGGCCGCCAGTCGTCGAGCAGGGCGTCGAGGCTGGCGCGCAGCTCGTGGCTGGTGGCCCGCGGCGCGGCTTGACCGAGGCTGCCGAGCAGGGCACGGAGGTCGATCAGTTGCTCCAGCCAGTCGGCCAGCAGGCGCCAGTGGCCGCTCCAGCGGTACTGCTCGGCGAGGCGCTGGCTGTTGCCCAGCAGGTGCCAGGCGAGGGCGGCGAAGGCCTCGTCCAGCGGCTGCTCGGCGGTCAGTGCGGGCAGTGGCAGGCGCACCTGGTAGCTGTCTGCGTCGAACAGCCGGTAGCCGCGCTCGGCCTTGCTGATGTCGCAGGGCATCAGCGGCAGGTCGGCGGCCAGGGCCTCGGCCAGCTCCAGCACGGCGGCCGGCTCGCCCTGGCGCAGCTCCAGCTCCAGCTCGCAGATTTCCTCCTCACGGTCGCCGGCGACCACCTTGCCCAGGTCCAGGGCGGCCTCGATGACCACCCTGGCCTTGCCGCGGCCCCAGGCGATCTCCGCGTACTCGCGAACGAAGTCGGTGGTGAACGCCGGGTGGATCTGGCGCTTGTCCAGCTCGGCGAGGGCGGCCGGCCAGCAGTCGTCGGTGAGCCGGGCGAGGTCCAGCTCGGGACTGTCCAGGCGCCATTCCCATTCGTTGCGCTCGGACAGCCCGGCGACGCTCTGGCCGCGGCTCTTCAGGGTCTGGATATAGGCATCGCCGTCGCGCCGCACGCGCAGGGCGACCCTGGCGGCGGCCAGGTCGCGGGCGGCGGTGTCGTAGTACTGGTTGTACAGCTCGCGCTGCTGCCAGCCGGACTTGTTGCGCTTCTTCAGCAGCGGGTGGTCGCGCAGGGCGGCCAGAGTGGTGCGGTTGACGCGCAGTTTGATCTCGGTTTCTTTGTTCATCACGGGCAACGGAATGCGGGGCGGCGCGCAGATGGCCGCGGGAACCCGCAAGTCTACAGGAGCGCCGGCCAGTGCGTGCGGCCTTGCATTTGCCTCTAAGATGAACCTGACTGCTGGAGAATGCCGATGCCCCTGCCGCCCCTCAAGGAACAGTTCGCCGCGCTGATCGCCGCGCCCTCGGTGAGCTGCACCCAGCCCGCCCTGGACCAGTCCAACCGCGCGGTGATCGAGCTGCTCGCGCTCTGGCTCGGCGACCTCGGCCTGCGCTGCGAGACCCAGGAAGTCGCTCCCGGCAAGTTCAACCTGCTGGCCAGCCTGGGCAGCGGCCCGGGCGGCCTGGTGCTGGCCGGGCACAGCGATACCGTGCCCTACGACGCGGCACTCTGGGACAGTGACCCGCTGCGCCTCAGCGAACAGGGCGACCGCTGGGTGGGACTCGGGGTCTGCGACATGAAGGGCTTCTTCCCGCTGATCATCGAGGCGCTGCGCCCGCTGCTCGGCCAGCGCTTCCGCCAGCCGCTGCTGATCCTCGCCACCTGCGACGAGGAAAGCTCCATGGCCGGGGCCCGCGCCCTGGCCGCCGCCGGGCGGCCGCTGGGGCGTGCTGCGGTGATCGGCGAGCCCACCGGACTGAAGCCGATCCGCCTGCACAAGGGGGTGATGATGGAGCGCATCGAGATCCTCGGGCAGAGCGGCCATTCCTCCGATCCCGGCCTCGGCCACAGCGCCCTGGAGGCCATGCACGACGTGCTGGACGCCCTGCGCAGGCTACGCGCCCACTGGCAGAAGGAGTTCCACAATCCGCAGTTCGGCGTGCCGCAACCGACCCTCAACCTCGGCTGCATCCACGGCGGCGACAACCCCAACCGGATCTGCGGGCAGTGCGCCCTGGAGTTCGACCTGCGCCCGCTGCCGGGCATGGACCCCGAGCAGCTGCGCGCGGCCATCCGCGCCAAGCTGGCGCCGATCGCCGCGCAGCACCAGGTACGCATCGACTTCGCTCCGCTGTTCCCCGCCGTGCCGCCCTTCGAACAGCCGGCGCACAGCGAGCTGGTGCGCCTCGCCGAGCGGCTCAGCGGGCACGCCGCAGGAGCGGTGGCCTTTGGCACCGAGGCGCCCTACCTGCAGCAGCTCGGCTGCGAGACCATCGTCCTCGGCCCCGGCGACATCGCCTGTGCCCACCAGCCGGGGGAATACCTGGAGCTGGCGCGCATCCAGCCTACCGTCGAGCTGCTCCGCGAGCTGATCGCCCACTACTGCCTGCGCGGGCCGGATAGCTGACGGGCAGCGCGGGAGGACGCGCGCGGATCATGTATGATCCGCCGGGACGTCCGAATGGTGCCGCGCGGTGCCGTTCCCGCCATCCAGGGCCAACATCGTCCATCTCGCCCGCAGGCTTTCCATGCACGAATACGTCAACTGGCTCCGCCACGCCTCCCCCTACATCAATGCCCACCGGGACCGTACCTTCGTGGTCATGCTGCCCGGCGACGGCATCGCTCACCCCAACTTCGGCAACATCGTCCACGACCTGGTGCTGCTGCACAGCCTCGGCGTGCGTCTGGTGCTGGTCCACGGCTCGCGGCCGCAGATCGAGGCGCGCCTCGCCGCCCGCGGCCTGACCCCGCACTACCACCGCGACCTGCGGATCACCGACGCGGCCACCCTGGAATGCGTGATCGATGCGGTCGGCCAGCTGCGCATCGCCATCGAGGCGCGCCTGTCCATGGACATGGCCGCCTCGCCGATGCACCACTCGCGGTTGCGGGTGGCCAGCGGCAACTTCGTCACCGCGCGACCGATCGGCGTGGTGGACGGCATCGACTACCACCACACCGGGGAAGTGCGGCGCATCGACCGCAAGGGCATCAGCCGCCTGCTCGACGATCGCGCCATAGTGCTGCTCTCGCCCCTCGGCTACTCGCCCACCGGGGAGATCTTCAACCTCGCCTGCGAGGACGTGGCGACCCGCGCGGCCATCGACCTGGGCGCCGAGAAGCTGGTGCTGTTCGGCGAGGAGCCGGGGGTGCTCGACGAGTCCGGCAAGCTGATCCGCGAGCTGCGCCCGCAGCAGGTGCCGGCACACCTGGAGCGTCTCGGCCACAGCTACCAGGCGGAGCTGCTGGACGCCGCCGCCGAGGCCTGCCGGCGCGGGGTGAAGCGCAGCCACATCGTCAGCTTCGCGCAGAACGGCTCGCTGCTCACCGAACTGTTCACCCGCGACGGCTGCGGCACCCTGGTCACCCAGGAGCTGTTCGAGTCGCTGCGTGAGGCGACCATCGAGGACGTCGGCGGGCTGATCGAGCTGATCACCCCACTGGAGGAGCAGGGCATCCTGGTGCGCCGCTCGCGGGAGATCCTCGAGCGGGAGATCGAGCAGTTCAGCATCATCGAGCGCGACGGGCTGATCATCGCCTGCGCCGCCCTCTACCCGATCGCCGACTCGGACAGCGGCGAGCTGGCCTGCCTGGCGGTGCGCCCGGACTACCGCCACGGCGGCCGCGGCGACGAGCTGCTCGAGCGCATCGAGGCGCGCGCTCGGGCCATGGGCCTGAAGACCCTGTTCGTGCTCACAACCCGCACCGCCCACTGGTTCCGCGAGCGCGGCTTCGTGCCGAGCAGCGTGGAGCGTCTGCCGGCGGCACGCGCCTCGCTGTACAACTACCAGCGCAATTCGAAGATCTTCGAGAAGGCCTTGTAGGCGGGGAGCGCCTCAGGCGCTCTTCTGGGCCAATCGGTACTGTGCGCGGCCGTCGTCCCAGCCGGCCTCCCAGGCCGCTGCGGGCACGGCCGCGCGGTAGGGCTGGCGTTCGCGGGGCTGGCCGGTGAGGCCGACCATGTAGCCTTGCTGGTAGGCCTTCTCCAGGCTTTCCAGGCTCCACTGCCGGTCGTCTGCGCTGAACTCCATCGGGATGCGAGCTGCTAGGGTGAAGGAATGCCATCATCCTAGCCAGCGATGCGGCGGCCGGTCGTGCCGCCGATCCCGGGTTTTGCTCCGCTGGTGCGTTTTGTGACGGCCTCGACGTTCAGACCGCCACGCCGATGATGCTCGCCTGGTAGGCGGCCACGAAGGCGTCGAAGTCGCCGCGCGGCTGGGCCTCCAGCTCCGCCTGCTCGGCCAGGGACTGCGTGGCCAGGGCCTCGAAGGCCTGGCGCTCGGCGTCGCTGAGCGGCAGGGCGCGGAAGAAGGCCTCGTGCTGGCGGCTCTGGCGCAGAGCGAACTGGACGAAGCTCTCGCCGCGCTCGCGCATCTCGGCGAGGATCCGCGCCGAGGGGGTCAGCTCCGGATCCTCCAGCTTGGCGCGCTGCGCCGCCAGGGCGCGGGCATGGGCGTCGTCGCCGTGGTGACGGTCGAGCAGGGCGGCGATCGGCGCCATGGCCTCGAGCAGCTCCAGGCCCCAGTCGCGCAGCAGCACCTGGCGGCCCTGGTGCTGCAGGTGCAGGCCGGGCCGCCGGCCTTCCTTGACGGTCTTCAGGAAGTTCTCGGTGCAGCTGCGGCACTCGCCGTTCTCCAGCAGCGGGCTGTCCAGCAGGGCGCAGTAGATCAGGAAGAGGTCGAGGAAGCGGGCTTCCTCCAGGTCGATGCCCAGGGGCAGGAAGGGGTTGATGTCCAGGCAGCGCACCTCGACGTACTGCACGCCGCGGGCCATCAGCGCCTGGATCGGCCGCTCGCCGCTGTAGGTGACGCGCTTCGGACGGATGCTCGAGTAGTACTCGTTCTCGATCTGGATGACGTTGGTGTTCAGCTGCTGCCACTCGCCATCGCGCTTGGTGCCGAACGCCGCGTAGGGCGGGTAGGGGGTGGACACCGCCAGGCGCAGGCTGTCGGTGTAGCTGGCCAGGTCGTTGTAGCAGGGAGTCAGGCTGCTCTGCGCGCTGCTCTGGTAGCCCAGGTCGCTCATCCGCAGGCTGGTCGCCCAGGGCAGGTACAGGGTGTGCTCGTCGAACGCCTGGAGCTGGTGCGGGCGGCCGCGCAGGAAGCCGGCGTCCAGCGCCGGCGAGGCGCCGAACAGGTACATCAGCAGCCAGCTGTAGCGGCGGAAGTTGCGGATCAGGCCGATGTAGCTCTCCGACTGGTAGTCGCGCGGCGGACGGGTGTCGCCCTCGCTGCGCTGCAGCAGTGGCCAGAGCGCCTCGGCCAGGGAGAAGTTGTAGTGGATTCCGGCGATGCACTGCATGGTCTTGCCGTAGCGCAGCGCCAGACCCTTGCGGTAGACGTGCTTGAGGCGACCGATGTTGGAGCTGCCGTACTCGGCGATGGGGATGGCCTCCTCGTCCGGCAGCGGGCAGGGCATGGAGGCGCTCCACAGTCGCTCATCCCCGAGGTGGGCGTAGGTGAAGCGGTGGATGCGCTCCAGATCGGCCAGGGTGACCGCCGGGTCGGTCTCGGCCGGGGTGATGAACTCCAGCAGGGATTCCGAGTAGTCGGTGGTGATCTGCGGGTGGGTGAGTGCCGAGCCGAGCGCACGCGGGTGCGGGGTGAGGGCAAGCTGCCCGTCATCGTCGACGCGCAGGCATTCGCGCTCGATACCGTGCAGGTTGCCGCCCAGCAGGGGCAGGTATTCGGGGGCGCCAAGCAAAGCCAGGCGACGTTGCAGAAGCTCGCTCAAGATATTGTTCCTTCACACGTCGGTCGGCCCAATATGGGCACTCGCTTGGCTGCCCTCAAGCAGCTGAACCATAAAAAATATGTGCTCAGGTCGTAGGCTGCCAGGGGGGCTGGGACGGGCCCCGCCGCGCGATCGCCGCGGGGCCGTGGTGTGCCGCGGGCGTTCAGCGCTTGAGCTTCTTGGCGTTGGCGAACAGCGCGGCCATGCCGCCGGTCGCCGGCGCCGGACGCTCCTCGCGGGCATGCCGCTCGCTGCGCGGGGCGTTGCCGCGGCCGCCGCGCGGACCGTCAACCTTGGCCCCGGGGGTGTCGGAGAGGCGCATGGACAGGCCGATACGGTTGCGCGGGATGTCCACCTCCAGCACCTTGACCCTGACCACATCGCCGGTCTTGACCGCCTCGCGGGGATCCTTGACGAACTTCTCTGACAGCGCGCTGATGTGCACCAGACCGTCCTGGTGCACGCCGATGTCGACGAAGGCGCCGAAGTTGGTGACGTTGGTCACCACGCCCTCGAGGATCATCCCCGGCTTGAGGTCGGCGAGGGTCTCCACGCCGTCCTGGAAGGCCGCGGTCTTGAACTCGGGGCGCGGGTCGCGACCGGGCTTGTCCAGTTCCCTGAGGATGTCGGTGACGGTCGGCAGGCCGAAGGTCTCGTCGGTGAAGCGCTTGGGATCCAGGCTGCGCAGGAAGGCCGAGTCGCCGATCAGGCTGCGGATGTCGCGGCCGGTATCCTCGGCGATGCGTTGCACCACCGGGTAGCTCTCCGGGTGCACCGCGGAGGCGTCCAGCGGGTTGTCGCCGTTCATCACGCGGAGGAAGCCGGCGGCCTGCTCGAAGGTTTTCTCGCCGAGGCGCGGTACCTTCTTGAGGTCGGCGCGGCTCTTGAAGGCGCCGTTGGCGTCGCGGAACTGCACGATGTTCTGCGCCAGGCTGGCGTTGAGGCCGGAGATGCGCGCCAGCAGGGCGGCCGAGGCGGTGTTGACGTCCACCCCCACGGCGTTCACGCAGTCCTCCACCACCGCGTCCAGGGAGCGGGCCAGCTTGAGCTGGGAGACGTCGTGCTGGTACTGGCCGACGCCGATGGACTTGGGATCGATCTTCACCAGCTCGGCCAGCGGATCCTGCAGGCGACGGGCGATGGACACCGCGCCGCGCAGCGACACGTCGAGATCCGGGAACTCCCGGGCGGCCAGCTCGGAAGCCGAGTACACCGAGGCGCCGGCCTCGCTGACCATCACCTTGGTGAGCTTGAGCTGCGGGTATTTCCTGATCAGCTCGCCGGCCAGCTTGTCGGTCTCGCGGCTGGCGGTGCCGTTGCCGATGGCGATCAGCTCCACCTGGTGCTTGGCGCACAGCGCGGCGAGCACGGCGATGGTCTGGTCCCACTGGTTCTTCGGCGCGTGGGGGTAGACGGTGGCGGTCTCCAGTAGCTTGCCGGTGGCGTCCACCACCGCGACCTTGACCCCGGTGCGCAGGCCCGGGTCGAGGCCCAGGGTGGCGCGCGGGCCAGCCGGGGCGGCGAGCAGCAGGTCGTGCAGGTTGCGGGCGAACACGCTGATCGCCTCGTCCTCGGCGCGTTCGCGCAGTTCGCCGAGCAGGTCGGTCTCCAGGTGGCTGTACAGCTTGACCTTCCAGGTCCAGCGCACCACCTCGGCCAGCCACTTGTCGGCGGCGCGGCCTTGGTTACGGATGCCGAAGCGCTCGGCGATCATCCCCTCGCAGGGATGGGCGCTGCCGGGCAGCTCCTCGCCGACTTTCAGGCTGATGCTCAGCACCCCCTCGTTGCGCCCGCGGAAGATCGCCAGGGCGCGGTGCGAGGGCACGCCGCGCAGGGGTTCGTCGTGCTCGAAGTAGTCGCTGAACTTGGCGCCTTCGCTTTCCTTGCCGGGCACCAGGCGGGCGCTGAGGGTGGCTTCGGCCTTGAGGAAGGAGCGCAGCTTGTCGAGCAGGCTGGCGTCCTCGGCGAAGCGTTCCATGAGGATGTACTTGGCGCCTTCCAGCACCGCCTTGACGTCGGCGAAGCCCTTCTCGGCGTCGATGTAGCGCTCGGCTTCCGCCTCTGGATCGAGCTCGGGGTTGCCGAACAGGGCGTCGGCCAGCTCGCCGAGGCCAGCCTCCAGGGCGATCTGGCCCTTGGTGCGGCGTTTCTGCTTGTAGGGCAGGTAGAGGTCCTCGAGGCGGGTCTTGGTGTCGGCGGCGAGGATCTCGCGCTTGAGTTCCGGGGTCAGCTTGCCCTGTTCCTCGATGCTGGCGAGGATCGCGGTGCGGCGCTCCTCCAGCTCGCGCAGGTAGCGCAGGCGCTCCTCCAGCAGGCGCAGCTGGGTGTCGTCCAGGCTGCCGGTGACCTCCTTGCGGTAACGGGCGATGAAGGGCACGGTAGCGCCCTCGTCGAGCAGCGCCACGGCGGCCGCCACCTGCTGCGGCAGGACGCGTCCGGAGGGCAGGGCGGAAAGCTCTTCGGCGATACGTTGGTTGATGCTATCCATAACGGGCGATGACATAGAACTATCCGAACTCCGAGCAGGAAAAGGACAAGCCGCGCTTGCCGCAAAGGGCCGGCATTATACCCGGCGCGTCCGCGCGTGCCCGGATACGACCATCGGCTGCCGGGAAAAATCTGTTAACGAATGCCGGCCCAGTGTCCGCTGCCCCTGGGCCATAATGGCCGATGTTTGCAAAGGAGCCCCTATGAGCAGCACTGCCGCCGCTGAAGGCGAGAAAATCCTCATCGTCGACGACGACCCCGGCCTGCGTCGCCTGCTCGAGCGCTTCCTCAGCGAGCAGGGCTACCGCGTGCGCTCGGTGGAGAACATCGAGCAGATGGACCGGCTGCTGGCCCGCGAACTCTTTCAGTTGCTGGTGCTCGACCTGATGCTGCCCGGCGAGGACGGTCTGTCCGCCTGCAAGCGCCTGCGCGAGAACGGCAACCAGGTGCCGATCATCATGCTCACCGCCAAGGGCGACGAGGCCAGCCGCATCCAGGGCCTGGAGCTGGGCGCCGACGACTACCTGGGCAAGCCCTTCAACCCCCGCGAGCTGCTGGCGCGCATCAAGGCGGTGTTGCGCCGCCAGGTGCCGGTGGTGCCCGGCGCGCCGGCCAGCGCCGACGAGGAGGTGAGCTTCGGCGACTACCGGTTGTCCCTGGCCACCCGCGAGCTGAAGAAGGGCGACCAGGTGCACATGCTCACCACCGGCGAGTTCGCCGTGCTCAAGGCGCTGGTCCAGCACGCCCGCGAGCCGCTGACCCGCGACAAGCTGATGAACCTGGCACGCGGCCGAGAATGGGACGCCCTGGAGCGCTCCATCGACGTGCAGATCTCCCGCCTGCGCCGGCTGATCGAGCCGGACCCCTCCAAGCCGCGCTACATTCAGACGGTCTGGGGGGTCGGCTACGTCTTCGTGCCGGATGGCAACAAGTGAGGCTGTCTGGCCGCGGCCTGTCCCGCGAGGTACGCGGCCCGAGGCCGCCTGACCGATGAAAACTCCCGTCTGGTTCCCGCAAAGCTTCTTCGCCCGCACCCTCTGGCTGGTGCTCGGAGTGGTGCTGTTCTCCAAGGCGCTGACCCTGGTCTACCTGCTGATGAACGAGGACGTGCTGGTGGACCGCCAGTACAGCCACGGCGCGGCCCTGACCCTGCGCGCTTACTGGGCGACCCGCCCGGAGTTCCGCGACGAGGTGGCCAGGGCCGCCGGCCTGCGCTGGCGCGCCGACAGCGAGCCGCCGGCCAGCGAGTACCACTGGCCCTACACCGCGATCTTCCAGCGCCAGATGCGCATGGAGCTGGGCCCGGACACCGAGACCCGGCTGCGGGTCAACCAGCCGTCTTCGCTGTGGGTGCGCGCGCCGAGTCTCGGCGAGGGCTGGGTCGAGGTGCCGCTGTACCCGCACCCGTTGCGCGGCCAGAAGATCTGGAACGTGCTCGGCTGGTTCATGGCCATCGGTCTGCTGTCCACCGCCGCCGCCTGGATCTTCGTCCGTCAGCTCAACGCACCGCTCAAGCGCCTGGTGTTCGCCGCCCGGGAACTGGGCCGCGGGCGCAGCGTGCGCCTGCCGGTGAGCGACACCCCGAGCGAGATGACCGAGGTGTACCGGGCCTTCAACCAGATGGCCGAGGACGTCGAGCAGGCCGCCCGCGAGCGCGAGCTGATGCTCGCCGGGGTGTCCCACGACCTGCGCACCCCGCTGACCCGCCTGCGCCTGTCCCTGGAGCTGCTGGACAGCGACAGTGAGTTGACCGAGGACATGATCCGTGACGTCGAGGACATGGACACCATCCTCGACCAGTTCCTCGCCTTCATCCGCGACGGCCGCGACGAGCGGGTCGAGGAGACCGACCTCGGCGAGCTGGTGCGCGAGGCGGTGGCGCCCTTCAACCAGCCGGAGGAGCGCGTGCGCCTGTGCCTGGAGCCGCTGCCCAGCGTCCCGCTGCGCCGCCTGTCGATCAAGCGGCTGCTCAACAACCTGATCGAGAATGCCCTGCACCACGGTGGCGGCGGCGTCGAGGTGGCCGCCTACCTGTCCGGCGACGGCGCCGCGCCCTACGTGGTACTCAGCGTGCTGGACCGCGGCGCGGGTGTCGACCCGGCCGAGTTGCCGGATATCTTCAACCCCTTCATCCGTGGTGATCGGGCGCGCGGCGGACGCGGCACCGGCCTGGGCCTGGCCATCGTCAAGCGCATCGCCGCCCAGCACGGCGGCAGCGTCGAGCTGCGCAACCGCGAGGGCGGCGGCCTGGAGGCGCGGGTCTGTCTGCCGCTGGGGCTGATGTTGCCGCGCGACGCCGCCTGAGCCGCCCAACGGAGCACGGTATCCGACCAGCCTGATATCAGACTGCCTGCCCCTCGGGCAGACAGGCGAGAACGATGGGCAAATGGCGACGAACGTCGGTAAACCGGCGGGTCACGGCAGGGGAGGCGTGGCCGGTAGTTGGACTATGCTGTCGCGGCGGAAGGACTCGAGGACAGTATGCACGCC
>Ga0182792_1002628_pt1 | contig 12443 bp, 10 predicted proteins | sample Passage237B_FD_130497 | JGI IMG/M metagenome (GOLD analysis project Ga0182792, IMG submission 130497) | Cellulose adapted compost microbial communities from Newby Island Compost Facility, Milpitas, CA, USA - Passage2 37B (version 2) (version 2) ...
CCTGAACGATCTGTCGGGGAATGTGCAGGAGCTGGCCCATGTGGGAGGTCCGGCGGGCTACACCACGACCAATGGCGGCATCATCACCAGTGGCGACAACATCTACTTCTTCGCGCAACAGGCAGGCAGCACCAACCACTTGCTGTGGTGCGTGCGTCCCGGGCAGGCCGCCGAACAGTTGATGACCCTGCCGTACTCGGTGCTTTCGGCTACGTGGGCATACCGTTGCCGGGAGGGCGGCTGCTCTTTCCCGGCCACAGCATCGACCACGGTTACGAGCTGTGGGTCACCGATGGTACCCCGGCGGGCACGCAGATGGTACTTGACATCCATCCCGGCACCGGCACCCCGTTCGGATCGCCGTTCCCCATTTTCCAAGGCTTCGATCACAACGGCAAGGGATACTTCCTGGCCAACGACGGCACCAATGGTCCGCAGCTGTGGGTGAGCGATGGTACGGCGGCCGGCACGCAGCAGTTCGCCACGATCAACCCGGCCAGCGCGACCGGCGCGATCACCCTGTTGTGGTCCCGGAACACGGAACGTTTCGTGGTCACGGCCCACACCGGTCTGATCGCTTCCGACGGCAGCACGGCGAACACGTCGCTGATCCATCCCGGCAATTACGCCATGGCGCATATTCCCGGTCTGAACCACCATGTGGACGCCAACGGCTGGATGTACTTCAGCGCGCTGGAGAACTCCACCTGGAAGCTGTACCGCACACTGGGCACCTCGTCGAGCACACAATTGGTGCTGGAAGGTCAGATGCCCAACCAGGGCTTCCCCTACATGACCGAGCTCGGCGGCATGCTGTACGTGCTCACGGGCGATGGCAACCAGAACACGATGCTGGCCCGCATCGACCCGGTGGCGCAAACTCTCACCCCGGTGAAGACCTTCACCAGCACGCAGGGCATCAACGGCGTTTCGAACTTCTACGGCTTCCGCAACGATGGGCAGCACATCTACTTCATGGGCCGCGCCGACGCGCATGCCCGGCAGTATTGGAAGAGCGACGGCACCGAGGCGGGCACGGTGATGGTGTACGAGTTCATGCCGACGGTGGTCAATGGCGGTCCCGATGCGGTGGACGGCAACATGATCCTGTTCCAGAACAGCTTCGTATTCGCGGCGAACGATGCCGGTGTGGGCATCGAGCTCTTCGCTGGCGAAGGAGTGGTGGGCGTGGAGGAAGCCACCGGTACTACTTCCCCGTTGCATGCGTGGGTGGACGCGTGGGGCCGGCTCAGGGCCGTACTGCCTGGCAACACCCTGGAGGCCGCCTGCCTGCTCGACGCCACCGGCCGCCACGTGCGCGAATGGCGGGGCCGGGCCACCGACCGCCTGGAAATGCCCCTCGACGGAGTATCATCGGGCGTGCATCTGTTGCAGGTGCAGGCCGGCGGTGCCCGGTACGTGTGCCGAGTTCTTGTTCCTTGAGCTGCCTCGCTCGGGAGAGACCCTGGTCGCTTGTAGCCGGGGTCTTCCATTTCACCCCTGCGCCCTTCGCACCGCCTTGTGCCCGTAGGGGCAGTGGCGGCAGCGGTTGCCACAGCACCAGCCGCGCCGCAGCAGGAACTGCTCGGTGAACACCACGTAGCCCTCGGGCGTGAAGTAGAAATCGCCGTGCACGTAGCCGGCATCGAAGAGGCGGCGGCAGCGCGGATCGTCCGGGTCGGGCAGGGGGTGAGGGGCCTGCATCGGGGCGCTAAGGTCGGATCTTCTGGCGTTGTTATTAACACCATCCGGTGAACAGCGTGGCCTGGCCTTTGAAGATGGATCCCTTGGTACACGGGTAGTTTCGCCGTTCGCACTGGAGCATACGCCGCCATGGACCTTGCCAAATTGTTGAAAACCAGGGCCGCCGTCGTGCTGCTGGCCGTGGGCACCGCAACAAGCGCCTGGGCCGGTAAGCCGGAGCAACGCTACACGGCCGAGCAATACATCGAGATGTGGAAGGAGGTGGCCGTGCAAAAGATGAAGGAGCACGGCATCCCCGCCAGCATCACCCTGGCACAGGGCCTGCTGGAGAGCGGCAACGGCAACAGCATGCTGGCCCGCGAGGCCAACAACCATTTCGGCATCAAGTGCCACAGCGATTGGACCGGCCCGCGCGTGTACCACGACGATGACCGGAAGAACGATTGCTTCCGCAAGTACAAGGACGCGGCGCAGAGCTTCGAGGACCACAGCAAGTTCCTGATGCGGCCCCGGTACGCGGCGTTGTTCGAGTTGAAGCCCACCGACTACAAGGGGTGGGCCCATGGCCTGCGCAAGGCCGGCTACGCCACCGATCCGAACTACCCGAAGAAATTGATCGACCTGATCGAGCGCTACCGGCTGCACGATCTTGACAAAGGGATCGACGTGGCCTACCGCAAGCCCGAAACCGGCAATGCGCGACCCGTTACGGGCAAGACGCCGACCAAGCCACGCGGCCGGAACACCGTGGGCGGCGATGTGATCGTGATCGGAGCGGGTCGTCAGGTGGAGAGCTTCGAGGGGCGTATCAAGTTCGTGCGTGCCAAGGCCGGCGACGACCTGCGCAAGCTGGCCAACGATCTGGAGATGACCCATGGCATGCTCGCCCGCTGGAACGACATGGAAAAGAACGCACCGCTGTCCGAGGGGCAGATCGTGTTCATTCAACCCAAGCGGAACACGGCGAAGACCGCCACCACGCACACGGTCGCGGCCGGCGAATCGCTGTGGGACATCAGCCAACGCTACGGCGTGAAGCTGGCCAAGCTGGAGAAGTACAACGGCGTTGCGAAGGACACACCGCTGAGCGCTGGACAGCAGGTGCAGCTGCGCAAGCCGAAGCGCTGAGCATCGTCTCCCGTTGAGCCTGCAGGAAGATCGCGGTCCGGGGGAAGGCTTCCACGAAGTATGGCGCTTGGCGGATCACAGGCTCGCCGATGAAAAGGTCGTTGACCGCTGGACCGCGTTCCGCATGGCACCCTGGGTCCAGGTGCTGTGCTGTGGACGACCATCCCGCGTTCCTCGGGACACAGGTGCACGAGTGAGCTCGCGTCAAGGCAGCCGATAAGCCACCACCTTGCCGTCGCGGGCCACGGTCACCACTTCGAAACGACCGTCGAGGTTGAGGTCGGCGATGCTCATGGGCACGCGGCCTTCCAGCGGCATGCCCGGCATATCGCGCCCGACATCGTCGAGCAGGGTCACTTGAGCGGTGCCGGGTCGCACCACGCCGATCCACGTGCCGGCGAGCGTGTAAGTGGCCACTTCGTTCAGCAGCGGCGTGCCCCATGAGCGGACGAAACGCGTACGTCCCTGGCCGCTCACCACGATGCTGTCGCCGTGGATGCGCACCACCTCCATGATGCCGTCGCGGTCCAGGTCCATCGGCCATGCGGTGCCGGGCAACGCAGCGTGCACGATGCCGTGGGTGCCATCGAGGCGGCCTTCGTGCACGGTGCCCGCGTTGTCGGTCCAGTAGAGGCGTGTGCTCTCCAGGTCCAGGCCGGGCACCACTTGATGAAGTGTCGGTCGTGGCCCGAGCTCCAGAGTGCTTTTCCCGCGTTCGGCGCCGCGACGGTCGAGCAGTTTCAACCGTCCGTTCGCGTCGACCACGAGCAGGTGGTCCTTGTTGCGGATGCGCAGGTGATGCACCGGAGTGCTGGCGCCACCCTCCATGCGCGGGTTCTCCCAGCCGGTGACGGGCGCGCCATCGATGCCATAGTTGCGCAGACTGCCATCGGTCAGGGGCATGAGCAGCCGGTAGTCGCGCGTGCCGTCGTAGTCGAACACCGCCAAGGGTGCGCTGGCGGTGGCGGGCAGCTTCAGCGGGAAGCCATCCACGTCCTTGCCGTTGCGGTCGATCTGGTACAGGGTGGTGGCGGTGCCGAGCATCAGTTGCAGCTTGCCGTTCTTGAAGCGGTCCACCTGGGTCACGGTGCCCAGGATGGGCCCATCCAGCCTACGCGACCACAGCACCTTGCCGGTACCGCCGATCAGATGGATGGTGTGGGTGGAATCCTGCACCAACACCTCGCGGGTGCCGTTGGTGTGGTTCAACACGATGTCGGGCTTGCGGCTGATGCCCGGTCCGGCGAGGGTGCTCCACAACAGGCCCGGCGTGGCGCGTTGCTCCATGGGCGCGTACTGCACACCGGCGATCACGTGCAGCATGTCGTGCTGCCCCGGTGACAGTTGCAGCGAAACGCCTCCGAGCCGATCGAGGATGGAGCGGTGCGCGTTCCACCGCTCCCGTGCCGATGGCTTCAGTCCATTGGTGGCGAAGGAGCGCGCACGGCCCACATCGCCCCAGCTCATGCGGCCGAAAGTGGCGCTCACGCGTTGGAGCCAGCTGGTGGTGCGGCCGTCCTCGGCGAGGGTGTTGCCATCGTGCCACGCATCGATCGAGCGCAGCAGATGGTCGGGCTCGGTGCTCATCACCACCACATCGCCCAGCACCGCGTACCACGGCCGGTGGAAGGATGCGAAGGCCGGTCCCAGCAGGCGTTCGTACGCGCCGTTCAGCGGCAGGTGGGTCATGCGCACACCGCGGTAGGCGAGGGTGTCGCATCCGCCGGTGGGACACAGGCCGGTCAGCGCTTCCTGCGCCAGGGTGGCATCGTCGGTCTGGAACACGGCCCATTGCGCACCAATGTTCAGGCTGTCGCCCACTTCGGACGCAGTGCCCACGGTGCCGTGCGCCCAGCCGATGAGCGCCTGCACGCGCTCCTCGGCGATGGTGTCGGTGATGACCACACGCGCGGGGTCATCCACATGGAGCACATCGAAGCGACCGACGGTGGCGGGCAGCACACGGGCGATGCCCAGGCGACCGGTACCCTGGTCGAGCACCCGGCGCACCCAGGCATCGGTGCCTGCGGGCACCAGCAGCCCACCGAGCAGCAGCGCATCGGGACGGGTCCGCAGGTCCAGTGCCACCCAGCCGCCAGGAGGCTGCAGCGGCTCCAGGGCCTGTGCCGTCCACCAGTTGTGCAGCAGGTTGTGCGTACGTGTGGTATGCACGAGCACGTGCGCCTCGGCACCCGCGCCCAGCGTGCGCACCGCGCGGGCCAGTACGTTGTCCTGCTCCACCACCGATGGACGCTCCAGTTGCAGCACGGCGCCGTCGAGCACATCGGCCGATGAGGCGATCAGCAGCAGCCCGTTGACGCTGCGAAGGTGCAGGGTGCCCAGCGCGCTGTCGGGGTTCGCGGTGATGGGGCGTCCTTCGGCCAGCGCCGCAGTGGATGAGGCGTCGACGTGGAGCGCCTCGGCCAGGACGTTCAGCAGGCGGCCGGGCACGGGGCCTGCTGCGATCATCGTTCCTGTGCCTTCGGCGCCCTCACGCGACACGCTCATCACCACTTGCAGTCGGTCGAGGGCCTCGCGCAGTTCCGCATCGCCCTCGCGCCGTTCCATCAATCGTTTCGCCATCCGCCCGGTGGCGGCCATCGTGGGCAATTGTTCCAACGCACCGTACAGCTGGGAAGTATGGGCGAAGTCGTCCCAGGCCTTCAGCGCCTCGGGCAGCTCCACGATCAGCGCCGCATGCGACGGCACCGCCCGCCACGGGTCCACCGCCGCGCTTTCCGGCGCGCGCCAACGCCACAGCGACCATGCCGTGATCGCCACGATGGAGAGCAGGATCGTGATCGTGAATACGCGCCGCATGTACCGTGCGAAGGTCTTCAGCACGGCAGGGTGTCAAGCGGGGGAAGCCGGCAAGTTGTCAGTTGTACGTTGTTCGTTGTCCGCAAGGAGGAAAGGAGGAGGGCGCGGAGGTAAGGGAGGTGAAAGAGTGAAAGAGCCAAGGGGGGGATATACAGTGGCTGGCCCCCTTCGCAGGCTCTCGTTCCTTCGAGCTTCGTCCTTCAGCCTTCGTCCCTCGGAACTCCGCCCCTCCCTGTCGACCCGACAACTGACAACCAACAACCGCCCTCAGAACAACTCCAGGTCCGACCGGAGCAGGGCGAAGCTGCGTCGATGATGCACGCACGGGCCGAAGCGTTCGATCGCCTCGCGATGTTCCTCCGTGGGATAGCCCTTGTTCACCCCCCAGTTGTACACGGGGTGCGCATCGTGCAGTTCGCGCATGAACGCATCGCGGTGGGTCTTGGCCAGGATGCTGGCGGCGGCGATGCTGCGGAGCTTGCCATCGCCCTTCACGATGCACGTATGCGGGATGCCAGGGTAGGGCGGGAAACGGTTGCCATCGATCAGCAGGTGCTCGGGTTCGATGGTCAGCTGCGCGATCGCACGGTGCATGGCCGTGAACGAGGCCCGCAGGATGTTGATCCTGTCGATCTCGTCGGGGGGCACCATCACTACGGCCCAGGCCAGGGCGCGTTCCTCGATCAGTGGGCGCAGCGTTTCACGCTGAAGGGCGGTGAGCTTCTTGCTGTCGTCGAGCCCCGGCAGGCGCACGCGCGGCGGCAGGATCACCGCTGCCGCCACCACCGGACCGGCCAGGCAGCCACGCCCGGCCTCATCGCAACCGGCCTCGATCAGGTCCTTGGTGTGGTAGGGCGCGAGGGCCATGGGGCGAAGGTAGAAGGTGCGGGATATGGTCGTTCTGCTCTCGATCGCTGTTCGGACTTAGGGAATACCGATGCTGGCCGACATCGGGGGCGCAAGGCGCCTCTTTCACCACCTCACCACACCCCCGCATCGGCGCACATGCGCTCGAAGCTGCGCCAGAGGTCGTTGGCGGCGAGGTCCCACGAGAAGCGTTGGGAGCGGCGTACACCCACGGCCGACAACCGCTCGCGCAGGGCGGGGTCGCTGGCCACGTCGTGCAGGGCTCGGGCGATGTCGGCCACGCTGAAGGGGTCGCAGTAATGTCCCGCATCGCCGGCCACCTCGGGCACGCTGGTGGCATCGGCGGCCACCACGGGCACGCCGCAGCGCATGGCCTCGGCCACGGGTATGCCGAAGCCCTCGAAGTAGCTCACGAAGGCCAGCCCCTCGGTACCGCCCAGCGCTTGGTGCAGGTCCACCTGTTCCAGCCGACCGGTGAAGATCACGCGCTCCTTGTGGCGCATGTGCTCCCATGCTTCCTTCATGCGGTCGTCCCACCACATGCGTTCCCCCACGATCAGCAGGCGCAATTCGCCGGGGTGCTGGGTGAGCAGCTGATCGAACGCGGCCAGCAACCGTGCGATGTTCTTGCGCGGGTTCAGCGAGCCGATGCAGGTGAAGTAAGGATGCCCGCCGGTCCAGCGCTTGCGGGCGGCTTCCTTCTCCGCGGGGGTGAGCGGACGGAAAACTTCGCCCACACCGTTGTACACCACATCGATGCGGTCCTCGTTCAGGCCATAGGTGCGGGCGATGTCGCGGCGGGAGTATTCGCTCACCGTGGCCAGCCGGGTGGCATGGCGGGCGAAGCGCGGGAAGTAGCTGCGGTAGTAGTTGGCGTAGGCCCGGGGCATGTCCTCGGGGTAGTGCTCGAAATTGATATCGTGCAGCACGGCGAGGGTGGGCACGGTGCTCTTGAGCGCCAGGAAGCCGTCGGGACTGATGAAGGCATCGGCCTTCAAGGCTTTCAGCTTACGCGGCAGCAACAGGTCGAACCAGATCCGATAGAGCAGCGGATGCCGTGTGGGCGGGCCCATGACCACCCCGCGCACGTTCGGCGCATAGATGAACCGCTCGTCGAAGGGCCGGTCGAACAGGAAGATGAATTCGTGCTCGGGATGCGCGGTAACGATGCGGCGCAGCGTTTCGTGCATGAACCAGCCGATGCCTTCCAGTTTGCCCGGGAGCAGCAGGCGGGTGTTGACGACGATGCGCATCGGGGGGGTCAGCGAAGAATGAAGTTCACGGGCAGGGTGTACTGGAAGCGCACCGGCCTGCCGTTGTAGCTGGCCGGTTCCCATGCCGGCATGCTGCGCACCACCCGAAGGCTTTCCTCATCCAATGTGTGATGAGCGCCCCTGCGCAGTTCGACGTCGACGAGCCTTCCGTCGGGCTCCACCACGAAGGTGGTGTAGACCTTGCCCGAAATACCCTCGTCCATGGCTGGCGGAGGATACTTGATGTTCGCGCCGAGGAACTTGTACATCCGGTCCACTCCGCCCGGGAATACGGCGGCCTTATCCGCGCGGAAGAAGATCGTGTCACCATGGGAGGTGGTGAAACCCGCGCGCAACGAGTCTTGTTCGTCGTACAAGCGGTGCACCAGTTGGTCCCCGTCGCGCAGCCATTGCCGTGACACGTTCCTGATCCCCGTGAAGTTCGTGCTGGAAAGGCCTGACTGCTCGAAGGGGACGCTATCCCTGCGGGTGCACAGCAGCTCGAACGTGGCTTTGCGCTGTGCATCCTCCTTGCGATGGACGGGCACGTACCGACAATAGCCGGCGGTATCTCCTTTCAGCAGCAGGACGTTCGCACGCTGAAGTTCGGTGTCAGGGTCGGGCCACATCCATAGGGCCTTTGCGAACAAGAGCTCCGCATTGTCCAAGTCGCCCGTGGTCGCGGCCATTTCCGCTTGTTGGATCAACGAGGTCCGGATCTTCTGTTCCGAAGGGCCTTTCTTCATACCCTTCTGGCAGATGCCACTTAGGGGGATGAGGAAGAGAAGCAGAGGGAGGAGCTGGCGCATGCGGGCAAGATAGGGGCGCTCCGTCCGACAACTGCCAACTGCCGACTGCGAACTCCCAACTCCCCACCTACCCCCTCTTCCTCCTCCTTCTCTCGGCCATGATCAACCCGAGCTCACGGCCGGTCTGTCCGCGAGCGCTGGTGTTCTCGTTGGCGCGGCGGAAGAGGTAGGGCATCACCTGGCGCACGGGACCGTAGGGCACGTACTTGGCCACGTTGTAGCCTGCGGCGGCCATGTTGAAGGTGATGTTGTCGCTCATGCCCAGGAGCTGTGCGAACCAGATGCGATGGTCGTTGCGGGCCACGCCGTGCTCGGCCATGAGGCGGGCGAGCAGCAGGGTGCTGGCCTCGTTGTGCGTTCCGGCCACCACCGCCATGCGTTCGAGGTGGTCCATGCAGAAGCGCAGTGCGGCATCGTAGTCGCGGTCGCTCGCGGCCTTGTCGGGCTGGATGGGAGAGGGGCGGCCCTCGGCCTCGGCCTGTGCGCGCTCCTTCTCCATGTAGGCACCGCGCACCAGCTTCACGCCGAGGTGATAGCCGTCGCGCCGTGCGGCGGCCAGGCTTTCCTGCAGGAAGGGCAGTCGGTCGTGGCGGTACAGTTGCACGGTGTTGAACACGATGGCGCGTTCGCGGTTGAAGCGTCGCATCATGTCGGTCACCAGGTCGTCGATGGCCGGTTGGATCCAGCTCTCCTCGGCATCCACCAGCACGGGGATGTCGGCATCGTAGGCGGCCTGGCAGATGCGCAGCATGCGGGCCTTGGTGCGCTCCCATTCCTCGTGTTCGGCAGCGGTGAGCGTGGCGCCCGATGAGACCTTCTCCATGATCCCCATGCGTGCCACACCCGTGGGCTTGAACACCGCGAAGGGGATGTGCGCGTTCTCTTTCGCCGCGGCGATGGTACGGAGGGTCTCGGCGGTGGTGGCATCGAGCGCTTCGTCGTCGTCCTGCCCCTCCACGCTGAAGTCGAGGATGGTGCCCACATGGCTGGCGGCTAGGCGTTCGGCGGTGCGCAGCGATTCCTGGATCGTTTCCCCGCCCACGAATTGCTTGAAGATGGTGGCCTTGATCAGGCCCTTGACCGGTAGGTGGAGGGCCAGCGCCACTTTGGTGAGGACGGTGCCCGTGGCGGTGAGGCCGGGGCTGCCGATCACACGGAAGAGCCAATAGGCCTGCCAGAGGGCGCGGTCGCTCTTGGCGGCGAAAGCGATGCGGGTGTCGCCCAAGTCGGGCAGGTCGCTTACGGGGGCTGCCGGGGAAGCCGAAGACATGTGGTCGCTGCGGGCTTGTTCGTTCCTTTGGGCAACCGCCCGCAGGTACAAGGGCGGCCAAAAGTAGCCATGCCGACCGCCAATGCGAGCGATGTGCCGGTGCAGGCGGAAGGGGTGCCCCTCCACTTGGGGGAGCATGCCTTACGGCATCTGGCCGACTGGTTGGACCGCCTGCCCCCCACGACCGCCGTACTGGTGCTGGCCGATACCACTACCGCGAAAGTGTGCGCCCCGCTGCTGTTGAACGAGGTGCCCGCCCTGCGCGAACGTGAGGTGGTGCAAGTGCCGGCGGGCGAGCTGAGCAAGAGCATCGATGTTTGCCGGGCCTTGTGGGAGCACCTGGCATCCCGGGCCGCTGGACGTGATGCCGTGCTGGTGAACCTGGGCGGCGGCGTGATCACCGATCTGGGCGGCTTCGTGGCCGCCACCTACAAGCGCGGCATCCGCTTCGTGCACGTGCCCACCACCCTGTTGGGCATGGTGGACGGCGCCATCGGCGGGAAGACCGCGATCGATGTGGGCGGGATCAAGAACCTGGTGGGCGCTTTCGCCAGGCCGGAGATGGTTTGTGTGCAACCCGCCTTCCTGCGCACCCTGGGCAAGCGGGAGCTGCTGAACGGTGTGGCCGAGATGGTCAAACATGGGCTGATCCGCGACGCGACCCACTGGAACGAGGTGCGTCGTGCCCGGCTGCACGACCTGGATGCCTTGGGCCCGCTGATCCAGCGCTCGGCCACCATCAAGGCCGAAGTGGTCACCGCCGACCCCCGCGAACAGGGTCCGCGCAAGCTGCTGAACTTCGGACATACCATCGGTCATGCGCTGGAGGCTTTCGCGCTGGAAAGCCCCGATCACGACCTGTTGCACGGCGAAGCGGTGGCCATCGGCATGGTGTGCGCCGCCTGGCTCAGCTGGCGCCTTGGCCATTTGGACCGCGATCGCATGAACGCGGTGCAGGAGCACCTCATGGGCCTGTACCCGCCCTTCCACTTTGGCAGCGCCGACCACCACCGGATCGTGGAGCTGATGCGCAACGACAAGAAGAACGTCGCCGACGGCTTCCGCTTCACGCTGCTCACCGGGATCGGCGAGGCGATCCACGATGTGCCGGTGACGGCCGCACAGGTGAGCGATGCCCTGGACCATTACCGACTGCTGGTACGCGATGCCGAGCGTGAGCATCCGAAGGCCTGAAGCGCCGATCCGTACGGCGATCTCCCTGCCGCGCAGCAAGAGCGTGGCCAACCGTGCCTTGGTGCTGGCATCGCTCGCTGGCGATGTGGGCCTTGTCCAGGAGGCCGACGATGGCGACGATACCCGGATACTGCTGCGTCTGTTGCAGGATCGACCACGTGCGATGCACTGCGGATCGGGTGGCACCACCTTCCGGTTCCTGCTGGCCTGGGCCTGTGTGCAGGAAGGGGAGGAGCATGTGATCACCGGCGATGCGCGGTTGCTGGAACGCCCCCACGATGCGTTGGTGGATGCCTTGCGCGCGTTGGGCGCCGACATCATCCGCACGCAGGAGGGCTATGTGGTCCGTGGCGGGCGGATGAACGGTGGTGCGATCACCATCGATTCGCCGATCAGCAGCCAATACATCAGTGCCCTGCTGCTGGTGGGCGCGCACTTCGCGGAAGGACTGCGGCTGACCTGGAGCGGCAGGCGCCTGAGCGAGCCGTACGTGCGCATGACCATGCACCTGCTTGATCGTGCGGGCGTGGAAGTGCGCGAGGAGAGCGGGACGATCGTCGTGTCGCCGGGGAAGGTCGCCGCAGTGCCGTTCGCCGTGCCGCCGGATTGGAGTGCTGCCGCGTTCTGGTTCCAGATCGTGGCGCTGAGCGAAGGGAGCGAAGTGCTCTTGAACGACCTGACCATGGATGGGATCCAGGGCGATCGGGAGGCGGCCAGCCTCTGGTCGGCATGGCTGGCATGCATTGCCACGCCCAATGGCTTGCTCCTGCGCCACCGCAATGCTCCCGGCCCTTGGAGCCATGAGCCGGTCGATCTGCGACACGTGCCCGACCTCTTTCAGCCCCTGGCTTTCACGCTTGCCGCACGCGGCATTCCTGCTTCGTTCCGTGGCCTCGACAACCTGCCGCTGAAAGAGACCGATCGCCTGAAGGCCGTGGCCGATGTACTGCAGCGCCTTGGTATCGCTGCTCAGTACGCCGGTGGCGAGTTCCACATGAACGGCACGATCACCCGACGTGGGCCCCTTTCCGTGGACCCGATGCTCGATCATCGCATGGCCATGTGCGCCGCACCGCTGTCATTGGTGCTCGACGAAGTGACCGTGTCGCAGCCCGACGTGGTGAACAAGAGCTATCCCGGCTTCTGGGACGATCTGCGCAAGGCGGGGTTCGTCATGGCCCTTCAACACTGATCCGGTGCGCGACCAGTGGGGCGCGTGTTCGGCCTAGGGCAACGACCTGCACGGCACGTCACACTGGAAGCCTGACGATGGAAGGCTATCCGGCGTCCCACCAATGCCATGTTAGAGCTTTGGTGGGTCGCCGGGTTTTCGTCCGGTGTGACGCCCCCACACAAAAGGGCGGCCTTTCCTTACAGTGTGCTGCAATCGATCACGAA
>Ga0182792_1002629_pt1 | contig 12435 bp, 9 predicted proteins | sample Passage237B_FD_130497 | JGI IMG/M metagenome (GOLD analysis project Ga0182792, IMG submission 130497) | Cellulose adapted compost microbial communities from Newby Island Compost Facility, Milpitas, CA, USA - Passage2 37B (version 2) (version 2) ...
ACTGGTTTTCACAATCCCATTTCCGAAAAATTCCTGCCAGATAATGTTCACATATACCCTGGCCGTGAGCGGATTATTCTTGTCGAATAGCCATTGGGTCAGTCCCAGCCGGTTTTTGGGGTAATTGGTATTGAAACCCAAAATACTAACGGGGGTGGACGGATACACTTCTTCACCCGGTGCGTCATATTCTCCCCGGATCAGAACATGCGTTTTCCGTTTTTCAGGAAGATCATCCATTATCGACACGATGAGCTGGTTGGTGTCGGGTTTGTTGACAAAATTGAGCACCGAGCCCAGATCTTCGCGCGTAATCTCCATGTAAGGCCTTTTGGCGTAGGTCTCCGGTCCGCCAATGACCGACTCTATCCCGACCTCATTTACATTATTGAAAAAGGCAAAAAGGCTGAAATAATCTTTCTGGCTGATAGGGTCATATTTATGGTCATGGCAGCGGGCGCATTCCACCGTAACGCCCAGGAATGCCTTTCCAAACAGGTCGGTGCGGTCCGATACGTAGGACACCCGGTACTCTTCCGGGATGACGCCTCCCTCCTCCGTGATTTTATGGTTACGGTTGAAACCGGTAGCCAGCAGATGTTCTTTGGTGGGGTTAGGGAGCATATCCCCTGCCAGCTGCCAGGTGACAAACTGGTCATAGGGCATGTTCCGGTTAAAGGCATGGATGACCCAGTCACGCCAGGGCCATTGGGTACGGTAGCCGTCGTCCTGGTACCCATAGGAGTCGGCATAGCGGGCAATATCCAGCCAATGGACGGCCATTTTCTCCCCATATGCAGTCGAGGCAAGTAACTGATCGACCGTTTTCTCATAGCTTGCTTCCGAACCGTCGAACTGGTCCATCATCTCCAGGGTAGGCGGCAGGCCTGTCAGGTCCAGCGCCAGTCTTTTCAGAAGCCGCTGGGGATCGGCATCACCGTTGGGTTTCATGCCGGCCTTTTCGATACGCTGGAGGATGAAATGATCGATTTCGTTCCGGGGCCATTCCTTGTTTTTTATTTTAGGCAAAGCCGGTTTCCGGGGAACGATAAAGGCCCAGTGTTCCTCGTAGCGGGCTCCCTGCTTAATCCACTTTTCAATCAGGGCAACTTCATCGTCCGAAAGCTTGAGATTGGACGATGGCGGCGGCATGCGCAGGGTCGTGTCAGGGGTAGTTATCCGGAGATACACCTCCGATTTTTTGGGCTTTCCTGGGACCAGCGCAAACGCATGCGGATTGTCCTGCAGTGCCTTAAACGCAGATCGGGGATCGTCGAGCCTCAGGCCCGCTTCCCTTTTTTTGGCATCGGGTCCGTGACAGGCAAAACATTTATCCGAAAGTATAGGACGTATGTCGAAATTATAACTTACCAGCTCTCCCGAACTAACTTCTGCAGGCTGATCAGATGGCATCCGGTTGCAGGATCCAAGCAATAGTCCTACCGAAATAATCCAGTAATAGTATTTGGTGATCATTCAAAATTCAATCCCAGTGGTTAAGAGTTACTCTATTTTGTGCAAGTTAATCTATTTCGTGTATAATTTCAAAGGTATAGAGATTACGTATATACCAGTTTCGCCGAAACCGGCATTTTTTTAATTTTTTGAATGAAAAAAATAATAAAATGAAGTTGTTGCCCCAGGGGATAGTACCTGGCAGAGCAGCTCGTTCAGCCTGTTGTCCGCGGAGGTGTAGGATATATTCGGAATATAAAAAAAATACAACCTTCAAAATGATTCTTATGTGAAATAATGCGTAACTTTGCACCAATTTTTCAAAACTGGGTAATAACCGTAAATTATTCACTCTTATTTTATCAGGTAAAATGAAAATAGCAGTAGTAGGCGCTACCGGCCTGGTTGGTAGCGAAATCCTCAAAGTTCTTGAAGAACGTAACTTCCCGGTAACAGAGATCATTCCGGTAGCTTCAGAGAAGTCGGTTGGTAAGGAAGTAACCTTCAAGGGTAAGCCTTATAAGGTGGTAAGTTTTGAGGATGCCATTAAGGCTAAGCCTGCTATAGCCATATTTTCAGCGGGCGGATCTACCTCCCTGGAGCTTGCCCCCAAATTTGCCGAGGCGGGTATTACCGTGGTAGATAACTCTTCAGCGTGGCGGATGGATCCGACCAAAAAGCTGGTGGTGCCTGAAATCAACGGTCATACGCTGACCCAGGAAGATAAAATCATTGCCAACCCCAACTGTTCTACCATTCAGATGGTGATGGTGCTCAATCCGCTCCACCAGAAATATGGGGTGAAAAGAGTGGTGGTATCGACCTATCAGTCTGTTACCGGTACTGGAAAGAAAGCCGTGGATCAGCTGTTCGCTGAGCGTGCAGGGGACCATGACGCTCCCAAAGTGTATCCTCACCCCATCGATCTCAATGTACTGCCTCATATCGACGTTTTCCTCGACAACGGTTACACCAAGGAGGAAATGAAAATGGTTAATGAAACCAAGAAGATCCTTGGTGACAATACCATAGCCGTAACCGCAACTACCGTGCGTATTCCTACGATCGGTGGTCACTCGGAGTCGGTTAACGTAGAACTGGCTTCAGCATTCGAGCTGGATGAGGTCCGCGATCTGCTGGAAAAAACAGAAGGCGTAATCGTTCAGGATGATCCCAAAAACAACGTCTACCCCATGCCGCTTACTGCCCATGGTAAGGATGAGACGTTCGTAGGACGTATCCGCCGAGATGAAACCCAGCCCAATACATTGAACATGTGGATCGTGGCTGACAACCTTCGCAAAGGAGCCGCTACCAACACTGTACAGATTGCTGAATATCTTGCAAAAAACAGCCTGGTCTAAACGTTAAAGGACATTTAGTCATGAAAAAACTAAGCTGTCTCCGAAAGGAGGCGGCTTTTTTATTTCGCATTTCCCTATTTTATGCTTAGGCGCGGAGGTTCTTAAAATGAGAATTTTCTCCCTTCGTCCTCATGGAGTTCCCTTCAGAAATTAGGAAATTACCGAACCAATCAAATCTTAAACGACCATGAAACGACTGTGTTTACTGATATTCATCCTTTTTTCAGTCCGGGCACTGCCTGCCCAGCAGCCTGTCGCCCTGGTGATTCACGGCGGGGCTGGAAACATGTCCAGGGAACATATGACGCCTGCCCAGGAAGAGATTTATCAGACGGCGCTCGAGGAAGCCCTTCTGACCGGCTATAAGGTACTTAAATCGGGTGGGACCAGCTTGGATGCGGTAGAGGCAACTATAATGGTACTGGAGAATAATCCACTGTTCAATGCCGGTAAGGGAGCTGTGCTGACCAACGAGGGTAGGGCAGAGCTCGATGCCTCCATCATGGACGGCAAAACCGGTAAAGCAGGGGCAATGGCGGGCGTTTCGGCCATCAAAAATCCGATTCAGGGCGCTCGAGCCGTAATGGAAAAGTCTAATCACGTCCTCATGGCAGGGAAGGGGGCTGAAAAATTTGCCCGGAAGGAGGGTTTGTCTATGGTGCATCCCTCGTATTTTTTCACGGAGGGAGCCTATCAGAATCTCGAGCGGGCCCGGAAGAATAATAGCTACGGGGTGAATTCCGGACGATCGGATAGATCATGGGAGACAGCCTTTGATAAATTCGGAACGGTCGGATGTGTAGCTCTTGACCAATACGGCAATCTGGCAGCCGGAACATCCACCGGAGGGATGAACAATAAACTGTATGGCAGGATAGGGGACTCGCCCATCATCGGCGCGGGTACCTATGCTGACAACGCTACCTGTGCCGTTTCCTGTACCGGACATGGAGAGTTTTTCATCCGGGAAGTGGTGGCCTATGACATCAGTGCGCTGATGAAATACAGGCAGCTTTCCGTAAATGACGCGACCCGGGAGGTGGTCATGAATAAACTGGCAGAAAAAGGTGGTTCCGGTGGGGTCATTGCGCTCGACGCTAAGGGAAACGTGGCCATGACCTTTAACACTACCGGCATGTTCCGCGGCTATGTCAAAGACGATGGGAAACCCGTGACGGGCATTTTCAAAGACAATTAAGTTTTTTTCATCAAACGGTACCGCAACGTCAGCTGGATGCAGCTATAAATATCATTTGGGGTATTGCTGTAACTGTTTTTGCCTGACGGATTGATCATCCGATAGCCCGAGGTAGCATCCAGTTTGTCGGTTCTGGTCCAGGTAAAGCGGAAGTCCAGGCTGGCTTCCAGGTTGGGGGTTATCCGACAGGCGGGCGTAAAGCCAAAGGGAATGATGGCTTCGTGGGTGCGGAGTACACCCGTTTTACGGAAAGGCGGACCGTATTTTTTAAATATGGCCGTCCGCCTGCTCCTGACAGGGTCGTTGGTGTAGCGTACCCGCTCCTGCGAAGTAAGGTCATAAGCTTCGGCATGAAAAAAAATCAGCCCCACACCCGCATACCAGTGCAGGCTGAACCGATGGTGCTGGTTCCAGGTTATTCCCCGGATCATGTCCCAGCGGGGTACCAGTTCGATGGTTTGAAATTCATTGACAAACCGGGAATTAAAGAAGTTGCGTTTCTCACCCGTCAATCGCCCCCAATGGAGTTCCGCCCCGAATGAGAAAGCTTCAGCGTCAGTCAAATGGTAATATACCCCCAGTCCACGGATCCGGCTCCGGTTCTGGTGGTGAAGCTCTCCCCAGAAATGGGTGACACCCCCCCGTACTGCAAATGAAAATGGCAGATACGTTTTGGGTCTTTTGGTTTGGCTGGTGATTTTACTGGGATTGGCAGTTCTTTCGGCATAGAGTTTCGGGCAGGCACTCAACAGGCTGCATAGCCCGATTAGCCACAATCGGTTCATGGTGGTGAGAGGTATAGTATGGTTTATAAAGTACAGTATGCCCGGCTATTGCAGACCGGAAGTAACAATATACTGAGAAATATATCGTAAACCTATCAAGACCTGTTAATTTAGCGTTTTAAAATTGGTCGGATTATGAGCGTAGTTCCCTATAAGGATAAAGAGACTTCCAAACGTGAGCAGGTCGAGGAAATGTTTGACAACATTTCTCCCAAATATGACCTTCTGAATCATCTGTTAAGTGCCGGGATAGATCTTTACTGGCGTAAAAAAGCCATCTCTCTGCTGAAGAAAAAGCCTATCCGCCGCATTTTGGATGTGGCCACCGGGACCGGCGATTTCGCGCTCGAAGCCCTGAAACTGAACCCGGAGAAAATCATCGGGGTAGATATTTCGGAGGGAATGCTGCGCGTAGGGGAGGAGAAAATAAAAAAAGCCGGCCACGACAACGTCATTACTTTTCAGAAGGCGAGCTCTGAAAGCCTGCCCTTCGAAGACAATTATTTCGATGCCGTCATCGTTTCGTTTGGAGTCAGGAATTTCGAAAACCTCGAAAAAGGACTAACGGAGATGCACAGGGTAATGAGTCAGCAGGGAACTTGTGTGGTGGTAGAGTTTTCCAAGCCCAGGGCATTCCCATTTAAACAGCTTTATAACTTTTATTTTAAAAGGATTTTACCGCTCGTCGGAAGACTCATTTCGAAAGATTCGTCCGCTTATACCTATCTTCCCGATTCCGTTCAGGCCTTTCCGGACGGGAAGGACTTTTTGGAAATATATGAAAGGTCGGGTTTTACCAATACAAAATGCATTCAGTTAACATTTGGCATCTGTTCGATCTACGTCGGACACAAGTAAGCATACTGCTTATTTTCCTGTTGTGGGGAACCTCCTTTACTGCATCGGCTCAGGGAAAAGGTTATGTGAGAAAGCATCTGGAGTTCTACGATGACAAACCGATTCACTTCGGTTTTCTGTTTGCTTTGCCTTTTACGCGTTATAATGCCCGAATAGACGATGGTTACGTGTCGGATACCACCCTGGCGCTGTATTCGCCCATCACCTCCGCCTTCCGGATGGGATTCACCATTAACAAGGTACTAACCCCGGAATTCGATATCCGAACCACTCCTTCGGTGACGTTGTATGACCGCAAGCTGACTTACCATTATGCGAACCGGGAACTGGATAAAATCCGGGAGTCGACCTGGATTGAGATTCCGTTATTGCTGAAGTATAAATCCAGGAGACGGGTAAACCATAGGATGTATCTGTTAACGGGGGTTACGCTGGGGATTGAGACCAACGTCAAAAACAAGGTGCCCACCGGGTCGCAGCAGCTCAATACCCGTCGTTCGGATCTGACCCTTGACTACGGCGTCGGATTTGAGCGTTTCTTTGAGTTTTTCAAGCTGGCTCCGGAACTGCGTTTTTCCCACGGCCTGATCAATATGAATCCGGGCAGCGGGATACAGACGATGCCTAACGTGCGGAGGCTCACCACCCATGCCGTGACCGTGTACCTTAATTTCGAATAAATCGAAAATTTTTTAGGCCCTGTACTTGCATAAGAAAATCAGGCAGGCCATATTTGCGCACCGAAACGGAAAAAAGGGAGTTTAGCTCAGCTGGTTCAGAGCATCTGCCTTACAAGCAGAGGGTCAGCGGTTCGAATCCGTTAACTCCCACTACAAAGCAGTCAGGATCCCTGCCTGCTTTTTTTTGCGGAAAATGGGGTTTGAACGGTCCCGCCTGGGGCCGAAAATGGAGCAATCCCAAAACATGAGGTGAGTACTGGATTAATTCAGTAATAGGGGGGTGATACATTCAAAAAGATTTGTGTTTCATATTTTACATTCCTTTGCTTTCCCGAAGTTTTCGGGTAGATCTATACTGTGGTCATTTGGCCTTCAACCTTCACCCCGAAGGAATAACATGATGATGATAGATGTACCCACCAGCATACCCAGTTGTTAAGCCTATCTCATGTACCACCTTACGCCTATCAAGTAGCTATAATTAATCTGGATGTTTTCACAAGAAATCCGCTTGATCCCAATATCGCTGCCCACCAGTCATAGCAGTCTGAAAGAATAATACGGACGTTCATCTCTTTCCGAGCTTACCAGATGACTGGAATTATCAGGAAAGTCCATCACGCATTGATGTTCTCACCTAATGAAATCCGTATATAACCGGATATATCCGTTTGTATACGTGTGCGCTCTGGATAAATAATTCCGCAGCGTGTAAATTGCTGACGGGGAGGGGTGGGCTTGTCCCCGCGCGAGGAAGACGCATTCGGTGCCTGGAAAAGAGGAAATAAGGGTCGGAACGACATTACGAGCCGACATCACTTTAACTATCTGCCTTGTTGTGCCAGAATAAATAGAAAGAACTTCACAAATCTCCCCAACCCCGTAGGGGTGACATGATGATAGGAAAATCCGAATCCCACCGATCTCCTATAACCCTACAGGGGTGACATGATAACCGCTCTAACCACGATCATACCCAGTAGTCATCCTTATCTCATGTACCACTTTTCCCTAATGACTGGATATAACTATCCGGTCTACTCTACCAGAAATCCGCCAGATCTCCACTATCACTGCTCGCCTGCCATAGGGGTCTGACTGAGAAACGAACACTCAGAACTTACGAGACTGCCGGGCATTATCAGAAAGTCCAAACATGTAAGGTCGCATTCACCTAATCACACCCGTATACACTCGGATAAATCCGTTTGTAAACATGTGTACTCTGGATAAATATTTCCGCAGCGTGTAAATTGCTTCCGGGGAGGGGTGGGCTTGTCCCCGCGCGAGGAAGACGCATTCGGTGCCAGGGAAAGAGGAAATAAGGGTCGGAAAAGCAATCACAGCCGACATCACTTTAACTACCTGCCTTGTTGTGCCAGAATAGAAAGAACTTCACCCAACTTCCCAACCCCCGAAGGGGTGACATGATGCCAGGAACAGGCTAATCCCCGCGATCTTTCCAGCCCTACAGGGATGACACGGTGTTAAATAACCCATTTTGTCCTGCGAAATCTCCTTTCGCTGAACACGTGGAAATGACTTCTCCAGGTTTCAGCACAATAAGTGCGTAGGATTCTGAAAAAACTGGGTAAGCGGCCAAATTGGGGATCACTGATGCTGAAACAACCTCACTACCGCCCATGAAATAGTCTCATACATAACGGTATCATTCCGACTGATAATGTCAGGTAAATCCCAACCCGTACATAGTTCCAGAATTTCCAGTTCACGATTCGCTCCTTCAGATGGTGGTCAAGCTCCCGGGTCTCGACTATTTTTTGAAAATCGATTATGTTGGGAGCAAAATAGGCCAGGGTCCATACACGCACGGCGAAATGAAGGATGAAGATAAGGATAAGGCCATTTCTTACCGGTTCGATTTTCCAGCAGAACAGGATCGCCAGTAAGAACGTCAGCTCATGGAGCGAATGAAACACGATCCAAAAGGCCTTCAGACCCAGACCCTGACCGTCCTGTAGAAACCGGAGTGATTCAGGCGGTGAAGCAGCCCAGCGGGGAACGAATAACAGGGTCTCGAAAAGCTGGGCCCCGTTCATCAGAAAATAAATTACCGTGGTGAGCAGCGTCCAGAATTCGGCCCGGTCGAGGTAAGCTTGGCTGAGATTTTCCATCTTCATGTCGTTGAGTGGTTTAAATTTTCCGTTACTTCTTTCATCAGCTTCGCGGCGTCGACAAAATACCTTTCAATGATTTTCAGTTCCTCTTCCCCAAACTGCGAAAGCAGCTGCCTGGTCTTTTCTTGCAGCTCCTGAAATACCGGCATCAGCAGTTTCATGGCATTTTCAATCTGAGGGACGACAATCACCTTTCGCCGGTCTTCCCGCGAGAATTTCCGTATAACGAGCTCTTTTTTCTCCAGCCGGTCGATAAGTCCGGTCACGGCGCCGGTCGTCAGCCCCGTTAGCCCGGCTATCTGCCCGGCTGTAAGTTCTTCGTGCTCCATGATCAGCCCCAGGTATTTGTGGTCGGTTCCCGAAAGGCCTGCTTTGCGGGCTATGGCCTCGTGCATGAGCAGGGAATGATCGGAATAGTTGCGACTCGCTTGTTGGAACCGATGGATTAATTCTTCTTTCAACATATCTTATCGTATATAAATCTTAGATGCTAAGATATAAGGTTGCTAAATAAATTCCAACCGTTTGGAACCTGTTATTCTCTTATCGACCGTAAAAAGCCTTAGTCGGGCCAAAAAAATGAAATTTTTTTAAGGTAGATAGTGGTTTGATACTGAGTAAAATATTGGGTGTATTACAGCGAAACGGGGTGTTTTTTCGAAAAAACTTTTCGGAGAGTTCTTGCAAAATAAAATCCACGGTGCAATCTTTGCACACCGAAACGGAAAAAGGGAGTTTAGCTCAGCTGGTTCAGAGCATCTGCCTTACAAGCAGAGGGTCAGCGGTTCGAATCCGTTAACTCCCACATCAAAGCAGTCAGGCGATCTGACTGCTTTTTTTGTTTTACCCCGGTAAATCTCAGTAATTAAGACCCTTTGGCTGCTTTAATCTACAATCCTGGTAGCTAACAGCCATACTATGTCTCAGATCCAGTCTCCACCTGTTAAATTTCGTGACAAACTGCGCCATCTGGGGCCCGGATTTATTCTTTCAGCGGCCATTGTAGGATCGGGCGAACTTATCGCTACTACCGCATTGGGTGCCAAAGCCGGCTTCGTGTGTTTCTGGGTTGTCATTGTAAGCTGCTTTGTGAAGGTTGCCATACAGCTTGAATTCGGGAAAAACGCCATTTATTCGGGTAAATTCACCATGCGGAGCTTCAACGATCTCCCCGGCAAAAAATGGGGGAAAGCCCACTGGTCGATCTGGCTCTGGCTGTCGATGCAGGGGTTGAAACTCCTGCAGGTAGGTGGCATCACCGGCGGGGTAGCCATTGTGCTGCATATGCTGTTTCCGGTGATGGGGGTGAACGTATGGGCCGTTCTGGCAGCGTTGATAACGTCCCTGCTCGTATATAAGGGTTATTATGGCGTAGTGGAAAAAGGGGCCCTGACAATGACCCTTATGTTCACGCTTACCATTCTGATTTCGGTTTGCCTTTTACAAACAACTGCCTATGCCGTTACCTGGGATAATATCCGGGAAGGGTTTTCCTTCCACCTGCCGCCGGAAATGGTGCTTGTCGCCTTTGGGGCTTTCGGTATTACGGGGGTAGGAGGGGACGAAATCATGTATTACAGTTACTGGTGCATCGAAAAGGGATATGCGGCCCATGTAGGCCCCAATGACGGTACTCCCGAATGGACGGCCAGGGCCAAGGGATGGATCAATGTGATGTATCTCGACGCACTGTTTTCGATGCTGGTTTATACCGTCGTCACGGCAGCCTTCTATCTTCTTGGAGCCGCTGTCCTGCACTCGTCGGGACAGATTCCGGAAGGCTACCAGATGGTGGAAGTATTGAGCCGTATATTTACCGAGACCCTGGGCGACTGGGCCAAAGCCGTATTCCTGGCAGGCGCCCTGATCGTCCTGTATTCTACCATGTTTACAGCTACCGCAGCCTGGGCGCGGGTATGGGGTGATGCATTCGGACAGATTGGCTGGGCTAATTACGACGACCCCGCTGGCCGGAAGAAGGCCATCGCCGTATTTTCCTGGATTTTTCCCGCGGCCTGGTGTATTCTGTTCCTGTTTATGCAGTCGCCGGTCCTCATGGTTATTCTGGGGGGTGTTGCCACATCGGCACTGCTTTTACTGGTGGCCTATGTAGCCGTGCTGTTCCGGTATCGTACGCTGCCACCTGAACTAACTCCTTCACGGATTTATGATGCATTTTTCTGGATCAGTGTGGCATCCATCGTAACGGTGAGTTTCTACGGCGTATGGCAGGCTGTTTCCCAAATTTAAATTGCTTGTCCTACCTTTGCACCAGACATTCAATTAACCTTTTTAAGCCGATATTTTATGCGTTTAAAATTGCTGAACCCGGTAGCAGCCGGCCTGCTGTCGCTGGCGGTCTTGCCTGCCTTTGCCCAACAGAATACCCTGTCTCCCTACATCCAGCTCAAAGCAAGCAGTCCGGGTAAACACTATGTGGAAATTTCGTCTGACATCGACACCACCTGGTTCCGGTGGCAGGAAAGGGGTTACAATTTCGGATTCAACAAACAGGTTACCCCCATGTATACCACTGTCAACGGTATCTTAAGTACTCCCTATATGATTCAGGTTCGGGGTAATGAGGAAGAACGAAACAAAAAGCGCTGGGGTTATCATGTTTTTGAAGGCTATGCCAAAGATGACAAATCGCGTATCACCATGCTGGTCAACAAGCATGTGGAAGAAGAAAAAGCGGTGGCTGAGCTCTATTATTACGGCACCGTTTACAATCATTCCAATGAGGCGTATAACTGGTTTCGTATCGGCTCAGACGTAAGGCAGCACTCTTATATGTTCAGTCGCGATAAGGCCATATTTTACGGATCGCTCAGGCTTACCAATGCACTTACCCTCGGAAGAATCGGGAAGGATGACCTGGTGATGACGGAGCCCGAAAAAGATTCGGAAAACAATTATGCGGAGGATGCGAAATATGTCAATTACCGGGAGCTGACGCAGGGTGGTGATGGGACAATCTTCTACGATAAAGACCGGGATATTGTGGTCATCAAAATCAAAGGCAAGTGGATGAAGGTAGCGGTCGAAGCATTGCCTGAAGGGGTTGAATATCCGTTCTGATGAAGGAAAGTACGATCAGGCAAATACAGGTGCAGGAGGTTGGTATAAACCGAGGATTCGGCATTGATCCACTCTAAGATATTGCCGGCATATAATTTACGATTATACCACTTTCTGTACTTTAACTTGACCGCAGCGGTGGACCATGAGACCGAACCAGGTACACTTCCGCCCGGCTGCGGCCTTTCGCCCTGACTACCGCACAGTCGTCGCCCTTCCCACCACCCGCTACTTCAAAATCTAAAATCATGTCACCCCTGCGGGGTTGGGGTGATTGGTGGGAGACGCATGTTCCTATCAACATGTCACCCCTACGGGGTTTGGGAAGATCGGCGCGATTTTTATTTTCCGACACAGGAAGGTGAAATGCATTCGGTGTGATTGACGTTCCGACCCTTATTACCTCTTTCCCAGACGCCATATGAGCCTTTCGCGCGCGCGGGGGACAAGCCCACCCCTCCCCGGAGGCAATTTACACGCTATCGAGCTATTTATCCAGTGCGCACACGTTTACAAACGGATATATCCGGATATATACGGGTTTCAATAGGTGAGAGCGATCGTGGGTGTTTGGACTTCCTGTCAATTCCCAGTCATCTGGTAAGCTCGGAAAGTGTTTAAGGGCCATATTTTTCTTTCAGACCGTTATGTATGCGGGGCAGAGATATTGGGGAATAAGGGTAATTCTTGTGGGTCAAACTTGATTAGTTGGTTCCATGGCTTATGTAAAATCATGCCACCCCAGCGGGTTTTTGGGGAGATCGGTTGGAATGGCATGTTTCTATCATCATGTCACCCTTACGGGGTTTGGGGAGATCGATGGGAGACGCATGTTTCTATCATCATGTCACCCTTACGGGGTTTGGGGAGATCGAT
>Ga0182792_1002630_pt1 | contig 12435 bp, 12 predicted proteins | sample Passage237B_FD_130497 | JGI IMG/M metagenome (GOLD analysis project Ga0182792, IMG submission 130497) | Cellulose adapted compost microbial communities from Newby Island Compost Facility, Milpitas, CA, USA - Passage2 37B (version 2) (version 2) ...
GCGCCGCCGAACCCGCCGATCATCACCGACATTCCGTCGCGAATGTCGGCGATTGCCTCGTCAATGCTTGGGCAGGTCTTGTCCATGCCCTCCCCTCACCGAAAAAGTTCGCATTGCGAACAAATGTTTGCTATGCGATACTGGGTTAGATGAACGGGCGGCCGGAGTCAATGCGCGAGACCGAGCAGAGGACCGATCGCGTCGGCTCCCTGGAAAAGGGACTTGGCGTTCTCGAGCTGCTGGCGCTGCACCCCGCCGGCCTGACACTTACCGAGACGGCCGCCGCGGCGGGCCTGACGCGCGCCGGCGCGCGGCGCCTGCTGCTCACGCTCACCGCCGCCGGCCATGCCCTGCAGGACGGCCGCAAGTTCACCCTGTCGCCCAAGCTGCTGACGCTTGCCCGCACCTGGCTCAACGGCGTCTCGCTGTGGGATTTCGCGATGCCCTTCATGCGCGAGGTGTCGAAGGCGATGAACGAATCCTGTTCCGCTGCCATCCTGGCCGACACGGACGTCGTCTATGTCGCTCGCGTGCCGGGCGAGCGCATCATGTCGGTTGCGCTCAACGTCGGCTCGCGCCTGCCGGCCTACTGCACCTCGATGGGCCGGGCGCTGATGTCGGGACTTCCCTCGCCCGAGCTGGAAAACCTGCTGCGCCGCTCGAAGATCCGCGCCAACACCAGGAAGACGATCGTCAACCGCGTCGAGATCGCGCGCGCTGTCCGCCGGGCGGCGGAGGACGGCTATGCAATTGTCGACGAGGAACTGGAGCTGGGGTTGAGGTCGATCGCGGTGCCGATCCGCGGCTCTGGCGGCCGTATCGTCGCGGCCATCAACGTCTCGACACAGTCGGCACGCTACACGCCGAAGGATCTGAAGGAAGTGGCGCTTCCGCACCTGAAAAAGGCCGCGGCGGCGATCGAAACCTACTTCGTCATGCACTGAACGCTGTGCGGCGCCAGTCCGCTACAGGTCCTCCAGCGCGTGCCGCGCCGCAATGCGATGGCGCTCCTTGACGTTGGGTCCGAGTGCGGCGATCGCGGCCATCAGCACGGCCATGTCGTCGGTGAAACCGACCATCGCAAGCAGGTCCGGCACGAAGTCGAACGGCAGCACGAAGTAGGCGAGCGCGGCAAGCAGCGTGGCGCGCACGCCGGCGGGCGTGTCGCGGTCGAGCGCGCAATAATAGGCCGCGACCACCTCGTCCATGAACGGCACCTGCCGGGCGGCGCGCTTCACCGTCCGCCAGAAGCGCTCGCGCACGCGCCGCTCCCGGCGCTCGTTCTCGGCGGCGGGAACGGGTGCAAGAATCGCGTTGATCCTGGCTTCGTCCATCTTTCGCATCCCGTTCGGCATCTCGACCCGTGGATGTGGGGTCGCGCTTCGCCGTTCGCAAGCGAACGGTCAGCGGCCGGCCAGCCGATTCATCCTGGCGGCGAGCTCGAAATCGAGCTCGGTGAGACCGCCCGCGTCGTGGGTGGAGAGGCTGACATCCACCCTGTTGTAGACGTTCGACCAGTCGGGATGGTGGTCCAGCTTCTCTGCCGCGAGCGCGGCCCGTGTCATGAAGCCGAATGCCTCGCTGAAATCCTTGAAGGCGAAGCGACGCCGGATCGACCCGCCATCCTCGGCCAGCGTCCAGCCATCGAGTTCCCGCAGGGCGGCCTGCACGGCGTCGTCGGACATCTTCTGGCGTGCCATCGCGATCACTGCATCAGGCGTGAAGCATCATGGCTGGCGGCGCGGCCGTGCTGCCGCGCGCCCTCGGCCTTGGACAGCGGCCACACTTCCTCCACCACGTACGGGCCGCCCCCGACCGAATCGCGCGAAGACATCAGCACGAAACGGCCGACGCGGAAGGGCGCCGTCGCGAAATTGCCGCGGGCGGAAAGATAGTTGGCCACCGATTCGGGACTGACGTTCTTGAGCCGCGCCAAGGTGACATGCGGCATGAACTTGCGGGCATCGGTCGCAAGCCCCAGTCTCTTGCAGATGCGCTCGATCTCGGCCTGCAGCGCAAACAAGTCGGGCGAGGCGGCAACGCCCGCCCAGATCGCATGCGGTTTCTTTCCGCCGAACTGACCGACCCCCGACAGCATCAGGGTGAAGGCGGGGCGCCTCACCCTGTCGAGCGCATGCGCGACCTCGTCGGCGACGTGGCCTTCCAGATCGCCGAAGAAGCGCAAGGTCAGGTGATAGTTTTCGACGTCGACCCAGCGGGCGCCGGGCAGGCCGCCACGCAACAGCGACAGGGAAAGGGCGGCGTCACGCGGTATCTCGAGGGCGGTGAAGAGTCGCGGCATGGCTACCTCCTCGAATCGAACTGCGTGCAGACAGCGAATCATCGAACGCCCCGGGGGGCAAGCGATTATTCCGCCATCCACGGACTAACTCCGGGCGTCGCCGTTAAGTTGCCTTTCGACCAGCGGCAGCACGCCCTCGACCATTCGCTCGACGCCGGCCGCGTTGGGATGCATGCCGTCGTCGAGCAGCAAGCCCGGATTTGCGGCCACGCCGTCCAGAAAGAACGGATAGAGCAAAACGTCGTGTTTGGCGGCGAGGCGCTCGTAGATCGCATCGAACGTCTGCTGGTAGTCCGGGCCCATGTTGGGCGCCGCCCGCATGCCGATGAGCAGCACGTCGATGCCGCGCGCCTTGAGCCGGACGATCATCTCGTCGAGGTTCTTCTCGGTGATGTCCGGCCCGATGCCGCGCAGCATGTCGTTGGCGCCGAGCTCCAGAATGACGAGATCGGTCCCGTCGGACACTGACCAGTCGAGTCGGGCAAGCCCGCCGCTCGTCGTGTCGCCGGAGACGCCGGCATTCGCGACCGTGACCTCGTGGCCCGCGGCCCTCAGCGCCGCCTCGAGCCTTTCCGGAAACGACTCGCCGGGCGCCAGCCGGTATCCCGCCATCAGGCTGTCGCCAAAGCCGACGATGTCGTAGCCGTCGGCCCGGACGGAACCGACGACGGCGAGGCCTGCCCCGATCATCAACACGAATGCGACCAGAAGCCGTTTGAACGCCATGCGGCAAAACCCATATGTTGCGAACCCGCCGCCACCATATAGGACCGATTTCCCGTGACAGAAGCCGTGATCGAACTGCGCGACGTTTCGCTGACGCTCGGACACGGCGCCTCGGCCGTGCATGTGCTCAAGGGGATCAGCCTCGACGTTGCACGCGCAGAGACGGTGGGCATCGTCGGCCCCTCCGGTTCGGGCAAGTCGACGCTGCTGATGGTGCTGGCCGGGCTGGAGCGGGTGGACGCAGGTAGCGTCAAGATCGCAGGCCAGAGGCTGAATGGTCTCTCGGAGGACGCGATCGCCGCTTTCCGCGGCCGCAACATCGGCATCGTGTTCCAGTCCTTCCACCTCATTCCCAACATGACCGCGCTGGAAAACGTAGCAGTGCCGCTGGAGCTCGCCGGCCGGCCCGACCCGTTCGGGATCGCGGAGCGCGAACTCGCCGCCGTGGGTCTCGTCGAGCGCCTCACACACTATCCCTCCGAGCTGTCCGGTGGCGAACAGCAGCGCGTGGCGATCGCCCGGGCGCTTGCCCCCGAGCCGGCAATCCTGGTCGCCGACGAGCCGACCGGCAATCTCGACCAGGCGACGGGCCGGCAGATTGTCGACCTGCTTTTCGCCAAGGCGTCCGAACGCGGCATGACGCTGGTGCTCGTCACCCACGACGCCATGCTCGCCGGCCGCTGCGGCCGCCAGGTCGCGATGCGCTCGGGCCGGATCGAGACGGGCGCACAGCTGCACAGCACGGCTGCGGAATAGATGGCGATGTCGACGATCCACGTTGCATCCCTCTGGCCTGCCGCCCATCTCGCCCATGCGGGGGGAGATTCGCTGACAGATCGACTTTCGCCAGTCCCCAGCGTCGCGGGAGGGACGACCCGAAAGCGGCCCGCCGACATCCCTCCTCGTGGGGGAGTCTGGCAGGACAGAGGGGGGCGCGAAGGAGCGCCGGCGCCGAGGGATTGCCACGCATGACCCGCGCCCTCTCGCTCGCGCTCCGCTTCTCTCTGCGGGAGATGCGCGGCGGCCTGTCCGGGTTCCTGATCTTCATCACCTGCATTGCGCTCGGCGTCGGCGCGATCGGCGGCGTCAACTCGGTCGCCCAGGCGATCACCTCGGCCGTGGCCAGCCAGGGCCAGACCCTGCTCGGCGGCGACATCCGCTTCGAACTCGTCCACCGCGAAGCCGCGCCCGACGAGCGCGCCTTCCTCGAAAGCCTCGGCGAGGTCGCGAGCGTTGCGAATCTCCGCTCGATGGCGCGGCTGCCTGATGGATCCGACCAGACGCTGGTCGAGGCGAAGGCAGTGGACCATGCCGCCTATCCGCTCTACGGCGAGCTCGTCACCGAGCCGGCGCTTCCGCCTGACGGGTTGTTCGGCGAGCGCGGCGGTGTCTTCGGCGCGGCCGCGCCAGACCTTCTTTTCGAGCGCCTTGGCTTGACGGTCGGCGACCGCCTCGCGCTCGGCAAGGCCACCTTCGAGTTGCGCGCCAAGCTGGTGAACGAGCCGGACGCGGTTTCCGACGGCTTCGGCTTCGCGCCGCGCCTGCTGATCTCGCTGGATGGCCTTCAGGCTTCCGGCCTGGTGCAGCCGGGCAGCCTGGTCGAATACGGCTACAAGATCCGTCTGCCGCAAGGGTCGGGCAACGACGAGTTGAACGTCATCCGCGACCGGGCGGCCAATGAGTTCCCCGCAGCCGGCTGGTCGATCCGCACCCGCACCAACGCCGCTCCGGCGCTCGCCTCCAACATCGAGCGCTTTGCGCAATTCCTCACCCTCGTCGGGCTGACGGCGCTGGTCGTGGGCGGCGTCGGCGTCGCCAACGCTGTGCGCGCCTACCTCGAGGCAAAGCGCGGCGTGATCGCCACCTTCAAGAGCCTGGGCGCGACCGGCGGCTTCGTTTTTGCCGTCTATCTCGTGCAGATCATGCTGATCGCGACGATCGGCATTGCCATCGGCCTCGCGATCGGCGCGGCGATGCCCTTCCTTGCCTCGGCCTTCCTGTCGACGGTGCTGCCCATCCCGGCGACTGGCGGCCTCTATCCCGGTGCGCTCGCCGTCGGCGCGGTGTTCGGCGTCATGGTGACGCTGGCCTTTGCGCTGCTGCCGCTCGGCCGCGCGCGCGACGTGCCGGCGACGGCGCTGTTCCGCGAAATGGGGTTCGACGCGCGCGGGTGGCCGCGCCTGCCCTATGTCGCGGCCGCGGCGGCGATTGCCCTGCTGCTCGCCCTGTTTGCGGTCTGGTGGTCGCATGACCGGACCATCGCGGCCATTTTCGTCGGCGCGATGCTCGCCTCCTTCCTCGTCCTGCGCGGCGTGGCGATGCTGCTGCAGGCCGCGGCCCGCCGCAGCCCGCGCGTGCGGTCCACCCCGCTGCGGCTCGCGATCGGCAACATCCACCGACCCGGTGCGCTGACCCCCTCGGTCGTGCTGTCGCTCGGCCTCGGCCTGACGCTTCTCGCCACGCTGGCGCTGATCGACGGCAATCTGCGCCGCCAGATCACCGGCAACCTGCCGGAGCGCGCTCCGAACTTCTTCTTCGTCGATATCCAGAACTCGGAGATCGATGATTTCGCCGCGCTGATCGCCGAGCAGGCGCCCAATGGAGAGCTTGCGCGCGTGCCCATGCTGCGCGGCCGCATCATGGCCCTCAATGGGGTCGACGTTCGCGACCTCACCGTACCGCCGGAAGGCGCCTGGGTGCTGCGCGGCGACCGCGGCATCACCTATTCCGAAACCGCGCCGGAAAATTCGACGGTGGTCCAGGGCGAATGGTGGCCGACCGGTTACGAAGGCGAGCCGCTGGTCTCCTTCGCCGCCGAGGAGGGCTTCCAGCTCGGCCTGAAGCTCGGCGACACGGTGACGGTCAACGTGCTCGGCCGCAATGTGACGGCCCGCATTGCCAGCTTCCGCCGCATCGACTGGGAATCGATGGGCATCAATTTCGTCATGGTATTCTCGCCCAACACCTTTGCGGGTGCGCCGCATGCCTGGCTGGCCACCCTGACCGACGCGGACGCGGACGCTGCCGACGAGGCCCGCGTTCTCAACACCGTCACCCGGGCCTTCCCGGCCGTGACCACGGTGCGGGTCAAGGATGCGCTCGACATCGTCAACAGCCTGGTGGCGCAGCTCGCAACCGCGATCCGTGCCGCAGCGTCGGTGGCGCTGATTGCTTCAGTGCTCGTTCTTTCGGGCGCGCTGGCGGCGGGTAACCGCGCGCGCATCCATGACGCGGTGGTGATGAAGACGCTCGGCGCCACCCGCCGCACACTGATTACGGCGTTTTCGCTCGAGTACATGATCATCGGGCTGGCCACCGCCCTGTTCGCGCTGGTCGCCGGAGGCACGGCCGCCTGGTTCGTGGTGTCGCGCATCATGGGCCTGCCGTCGAGCTTCCTGCCGGAGGTTGCGGCCTCCACGATCGCCGTCGCGCTGGTGCTGACCGTCGGGTTCGGGTTGCTCGGCACCTGGCGCGTGCTCGGCCACAAAGCTGCGCCCGTGTTGCGCGAGCTGTGAAAACGGTTAACAAACAATGCCTTGAAGATGAGGCGCTTGATCGTCACGATCCGTAGCGTTCAGCAACAATTTCGCGATTTTCCCGCATCATGGACCCCTGTTGGGTCTTGTCCTCGCCCGAATCGCGCATCATATTTGGCTCACGCTTGCTGGAGTCCCGCCAGCGGCGCCTGGCTGCGCGAACGACATCGCCCGCCCGACCCCATGACGGGACAGAAGCAGAAGAGGAAATTCATGGCTGACCTTCGCAATTATCAGGCGCGCGTCGCGGCCGGTGCCCGCGCCGATGCGGCTATCGACGAGGGCCTGCGCGCCTACATGCTCAGGGTCTACAACCTGATGGCGCTTGGCCTCGCCATCACCGGCTTTGCCGCGCTCGGCACGGTCATGCTGGCGACCACCGGCGACCCGGCCTCCGCGGTGGCCACGCTCGGCAATGGCAAGATGCTGACCAATGTCGGCGTCGCGCTCTATGGCTCGCCGCTGCGCTGGGTGGTGATGCTTGCCCCGCTCGCCGCGGTGTTCTTCCTGTCGTTCCGCGTGCACCGGATGAGCGTCTCGGCCGCGCAGACGACCTTCTGGGTGTACGCCGCGCTCGTTGGCATCTCGCTGTCCTCGATCTTCCTGGTCTACACCTCGGCCTCGGTCGTACAGACCTTCTTCATCACCGCCACGGCGTTCGGCGCGCTGTCGCTGTGGGGCTACACCACCAAGCGCGATCTGTCCGGCATGGGCTCGTTCCTGTTCATGGGCCTGATCGGCCTGATCCTGGCGATGGTCGTGAACATCTTCCTCGCCTCCTCGGCGCTGCAGTTCGCCATCTCGGCCATCGGCGTGCTGATCTTCGCCGGTCTGACGGCCTACGACACGCAGCAGATCAAGGAGATGTACTACGAGGGTGACGGAGCGCTCGTTGCCGGCCGCAAGGCGATCATGGGCGCGCTGCGTCTGTACCTCGACTTCATCAACATGTTCCTGTTCCTGCTGCAGTTCCTCGGCAACCGCGAGTAGGGCCGGACAGAATCACTGGAAATTGGAAGGGCGCCCGCGTGGCGCCCTTTCTTTTTGTCCGCCTCTCCCGAAGGCGCTTGTTTTTTCCCTCAGGTGTCACGGTTTCCCTTTTCTTGAGGAAGCGACTGCGTTATCCCGCGTGAGCGGGGATAGGGGCGATCGCCGCGCCCGCGTGGGGGAACATACCAGGGAACCGTCCAAAGCCGGTCGCCAGCAGAAGGGTCTGCCGCGCTGCGCGGCGCAGAAGAGACGGTATCAGACGAGGGAGGGGGGAGATCGTGGCGGCAATCGCACTGATCATCCGGCTTATCAGCGGCATCAACCGCCTGATCGGCAGCGTTTTCTCGTGGCTTGCGCTGGGAATCGTCGCCGTTTGCTTCACGGTCGTTGTACAGCGCTACCTGTTCGCGACCACGACGCTGTGGATGCAAGACCTGTATGTCTGGCTGAACGGCGCGATGTTCACAGCCGTCGCAGGCTTTGCGCTGCTGCGCAACGACCACGTGCGGGTCGACATATTCTACCGGCCGGCCTCGCTTCGCGCGAAAGCCGTCATAGACCTCGTCGGGGTGGTCGTGTTCCTGCTGCCCTTCTGCTGGGTCGTTTACGTCTACGGCCTCCCGTTCGTGCAGCGGTCATGGCGGATCTACGAGCCATCGGCGAACGTCGGCGGAATGCCCGGTTTGTTCATCCTGAAAAGCTTCATCATCGGCTTCGCGACATTGCTGGCGCTTCAGGGCATCGCCATGGCGCTGCGCTCGGTGCTCGTTCTGGCGGGACAGGAAGACCGATTGCCGCCTGATCTTCGCTACGAAAACGAGCAAGTGGGGAGCGCGCACTGATGGATCCGGTTCTCCTCGGCGAAATTCTCGCCGGCCTCATGTTCTTCGGCATCATCGGGCTCCTGATGCTGGGATTCCCGGTGGCCTTCACACTTGCTGGTGTGTCGCTGCTTTTTGGCGTGGTCGGCTACTGGTTCGGCGTTTTCAGCTTCACGAATTTCGGGTCATTGCCGCCGCGATACATCGGCTTCATGACCAACGAGGTGCTCGTGGCGGTCCCGCTCTTCATCTTCATGGGCGTGATCCTGGAGCGATCGAAGATCGCCGAACAGCTTCTGCTGACCATGGGCAAGCTGTTCGGCAATTTGCGCGGCGGCCTCGGCATGTCGGTCATCGTCGTGGGTGCGCTGCTTGCCGCCTCGACGGGCGTGGTCGGCGCCACCGTGGTGACGATGGGGCTGATCTCGCTGCCCGCCATGCTGCGGGCAGGCTACGACCCGAAGCTGGCATCGGGCGTCATCTGCGCCTCGGGCACGCTGGGACAGATCATCCCGCCCTCCACCGTGCTCATCTTCATGGGCGACATGCTGGCCGGCATCAATGCGCAGGTCCAGATGGCCAAGGGCAACTTCGCCCCCTCTCCCGTTTCAGTTGGCGACCTGTTCGCCGGCGCCATCTTTCCGGGCCTGATTCTGGTCGGCCTCTATCTTCTCTGGATGATCTTCAAGGCGGTCACCGCACCGGAGAGCTGCCCGGCCACGCCCGTGCCGGCCGAAGAGAGAAAGCATCTCTACAAGGAAGTGCTGACCACACTGGTCCCGCCCCTGCTGCTGATCATCGCCGTGCTGGGCTCGATCCTCGGCGGCATCGCCACCGCGACGGAAGCCGCCTCGGTCGGAGCCGTCGGAGCGATGATCCTGGCCGCGGCGCGCTGGCGGCTGTCCTTCCGCGTGCTGCGTGAGGCCGTCATCTCGACGGCGGTGATCACCTCCATGGTGTTCATCATCCTCTTTGGCGCTTCGGTCTTCTCGATCGTCTTCCGCCTCATGGGTGGCGACAACCTGGTCCACGAGTTTCTGACAGGATTGCCCGGCGGGGCATTGATGGCCGCAGCCGTGGTCATGTTCATCATGTTCCTGCTCGGCTTCATCCTGGATACCTTCGAGATCATTTTCATCGTGATCCCGATCACCGCGCCGATCCTCCTGAACCTGGGGATCGACCCGCTGTGGCTGGGCGTGCTGGTGGGCGTGAACCTGCAGACGAGCTTCCTGACGCCGCCCTTCGGCTTCTCGCTGTTCTACCTGCGTGGCGTCGCGCCCGCGAGTGTGAGCACCGGCATGATCTACAGGGGTGTCATACCGTTCGTGTTCCTGCAAATTGTGGCGATGGCCATCATGTTTGCCTTCCCCGAGGTTGCTACTTGGCTGCCGCGGGCACTCTACAACTGAGCGCCATGGGACGCGCCCCCACGGGGCTGGGGGGCGATCCGAACGTTCGCAGATCGAGAATTCGGTTCCGTTCCGGCGGCTGGCTGCGGTGAAGTCAAAAGAAAAGGCCCGGGATTGCTCCCGAGCCTTTCTGCTTGCGCGTGTTCGCCGATCAGAGATGGAAGTACTGCTCGCGAGCCCGGATGAAGGGTGAGTCCGTGCCTTCCGTCTTCTGACGCATGATGTTCAGCGCCGAGGCGAAGCTCTCGGCGGTCTTCTTGGTCAGCGCGTCGCTGGACTCCAGCAGTCCCTGGAGGATTTCCTTGGCCGCGTCCGCACCGGCTTTCAGGATTTCCTCGGGGAACTGGCGGATCTGCACACCGTGGTCGTTGACGAGGGTCTGCAGTGCACGCGGATCGTTTGCGGCAAAGTCGGCCGCCACGGCGTCGTACTCAGCCTGGCAAACGTCGCGAATGATCGCCTGCAGGTCGGACGGCAACGCCTGATACTTCGACTTGCTGACCACCAGCTCCGTGGCCAGGCCAGGCTCGATGAAGCTCGGGAAGTAATAGTTCTTGGCGATCTGGTAGAAGCCGAGTGCCAGGTCGTTGTAGGGACCGACGAACTCGGCCGCGTCAAGCGTGCCCGACTGAAGCGCCTGGAAAATCTCGCCCGCCGCGAGGTTGGTCACGGATGCACCCAGCTTCTGCCAAACTTGGCCGCCGAGGCCCGGGGTGCGGAAGCGCAGACCCTGCACCGAGGCGACCCCCGTCAACTCGTTGCGGAACCAGCCGCCCGCCTGCGTGCCCGTATCGCCGGAAAGGAAGCCCTGCACACCGAACTGGTCGTAAATCTCGTCCCAGATTTCCTGGCCGCCAAGATAGCGGACCCAGCCGGTCAGCTCACGCGAAGTCATGCCGTAAGGCACGCCGGTGAAGAACGACAGACCCGTGCTCTTGTTCTGCCAGTAGTAGGCCGCTCCGTGACTCATCTCGGCCGAACCGTCGATGACTGCGTCGAGGGCCTGAAGCGGAGGTACCAGCTCGCCGGCAGCATAGACCTGGATGGTCAGGCGCCCGCCCGAAGCGGCCGTGATGCGGTCTGCCAGACGCTGCGCGCCGACGCCGAGGCCGGGGAAGTTCTTGGGCCACGTGGTGACCATGCGCCAGGTCTGGTTGCCTTGCGCAATGGCCGGAGCCGCCAGAGTCGAAGCAGCGGCGGCGCCTGCGCCCGCAAGTCCCGCCTTTTTGATGAACGAACGACGATCCATTCGTATTCCTCCCTTTCGCGATGCTACACTGGGCCAACCCCGGGAACGCCCCCGACCGGCGCAGCTTGCACCGCACATTACACGCCGATCGACTCAAGTCCAGTCGGAGCAAGGGCTCGGTTCTGCGCCATATCTTTTTTGCTTGACCAGCCGCACAGCCGGCGCCGCAAGCGCGCCGAGCATGACAACCGACAGGAACAGTGGCAGAAAGGCGCGAAGGATCCACTTCGCCAAGCGATGGATAGTCTCGAATGAGTCAGCCGCTCGTTGCCGTCACGACCGACACCCGCCAGATCGACCCCTATGTCTGGCATGCGACGCCCCAGCAGTATCTGGATGCCGCGGTCTCTGCCGCCGGTGTGTTTCCGGTGCTCGTTCCCTCGCTGGGCGAGCACCTCGATCTCGACGCCTTGCTCGACCGCGTCGACGGCGTCATGGTGACTGGTTCGCGCTCCAATGTTCATCCCTCGCACTACGGCCAGGAGGCGACCGAGGCGAACGGCCCCTACGACCCTGCCCGTGACGCGACCACGCTGCCGTTGATCCGCAAGGCGGTGGAGCGCGGTATCCCGCTTCTCGCGATCTGCCGTGGCATCCAGGAGATGAATGTGGCGCTGGGCGGCACGCTGGCATCCGAGATCCAGGAAATCGAGGGCCGCAGCGACCACCGTGGCCCCGAGGGACCGCTCGACGAACGCTTCGCCATCCGCCACCCGGTGACCATCAAGCCGGGTTCCTGCCTGGCCGGCGTGCTCGGCGCCGGCGAGATCATGGTGAATTCTGTTCACCGCCAGGCGGTCGACCGGCTGGGTCCGGTTCTCCAGGTCGAGGCCGTCGCGCCAGACGGCACGGTCGAAGCCGTGTCGGTGCGCGGCGCGCGCGCCTTCGCGGTGGGCGTTCAATGGCATCCGGAATACTGGGCGCGCAGCGACGACAATTCGCGCAAGCTGTTTGCCGCCTTCGGCGACGCGGTGCGGGCGCATGCGCATGACCGCGCCGCTTCGCAGCGCGCGGCAGCCGAGTAGACGACGCTCAATCGTTCAGCGAAACAAGTGAAACCAGCGGCGCGCCGGCGCCGAAGGATTCGTAGGCGACTCCGTCGCCAACGCCGAACAGCATCCTGACGCGCCCTTCATCGTCGACGAACGCGAGCGCGCCGTCGCTGCTTTCGCGCCAGAATTGCGCCTTCGCGAGCGACGGAAGCCGGTCGGTGCATTGGTTGCTGAAAACGAGCCGCGCCTTCGCCTGCGCCGCCGGCCCGCCGAGCGTCACGTCGCAACCGGTATCGCTGCCCTGAAGCACGATGCGGAAACTGTTGGGAGGCAGTGCAGGTGCCTGCGCCTCGCCCTGCAGCGCCTTTCCGTCGGAAATCGCATACCCCACGCCGACCGCCATCAGA
>Ga0182792_1002631_pt1 | contig 12433 bp, 9 predicted proteins | sample Passage237B_FD_130497 | JGI IMG/M metagenome (GOLD analysis project Ga0182792, IMG submission 130497) | Cellulose adapted compost microbial communities from Newby Island Compost Facility, Milpitas, CA, USA - Passage2 37B (version 2) (version 2) ...
TCGATCACGTAGTCCTGCGGCAGGGTGTGCAGCACCCGCTGGTCGGACGGAATGGCCACTGCCTGGGCAGCGTCCAGCACGCGCTCGATGTCGGCGGTGCTCACCTCGCGGTCGCGGATGGCGACGATCCCGTGGGAGTTCAGGCTGCGGATGTGATTGCCGGCCACGCCGACGAACGCCGAGTGGATGCGGCAACCGGCCATCATCTGCGCTTCCTCGATGGCGCGCTGGATCGACTGCACGGTGGACTCGATGTTCACCACCACACCCTTCTCAAGGCCACGCGACGGATGCGTGCCGATCCCGACGATTTCCAACTGACCGTCAGTCGCCACCTCGCCGACCAGGGCCACTACCTTGGAAGTCCCGATGTCGAGGCCGACGATCATCTTGCCGCTCTGCACGTTTGCCATTCTTGTTGCCTCTCCTGACTCACTGGACGGCAGCGACTTCGGCCGCCGTCGGCGCCACCGGCTCGCGCCACGCCACGGCCATGCCGTTGGGGTAGCGCAGGTCGATGCGCGCAATATTCGCGATCTGCTCTTTGAGCGTCTTGTCGTACACGGCGATGAAGCGCCGCATCTTCTCCACCAGATGGTCGCGCCCGAGCGCCAGCTCGATGCTCTGCCCGCTGCTGCTCTCGTTGGCACGCAGGAACCAGCTGCCGCGATCACGCATCTCCAGACGGGTGATGGCGAAGCCCAACGGGCGCAGCATCTGACTGAGCATCTGGTACTGCTGCATCACCCTCTCCTGGGCCCGCTGCGGACCGACCAGCTGCGGCAGGCTCTCGTAGTTGTCCAGATCCCGCGGGGTGAACGCCTGCCCCTGGTTGTTGAGCAGCGCGCCATCGCCCCAGCGGGCCACCGGCAGTTGTTCCTCCAGGCGGATCACCACCTGATCGGGCCAGATCCGCCGCACCTCGGCACGGGCGATCCAGGGCATGCCCTCCAGCTCCCGGCGCATGCCGTCGAGGTCCACGCTGAGGAAGCTGGCGCCGGTCACGAACGGCGCGAGGCGCTGCTGCACCACCTGCTGGTTGATGTAACTGAGCTCGCCGCTGACGCTGACCCGTCCGATCGGTCGGTCCACATAGGGCAGCAGGTACTGCGCGCCCTGGTAGGTGGCGAAACCCAGCGCACCGAGCAGCACCGGCCAGAGCAGGCGGCGCAGGAACCCCAGGTCCGGTTTCGGCAGACGCGCCGACAGCGGTTCCTTGGCCACCATCCGGCTGGCGCCCCGCGGCGCCGGCTTGCGCGACAGGACGCGGCCGGTACCGGGTTGCTGGTGACGGAGAGTGGCGCCGCGCATCGACTTAGCCTCGCGTCTCTACGCTGTCGGCGAGAATCGCCAGGACCAGCTGCTGGAAGTCCAGGCCGGCGGCCCGTGCGGCCATCGGCACCAGACTGTGGTCGGTCATCCCCGGCACGGTGTTCAGCTCGAGCAGCCAGAAGCGGCCGTCGGCGTCCTGCATCACGTCGGCGCGAGCCCATCCCTGCACGCCGACCGCCTCGCAGGCGCGCCGGGTCAGCTCCTTGAGCTCCGCCTCCTTGGCGGCGTCCAGGCCACAGGGAATCAGGTACTGGGTGTCGTCGGCCAGGTACTTGGCCTCGTAGTCGTAGAACTTGTGCGGGGTCCCTAGGCGGATCGGCGGAAGGATCTCGCCGCGCAGCATGGCGATGGTGAATTCCGGCCCCTGGATCCACTGCTCGACCAGCACCTGGGAGTCGTAGCGCGAGGCCTCCTGCCAAGCGGCGATCAGCTCGTCGAGGTCGTGCACCTTGGCCATGCCGATGCTCGAGCCCTCGTGGGCCGGCTTGACGATCAGCGGGAAGCCCAGCTGGGTCGCCGCGGCACGGCAGTCGTCGGCACTGGCTAGCGCCGCGTGGCGCGGTGTCGGCAGGCCGAGGCTCTGCCACACCTGCTTGGTGCGCAGCTTGTCCATGGCCCGCGCCGAGGCCAGTACGCCGCTTCCGGTGTAGGGAATCCCGGCGCATTCGAGCAGGCCCTGCATGCTGCCGTCCTCGCCGCCGCGGCCGTGCAGGACGATGAAGGCACGGTCGATGCGCTCGCCGGCCAGGCGGACGAGGATATCGTCACCGACGTCGATGCCGAAGGCGTCGACCCCGGCGCTCTGCAGCGCGGCCAGCACGGCGCTGCCAGACTTCAGGGAGATCTCCCGCTCGGCGCTCTTGCCGCCGAAGAGCACGGCGACACGACCGAAGGCGCGGGGATCGAGGGTGGAATTCAGGGCACTCATTGGGACTTACCTTCCACTGCGAACAGCGGGTGCTTGATCAGTTGCGGAGCGAGCCCGCCGATGTCGCCGGCGCCCTGGCAGAGTAGGATGTCGCCGGCACGCAGCAGCGGCTTGAGCAGCGGCGCCAGGTCGGTGCCGCGCTCGATGTAGATGGGGTCGAGCTGGCCGCGCTGACGGATGCTATGGGCCAGCTGACGGCTGTCGGCGCCGGGGATCGGCTCCTCGCCGGCCGGGTAGACCTCCATCAGCAGCAGCACGTTGGCGTCGCCGAGCACCTGCACGAAGTCGTCGTACAGGTCGCGGGTGCGGGTGTAGCGGTGCGGCTGGTAGACCATCACCAGGCGGCGGCCCGGCCAGCCGCCACGCACCGCCTTGATCACCGCGGCGACTTCCCGCGGGTGGTGGCCGTAATCGTCGACCAGCATCACGCTGCCGCCTTCCACCGGTAGCTCGCCGTACACCTGGAAGCGCCGGCCGACACCCTGGAAGCCGGACAGGCCCTGGACGATGGCGGCGTCCTCGATGCCCGCGTCGGTGGCCACGGCGATGGTCGCCAGGGCGTTCAGCACGTTGTGCAGGCCCGGCATGTTGACCGACACGTCGAGCGGAGCCAGGCCGTTGCGCAGCACGGTGAAGTGGGTCTGCATGCCGTCCTGACGGACATTGATGGCACGCACGTCGGCGTCCTCGGCGAGGCCGTAGGTGACGGTCGGGCGGGCCACCTGAGGGAGGATCTCGCGAACCACCGGGTCATCCACGCAGAGCACCGCCAGGCCGTAGAACGGCAGGTTGTGGAGGAACTCGACGAAAGTCTTCTTGAGCTTGCCGAAGTCGCCCTGGTAGGTCCCCATGTGGTCCATGTCGATGTTGGTGACCACCGCGACCATCGGCTGCAGGTGCAGGAAGCTGGCGTCGCTCTCGTCAGCCTCGGCCACCAGGTAGCGGCTGGAGCCAAGCTGGGCGTTGGTACCGGCGGCAGTCAGGCGGCCGCCAATCACGAAGGTCGGGTCCAGGCCGCCGGCGGCTAACACCGAGGCGATCAGGCTGGTGGTGGTGGTCTTGCCGTGGGTGCCGGCCACCGCGATGCCGTAGCGGTAGCGCATCAGCTCGGCGAGCATCTCGGCGCGCGGCACCACCGGAATGCGCCGCTCCTGGGCGGCCGCCACCTCCGGGTTGCTGGGGTTGACGGCGCTGGACACCACCAGCACGTCGGCCTGCTCGGCGTTCTCCGCGCGATGGCCGATGTAGATCTTGGCGCCGAAGCTGGCCAACCGCTCGGTGACCGGCGAAGCCTTGAGGTCGGAGCCGGACACCTGGTAGCCGAGGTTGAGCAGCACCTCGGCGATGCCGCACATCCCCACCCCGCCGATACCGACGAAGTGGACACGGCGGATGCGGCGCATGGCCGGATGCGGCACGGGCTTGCTCTTCTCAGCCATAGGCCACCTCCAGGCAGATATCGACCACCCGGCGGGTGGCATCGGGCATGGACAGCCGGCGTGCCTGGCGGCCCATCTGAATCAGTCGTTCGGGTTGCATCAAAACCTCGGTCAGGTACGCGGCCAGATCCTCGGGATCGGTGGTCGCTTGCGGCAGCAGGAGAGCGGCGCCCTCCTCGGCCAGGTATTTGGCGTTCTGGGTCTGGTGGTCGTCGATCGCATGGGGCAGAGGCACCAGGAAGGAGGCCAGGCCGGCAGCCGCCAGCTCGCTGACGGTCAGCGCGCCGGCACGGCAGACCACCAGATCGGCCCAGGCATAGGCGCCGGCCATGTCCTGAATGAACGGCACCACGTGGGCTTTGACGCCGGCATCGGCGTAGCGTTCGACGGTCAGCTCGGCGTGTTGCTTGCCGGCCTGGTGCACCACCTCGGGACGCAGCTCCGCGGCCAGCAGGGCGAGCGCCGCCGGCAGCAGCTTGTTGAGCGGCTCGGCGCCGAGGCTGCCGCCCAGCACCAGCAGGCGCGGCCGACGACCGGCCAGGGGCTCGCGCGGGGTTTCCAGGAACAGCTCCTCGCGCACCGGGTTGCCGGTGGTGCGGCGCCGCTTGCCAGCGTTCCTGAAGGTATTCTGGAAGGCCTCGCAGACCCGCTGGGCGAACAGCGCCAGGCCGCGGTTGGCGGTGCCGGCCACGGCGTTCTGCTCGTGGATCACCAGGGGCACGCCTGCCAGCCGTGCGGCCAGGCCACCCGGGCCGGTGACGTAGCCGCCCATGCCCAGCACGCAGACCGGCTGCACCTGCTTGACGATCCGCCGCGCCTGCCAGAGCGCGCGCAGCAGCTGGAACGGCGCCTTGAGCAGGGCCAGCTTGCCCTTGCCGCGCAGGCCGCTGACCTGGATCAGGTGCAGCGGCAGGCCGGCCTGGGGCACCAGCTCGTTCTCGATGCCGCGCGGGGTGCCCAGCCAGTGCACGCGGTAGCCGCGCGCCTGGAACTCCCGGGCACAGGCCAGCGCCGGGAACACGTGCCCCCCGGTACCGCCCGCCATGATCAGGACATTCGCACTCATCGGCCGGACTCCCCTAGCGACAACTCATCCTCGGCGAAATCCTCTTCGCGGAATTCGATTTCCTCGCTGCCCAACTGGGTGCGGCGCTCCCACTCGATGCGCAGCAACAGGCCCAGGCAGATGCAGCAGACCACCAGCGAGCTGCCGCCGTAGCTGAGGAACGGCAGAGTCAGGCCCTTGGTAGGCAGCAGGCCGACATTCACCCCGATGTTGATCAGGAACTGGCCGATCCACAGGAAGGACAGCCCATAGGCCACGTAGGCGGCGAAGAACTGCCCGGCCTTCTCGGCCCACAGGCCGACGTACAGGCCGCGCACGGTGACGAACACGAACAGCGCCACGGTGGCCAGGGCGCCGACCAGGCCGAGTTCCTCGGCGAGGATCGAGAACACGAAGTCAGTGTGCGCCTCCGGCAGGTAGAACTGCTTTTGCACGCTGTTGCCGAGTCCCACACCGAACCACTCGCCGCGGCCGAAGGCGATCAGCGCCTGGGACAGCTGGTAGCCGGAGCCGAACTGGTCGGCCCAGGGATCGGTGAAACTGGTCAGGCGTGCCATGCGGTACGGCTGGGCCTGCACCAGGACGAACACAGCGGCGACCGCCAGAGCCACCAGCAGGCCGAAGCGGAACAGCCCGACGCCGCCGAGGAACAGCATGGCCGCCGCCGCGCCCATCAGCACCACGGTGGCACCGAAGTCCGGTTCCATGAGCAGCAGGAAGGCCATCGGCATCAGCACCACGAAGGGCTTGAAGAAGCCCATCCAGCTCTCCCGCACTTCCTCCTGGCGGCGCACCAGGTAGCCGGCGAGAAAGATCACCGCGAACACCTTGGCCAGCTCGGAGGGCTGCACGTTGAACATGCCGAAGCCGATCCAGCGCATCGAACCGTTCACCTCGCGGCCGATGCCCGGCACCAGCACCAGGAGCAGCAGCACGAAACCGGCGATCAGCAGCTTCCAGCTGGCGTTCTGCCAGAAGCTCATGGGGATCAGCAGGGTCAGCCCGCCGGCGACCAGGCCGATGGCCACGTAAACCAGGTGGCGAACCATGTGATACAGCGGAGTACCGCTCTGCGCCGCCGCCACTTCCGAGGAGGCCGACGTGATCATCACCAGACCGAGGCCAAGCAGTGCCAGGCAGCCCGCGAGCAGCGGAAAATCCATATCCACACCGCGGCGACTGAACAGCGGCGAGGGATAGGGTTGGAAGATGCCGGGCAGTCTGGCGAGCATCAGTCGAGCGCCTCCACCGCAGCGGCGAACAGACGGCCGCGCTCCTCGAAGTTCTTGAACATGTCCAGGCTCGCGCAGGCAGGCGAGAGCAGCACGGCGTCGCCCGCCTCGGCCAGCTCGGCGGCGCGCGCCACCGCCTCGTCGAGGGTCTTGACCCGCACGAGCGGCACGCCGTCGCCCAGCGCCCGAGCGATCAGCTCGGCATCGCGGCCGAGCAGCAGCACGGCGCGGCAGTAGCGGGCCACCGGCTCACGCAGCGCGGAAAAATCGGCACCCTTGCCGTCACCGCCGGCGACCAGCAGCAGCTTGCCGGGAATGTCGGCCCCCAGGCCCTCGATGGCGGCCAGAGCGGCGCCCACGTTGGTGGCCTTGGAGTCGTCGTAGTAGTTCACCCCACGGCGCTCGCGCAGCCACTGGCAGCGGTGCGGCAGGCCGCCGAAGGCCTGCAGGGCTTCCAGCATCGGCGCGAACGGCAGGCCCACGGCATGCCCGAGAGCCAGGGCGGCCAGGGCGTTGGCCTGGTTATGGGCGCCGCGGATCTTCAGCGCGGAGACCGGCAACAGCTTGTCGAACTGGAAGGCCAGGTACTTCTCGCCGGCTTCCTCGATCAGCCCGAAGCCCTTGAAGTCCGGCCTGTCGAGGCCGAAGCTCCAGACCGTCACGTCCGTGCCGACCAGCGGCCGGGACAGTGGATCCTCGCGATTCACCACCACCTGGCGGGCACCGCGGAAGATCCGGTGCTTGGCCTGGTGGTAGGCCGGCAGACCGCTGTAGCGATCCATGTGGTCCTCGCTGACGTTCAGGCAGGTGGCCACCTCGGCGTTGAGTCGCTCGGTGGTCTCCAGCTGGAAGCTGGACAGCTCCAACACGTACAGCTCGATGTCGTCGGCCAGCAGGTCGAGCGCCGGAGTACCCAGGTTGCCTCCCACCGCCACACGCTTGCCAGCCGCCCTGGCCATCTCACCGACCAGGGTGGTGACGGTGCTCTTGGCGTTGGAGCCGGTGATCGCCACGATCGGCGCCTTGGCGTGGCGGGCGAACAGCTCGATGTCGCCGGACAACTTCACGCCACGCGCAGCGGCTGCCTGCAGGGCCGGGGTGGCGAGGGCCAGGCCGGGGCTCACGTAGAGCTCCGCGGCGCGGCACAGGAAATCCACATCCAGCTCGCCGCAGCGCACTTCCACGCCCGGGAAGTCGCGCCGCAGGGTTTCCAGCTCCGGCGGGTTCGCGCGGGTGTCGGCCACGGCGAAGCGCACGCCCTGGCGAGCCAGGAAGCGCACCAGGGACATGCCGCTCTTGCCGAGCCCGACGACGATGCGGAACTGGTCGGATGCGATCAACGACACTCTCGGTTACCTCAGTTTCAGGGTGGCCAGGCCGATCAGCACCAGGATCACGGTGATGATCCAGAAGCGCACGATGACGCGCGGCTCGGGCCAGCCCTTCAGTTCAAAGTGGTGGTGAATCGGCGCCATGCGGAACACTCGCTTGCCGGTGAGCTTGAAGGAAGCCACCTGGATGACCACCGACAGGGTTTCCATGACGAACACGCCACCCATGATCGCCAGGACGATCTCCTGGCGGACGATCACCGCGATGGTGCCCAGCGCGGCCCCCAGGGCCAGGGCCCCGACGTCGCCCATGAACACCTGGGCCGGATAGGTGTTGAACCACAGGAAGCCGAGCCCGGCGCCAACCATCGCGGCACAGAACACGATCAGCTCGCCGGCACCCGGCACCGAGGGAATCAGCAGGTATTCGGCGAAGGCGGCGTGACCGGACAGGTAGCAGAAGATGCCCAGCGCCCCACCGACCAGCACCGTGGGCATGATCGCCAGACCGTCGAGGCCGTCGGTGAGGTTCACCGCGTTACTCGAACCGACGATCACGAAGTAGGTCAGCACCACGAAGCCGACGCCCAGCGGCAGGGTCACGTCCTTCAGCAGCGGCACGATCAGGGTGGTTTCCACCGGGCTCTGCGCGGTCATGTAGAGGAAGAGCGCCGCGCACAGGCCGAATACCGACTGCCAGAAGTACTTCCAGCGGCTCGGCAGGCCGCGCGAGTTCTTCTCGATCCCCTTGCGGTAGTCGTCGACCCAGCCGATGGCGCCGAACGCCAGTGTCACAGCTAGCACCACCCAGACGTAGCGGTTGGCCAGGTCGGCCCACAGCAGGGTGCTGATGGCGATGGAGGTGAGGATCAGCGCGCCGCCCATGGTCGGCGTGCCCTTCTTGGAGAGGTGCGATTGCGGGCCGTCGTCGCGCACCGCCTGGCCGATCTGCCGGGTCTGCAGGGTACGGATCATCCAGGGGCCGAGCCACAGAGCCAGCACCAGGGCGGTCAGCACGCTGAGAATCCCGCGCAGGGTCAGATACTGGAAGACCGCGAAGCCCTTGTAGAACTGTTGCAGATACTCGGCCAACAGCAGAAGCATTTAATGTGTCTCCTCGGCGGAACCACAGAGCGCCGCGACGACCTTGTCCATCGCCGCGCTGCGCGATCCCTTGATCAGAATGGTGGTGTCGCCCTGCTCTTGGCGAAGTGCTTCGATCAGGCTGGCTTGATCCGGGAAATGACGACCGGTGTCACCAAAAGCTTGAACGGCATGGACCGAGAGCGGCCCAAACGCATACAGACAGTCGACCTTGCCGGCGGCGTAGGCACCGACCTCGCTGTGGCCCGCCTCGGCCCAATCACCCAGTTCGCCGATGTCGCCCAGCACCAGGATGGTGCGCCCGGAGAAGCCGGCGAGTATATCAATGGCGGCACAGACTGAAGTGGGGTTGGCGTTGTAACTGTCGTCGATCACCCGCACGCCGTTGCTGGCCAGCTGCGCCACGGCGCGACCGGCGACCGGCTGCACAGCCTCCAGCCCCTGGACGATGCCGGCCAGCGACACGCCCAAGGCATGGGCGGCCGCGGACGCAGCCAGTGCGTTGGCCACGTTATGGATGCCCAGCAGGTTGAGCTGGATGCGCGCCTCACCGCACGGGCCGTGCAGGGTGAAGCCCTGGCAGCCGCGGGCGTCGCGGACCAGGTCGCCGGCGCGGAAGTCGGCCCGGGCGTCGTGCAGAGCGAAGCTCAGCACCTGCCGTCCGGCGGCGCGCCGTTGCCAGGCGGCGAAGGCCTTGTCGTCACGGTTCAGCACCGCCACGCCATCGGCCGGCAGGCCCTCGAGGATCTCGCCCTTGGCCTCGACGATCTTTTCCGGCCCGCCAAACTCGCCCAAATGGGCGGTGCCGGCGTTGTTGATGATCGCCACCTGCGGACGGGTCAGGGACACCGTATAGGCGATCTCGCCGAGGTGGTTGGCACCCAGCTCGATCACCGCTCCGACGTGTTCCGGCGCCAGCTCCAGCAGGGTCAGCGGCACCCCCAGATCGTTGTTGAGGTTGCCGCGAGTGGCCAACACCGGCCCGGCGAAACCGGCCCTGAGGATGCTGGCGAGCATTTCCTTGACGGTGGTCTTGCCGCTGGAGCCTGTCACCGCGGCAAGCGGGCCCTGGTAGGCGTCGCGGTTCAAGGCACCCAGTCGGCCCAGAGCCTGGCGGGTGTCGGCCACCACCAGTTGCGGCAACTCAACGCCGGGCACGAGGCGCTCCACCAGCGCGGCCACCGCGCCCTTGCCGGCGACCTCCGCCAGGTAGGCATGGCCGTCGAAGCGCGGGCCGGTCAGGGCGATGAACAACTGACCGGGTTCAAGCTTGCGGCTGTCGGTGCTGACCGCGGCAAAGGCCACGTCGGCGCCGTACAGCCGGCCGTTCAGCGACTGGGCAAGCTCGGAAAGCAGCCAGGGCTTAAGCATGTGCCGCCTCCCAGGCCGCCAGGGCCTTGCGGGTTTCGTCCAGATCGGAGAACGGCAGGCGTACGCCGTCGATCTCCTGGTAATCTTCGTGCCCCTTGCCAGCCAGCACCACCACGTCCTCGGCACTTGCCGAGGCGATCAACTGGGCGATGGCCAGGCCGCGCCCGGGCACGAACTCGACCTTCTCCGGCGCGACGAAACCGGCGCGAATGTCGGCGAAGATCTGCAACGGGTCCTCGCTGCGCGGGTTGTCGTCGGTGACCCACACACCGTCGGCGAGACGCTCGACCACCTCGGCCATCAGCGGGCGCTTGCCGCGGTCGCGGTCGCCACCGCAGCCGAACAGGCACAGCAGGCGACCACGCACGTGCGGACGCAGCGCGGTCAGGACCTTTTCCAGGGCATCCGGGGTGTGCGCGTAGTCGACCACCACCAGCGGCTGACTGCCGCCGCCGAAGCGCTGCATGCGCCCCACTGGCCCCTGCAGTCCGGGCAGCACCTTGAGGATCTCGCCCAGCGGGTAGTCGAAGCCGAGCAGCACGCCGACCACCGCCAGCAGGTTGCCCAGGTTGAAGCGGCCGAGCAGCGGGCTGCGCAGGCTGCCTTCGCCGTGCGGAGTGATCAGTTGGGCGCGCACCCCCTCGTCATCGAAGCGGATGTCCCTGCAGTGAAGGCTGGCCTCGGGATCGTCCAGGCTGTAGCTGATCAGCCGCGACTCCCGGTCCTGGCCGGCCAGTTGGCGGCCGAATTCGTCGTCCAGGTTGATCACCCGGCAGCGCAGCCCCGGCCAGTCGAACAGTTTGGCCTTGGCCGCCGCATAGGCTTCCATGGAGCCGTGGTAGTCGAGGTGGTCGCGCGACAGGTTGGTGAACACCGCGGTATGAAAGGCAAGCGCCGCCACCCGCCCCTGGTCGAGGCCGTGGGAGGAGACTTCCATGGCCACCGCCCGGGCACCGGCCTTCTTCAGGCTAGCCAGGGTGGCCTGCACGCCGAGCGGATCCGGCGTGGTGTGGAGGCCCTGCTCGAGAGCGCCATGGAACCCGCTGCCCAGGGTGCCGATGATCCCGCAGCGCTCGCCAAGCCGGTCGAGGGCCTGGGCAAGCAACTGACTGACGCTGGTCTTACCGTTGGTGCCGGTCACCCCGACCAGGCGCAAGCCGCGGCTCGGCTCACCATAGAAGCGCCCGGCGATGGCTGACAGCTGGCCAGCCAGACCCTTCACCGCGACCAGTTCGGCGCCCCCAGCCTCGATGGCCGGCGCGCCCTCGGCCTCGTAGGCCACTGCTGCGGCGCCGCGGGCGATGGCGTCGCCAATGTGGACGCGCCCGTCCTGGCGTGCACCGGGGACGGCGAGGAACAGGTCGCCCGGGCGCACCTTGCGGCTGTCTAGGCTGAGCTCGCGGATCAGCACGGCGCCTTGGGCCTGGGGCAGGAGCTGGTTGAGTGGCATGGGCATCAGAGGCGCCCTCCGGCTGCGGAGCTGGTGGCGACGGTCTGCTGAGGCTCTTCGCTCGGCAGGTTGTCCGGCGGAATGTTCATCAGCCGCAGCGTGCCGGACATCACCTTGCTGAATACCGGCGCCGAGACCAGGCCACCGAAGTAGCCGTTGCTCGGCTCGTCGATCACCACGACGACGGCGAAACGCGGGTTGCTCATCGGCCCGAAGCCGGCGAACAGCGAACGGTAGGCGTTCGCCGTATAGCCCTTGGTGCCCACCGACGCCTTGCGCGCGGTGCCGCTCTTACCAGCCACATGGTACCCCGGAACCTTGGCGCGGTAAGCACCGCGCGGCGCCTCGATGACTTGCTGAAGCATGCCCTGCAGGGTCTTGGCGACGTCCTCGGGAACCACCTGGGTGGCCACCGGCTCGCGGTCCACGCGCACCAGGGACAGCGGCACCATGCGGCCGTTGTTGGCCAGCACCGAGTAGGCATGCACCAGCTGCAGGGCGGTCACCGACACGCCGTAGCCGTAGGACAGGGTAGCGGTCTCGGCCTTCGGCCACTTGCGGTGATTGGGCAGGTTGCCGACCCGCTCGCCGGGGAAACCGAGGCCGGTGTCCTGACCCAGGCCGAGCTGCTGGAGAACGTTGTAGATCGCCTCACCACCGATGTCGAAGGCGATCTTGCTCATGCCGACGTTACTGGAGTTGATCAGAATACCGGTCAGATCCAGCACCGGGCCGCCGCCGGTGGATACGTCCTTGATGGTATAGCGGCCGATCTGCAGACGTCCGGGATAGACCTCTACCTTGTCGGAGGGCTTCCAGCGCCCGCTCTGCAGGGCGGCGACCATGGACAGCGGCTTGACCGTAGAACCGGGCTCGAAGACGTCGATCATCGCCCGGTTGCGCATCATCGCCGGCTGCATGCTGCGCCGGTTGTTCGGGTTGTAGCTGGGCTGGTTGGCCATGGCCAGCACCTCGCCGGTCTTCACGTCGAGGATCACCAGGCTGCCAGCTTTGGCGCCGTTCTCCACAAGGGCGTTGCGCAGTTCGCGGTTGGCCAGGTACTGCAGGCGCAGGTCGACGGACAGCGCCAGGGTCTTGCCGGGCTTGGCGTTCTCCACCACCTGGACGTCCTTGATCAGCCGGCCGCGGCGGTCCTTGAGGACGCGGCGCTTGCCGGGCA
>Ga0182792_1002632_pt1 | contig 12428 bp, 10 predicted proteins | sample Passage237B_FD_130497 | JGI IMG/M metagenome (GOLD analysis project Ga0182792, IMG submission 130497) | Cellulose adapted compost microbial communities from Newby Island Compost Facility, Milpitas, CA, USA - Passage2 37B (version 2) (version 2) ...
GTATCCGTACGGGGTAGGATGGCTTCGGCCAATGCTGCAATGGCTTCGCCACGTTGCCGTAAGGACAAAAGATCTATGGGGTCCCGCCTTAGATGCAGCCATCGTTTACCGACAAACCAACAAACGAAAGCAACGGCCAATAGCAGCAAACTGATAATGAGCTTCCTTCTTGTCATCGACTGAAAAACCAATTAGTTATTGTCAGTAGTTACCTCTTCTATTTCCTCTTTTCCCGTTTTACGGTAATGATAATGCTTGGTAGCTACCGAAAGTCGATTTGCTTTTTTAGATTTTAATAACGAAATCATCTGAAAAAAAACAAATTTCGGAACAGCACGGATCGCTTTATAAACTCTTTTATCCGGTTTTGCAAAATGCAACGCAATAAAGAATCCCATTACGAATATGACCAATCCGATTAGCCAAGCAACAGTTATCGTGAGATTAGCCATGACTATATTGGATAATGCAAAAAAAATTGCTAATATCAACATTATGAATAATGGCGGTCTCACCAACATCGCTCCAAATAACAATTGATTCATACTTCTGTGTGTTACTCCCTTTAAGAGTAGGCAGTAAGCTAACTTAAAATACCTGAACCAGGTATTGATCCACCTTGCACGCTGTTTTACCAGTTGATCTGTATAAGCTGTTTTTTCATCATACACAATTGCACGATCGGTATAGGCGATCCGCTGATTGCGCTTAACGATCTCATATTGCAGTACTTTATCGAATCCAGCCCCCGTAATATCCAATTCAGATAAGCACTCACGATACAACGCCACCGAAAATGCCATTCCTGAGCCAGCCAAGCTTGCCGAAGACCCCAATTCATAGAGCAATTTACCGTCGTAGAAATGATAGTAAGCGTCACGTGCTGCATCAAGACATGCGTACTCTGTGTTCAGATTTTTAGCTTTTCTCATTCCCTGTACGGCTTCAAATCCTTCTGCAAAGACGTTATCTAGCTCATTGAGATATTCGGGGTCAACCATGTTATCACAATCAATGATAGTTAATCGATCGTGCTGCCTCCGAAAATTACGTATTGCATAAAAATGTGATTTCGTATTACTGGCCAATACCGTTTCAGGTTTTAGCAATACGACACGGTTATCCTCGAATACCAAGGAAGAGGTGTCACAATTGTCTGCCACCACATAGATCAAAAATTGATTGTGATTTAACTGGCAAAGCGAGGCAACCGCATCATTCAACGTTTCAGTATGCTGATAAGCGGTCACAATTATTGCATAATCTCCCTTTGCCACTGAGTTTTTGGTCGGTTGACTACGTTTTTTTTGTCGCAATGTAATGCCCCACAGCAAAAACATGATAAACGGCCAAATCAATTGCCAACCGATCAGACCTTGGACGAAGTACCAAATTGGTAAAAAGAAGGATTCAGCATTCATTATCCACACAGTTTTTATTGTCGGAAATTATTTCATATATCGCATTTACCGATCGCTCCCAAGAATGTTGCTCCGCAAAGGATACGCGCATGTTTTTCAGGGATTCGGAGTCTTCCGAAAGAGCTTGCTGAATCAAAACAATGAACTCATCCGGATTATTAGCCAAATAAGTAACTTCTGCAAAAAGTTGCATCGCATGCGTCTGAAGAGCGACTACAGGTTTACCCATTGCCAAATATTCATCAACTTTCCTGGGATAGTTTCCTATCGTTAAAGGGGTTAAAAATTGTGGGTTTATACATACATCAAATGCATTGATATAGCGGGGTAGATCTGCTTGCTTCCTAAATCCCAAAAAATGTACATTCGGCATCGTATGAAGTACACTTTTTTTAAAATCCTCATCTTCCGGTCCCACCAATACCAAATTCCAATCGGGTCTATTCAGTGCAATATCCTGCATTAACCCAATATCTAATCTGCTACTGTGCAATACCCCTACATAACCAATAATTGGCTTTTTTATATCTTTCAATTCTTCAGGGGGCAAATGGTCCTTGTTGGTAAACAAGGATTGATCGAAACCCTGACCAATATAATATGTATTGTTATTATACTGCTTACAATAACGCTCAAGATAAATCGAATTTGCAACACAGGCCGTGCTTCGGCTAATTGCTTTGGGTTCTAACCGGGTACCATGCTTATTCCAATAAGGAGCCGCAACAATGAAATCTCTTGAATAATAAATTGACATACTAGGTTGTAAAAGCTCATCAAGGTAAAAACACTTCATGATTTCATTGTCATTAAACAGAACAAAGGAATCAAATCCAAGCTCCTTGATATGCCGCTTTATAACCTTCGCAAAACGCTTATTGTTTAAACGATTGATGGTATCAAAAACGATCGTATTATCAATCCAATTGATCGATTCAACAATACAATCGGGATACAAAACCCACAACCGATCGTTTACTCGCTGTAAACCGTCAATCCTACCATGTACAACATCCAATCGCATTTTGACAGGAGGTGATTTTCTTTGAGATAATGAAGTAAAGCGGTCAAGCGGCGTATTAATATAGAGCACGTTGTTCTGTTTACTGAATTCCAATGCAATGTCTTTGCAGTTGCTACCAAGGTCAGTATCCCAAGGTTGTTGTCCAACAATAACAATGTTAAGGCGATGCATTTCTAAACTATCGACAAATTATTGACCGGCGCCGCGACCGCCTACAGATTTTTTCCCTTTGTAAATTCCTATTATAAATGCGAGTATTCCCGGTAACAAAAAATATTCAAAAGGCATATCAAGTTATTTTTAACTGTTTCCAATTTTCATATCAAGGTTCGCCTTTCGTAAATCAGTATCCCATCTCGGAGCCAAATAAACAATGGCCAATGACATCAAAACAACAACGGACGATGGAATTCTATTAATCACTTCGTTGCCATAGCTGGCAATAAAAATCCCTAAACTACCAGACACCAATGCGATCAGCTTGATCCTTAACATTGGGTCCTGAATTTTCCAAACGATCCCGCAGCATTTGCCTAAAAGATACAACATCAAGCCAAACCAAAAAGTAAGTCCAACAATACCATACATTGCCCATACCTTTACCCAGTAGCTATCCGGTTCTATGCTTGCCAGATATGAACCGGGGTTATATAATTTACCGTTGATCCCTATAGTTCCCAACCCACCTCCTATCGGCTTATCCCGAAGATAATTCTGCAACATCAATTGTGAATTAAGCCTGACCTGATACGAGGCATCGGTTGTGGGATTAACTGCGGTGCGCAACCTTCTGATATGATAATTACCCTGCCCAAACGATGTGAACTTAAGGAACATTACCAACCCGATCATACAAACAACTCCTAAAGCCAACGCCCGAAAATTTCGAGTTAAAATGAGTCCCACCGATGCACCACTCAATACAAAAAATGCACCCCGGGTTCCCGAAATCATCATTCCATAAAACAAGGCAATACCTGCTATGATCAAAAAAAACCGTTTTCTTGTTGAAAATGGCCCCATAGCTAATATAAAGCAAATCAACGCAAAATGTGCTTGAGAAGCTCCAAACTGACCCGCATCAGTATAAAATGAAAAAACGCGAAGCTGACCATAAATCAAATGTGTTCCTGCATTTTGCATTAGAAAACGAGCCTCGCCAGGAAATAAGCCCAAGTACAACTGTTTCAAACCAATTAATGTAGCGAATAACGATAACAGAATGCCAGTTTTCAAGAAGATATCCAAATGACTCGCACGAGTAAACAACAATAACGTAAGCGGTATAATCAACACCAAGAGTAAGGCAGTGGTCCTGATTTCAAAAAACCACCCTGCGATACTAGCGCCATTGGGATTGGCAACTTCCAGGACACTTAGGCCGAACCATGCAATCACTAGCCAAACTATATCACTATTTAATACCGACCATTTATTTTTTTCACGGGAAAAGATAACAGCAATCCATGTAAGCAATAACAGAATTTCTTGCCCAATTCCCCACTGTACATCGACATTTAATTCTCTGGAAAAAGGCAAAATAAAACTGTACGCAAGCAATGAGAACAGTCCAAATATAGGCTTTTTAAATAACACAGTGATGAATACTACCAAAACCGAAAGGAAAATGGTTGCTATGGAAATTATATTATCCACGAAAACAGAGAGGTAGCTTATGGCAATTACACTTACAATTACCACACCAAACACCACCATTTTCCGATTTGCTGAATCGATGTTATTACCCGAAAGTTGTCTCATTCGCCGTACAGATTGCGTCTGTTCTTAAGCACTTTTTGCCGAAAGACGGGTTACAACTTTGTTCAACACCCATCCTTTAAAGCCGGGGTATTGTTTCAAATATTCCACATATCCATGAAGAGATGCGTTAAGCGTGCGACCAACTTCAAAAACAGCCAGGCTAATATCTGAAAACATTAACCATTCCTTAACGTAGTTTACACTGGTGAAGCTGCCGACATCGACTATAATCACGTCGAATTTTTCCTTCAACAGCTTAAATCCGGCCATGAGATTTTCATTATCTTGACGTTCGAGTATGGAGCCGTGGCGCTCATTACGCCGTAAATTGGTTATTAAATCTTCTGTTTGAATTTTCCGTTCGATCAAAAATGTTTCGAACTGTTGCCCATTAGGTGAGTCATCGTCGCTACCGTCTGCATTTCTTGCTCCTTTCGGATTTCCGTTCAATATTCGAGTATCTTCGCCAATCAATAGGACCTTTTTCCCCGTCATGGCAAACGCATAGGCAAGACTCCCAGAAACAAAAGATTTTCCTTCTCCAATTCCAAGGCTTGTAATTGCTAACACCCCACACTTGCCTCTTTCAAATTCTTTATTCAAATCAAATCTTAACGTTCTCAATTGATCTCTGTACAACGCATATTGACGATTGGATTCTGCATTTTCCCAGATGTCGCGAACATTGGCCTCTTTGTCTTTAATATAATTCAGTGATATTGCAGTGTCTATTCCACTCGCTTGCTTGAGTTCCTGGGCGTTGTTGATACGTCTGTCAGTCAAGCAGAGCAAGGTAACCACTGCTAAGCTTAGAAAGAATGAGGCAACACCCGACATCCCCATGTAAACTATTTTTTTTGATTGACTAGCGGGCCCCGGCAACCCAACTTCGACAATGCTAAGCTGATTGTTGACATTTGATACAAAACCCGCTTGGTTGTAGCGATTCAATGCTTCGGTATATTCATTAGTTGCCAATTCCGCATCACGCTCAAGATTATGTAAGGTAGCATCCTTAGGCACCATAGAACTATAGCGTGAACGAGCAGAAGCAAGTTCAGAATCTATCATGCGGAGACTTTGCTGAGCGGCAGAAAGCTGCGTTTGCAAATTTGTTAATTGCTGTTGAAGTTGCTGCCGGGTTTGCTTTGGATTACCTACGGGCGAGTTCGCGGCAGCGTTTGCTACCACCCGTCGTTTAACTTCTTGTAAAGAATCAATCAATTTTTTATCTATGTTCTGGAAATTATTGTCTATATATTGCCTGTTTGCAATTTCCAGTTTTCGATCCAGCTCAATAATTTCATTGTTATATGTCACAGTACTAGACAACGAATACCCTTCATTTGGATCATTAAGTAACTTCCTAATTTCTGCCATTGCACCCTGGATCGATTCAATCTCCGTCAATTTGTCCGACCTTTTGGCTTCCACCGAAGAAACTTGTGAATAAAGCATTCCCGAATGAGTTGACGAATTCAAGATACCACTATTTATTCGATAATCCCGTAACTGATTATTCTTTTCCTGCATGAATCGTTCCTTTTCCTTCAGCAAGGAATCGAGTGTTGAAACTGACTGTTGCCCGCTCTGAGACGTCACGAGGCCATAGTACTGTATAAATTCAGTCGCCAGTGCGTTCGCTGTAAATGCAGCTAATTCAGGTTGTTCTGCCCAAAATTTAATTCCTAAAAAATCGCTTTCGCCATAACGGCTAACATTCATGTTATTTTCTATGAAACGGTGATCATAGCCCATGGTAGAAACAAAATCAAAGACCATTCGGTTAGCTGAATCAGGCAATAATGGAATATTTTCGACGAGGTTGCTCCTGATTGTCGAAATTAGCGACTGTCTTTTTGATTCTGTTAGCGATTGAAACACAGAATTCGATGGTTGGAACCTGCCTTGAACATCTTCTAGATCATGCAACGCCAATCGATATGAAACACGGTCAAGCACACGTTTCATACGAACCATGCCGATCATATTCGAATAGGTTTGTCGCATCTGACTAGCCGCAGCCAAACCAGTATACTTAGCGGCATCCGTCATGCCCGTTGAGATTACCGTATTGGCCTCATAAAGATCTGGTAAGTCCCTAACAAAATAGTAGGTGACGGTCACTGCTATTGTAGGTACTAATATCATTAACCAAGCATAACGTCGGTAATAACGAAGTAACTTGAAAATATCAAACTTATCCATTTTTTTTTCAATCATTTTTTACTTCTTCCAATTTCACACCAATAAGTTCCTCTAGTGCATCTTTTGCCATCAGATAGTTAACTTCGGTTTGTATCAAAGCTGAGTTTGTATTGGCAACGTCTGCCCTGGCTTGTGAATAGGTATCCAAATCAATTTCACCCAATTCAAACTGTCCCTGCAAGCGTTCAAATAAGCTTTTGGCATCTTGTGCCGACAGTGTCTTATTTTTCAACTCGCTAGTTAATTGAACGTAGGAATAATATTTAGCTTTGACATCGTTCTCGAGCATCATGTCAAAATCCTCGCTCTGTAATCTTGCAATTTTTAATTGCTGTTTAGCCCTACGAACGTTAACAGGTTTAGCGATTAAATTACTGATATTGAAGCGAACGCTAAACTGAAAACCATTGTAAATGTAAGGATTCTGCTCGTCAATGGATGGTCTGTTCCCCGGTCTATAGATATAATGCGCATTTACCATATCCAGATAATTCAGTGTTTCCATTGTCACGGCTGATGCGGCCAATTTTTCGTTTACCTGATTGATTTTCCTTTTGGGATAGTTGGTTTTTGCGAGTTCAATCAATTTATCCAACTTAGCGTAATCCAAGTTGCCAATCAGAGACTCCTGAGCATATAGACTGCAACCAAAGCAAATCAGGAATAATGTTAAAAGTCGTTTCTTCATTGTTTATTTTCCAAAATGTATTGTCTTTGAACGAAGTTGAAGCATTTTACAAGCATGCTATTCAATTAATAGATAGGCAAAAGTAGTAGTAATCTTAACATCTGATGGCTATTCTTAATCTAATTATTTGATTCTGTAGCATAACAACTACATGACAATAGCAATCTAGTTTACACAGGTTTTTCGGATTATTTGAGTGATATCGTTATATTTGTTGTATACTCAAATCAAAACGATCCAAACGTATGCATATATCAATTAAATTCCCTGGCGTGCCGTATTACAGAATCATAACTCTATTAGTTTTTTGCTTTTTGTTTACGCTTTCGTGCTGTTCAAAAAGTAGCCAAACAACGAAATTACAAGATTCGATTTCAAGGACTGCTGAGGTTAATCCGAATCGGACTTTTGCCGATATGCTTGGGGTAAATGCCTTTGAATGGAATTTTGGCAACCAAAACCGTCCTACGGAGCGTTCGGCAAATTTCCTGGCTTTTTCGGGTGTAAGACATTATCTGGATTGGCGACAAATTGAACCAGTCCGAGGGAAATACGGATACAATCCTACACCCCGAGGTGGATGGAAACTAGATCAAATATATGAATGGTGTGATCAAAATGATATCACCGTATTAGCTTGTTTGAAAACTATACCGGAATGGTTGTTAGCTTCTTTTCCAAGTGAAAAACGTGATGCAGAAAATGCCCCCGCGCCATATGGAGCGAACTTGAGTGACCCGAATTCTTATAGAGCATTTGCGGAACTAGGCTTTCAATTCGCCGCTCGTTACGGCCATAATAAGAACATTGACAAAGATTTGGTCCACGTTGCCCCGGAACCACACTACAACCCCAATAAAAAGAACATCGGTATGGGACTGATTCGTTACATTGAATGCAACAATGAGCCAAACCGTACGTGGAAACCTACAAAAGTTGCTTATCAAAATGCCGAGCAATACGCAGCTAATCTTTCCGCTTTCTATGATGGCCACAAAAACAGTATGGGACCGGGGGTAGGTGTCAAAAATGCGGATTCTACTATGATCGTGGTAATGGGGGGAATTACGCCCGGTGATCCCCAATTTGTAAACGATATGATTGAGTGGTGTAGAAAGCACCGTGGAGTAAAACAGAATGGTTCGGTTGATTTGTGCTTCGATGTTATTAACTACCATAGCTACGGTCATAATAGAAATATCGAAAAGACCAAATCAAAACAACGTGGCATGGCTCCCGAGACAAGTCGAACGCAAGAGATTGGGAAGGAATTTATTGATTTTCGGCGGGAAAAAGGGTTAAATCTTGAGATATGGGTTACTGAATTCGGATATGACATTAACTCAAATAGCATACAACGAGCAATTCCAATAGGCAATAAATCCGCTGAGATCACACAAGCTGATTGGAATCTTCGTGCTGCACTTATGTACTCCCGGCTTGGTATCGACCGGTTATTTTTTTATATGTTACATGACGTTGCCAAATCTAGCGGCAGCCAATACGCATCGTCTGGTTTTCTCGATAAGGAGCCACGTCCGGCGTGGGATTATTTTTATCAGGCCAAGCAACTTCTTGGCGATTTCCGTTATCATATGACCTTAAACGCAGACCCCATAGTGGACAAATATGTTTTGGACAATCGGGAAATTTTTGTCCTGACCATTCCCGATGAAATTGGTCGAGAAACAGAATATGAGCTTGAAGCCGGAAATAGCAAACAAGCCAGAATATATGAATTGCAAATTGGAGCTAAGGAAATGAAAACAACAACTAAACAAGTTGAAAATGGAAAACTACCCATTAAGGTTACCGAGACCCCAATTTTTGTAGAGCTACTATGATGAATACCTGATTTGTCGATACAACGCTGCAATTGCCATCCAGTAATCCCTTAAAGGAATCATGATATTAGTTGGGAATAGTACTATATGAACAGCTAATACTACCCAAGCGAAGGGTTGACTGAAACTAGCAGAAAACAACAACCCTAGGGGGAAAAACGTTTGATAACAATCTAACATAAGCACTTGCGAATGCTTGTTATCCGGTGTAATCAGGATGATAGGGATATTTGCATATCGAGTGTATCGGATAGTGACCAAAACAATGTATAATATCAACAATATCCATACCGCACTTAAATTGATATGCATAAGCATGCCTAGAAAAGCAGCCAATTCAATACAGAAAAGAACGACGGCCACCGGTTTGAATTTTTGAGGGTCTACCCTGGTAGCCAACGTACTGATGTTTGTTTTGATGTCGTTCTCCCTGTCAAGGAACTGATGCCAAAGAATCCCCCGACACCCAAATGACAGTGCCCAGATTCCAACCAACGCAAACCAATAATAGTCCACGTTTACGTTCATTACGTAACTTATACCCGAAATCATGAACAGGGAAGGAAACAGATGTGCTCCGCTCGCATCACAAATCACACCCAAAATACCTCTTTTTTTGAAGCGAAACGGTGGTACGGAATATAAAGTAAAAGAAATCCATGCACACGTATAGAGGCTAACAGTCAGTTTATCAGGCCACATAAAATAACCAAGGAAAATACCGGCTGTTAAACATCCGACCACCATCCCCCATCGTAACCAAGGAGCAAGATTTTCCATACGATTGGCCTTACCAACCGCTGCATCTTCCCTAAGGTCTGTGAAATCGTTAATGATACTTACGTAAACAGCACCGATAGCCAATGATAGTAAAAAGAAAAGGAAATAGGGAGAGACTGGATATAACTCATTATCCGCCATTAAAGTCGTTCCGTAAGCTACAGACAATAACGGTGGCAATTTATATCCCCACCATTCCGGTGCACGAAAGACGTTAAATATGTTCATTTCAAAAATGAAATTATAAAAAATTTCGACTATATAGCAACAGCCTTCTTTTTTGTTCGAAATCGTTGTATAATATGATTGTTTAGTGCTGCATAGACCAACTTGGGGAATTGTGCAATGGCGTATGTAGGCTTATTGAGCATAGCTGTCTTAAATAAGGCCCATGATTCTACAGTCTTCCTTTCTCTAAACAGCTTATGTTTAGCAAGTTCCATTAACCCTCCAACATAACGTTTCTGTAAGATATTCATCTCATCAACGGTCAGGTACTGTCGGTATCGTTCTATAATTAGTTTAGTATCTTTCACCAACAACAATTGTACAACCTCGTGCCAATCCCTTCCATCGTAAATATTTTGCCCATCAATATCTTTATACCATAATCGTTCCAGCGTAAATACAGCCGTACAGGGTTTGGAAAATATCATATCGAGATAAAGCCCCCAATCATCTCCTATATTCATATGACTGTTCCAACCTCCCGATAACGATTTTCTCCTTACTACCGTTGAAGAAGACGGGGAAGGACAGGCTTGAAGATATAATGTCCGTAAATCATCCGAAGAAAGTTGATACCATCCATTTATTGGTTCTCTCATAAACGGAGTCAAATAAGGATCATTGGAAAGAAAGTCTCTCCAATCTTCTGTATACTTTGTCTTTTGATTCCAATTGGCGAATACAAAGTCGGCTTGATAGTGCTCCAATGCATTAAGAGATTTTTGCAGAAAATCCCTTCCCCAATAATCGTCTGAATCAAGTGATGCAATAAAGTCCCCTGTTGCAAGCTCTAACCCCATATTGCGGGCGGAAGCTTGTCCACCATTTGGCTTATAAACATAACTTAGGCCTTCCATATTTTGCAATAGTTCTCTGGTGTTGTCTGTCGATCCGTCGTCGACCACAATCAGCTGAACATTTGGATAGGATTGCTTTTTTACACTTTCTATAGCCGTTAGCACTTTAGTCGCCCGGTTATACGTTGGTATTATAACTGAAATTAGTGGTAAAGTCATAATTACAAAGTAGATAACAAATGATCTGCAAATATTTTTTCCGGATTTCCGGGTATACGATTTCGAATTGAGCAGGAGGCTTTTTTTCCCATTTCAGACCAACGTTCGCGATTAGCCCATGCCCTCTCCATCGTTTCCTCAAACGACTCATCGTTAGCATGCCCAATAAATGCAGTCTCTCCCTCTTCCAAAAATTCCCTATTTCCCCCCACGTCTGTTGTAATAATCGGGCGCCCAGCCATCATCGCTTCTACAATCACCAAGGGCAATCCTTCTGTTCTGGAAGGCAGTACCAATGCATGGGATTTACTCCAAAGCTCATAGACATTATCAATGTGCCCATAAAAATTTATGTTTTTTACATCAAGCATTTCGGCAAGTTCTTTTAACACGATTTCATCCGGGCCGGTACCAATAAAATTAACTACGATTGGCCGCGACTTCCATTTTGGCTGACTTAGTACACGAATAAGCATATCCTGCCCTTTTTCGACAATAAAAATCCGCCCTATACAGCACAAGTGAAAAACATCGTCGGAGGACGGATATGGTATATAATCTGTCGGTTTTACCGGATTTAAAATTACATGACTTTCCGGAAGACGTACACCATATTGCTCTTCTGTTAACCGCTTGGTATGTTCAGAAACAAAAAAGCAATGCCGGGCTTTCCTAAAAATGGATCTAATCTCTTCTCTATGGTCGAGAAATTGAGGCCAATAAAAATCAACAGCCTTATGGGAAACTAATGCATAAGGGATGTTTAAATCCATACATGCGTGTGCATAATGCAACCCATCGAAGTTTACCCCCTGTGATACCAAGACTATCCGTGGCTTATATGTTTTTAAATATTTTTTAAATGTTAGTGAATCATAAGAATAGTAGAAATAAGGTTTTTCAGGATCCCCTTTAACTCCAGCCCATTGTCTAATTTTATTGACAATTTTCCAAAATAAGCGTACATAGAGCGGCTTGGCAGGCGCTGTAGATAAAAAAGTTACACCCTCGTCTATCATACCTGCAATCCGTTTATGTTTATGGTCAATCTGATGTTTACAAACCACCACTTTATATCCTGCCTGTTGGAAAAACGGGACTGTCTTTGCCCATAATTCTTCGCTTCCTCCCCAAGCATCCATAATGGACGAAGCAATAATAACGGTTCCTTTATTCATTTTCAAACCTGTATCTAAATAATATTATCCTTTTCTTGCAATATATCCGTCTTAAATAGATCGGCATATACCCCTTTTAAACCGCTTAACATTTCTGGCGATCCTTGTTGAACAATTCTACCTTCAGATAATACATACACATAATCCGCATGCTTTATTGTCGAATATCTGTGACTTATAATTAATGCCCCTCTATTTCCCAAATTAGCTTTCAACATATCGAATAATTTGTACTCGGATTGCGCATCCAGTGCACTTGTAGCTTCATCCAATATCAGAA
>Ga0182792_1002633_pt1 | contig 12419 bp, 18 predicted proteins | sample Passage237B_FD_130497 | JGI IMG/M metagenome (GOLD analysis project Ga0182792, IMG submission 130497) | Cellulose adapted compost microbial communities from Newby Island Compost Facility, Milpitas, CA, USA - Passage2 37B (version 2) (version 2) ...
CCCATGATCTCTGCACGTTGTGCTTCGATATCGCTTTCGATAAGAGCTTTGTGAGATACCACCGCGTTCTTAATGGCTTCGTTCACCTTAACCACTTTGAACTCCATGGTTTTACCTACAAACTGATCGTAATCTGTTACAGGCTTCACGTCGATCTGAGAACCAGGCAGGAAGGTTTCCATACCAAATACGTCCACGATAAGACCGCCTTTAGTTTTGCTGGTAACAGTACCAGTAACGATTTCGCCAGTCTTGTGTACTTCCACGATTTTTTCCCAGGCACGGGTAATGCGGGCCTGTTTGCGGCTGAGGTTGAGATGACCTTCGCGGTCTTCTTTCTCTACCACCATTACTTCCACTTCATCACCTACTTTGAGGTTCGGCATGTCGCGGAATTCGTTTAACGACACCAGGCCGTCACTTTTAAAACCGATGTTGATCACAACATCTGTTTTGGTGAGCGCAACCACCAATCCTTTCACCAGTTCGCCATCAGTGACAGCTTTAAAGGTGCTTTCGTATACAGCATCGTACTTTTCTTTTTCTTCCTTGCTGTAGGTAGCTACGTTACGTTTGTCAATACTCCAGTCGAAGTCGTCATGAGCACTGGTCTCAGCTTCGGGAGCCTGCGCAGGTACATTTGTTGTCGCTGTAGTTTCTTCGGCAGCAGCCGGAGAAGACTCCTGTGCATCAGCGTTTAGTTGTTTAACAATGAATTTTTCAAACATGATACTTACCCGATGGTTTTGATTCGGGCCTGCAAAGATAGGCCAAAAAACTGAATGAATAAGCGGCGGGGCGAGATTTTTTATTGGTTAATAGATTGAAAAGCAAGGGGTTAGTTTGGAGCGATAAGCCGGGCACTGTTTGAAAGAAAAAATCGCAGGGGTTAGTGTATATGCTGCTTTTTGTCAGGCTTTTCGCACGGGTTCCGGCCCCACACGGAAACCCAGTCGCCTCCCCGATTAAACCTTTGCACCAATCGCCTGCCAACGCAGTTGGTTTGCTTTTTTTCCTGCCTGAAAATTTTATTTTCAACGGAATCCTGCAATCGTCCGATACCCGGCTGCCCCCCCCAACCGCATCATAGAAAACCATCAACCCGCAAAGACTAACATTAAAATCTATCCTATTCCGGGCAATATTTTTTTGCCGGCTGCTTTAAGAAAGAAAGTTTTCTCATTACATTTATCAAAATTATTTTACTGTTTCTATGATCACACCTTTATTGATCCGATTATTCGACCAGGACCTGGATAAACTGACAGAAGAAATTAAATTGTATCCCGACGATCAAAGTTTATGGGTCGTAAAAGAAGGGATCAAAAACAGCGGCGGCAATTTGTGCCTGCACCTGGCCGGCAACCTGCAACATTTCATTGGCGCCGTGCTGGGCAATTCCGGTTATGTGCGTAACCGCGATGCTGAGTTTTCGCTGAAAAACATCAGCAAACAGAAGCTGTTGAATGAAATTGACGCCACCAAAATGGCTGTCAGAGATACGCTTGAGCAGGTAAGCAAACACGAACTGCAAAAAGAGTATCCCATTCGTGTGTTTGATGAAGCAGTAACGACCGAGCATTTTCTGCTGTACCTTCTATCGCACCTGAATTATCACACCGGGCAGATTAATTATCACCGGAGATTGCTGGCCGGAGGCAACGGGGCCTGAACACAAAAGACAATTCTTTAGTAAATATCAAATTGAAAATTGTTACTGGTAATAAATGCTGGTGGTGATTTTCAATTTGATTTTTTATTGGTTATCAAGGGGCCGGCTATGAGAGGTTTTACTGATGAATGGGCATTAAATGATGCAAGCGCTTTTTCGATGGCCGGTAAGCTTTCTTTGTGATGTAATGGTTGTAAATATATTACCATTAATTATTCGCCTGCTCACTTATCGTCTTTGCAGCCACAAACCCGCTGGTCCAGGCGTGTTGAAAGTTGAACCCACCCGTAATTCCATCCACATCCATAATTTCTCCGGCAAAAAATAAAGCAGGCACCAGCCGGCTCTCCATTGTCTGCGGATCGATTTCTGTTAATCTTATCCCCCCCGCCGTTACAAACTCCTCTTTAAAAGTAGTTTTCCCGCTCACAGTGAATGGTTGCGCAACCAGGTTTTTGATCAATTTGTTCTGCGGTTTGGCGGGCAAATCGGCCCAGCGCAATGCAGCATCTACGCCTGATTCTTCCAGCAAAAATTCCCAGAGCCGTTGGGGAAGACCAAATGGATTGCGGTTCACAATCTTTTGTGATGCTAACCCGAAGCGGAGGGATTGAAATTGTTCCGCTAACGCCTGCTCGTGCTGGTCGCCCAGCCAGTTGACCTGGATGGTACATTGCCAGCCGCGATCTGCCAGTTCCCGCGCCCCCCAGGCAGACAAGCGCAGTATGACAGGTCCGCTCAGGCCCCAGTGGGTGATCAGCAGCGGTCCTCTTGCAGACAGCTTACTACCGTTGATGCGCACCTGCGCATCGGGCACTGAAACGCCAGGCAGTTGGGTAATACGATGGCCCGGTATATTGAACGTAAACAGGGACGGCACCGGCGGTTCAAATGTGTGCCCTGTTGATTGCAGCCATTCAAACATGGTTGCTTTGGGATAACCGCCTGTGGCAACACATACATGCGAGGCGGAGAGCACGGCACCATCTGCCATTTGAATTGAAAATTGATCACCTTGCTTTTGTATCCCCTTCACTTCGCTTTGCATGCGTACCTGCACGCCATACCGGTCTGCTTCGCGAAGCAGGCATTGAATGATGCTTTGCGAAGCATTCGTAACGGGGAACATGCGGCCATCTTCTTCAGCTTTTAGTGGCACGCCTCTTTCTTCGAACCACCGGATGGTGTCAGTGGTAAAAAACTGGTGGAAGGCTTTCTTCAAAAAATTCGCTCCCCGCGGATATCGGGCTACCATGTCGGCAATCTGGTAACAGGCGTGCGTTACATTACAGCGGCCGCCACCGGATATCTTTACTTTCGACAATACTTTGTTGGACTTTTCCAGTATGATTACTTCGAGTTGCGGATTCATCCTGGCCGCATTCACGGCGCAAAAAAATCCTGCAGCTCCCCCTCCTATCACGATCAGTCGTTTATTTTCCGGCATGGGGACAAATATATTGCGGATTTAGCAGCATGCAACAAGCCACTACCCACCTGCTTCACGTCTTCAGGATATACCCCGGCAGATAAAAGAAAAACGATTGCCAGCAGTCTTTCTCACATGCATAATACACCCTGTACGGTCCTTCGATGGTTTTCCTTTCCCCGTTTTTCAATATGGCTACATACTTCATCGTTCCCTCCACTTGCGCCATGGCCTGTAGTGGCATTCCTGCAGGCTTCGGGAAAATGCCGATGGCATCTATGGAATACCGGCTGTGCTCAAATGCCGCATACTGGTCAAGCGCTTTTTGTAACCGGACCAGCGCATCTTCACGCGCATACAGACCACCATCGGGCACCATGAATTTCCGGCACAGGTGATATGGCATGGCGCCCAATTTCCTGTTCAGCCAGGCCGATAGGATCGTAGCCGTGTGATGGCGCAGGATGATTTCATGATCGGGATGAAATTCTTCGTACAGGTAGCATTTCATTATACCCGGGAAACTTACATCCCATGTTTCCTGCCAGAACAATTCCTCCGTGATAAAACGATACCGGAACAGCGCATCGCGCGGGCGCAGGAAATCTATAGTTATTCCTTTCTCAGCCAGCAATCCTACTATACGGGCCAACTCCTGCTCCACCCTTTCCGGCGGTAACAAAGCGGCTTTGATATAGTCAGGTCTGCCGATGCTGTCATAGATTTTGACGGGTTTACACTTACCGATGCGTTCCTCAAATTCCAGTACATTTTTCAGGAAGCGGTTCTCCACTTCCGGAGATAATCCGGAACCGGCATGAAAGGTACCCCCATACTGCGCCCGTATCTTCATAGCCAGTATCTCGTTCTCAATACGCAGGTTCTGCACCGGGTCCTCATGCAACGGCTCCTCCCTCTCATCACTTTTCTCATACGACATAGGCTAAAGTTTTATGCCGTAAATGTACAGGGCATCATTCGTTTATACGTGCTTGTGATAAGGAGAAAATTCCCAAAAACTCTGTGATTTTTCCCGGAAAATGGGGAAGCTTTACATCACGCGGCGGGAAGCGCCACACCTATGCCTGCTCCTCCGTATATAAATTCCCATTAGCTTTCTCTGCAGCTTCGATAATACTATAGTCCGACAATATATCCGCCTTCCCTTTTTTCACACATACATCATGTTCAAAATGAACGGAAGGTTTGCCATCCGTGGTACGAACCGTCCAGCCATCATCTTCCGTGTACACATCTTTCTTACCCAGGTTGATCATCGGTTCAATCGCCAGCACCAGTCCTTCTTTCAATACCTGACCTGAACCACGACGTCCGTAATTGGGCACCTGCGGGTCTTCGTGCAGGTGGCGGCCCAGTCCGTGTCCCACCAGTTCACGCACCACGCCATAACCATATTTCTTTTCCGTATGTTCCTGGATGGCCCAGGCAATATCGCCAACGCGGTTGCCGGCCACCGCTTTCTCAATGCCTTTGTACAGCGCTTCTTTGGTGACGCGGATCAGTTGCATTACTTCTTTTCCCGGATTGCCAATGGCAAAGGTGTAGGCATGATCGCCATGAAATCCATTTTTGAATACACCGATGTCTACTGAGATGATGTCGCCTTCCTTCAATTCATTATTGCCGGGAAAACCGTGCACCACCACATCGTTCACGGAAATACAGCTGTTGAAGGGATAACCACGGTAGTTTAAAAAAGAAGGGACAGCCTGATGATCGCGAATGAATTCGCCAATCACTTTATCGAGATAGAGCGTGGTAAGACCGGGTTTAAGGATCCTGGCAATTTCCGTTAATGCTTTGCTTACAAGGAGCGCGCTTTCGCGCATCAGTTCAATTTCTGCTGCTGTTTTGTAAAAAATCATCGCGTTTATTCAGTTATTCCGGATAGCAGTGAGCTGTTGCCACTCACCTTTCACTATTAAAAGAACAAAACCTGACAGCAATGGGTCAACAAAGCTGTCAGGTTGTATATGCATGAATACAATAGTTCAAACCGTTTTACATCGCTGCAGGAGAAGCAGCCTGACGGCCCTGGATTCTTCCGCTCTTCATCAGACCATCGTATTGCCTCATCAGCAATTGGGTTTCTATCTGCTGCAGGGTATCCAGCACCACACCTACCATGATCAGCAACGAAGTGCCGCCAAAGAAGGTGGCAAAGCCGCCCGTAATATTAAGACGTTGTGCAAAACCAGGTAAGATCCCTACCAGGGCCAGCAATACGGCGCCAGGCAAGGTGATCTTGTCCATTACAGAACCGATATAGTCTGCCGTAGGCTGACCCGGTTTAACGCCCGGAATAAATCCGTTGTTGCGTTTCAGATCGTCTGCAATCTGCTTGGGGTTAAATATAAGTGCGGTATACAGGAAGGTAAAGCCGATCACCATTATGGCATAGATCAGCATATACCAGAAATTGCTTGGATCGCTGAACACGGCTGCAAGCCCTTGTGTTGAATCAAATCTTGCCAGCAGCGTAGGCAGGAACATGATGGCCTGTGCAAAGATGATAGGCATTACACCGGCGCTGTTTACCTTGATTGGCAGGAACTGACGCGCGCCACCAAACTGGCGGTTACCTACAATTTGTTTGGCGTATTGTACCGGTATTTTGCGCACACCCTGAATCAGCACGATCAATCCCATAATAATTGCTACCAGCACAGCAATTTCAATCACGAAGAGCAGCAGACCGCCACCACCGCCGGTAGCTGTTTTACTGGTCCACTCCTGCCAGAGCGATTGCGGCAAACGGGCAAGGATACCCACCATGATCACTACGGAGCTACCATTGCCCAAACCTTTATCGGTGATCTTTTCCGCCAGCCACATCACAAACAGCGTACCTGCCGTAAGGATGATGGTGGTAGATAACCAGAAATAAGGTTTGTATGCATTCAACATGGCGCCCGCATTGGTCTGGTTCAGGAACGCCACATAAGCGCTGGCCTGAAGAATGGTAACCAGTACGGTGAGATAACGTGTATACTGATTGATCTTCTTTCTTCCGCTGTCACCCTCCTTCTGCAGTTTGGCAAAAGGCGGATAGAGAATGGTCATCAGCTGCATGAAGATAGAGGCAGAGATATAAGGCATAATGCCCAAAGCCAGGATAGATGCCTGAGAAAAGGCGCCGCCTGCAAATGCGTCTATCAGACCCAATATGCCGCCTGAAGAATTCACCTGGATCTTTGCAGGATCAATACCCGGCAGCACGATATGCGTACCAAGGCGGTAGATAGCAATGAGTGTGATCGTCACAATGATCTTGCTCCTCAGTTCCTCAATGCTAAAGATATTTTTAAGCGTCTGTATGAACTTTTTCACGGATTGCAGAGATTTTTAAAAAATGAAAGCAACAAGGTGCTTAAACAAAAAAGACGCATTGTAGAATGCGTCTACGCAAGTTACAGAAATTACTTTATAATTTCCACCGTGCCTCCGGCTGCTTCAATAGCAGCTTTTGCCTTCCCGCTTACAGCGTTCACACGGAAAGTAATTTTGCTCTTTAATTCACCGTTACCCAATATCTTAACCAGGTCGGTACGGCTTACCAGTCCGTTCACATACAGGTTTTCCAGAGAGAATTCAGTCAGACCGTAAGTTTCTACCAGGTGGTCAACCTGGCCCAGATTGAACACTTTGTATTCCACCCGGTGAATGTTATTGAAACCGCGTTTGGGCAGACGACGCTGAATAGGCATCTGACCGCCTTCATGCGCCATTTTGTTCTTAAAACCGCTGCGTGACTGATGACCTTTGTTACCTTTTGTAGAAGTGCCTCCTTTTCCGGAAGCTTCGCCGCGACCTAAACGTTTTTCGCGATGTGTAGCACCCTCTGCGGGTTTAAGCTGATGTAATTTCATACTACTGATTTTTACTCAACGGGGAATCGCCCCTCGCTTGTTAACTAATTAATTATGCAACTTCTTCCACCTTTATCAGATGGTTCACTTTGCGCACCATGCCCAGGATCTGGGGCGTGGCTTCCACTTCACGGGAAGAATTTGTTTTATTCAGGCCCAGCGCCTGCAGGGTCAGCTTCTGCCGCTCCGGCCGGTCAATGGGGCTTTTCACCAACGTGATCTTTATCTTTTTCATCGTTATGAGTTTGGTGTTTCGTGTATTGGTTATTGGCCAGTAACCGAAACAATATTACCCGTTAAATACTTTCTTCAGACTTAATTTACGATCTCTTGCTATGGTTACCGGTTCGCGCAACATAGCCAGGGCTTTGAAGGTTGCCTTTACCACGTTGTGCGGGTTGGCGGAACCCAGCGACTTGGCCAGTACGTCTGTAACGCCTGCGCTTTCCAGCACAGCACGCATACTGCCCCCGGCAATCACACCTGTACCGTGGGCGGCAGGTTTGATCAATACCTTGGCAGCGCCTTCCTTGGCAAGCTGATCGTGCGGAATGGTACCATGACGGATGGGCACTTTGATCAGGTTCTTCTTCGCGTCCTCAATGCCCTTGGTTATGGCTTCCTGAACTTCTTTGGCTTTTCCCAAACCATGACCTACAACACCATTTTCATTTCCAACAACCACCAGCGCTGAAAAACTGAAGGCACGACCGCCCTTCGTGGTCTTTACCACACGGTTGATAGCCACTACCTTTTCTTTCAACTCGAGGTCGCCGGCTTTAACCCTGTTTAGATTAACTTTTGCCATCTATAGCGATTTACGATTTTGTTATTCTGTTACTGATTTAATTAGAATTGCAGTCCGCCTTCCCTGGCGCCATCCGCTACACTTTTCACACGGCCATGGTAAAGATTACCACCGCGGTCAAATACCACCTGGGTAATGCCCAGCTCCTGTGCCTTGCGTGCAATGGCCTGTCCTACCAGTTTGCTCTTTTCCACCTTGGTGCCTTTCTGCGCTTTGATATCCTTGTCCCTGGATGAAGCCGATGCCAGCGTTTTGCCTGCATCGTCATCAATCAGCTGTACATAGATGTCGGTATTGCTTCTGAAAACAGACAGTCTCGGCTTGGTAGCTGTACCGGCCACTTTCTTACGGATGCGGAACCGGATCTTCTGCCTTCTTACAAGTTTTGTGTTCATTGATCTTTTATTTTTTGCCCCTGATACTGCCAGGGGTTTTATTGCGCCCATCAGCGGTTATGCTGATCAGCGATATAAATACTTAATTGTTCTGTTTTTTAGTCACCTGTTATTTGCCGGCAGCCTTACCAGCTTTGCGGCGGATCTGCTCACCTACATATTTCACACCTTTACCCTTGTACGGCTCAGGTTTGCGGAGGCTGCGCAATTTGGCTGCCACCTGTCCGATCAGCTGCTTGTCAATACCTTCCAGCACAACAATCGGGTTTTGACCTTTTTCCTGTCCGGCTGATACTTTCAGTTCTTTCGGCACTTCAAACAGGATGTTGTGGCTGTAACCCAGTGAAAGATCGAGCAAATTGCCCTGGGCTGAAGCTTTATAACCTACACCCACCAGTTCCAGCTCTTTGCGGAAACCTGTGGTAACACCTTTTACCATATTGGCCACCAGCGCGCGGTACAAACCGTGCATCGAACGGTGCCTGATCTGGTCAGTAGGCCGCTTGAACTCTATTTTGCCATCATTGATGGCTACGGTAATATCACGGTCAATAGCCTGTTTCAGTTCTCCTTTCGGGCCTTTTACCGTAATCACATTGGCATTGTCCACCTGCACTGTAACTCCCTGCGGCAGTACTATCGGTGCTTTACCTATACGAGACATAGTTAATGAGTTTGTCGTTTTATGATTTGATTTACTTCCGACCGGTCAGCCCCTATAGGCGGGAGCTTAATGTATCAGAAGCGTTCGCTATGTTTTGCTGTTGTTCGTATATTAATATACGTGGCACAGTACTTCGCCGCCCACATTCTGCGCTTTGGCCTGTTTGTCGGTCATTACCCCTTTGGATGTGCTCAGGATGGCAATGCCCAGACCGTTCTTCACGCGCTTGAAATTGGAGGGGCTGGAATACTGACGCAGACCCGGACGGCTGATTCTTTCCAGCGCCTTAATAGCGGGTTCTTTCGTCTGCGGATCATACTTCAGGGCTATTTTGATGATGCCCTGCTTGTTATCATCCTCGAACTTGTATTTCAGAATATATCCCTGGTCGTACAGAATTTCTGTGATACGCTTTTTCAGGTTAGAAGCCGGGATCTCTACAATACGGTGCCCCGCCATCTGCGCATTCCGAATCCTGGTCAGGAAATCTGCTATAGGATCAGTTACCATGTTTATCTAAGTTGAATACTTTATATGTTTTGAAAATGCAGGTTAAAGCCTGGAAATTTTCTTTGATTTTGCCTGTTGGCGCACTTGCATTCCAATTACCAGGAAGCCTTTTTAACCCCAGGTATTTTACCCTGCAAAGCCATATCACGGAAGGTAACACGGCTGATGCCGAAGTAACGGATATACCCTCTCGGGCGACCGGTTAACTGGCAACGGTTCTTCAGACGAACTTTGGAAGAATTTTTCGGCAGTTCATCCAGCGCTTTCCAGTCGCCGGCAGCTTTCAAAGCAGCCCGCTTCTCGGCATAATGCGCTACCATGCGTTCCCTTTTTCTTTGTCTGGCTTTTACTGACTCTTTAGCCATCTGTTATAATTTGAAAATTTTAAAATGCGAAAATCAATGTGCTGCTATTTCCTCACTGTTCTGCCTCATTACCCCGGCACATCAGCTGATTAATCTTTCTTAATATTCCTGAACGGCATGCCCAGTTCCTTCAGCAATTCATACGCTTCTTCATTGTTGCGGGCTGTCGTTACAAAGGTGATGTCCATACCCGTGATCTTGTTCACCTTGTCGATGTCAATCTCGGGGAAGATGATCTGCTCCGTCACACCCAGCGTATAGTTACCGCGACCGTCAAACGCTTTTTCATTTACGCCGCGGAAGTCGCGTACGCGGGGCAGTGCAGTGGAGATCAGCCTGTCGAGGAACTCGTACATCTTTGCTCCGCGCAGTGTAACACGGGCGCCGATGGGCATGTTCTTACGCAGTTTGAAGTTGGAGATGTCTTTCTTTGACATGGTCGGAACTGCTTTCTGACCAGAGATCTGTGTAAGTTCCTCCACGGCAATATCCACCAGCTTCTTATCATTCACGGCACCATTCACTCCACGGTTAATGCAGATCTTTTCCAGTTTCGGTACCTGCATTACCGAAGAATAGTTAAAGCGTTTCATCAAAGCAGGTACAACATCTTTTTTGTACCTGTCCGCCAGGCGCGGACTATATTTTGTTGTGCTCATCTTATTTTGATTTTGTGATTCGTGCATCCGGCCCCTTCAGTGTGGCAGGTATCCGGAGCGCTCAATCAGCAATTATATCTTTTCTTCCGATTTTTTGGATATTCTCACCAGCTTGCCGTTTTCGCGGGTGCGCTTAACGCGGGTGGGTTCACCTTTCTTGGCATCCCAAAGCATAACATTGGAAATATGAATGGCAGCTTCCTTGCGGATGATACCACCACGGGTATTGCGCGCAGAAGGTTTGGTGTGCCGTTTTACAATGTTCACCCCTTCTACCAGCACGCGTGCTTCGTCAGGATATACCTCCAGCACTTTGCGCGGCTTTTTGGTGTCCTTGTCTTCACCGGCAATGACTACCACCGTATCGCCTTTCTTAATATTAAACTTTGGTTTAAATCTGTTGCTCATTGTTATATACGTTTTCTCTTTAAGAGAATGTTTATTTTGATAGTGAGTGGTGTTTTGCTTACAACACTTCAGGCGCCAGGGAAATGATCTTCATATACCCTTTATCGCGCAGCTCACGGGCAACGGGTCCGAAAATACGGGTACCTCTCGGTTCGTCGGCCTGGTTCAACAATACCACAGCATTGTCATCGAAGCGGATATAAGAACCGTCTTTACGGCGCAGCTTGTTCTTGGTGCGAACAATAACAGCTTTGGTAACAGTTCCTTTTTTGATACCGCCTGCAGGGATGGCGTCTTTTACAGTTACTACAATCTTGTCGCCGATTTTGGCATAATCCTGCCCGCTATTTCCCAGCACACGGATGCACAATACTTCTTTTGCACCACTGTTATCAGCCACATTCAATCTGCTTTCTTGCTGAATCATTGTATTAAGTTTTAAAAGGCCTTATCCTGGTTCCTCCTCCGTGTACCGGAATCGGCAGGACTTTAGTAACAATTTTTTTCTGCTATAGTTAAGCCGTTCCTGCTTATCACACGGTTTCCCTCAGCGCACAGCTTATCTATTCCCCCTCCGGGGATGATGGGTTATTTCGCTTTTTCCAATACTTCCACCAGGCGCCAGCGTTTGGTTTTGCTCAGCGGCCGCGTTTCCATGATCCTCACCACATCGCCTACGGTGCATTCATTCTTCTCATCATGCGCATGGAACTTGGTAGTCTTTTTTACGAACTTACCATAGATAGGGTGCTTTACCCTTCTTTCCACGGAAACGGTAATCGTTTTGTTCATCCTGTTACTGGTGACCAAACCGATCCTGGTTTTACGCAAATTTCTTTCAGCCATTTTATTAATTTGATAATTGTGATGACAATGTGCTAATTGGCTAATTAGCTGATTAAGCCAGCTGCCTGCTTCTCAACTCTGTTTTCAACCGGGCAATATCCTTGCGGAGACTGCGGATGCTCATGGGATTCTCCAGTGGAGAAATGGCATGGGCAAATTCCAGCTTCTTAAGGCGCATTTCATCTTCACGGATCCGCGCTTTCAGATCTTCTTCACTCAGGTCCTTCAGGCTCTTTATGAAATCAATTCTCTTTGACATATCTATTCAGATTTGAAATTTATTTACGCCACGAAGTCATGACGCACAATAAATTTGGTTTTGATCGGCAGTTTCTGAGCAGCCAGCGCCAGTGCATGTCTGGCAACTGTTTCCGGCACGCCATCACATTCAAACAGGATACGGCCCGGTTCTACTACAGCAGCCCAGAATTCAGGATTACCTTTACCCTTACCCATTCTCACTTCCAGTGGTTTGCGGGTAATGGGCTTGTCGGGGAAAATGCGGATCCATACATTCCCTTCACGCTTCATGGCGCGGGTCATAGCCTGGCGTGCCGCTTCAATCTGGCGGTTGGTCAGCCATACCGGCTCTACTGCCTTCAGGGCAAAAGAACCAAAAGCAATGGTAGTTCCGCGCTTGGCCTCTTTGCGTATCCTTCCCTTCTGCGCTTTCCTGTGTTTTGATCTCTTTGGCTGTAACATATCTTAAATTGAAAATTTGAAAGTTAATGTACTGATCTGCCGTGCCTCCTTCACTCATCATGAACCCGGCG
>Ga0182792_1002634_pt1 | contig 12418 bp, 9 predicted proteins | sample Passage237B_FD_130497 | JGI IMG/M metagenome (GOLD analysis project Ga0182792, IMG submission 130497) | Cellulose adapted compost microbial communities from Newby Island Compost Facility, Milpitas, CA, USA - Passage2 37B (version 2) (version 2) ...
GGCCGCCGGAGAGCTGGTGCGGCTTGCGCTTGGCCAGCTTGCCCAGCTGCACCAGTTCCAGCATCTCCTCCACCCGCTTGCGGATGGCGTCCTTGGCCATGCCGTCCTGCTTGAGGCCGAAGGCGATGTTCTGCTCCACGGTCATGTGCGGGAACAGCGCATAGGACTGGAACATCATGTTGATCGGCCGCTCGTAGGGCGGCAGGTCGTCCATGACCTGGCCGTCGAGCACGATCCGGCCCTTGGTCGGCCGCTCGAATCCGGCCAGGCAGCGCAGCAGGGTGGACTTGCCGCTGCCCGAGCCGCCCAGCAGGGCGAAGATCTCGCCCTTGCGGATGTCCAGGCTGACGTCGTCGACGGCCACGAACCCGTCGAACTCCTTGCGCACGCCCTCGATGCGCAGGTAGCGGGCCGGGTCGGTGGCTTCGGCGGTGGTGGTGTTTCCGCGTTCGTTGCTGGCCGCCATGGGTACTCCAGTTGGCAGGTGGGGATGGACGGGCCGCGGGCGGCCCGCCCCTGCATTGCCGTGCAGACTAGCGGCCTGTCTTCAGTTCGGTCCAGAGCCGGGTGTACAGGCGGTCGACCTCCGGCGGGATGATCGCCAGGGTGAACAGCTTGGCGGCCACCTCCGGCGGCGGGTAGATGGTGGGATCGTTGCGGATCTCCTCGTCCACCATCGGCAGCGAGGCCGGCACCGGGTTGGGGTAACTGACGTAGTTGCTGTTGGCCGCCGCCACCTCCGGACGCAGCAGGTAGTCGATGAAGGCGTAGGCATTGTCCACGTTCTGCGCATCCTTGGGGATGGCGAGCATGTCAACGAACAGCGGGGCGCCCTCCTTGGGGATGGCGTAGGCCACCTTCACGCCGTTGCCGGCCTCCTCGGCGCGGTCGCGGGCCTGGAGGATGTCGCCGGACCAGCCCACCACCAGGCAGGCGTTGCCATTGGCCAGCGCGTCGATGTACTGGCTGGAGTGGAAGGCCTGGATGTAGGGACGGATGGTCTTGAGCAGCTCGGCGCCCTTCTGGATCACCGCCGGGTCGGTGCTGTTGGGATCCTCGCCCAGGTAGTTGAGCGCGGCCGGGACCATCTCGGTCGGGGTGTCGAGCACCATCACCCCGCAGTGCTTGAGCCTGGCGAGGTTCTCCGGCTTGAACACGATCTCCCAGCTGTTGGCGATCTCGGTGCTGCCGAAGGCCTCGGTGACCTTGTCGACGTTGTAGCCGATGCCGGTGGTGCCCCACAGGTAGGGGATGCCGTGCTTGTTCTCCGGGTCCTGGACGGCGATCTGCTCCATCAGCTTGGGATCGAGCCCGGAGTAGTTCTTCAGGCGCGACCTGTCGATCGGCTGGAACACCCCGGCCTGGATCTGGCGGCCGAGGAACTGCAGCGACGGCACCACCACGTCGAAGCCCGAACCGCCGGCCAGCAGCTTGGCCTCCAGCACCTCGTTGCTGTCGAACACGCCGTAGGTGACCTTCAGCCCGCTTTCCTTCTCGAAATTGGGTACCAGGTCCTCGGCGATGTAATCGGACCAGTTGTACACATGCAGGACCTTCGAGCCGCCCTGCCCCGCGGCCGCGCCCTGCTCCTGATCCACCTGGCCACAACCGGCCAGCAGGCCCAGCGCGACCATTCCTGACAGCAACTTCGGTTTCCACGCACTCATCGCTACTTCCCCTTTCGCCCCTGGCGGGCAGTTCGGTGATGTACGACGCCGCCGGTTGGGCGGCGCTTCCGGGTTCCCCTCCCCAGACTTCCGACCTCGATGCTGTTGCGTCCTGGCGGTGTGGCGTGTCCTGTTGTACTGCGAGTCCTCTGCGGTGGTTGTCTTCAGGTGGTGCCCCGCCCGCCTCGCGGCGGGCGGGGATATCGTGCCGGCTCAGCGGCCGGTCTTGATCTCCTGCCAAAGCCGGGTATAGAGCTTGTCGGTCTCCGGCATGTTGATCGAGTAGGTGAACATCTTCGCGGCCACGTCCTCCGGCGGATAGATCGTCGGGTCGTTGCGGATGTCCTCGTCCACCAGCTCGGTGGCGGGCAGCACCGGGTTGGCGTACTGGATGTAGTTGGTGTTGTTGGCCGCCACCTGCGGTTCAAGCAGGTAGTTGATGAAGGCGTAGGCGTTCTCCGGGTGCTTGGCATCGGCCGGGATGGCCAGCATGTCAAACCACTGCGGCGCGCCCTCCTTCGGGATCGAATAGGCGACGTTCACGCCGTTGCCGGCCTCCTCGGCGCGGTCGCGCGCCTGGATGATGTCGCCCGACCAGCCCACCGCCAGGCAGATGCTGCCGTTGGCCAGCGAGCTGACGTACTGGCTGGAGTGGAAGTTCTGCACGTAGGGGCGGATCGACTTGAGCAGGTCGGCCGCCTTCTGCAGCTTGTCCGGGTCGCCGGTGTGCGGGTCCTCGCCCAGGTAGTGCAGGGCGATGGGGATCATGTCGGCCGGGGTGTCCAGCAGGGTCACGCCGCAGCCCTTCAGCTTGCTGATGTTCTCCGGCTTGAACACGATGTCCCAGCTGTTGGCGATGTCGGTGGAGCCGAAGATCTCGGTGATCTTGTCCACGTTGTAGCCGATGCCGGTGGTGCCCATCATGTAGGGCACGCCGTACTCGTTGCCCGGGTCCTGGGTGGCGATGCGCTCCATCACCTTCGGGTCCAGGTTGGCCAGGTTCGGGATCTTGCTCTTGTCCAGCTTCAGGAACACCCCGGCCTGGATCTGGCGGCCGAAGAAGTTCAGGGTCGGGACCACGATGTCGTAGCCGCTGGAGCCGGCCAGCAGCTTGGTTTCCACGATCTCATCGCTGTCATAGACATCGTAGGTGACGCGGATGCCGGTCTGCTGCTCGAAGTTGGGGATGGTGTCCTCGGCGATGTAGTCCGAGTAGTTGTAGACGTTGAGGACCTTCTCCTCGCCGCCGGCGGCGGCGTCGGAGCCGGCCGCGCCGTCCTGGCTGGTGCCGCCGCAGGCGGCAAGCAGGGTGGCGGCGATGCCCAGGGTCAACAGGCGCAGTTTCATCGGGGGGTTCCTCGGGAGGCGGATAAGTAGGCGCAGGTTAGCGCCGCGCAGCTCACTTGCCCAGTTCCAGCGCGGTCTCGTCCAGGGCCTTCCAGGCCTTGTCGAACAGTTCGTCCACCTGCTCCCGGGTGATGACCAGCGGCGGGGACAGCAGCATGGAGTCGTAGGTGGCCCGCAGGATCAGGCCGTGGCGCAGGGCGATGTCCCGGCACAGGGCGCCGACCTTGCCGCGCTCGTCGAAGAAGGCCCGGCGGGACTTGTCCGGGACCAGCTCCAGGGCGCCCATGAACCCGACGATGCGGGCCTGGCCGACCAGGCGGTGCTCGCCCAGCTCGGCCCAGCGCTGGGCCAGGTAGGGGGCGACCTCCTCGCGGGCGCGCTCGACGATCCGCTCCTCCTGCATGATCCGCAGGTTCTCCAGCGCCACCGCCGCGCACACCGGGTGGCCGGAATAGGTGGCGCCGTGGGCCAGCTCGCCGCCGGCGTCCTTCAGCACCCCGGCCACGCGGTCGTTGAACATGGCCGCGCCCAGCGGGATGTAGCCGGAGGTGATGCCCTTGGCGATGGTCATCACGTCCGGGGTGAAACCGAAGTGCTGGCTGCCGAACCACTGTCCGGTGCGGCCGAAGCCGCAGATCACCTCGTCGGCCACCAGCAGCACGTCGTACTGGCGGCAGATCCGCTCGATTTCCTTCCAGTAGTTCATCGGCGGGATATAGACCCCGATGGCGCCCATGATCGGCTCGCCGATGAAGGCGGCCACCCGCTCCGGCCCCAGTTCCAGGATCTTGGCCTCCAGGCGGCGGGCGGCGACGATGCCGTACTCCTCCTCGGACAGGTCGCCGCCGTCGGCGAACCAGAACGGCGGGTCGATGTGGTGGATGTCCGGGATCGGCAGCCCGCCCTGCCTGTGCATGCCCTTCATCCCGCCCAGGCTGGCGCCGGCCACGGTGGTGCCGTGGTAGCCGTCGTGGCGGCCGATGAAGATGTTCTTCTGCGGCTGGCCCTGCACCGCCCAGAAGTGGCGCACCAGGCGCAGGATGGTGTCGTTGGCCTCCGAGCCGGAGTTGACGAAGAAGGCGTGGTTGAGGTCGGCCGGGGCCAGCTCGGCCAGCTTGGCCGCCAGGCGGATGGTCGGCTCGGTGGTGCACTGGAAGAAGCTGTTGTAGTAGGCCAGCTCGGTCATCTGCCTGGCCGCGGCCTGGCCCAGCTCGGGACGGCCGTAGCCGATGTTCACGCACCACAGGCCGGCGAAGGCGTCCAGCAGCTTGTTGCCCTCCGCATCCCAGACGTAGCAGCCCTCGCCCCGGACCAGCACCCGGGTGCCGCGCGCGGCCAGGGCCGCGTTGTCGTTGAACGGGTGCAGGTGGTGGGCGGCGTCAAGCCGCTGCAGCTGCTGGATGTCGATCTGGCCCATGGTGGCTCCGTGGCGGGGACTTCGGGGACCGGCGCCGGCACGGCGCCGGGGTGGTTCATACGTTGAGCAGGAGGAACTCGCGCTCCCAGGAACTGATGACCCGGAAGAAGGTCTCGTATTCCTTGCGCTTGACCGAGATGTAGGCGCGCACGAAGCGCGGGCCCAGCATCCTGGCCAGCGCCTCGCAGCCCTCCAGCCCGTCCAGCGCCTCGCCCAGCGAGCGCGGCAGGTGGTAGCCCAGTTCCTTGGCGCTCTCGGCGGTGGGCGGGGTCGGCTCGAGCTTCTCGCGGATGCCCAGCAGGCCGCATGCCAGGGTCGCGGCCATGGCCAGGTAGGGGTTGGCGTCGGAGCCGGCGAAGCGGCTCTCCACGCGCTGGTTCTCCGGGGTATCGATCGGCACGCGCAGGCCGCAGGTACGGTTGTCATAGCCCCACAGCACGTTGCTGGGCGAGACCTCGCCAAACATCAGCCGGCGGTAGGAATTGACGTTGGGGGCGAAGAAGGCCATCGCCATCGGCACGTACTTCTGCAGGCCGGCCAGGTAGTTGGCGAACACCGGACTGAACTGCCCCGGCTTCTTGCCGGTGAACACGTTGCGCCCGCGGCTGTCCACCAGGCTCTGGTGGATGTGCATGGCGCTGCCCGGCTCGGTCTCCATCGGCTTGGCCAGGAAGGTGGCGTACACGCCATGGCGCATCGCCGCCTCGCGCATGGTGCGCTTGAACAGGAACACCTGGTCGGCCAGCGACAGCGCGCCGGCGTGGGTGAAGTTGACTTCCAGCTGCGCCGCGCCGGACTCGTGGATCAGGGTGTCCACGTCCAGCTCCATCGCGTCGCAATAGTCGTACATCAGGTCCAGGATCGGGTCGAACTCGTTGACCGCGTCGATCGAATAGGACTGGCGCGCGGTCTCCGGGCGCCCGGAGCGGCCGGCCGGCGGCAGCAGCGGGAAGTCCGGGTCGGTGTTCTTCTGCACCAGGAAGAATTCCAGCTCCGGCGCCACCACCGGCTGCAGCCCTTCCTTGGCGTACTCGGCCAGGACCCGGCGCAGCACGTTGCGCGGGGCCAGCTCGTGCGGCTGGCCGTCCTTGGTGTAGCAGTCGTGGATGATCTGGGCGGTCGGGTCGGTGGCCCAGGGCACCATGCGCACGGTTTCCGGGTCCGGGCGCAGCAGCATGTCCGAGTCCGAGGGCGAGGTCAGCTCGTAATAGTCGTCCGGGTAGTCGCCGGTGACGGTGGTGGCGAAGATGCCCTCGGGCAGGCGGGTGCCGTAGTCGTGGCTGAACTTGTCGGCCGGGATGATCTTGCCGCGGGCGTTGCCGGTGATGTCCGGCACCAGGCATTCGACCTCGGTGATGTGCCGCTCCTTGAGCCAGCGCCGCAGCGAGCTCTCCTGCTGCGCCGGTGTCGCGGTCGGGGGCTTGCGGTTGGTCGGGCGGGTGCTCATGGGAAGGTCCGGGATCAGATGTGGGCGGCCAGCGGCGTGCCCGCCTGTCCGCGCTGGGCGGCGTAGGCGCGGCAGGCCTGGCCGAAGGCACGGAAGATGCCCAGGTAGAAGGGGTTGTCGGCCACCTGCCATTCCGGGTGCCACTGCAGGCCCAGCAGGAAGCCGGGCCCGGTGCCGCGGAAAGCCTCCACCAGCCCGTCCGGGGCGGTGGCCTCCACCACCAGCCCCCCGCCCAGGCGGGCCACGCCCTGGCCGTGCAGGGAGTTGACCCAGGCGCTGTCGGCGCCGGCGATGGAGGCCAGCACCCCGCCGGGGGCCAGGGCCACCGGATGCGAGGGGCCGTACTGCACCTCCAGCGGGTCGTCCAGGTTCTCGCGGTGGTCGGCCAGGCCGGGCACCTCGTGCAGCTTCTGGTGCAGGCTGCCGCCCAGGGCCACGTTCACCTCCTGGAAGCCGCGGCAGATGGCCAGGATCGGCAGGCCCATGGCGATGGCCCGCGGGATCAGGGCCAGGGTGTTGGCATCGCGGGCCGGGTCGTGCAGGTTGCCTTCCCAGCTGGGCTCGGTGCCGTAATGGTGCGGTTCGATGTTGCTGACCGCCCCGGTCAGCAGCAGCCCGTCCAGGCGGCCGAGCCAGTCGTCCAGGGGCAGCGGCGGCTGCAGCGCCGGCAGCAGGACCGGGGTGGCCCCGGCGCCCACGACCACGGCGCGCACGTATTTCTCGCCTGCGGCGAGGAAGGGATGCGGGCCGACCATTTTGCGGTCGGTAGGCAGGCCGACCAGAGGCGGTAAAGCCATACGAGCGGTGTCCGATGGCGTTCCGGCAACTTACCCCGGCCGTTTTATTTTTACAACACAGCCTGCGCCAGCCCGCCTCAATCCCCGAAAAGGTGCCGCGGACCGGCCGGATCCGTTGAGTATTCTTGACGACACAGCCAAGCTGCTACTCTCGACCGGCACCTGTCCTAGGCCCGCCCGATGACCCAGCCCAGCCCCGTTTCCGCGCTGCCGCCCGAGGACCTGCAGACCCTGCAGGCCCTGCCCGGCCACGACCAGGCCCACGTCGACCTGCTGCTGCCCGACTGCAACGGCATCCTGCGCGGCAAGCGGGTGACCGCCGCGACCCTGGAGAAGGTCTATGCCAACGGCGTCTGCCTGCCGATGTCGCTGATCGCCGCCGACATCCTGGGCAATACCGTGGAGGAAACCGGCCTGGGCTATGACATCGGCGACGAGGACCGGATCTGCCGGCCCATCCCCGGCAGCCTCAAGCCCGTGCCCTGGTCGCCGCGCCCGGCCCTGCAGCTGATGCTGCAGATGGAGGACGGCGCCGACGGCTGGTTCCAGGCCCATCCACGCAAGGTGCTGGAGCGGGTACTGGAGCGCTACCGCGCCGCCGGCATCACCCCGGTGGTGGCGGTGGAACTGGAGTTCTACCTGTTCGACCGCCAGGCCGGCGCCGACGGCCGCCCGCAACCCACCCTCGATCCGGCCAGCGGCCTGCGCAATTCCAGCACCCAGGTCTATTCGATCGACGACCTGGACGCGAACGCGGCCTTCATCGAGGCCGTCTCCCGCGCCTGCCAGGCCCAGGGCATCCCCGCCGACACCGCGGTGGCCGAGTACGCCCCCGGCCAGTTCGAGATCAACCTCAAGCACCGCGCCGACGCGGTGGCCGCCTGCGACGACGCGGTCCTGCTCAAGCGGGTGATCAAGGCCGTCGCCGCCCAGCAGGGCGCGCTGGCCAGCTTCATGGCCAAGCCGCTGCACGGCCAGGCCGGCAGCGGCCTGCACCTGCACGTGAGCCTGCTCGACGCCCAGGGCAACAACCTGCTGGCCTGCACCCCGCAGGCCCCGGCCGATGCCCTGCGCCACGCCATCGGCGGGCTGCAGGCCAGCGCCACCGACAACCTGCTGCTGTTCGCCCCGCACGCCAACAGCTACCGCCGGTTCGTGGCCAACGCCTTCGTCCCGCTCAACGACAGCTGGGGCTTCAACAACCGCACCGTGGCCATGCGCGTGCCGCACAGCGACCCGGCCAACACCCGGATCGAGCACCGCATCGCCGGCGCCGACGCCAATCCCTACCTGGTCGCCGCGGCGGTGCTGGCCGGCATGTTCGATGGCCTGGAACGGCGCCTGGACCCCGGCCCGCCGGTGGTGGGCAACGCCTATGAGCAGTTCGAGGTCCGGCGTCCACACTGGCGCCAGGCGATCGAGGATTTCCTCGGCAGCGGGTTCGCCGCCCGCTGGTACGGCGAGGACTTCCGCCACATCTACGGCCAGCAGAAGCTGCGCGAGATGCACGATTACGCCGCCCTGGTCCCGGACCTGGACTACCAGTGGTACCTGCGCAGCGTCTGACAGCATGGCCGAGACCGACAACTACCCCGCCTCCTGGTACGCCGCCAGCGCCACGCCCCTGCCCCTGCAGCCGCAGCTGGAGGGCGAGGTCGCCGATGCGGACGTGTGCATCCTCGGCGCCGGCTACACCGGCCTGAGCGCCGCGCTGGAGCTGGCCGAGGCAGGCTACCGGGTGGTGGTGCTGGAGGCGCGCCGGGTCGGCTGGGGCGCCTCGGGCCGCAACGGCGGCCAGGCCATCGTCGGCTATGGCTGCGAGCAGTCCACCCTGGAGAACCTGCTCGGGCATGACGCGGCGCGCAAGCTGTTCGACCTCTCGCGCGAGGGCATGGACCTGCTGCGCCAGCGCATCGCCCGCCATGGCATCGCCTGCGACTGGCGCGACGGCCACGCCCACGTGCCGATCAAGCCGCGCCAGGAGCGCGCCCTGCGCGAGAGCCTGGTGGAAATGGCCCAGCGCTACGACTACCCGCTGCAGTGGTGGGACCGCGAGCAGCTGCGCGGCCAGCTGGCCTCCGACCGCTACCTGGGCGCGCTCTACGACCCGTTGTCCGGCCACCTGCATCCGCTGGAGTACTGCCTGGGCCTGGCCCGGGCCGCGCTCGCGGCCGGGGTGCGGATCTACGAACGCTCCCCGGTGCTGGAACTGGTGCGCGGCCCCCGTCCGCGCCTGCGCACCGCCCACGGCCAGGTCCAGGCCGACTTCGCCGTGATCGCCGGCAATGCCTGGCTGCGCGGGATCGCCCCGGAACTGGAATCGCGGGTGATGCCGGTGGGCACCTACATCGCCGCCACCGCGCCCCTGGGCGAGGAAGGCGCGCGCGCCCTGATCCGCAACGACATGGCCGTGGCCGACGTGAACTGGGCGCTGGACTACTTCCGCCTGTCCCGCGACCACCGCCTGCTGTTCGGCGGCCGCGCCAGCTACTCCAGCCTGCCGCCGCCCAACCTGCGTGGGGTGATGCGCCGGCGCATCCGCCACGTGTTCCCGCAGCTGGCCGGGGTGCCGATCGAGTACCTGTGGGGCGGCTACGTGGACATCTCCATGAACCGTGGCCCGCACTGGGGCCGGCTCACCCCCAACATCTATTTCGCCCAGGGCTTCTCCGGGCACGGGGTGGCCAGCACCGGCCTGGCCGGCAAGCTGATCGCCGAGGCCATCGCCGGCCAGTCGCAGCGCCTGGACCTGTTCGCGCGGATCCCGCACGCCCCCTTCCCCGGCGGCCGCCTGCTGCGCACCCCGCTGCTGGTGCTGGCCATGGCCTGGTACAAGCTGCGCGACCACCTGTGGTGAGGGGCGGACGGCAGATGACGCCGCCCCGGGGCCGCATTTCGATCTAAAGTCGGTCCGCCCCCGGCCGCTACAGGATTGACAGACCGTGCCGGGTGCTTGGCCGCTCATGCAAGTCCTGCCTCCCATCAGCCAGCCAAATGCGCTGCCGCAGCGGGTGCTGCTGGTGGAGAATTCACGCGCCTACACCCTGGCGGTGGCCCAGGCCATCGAGCAGCAGCTGGAGCTGCCGGTCACCGTGGCCTCGACCCTGGCCGAGGCGCGCCAGGCCCTGGACCGCCATGACGACTGGTTCCTGGTCCTGACCGGCCTGGTCCTGGCCGATGGCGACCGCGACACCGTGGTCGACTGCTTCCTGCGCCGGGCCCTGCCCACGGTGGTGGTCACCGGCGTGTTCGACGAGGACCTGCGCGAGCGCATGCTGCGCCGGCAGATCATCGACTTCGTGCTCAAGAACGCCGCCGACAGCCTGGACTACATCGTCTGGCTGGTGCAGCGGCTGGAGCGCAACCGGCGGATCTCTGCCCTGGTGGTGGACGATTCCACCACCCAGCGCATGCACGCGGCCCTGCTGCTGGAGATGTACGGCTACCGGGTGGTCCAGGCCGACAACGGCGAGGCCGCGCTCAAGGCGCTGGAGGAGGACCCGACCATCCGCCTGGCGGTGGTGGACCAGGAAATGCCGGGGATGCAGGGCATCGAGCTGACCCGGCGCCTGCGCGCCCTGCGCCCGCGCGACCGGGTGGCGGTGATCGGCGTGTCCGGGCGCGACGACCCGGGCCTGGTGGCGCGCTTCCTCAAGAACGGCGCCAACGACTTCCTGCGCAAGCCCTATACCCGCGAGGAGTTCTTCTGCCGGGTCTCGCAGAACGTGGACCAGCTGGAGCTGATCGGCAGCCTGCAGGACCTGGCCACCCGCGACTTCCTCACCGGCCTGCCCAACCGCCGCCACTTCCTCGAGCAGGCCGAGCAGATGGTGCCGCGCATGCTCAACGTGCGCCTGCCGGTGGCCGCGGCCATGCTCGACGTGGACCACTTCAAGCACATCAACGACAGCTGGGGCCACGAGACCGGCGACCATGCCCTGCGCGCCCTGGCCCAGGCCATGTCCGCCCACGCCCGCCACCAGGACCTGGTCGCGCGCTTCGGCGGCGAGGAGTTCTGCATGCTGGTGCCCGGCCTGGAACCGGACGAGCTGGCGGCCTACTTCGAGGAGCTGCGCAAGCGGGTGGAGGACCTGCGGGTGCCGCTGCGCAATGGCGAGCTGAACATGACCATCAGCATCGGCGTGTGCGCCGCCCAGCCGGGCGACAGCCTGCACCACCTGCTCAACGAGGCCGACCGCCGCCTCTACCTGGCCAAGGCCGGGGGCCGCAACCGGGTGGTCGGCGAGGCGGCGTGACGGCCGTCGCAGACCGGCCTTGATCAGGCTCAATGCGCCTGGCGGGGCGTATTCATAGTCTGGGCACATCCCCCAACGGATGTTGTCCCATGCAAGCTCTGGCCTGGCATTCGCACTACGTCACCGGCCTGCCCCGTATCGACGAAGACCACCGCCGCTTCCTGGAACTGATCAACCGCTTCGACCCGGCCACCGCCGGGGAACTGCCTCCGGCCGCGCTGCTGCGCCGGCTGGACGAGCTGGACGGCTGCATCCGCGCCCATTTCGACTACGAGGAGGCGCTGATGGAGGAAGCCGGCTTCCCCATGGTCGGCGCCCACCGGCAGATGCACGGGGTGTTCTGCCGGCGCCTGGACCAGTTCCGCGAGCGCGCCCGCGGCGGCGAGGACGTGGCGGCGGAACTGCACGCCATGCTCCAGCGCTGGGTGGTGGACCACATCCACAACGACAAGAGCTACTCCGGCCTGGTCTATTCCCACCTGCGCCGGCGCCAGGGCGCCGCCGAGGGCGGCTGGCTGGGCCGGGCCGTGCAGCGCATGATCCACTGAAGTTCCGGCGCCTTGCTCAATCCACCGGCTGGCGCCGCACCAGCAGCAGCGCCAGCAGGGTCAGCAGGGCCATGCCCGACAGATAGGCTCCCACCGAGCCGATGCCGTAGCGCCCGGCCAGCCAGGTCGCCGCGTACGGCGCCGGCGAGGCACCCAGGATCCCGGCCAGGTTGAAGGCCAGCGAGGCCCCGGTGTAGCGCACCGGGGTCGGGAACATCTCGGCCAGGATGGTGCCGCAGGGGCCATAGGTCAGGCCCATCAGGCCCAGGCCGACGCACAGGAACAGCAGCACCTGCCAGGCACTGCCGGCGGCGAACAGCGGCTGGAACAGCAGGCCGAACAGGATGATGCCGACGGTGGCCACGATCATCGCCCGGCGCCGGCCGAAGCGGTCGGCGTACACCGCCGACAGCGGGATGGTGGCGGCAAAGCACAGCACGCCCAGCATCTGCAGCAGCAGGAACTGCTCGCGTCCATAGCCCAGGGCCGAGGTGCCCCAGCTCAGGGCGAACACCGTCATCAGGTAGAACAGGACGAAAGTGGCCATCAGCGCCAGGGTGCCGATCACCAGGGTGCCGGCGTGGCGGGTCAGCACGGCCTTCATCGGAAGCCGCTCGCGCTCCTCCCGCTCCAGGGTCCGGCGGAAGGCGGGGGTCTCGGTGATCTGCAGCCGCACCCACAGCCCCAGCAGCACCAGCACCGCGCTGGCGATGAACGGGATGCGCCAGCCCCAGGCCAGGAACTGGCCGTCCTCGAGGAAGTGGGTCAGGACCAGGAAGATCCCGGTCGAGCACAGGAAGCCCAGCGGCGCGCCCAGCTGCGGGAACATGCCGTACCAGGCGCGCTTGCCCGGCGGCGCATTCTCGGTGGCCAGCAGCACCGCCCCGCCCCATTCCCCGCCCAGGCCCAGGCCCTGGCCGAAGCGGCACAGCGCCAGCA
>Ga0182792_1002636_pt1 | contig 12416 bp, 10 predicted proteins | sample Passage237B_FD_130497 | JGI IMG/M metagenome (GOLD analysis project Ga0182792, IMG submission 130497) | Cellulose adapted compost microbial communities from Newby Island Compost Facility, Milpitas, CA, USA - Passage2 37B (version 2) (version 2) ...
ACGTCAATCGAATCGGCCTGGATTAGCGGAGATCGCGCCCGAAAATCGGGCGCGCTGCTGCGCTGCCGGCCCATCTGGCTTTTTGCCGGCGGGCTTGGCACATTCGCGCCCAATCAGGAGAGCCGCATATGACGCAGACGAATGGACCGGTCGGGCTGAAGCCGTGGGCTGAGGTGGCGCCGCTGCTGGTGGACGTGGCGATGGGGCGGAAGCCCGCCGATCTGGTTGTCCGCAACGGCCGCTGGGTGAACGTGCATTCGGGCGAGATCATTCCGGGCACGGATATCGCCATCGTCGAGGGCCGCTTCGCCTATTGCGGGCCGGACGCGAGCCACGCGATCGGAGAGCGCACCGAGGTGGTCGATGCGGCCGGGCGCTATCTCGTGCCCGGCCTGTGCGACGGCCACATGCATGTCGAGAGCGGCATGGTGACGGTCACCGAGTTCTGCCGCGCCGTCATTCCGCACGGCACGACCTCGATGTTCATCGACCCGCACGAGATCGCCAATGTGCTGGGGTTGGCGGGAGTGCGGCTGATGCACGACGAGGCCGCCGCCATGCCGATCAACGTCTACGTGCAGATGCCCTCCTGCGTGCCGTCGGCGCCGGGGCTGGAACATGCGGGTGCGGAGATCACGCCCGCCGACGTGGCGGAGGCCATGACCTGGCCGCAGATCATCGGGCTCGGCGAGGTGATGAACTTCCCCGGGGTCGCCGCCAACGAATTGACCATGGTTGGCGCCATCCGCGAGACGGTGAAGGCCGGCAGGACCGTGGGCGGCCACTATGCCTCGCCCGACCTCGGCCTGCCGTTCCACGGCTATGTCGCCGGCGGGCCGGAGGACGACCACGAGGGCACGCGCGCCGAAGACGCGATCGCGCGGGTGCGCCAGGGCATGAAGGCGATGCTGCGGCTGGGCTCGGCCTGGTACGATGTGGCCAGCCAGATCAGGGCGGTGACGGAGGAGGGGCTCGACCCGCGCAATTTCATCCTGTGCACGGACGACAGCCACTCAGGCACTCTCGTCCATGACGGGCACATGGACCGCGTCGTGCGCCACGCGATCGCACAGGGGCTGAAGCCGGTGACGGCGATCCAGATGGCGACGATCAACACCGCCCAGCACTTCCGGCTGGAACGGGAGCTGGGCTCGATCGCGCCCGGCCGCCGCGCCGACTTCCTGATCGTGTCGAACCTCGCCGAGCTCGCGATCGACGAGGTCTATGCGCGCGGCAGGAAGCTTGCGGCCGGCGGCAGGCTCGCGGCCGAGATTCCGGCCTGGAAGTATCCGGAAAGCGCCCGAAACACGGTGAAGCTCGGCAAGGCTCTCGCGGCGCGGGACTTCGACATCGTCGCGCCCAAGGGCGCGAACGAGGTGCGCGCGCGCGTCATTGGCGTCATCGAGAACCAGGCGCCGACCCGGGCGCTCGAGGCGACGCTGCCGGTGAGGGACGGGCTGGTCGACATCGACCGGGCCAACGACGTTTGCCAGATCGCGCTGGTCGAGCGCCACCGCGGCACCGGCGCGGTCGTGAACGGCTTCGTCTCCGGCTTCGGCTACGCCAAGGACTGCGCGATGGCCTCGACCGTGGCCCACGATTCGCACCACATGATCGTGGTCGGCACGAACAAGGAGGACATGGCGACGGCCGCCAACATCCTCGGCGAGGTCGGCGGCGGCGTGGTGATGGTCTCGGGCGGCAAGCAGATCGCGCTGGTCGAAATGCCGATTGCCGGGCTGATGTCTGACGAGCGTGCCGAGACCGTCGCCGAGAAGGCCGCGCAGCTGACGGAAGCGATGCGGCAGATGGGTTGCAAGCTCAACAACGCCTACATGCAGCATTCGCTGCTGGCGCTGGTGGTGATTCCCGAACTGCGCATATCGGATGCCGGCATCATCGACGTGACGAAGTTCGAAAAGGTCGACCTGTTCGTCTGATGACTGTCGGTCTCAGCCGCCGACCGCCACCTTGACCACCGTGCCGGGCGCGGTGACCACCAGTTCCGCGGCCGAGCCGACGGCGCGCCCGAGTCCGCGCGCCAGCAGGCCGATCGCCTCGCTGATGTCCGTGCTCGAGCCCTGGAACGCGTCGGGGTCGTTGAGCTGGGTGCCCAGCAGCCGCACGAGCAGCGGGTGGGTCGCGAACTTGGCATGGTTGAGCCGGTCGCCGGCCTTGAAGGCCGACACGTTGACGACGATCACGCCATAGTCTGCGAGATCCCGCGCATCCGCATATTCGCCGACGCGCGGGTTCGCGCCGGCGATGAAAGACGACAGCCGCAGCGCCTTGTCGTCGCCCGACACGACGACATAGTAGCGCTGCTTCGGCTTGCCGATGCGCAGCATCTGCGACTTGAAGACGTCGATGTCGATGTCGGGCGAGGCAAGCACCACGTCACCGAGCTTGCCGCCGAGGTCGGCATCGCCGGAGATCGCGAGCTGGCGCAGGGCCTCCATCGCAATCCACGTTCCCATCGAATGGGCGACCAGGTCGATGCGGGACGCGCCGTTGCGGGCGAGCACGCGCATCGTCTCCTCGAGCTCCTCGCGGGCTGCGGTGGCGCTGTTGTTGTCGTAGACGTAATCGAGCACCCGGCCCGCGGAAGCCCAGCCGAACAGCACGGCAGTGCCGTTGAAGCCGGCGTCTTCGGCGAGCTGGGCAACGCGGTAGACGGACTCGTCGAAATGGTTGTTGTAGCCGTGCACGAAGACCATCGCCCGACCGCCGGAACGCTTCAAATCGGCGCGCACCGCTTCCGCGAAGCCCGGTGCATCGCGATAGATGCCGACCTCCGTTGCGATCAGGTGGATCCGCGGATCTGGCCGGCCGGAGCGAGGGCGCGCACGCGCCCCGATCTCGCGTCCGGGCGGCACCGAGACATCCGCGTATGCGAAGGAAAGCATCTGCGACCGCGCCGGGCCGAACACCTCGGCCGCTCGCTGGGCGGGCTGTCGCGTCGTCGCGATGTAGACGCGCTGCAGGCGCTCGGTGCGAAATTCACCGGCGCGGGCCGAGTCGGTCAGAATGTCGTGTGCGCCCGGGCCGGCGCAGGCGCCAAGCACAAGGCACAGAAAAAGAACGGCCGCGCCGTTGAGCCGCATGATGCCCCGCTTCGTTGCTCCCCGCGGGCGAGCCATAGCCCTGGACGCGGCGGAAATCCACTGCCTGAAGCTCAGCGGCTCCAGAACACCGGCGTGAAGATCACCAGCACGGCCAGGATCTCCAGCCGGCCGAGCAGCATGGCGAAGGACAGGATCCACTTGGCCGAGTCCGGCACGGCGGCGAAGTTGCCGGCCGGGCCGATCATCGGGCCGAAGCCCGGCCCGACATTGGTGATCGAGGCGAGCGAGCCGGACACGCAGGTGAGCAGGTCGAGGCCGGTCGCCGCGAGTAGCACGGTGAAGACCGCCCACATCACGAAGAAGGCGGCGATGAACAGCACGACGGCGCGCTGCGTGTCGTCGGACACGGGCCGGTCGCCATAGCGGACGGTCGAAACCGTATTCGGATAGACCAGCTTGCGCAGGCCGTTGGCGAGCAGTTCGAACAGGATCAGGAACCGGTAGGCCTTGATGCCGCCGGTGGTCGAGCCGGCACAGCCGCCGAGGAACGTTGCGACGAAGCCGCAGGCGATCGCGAACGGGCCCCAGGCGTTCCAGTCGGTACTGGCGAAGCCCGTCGTGGTGATGATCGAGGTGATGTTGAAGGCAGCGTCCGTTAGCACATTGAAGAAGGGCTCTCCCGTCCGGATGCGCATGTAGATCGCAACCGCCAGCACGAAGGCGAGCAGGTAGCCGGCGAACAGCTTGATCTGGGGATCGGCGAGCGCGTCGAGCCGGCCGCGGGTGAAGAAAATGATGAGGATCGCGAAGGGCAGGGCGCCCAGGAACATGAACACGGTGGCAATCCACAGGATCGCTGGCCGGCTTTCGTAATACGCAAAGGAGGTGTCGTAGTTGGCGAAGCCGCCGGTGGCGACGGTGGTCATCGCATGCGTCACGGCGTCGAACCCACCCATGCCCGCGGCCGCGTAGAGCAGCATGCAGGCAACCGTCAGTGCGCAGTAGATCGCGATCATCCAGTACACGTAGGTGGAGAAGCGGGCGAAGGGCCGCTCGTCGGTGCTGGATGATTCAATGTTGAAATAGGAGACGCTGCCGATGTTGAGGAAGGGCAGCACGAAGATGCCGAAGGCAATGACGCCGAGCCCGCCCATCCAGTTGAGCAGCGCCCGCCACATCAGGATGCCGGGCGGGGCATGATCCAGCCCGGTCAGCACCGTGCCGCCGGTGGCGGTCAGCCCCGACACCGCCTCGAAGAAGGCGTCCGCGATGCCGAGATCGAAGGAGGACATGTAGAGCGGCACGGTGGCGATCATGCAGGTCGTCAGCCAAAGCAGGTTGACCAGCAGGAAGCCGAAGCGCGAGGAGAGCACCGGCGGCCGTCCCTGCGTCGCCATCGCAACCGCCAGGCCCAGGCCGCCTGTGAACAGCGCCGAGAAGCCGAAGACCTGCCAGTCGGGGTTGCCGACATAGAGGTCGACCGCGGCCGGAATCAGCATGGCGAAGGAGAGATAGATCGCAAACACCGAGGCGACGTGGATCGCGGCGCGGACGGCAAGGTATTGCACGAAAAGGCGGCCTCGGTTTTCGCTTGTCTCTGGGTCGGACTCAGAGCCCCCCGGGGGCGGCGAGAGTGGCCTTGCAAGGGCCATTATGCAAGTGTCGTGCGGGCGCAAGTCACTGTCGCGTGGGCGAAGGAGGACGCGATGCCGGTCTACATCATTCTCTTCCGCGGCGTGGGCGGCGCCACCCAGCTGCCGGTGAAACCGTTGCGCGAGAAGCTGACGGAGGCGGGCTTCGGGAACGTCGCGACCTACATCAACAGCGGCAACGCGGTGGTGAAGAGCCGCCTCGGCCGCGAGAGAGTGATTTCGACAATCGCGGCGATCTGCGCGAAGGAGTTTCACTTCCACAAGGAGGTCTACGCGCCAGCGGCCGCCGAATGGCGGGCGCTGATCGACAACAACCCGTTTCCCGAAGCGGTCGCGACGCCGACGTCCCTGCATGCCGCCGTTCTGGCGGGAAAGCCGAAGCTAGAAGCGGTCGAGGCGATCCGGTCCTTTGCCGTGGGCGACGAGCGGATCGAGATCGTCGGCGAGGTTGCCTATCTCCACACGCCGCACGGCTTCGGCCCGTCGAAGATGGCGACCATGTTCGACAAGAAGATCGGCGTGCCGAACACCGCGCGCAACTGGAACACGGTCACGAAACTGATGGCAATGGCCGAAGCGGCCGCATAGGCGCGGCCGCTTTTTTTGCAGCGCAGCATAATTCGTTTGCTTTTCTGCGCGAACAAGCCCATATGAGCCGCACAAGGCGCATGGGCCGGACACATCCGGCTTTTCCATCAGGAACTGGTTGCGTCTCATTCTCCCTCTTCGATCGACGATCAGCAGCAGGGCGAAAAGCCCGCCGGCATGAGGCCGCGCGGCACGACAGCGCAGCCGACGCGGCTTCTGCCGCCCGTCTTGTCGTCCCAACAGAATTGTCCGCGCGGGTTGCGCCCCGTGGCGAAGTTTTGCGGCCGCCACGGCGACCGCGCACGAAAGAGATTAGATTGAACAACGACATCAACGCCGAGACGAATGGCTTCGCCAGCCTCGGCATTTCCGGCGTGCTGCTCAAGGCAACCGAGGCCGCCGGCTTCACCGATCCCAAGCCGATCCAGGTCGAGGCGATCCCGCCGCATCGGGCCGGCCGCGACATACTGGGCGTGGCCCAGACCGGCTCCGGCAAGACGGCGGCGTTCGCCCTGCCGATCCTGTCGAAGATCATCGGGCTCGGCACCCAGCGCAAGCCGAGGACGGCGCGCGCGCTGATCCTCGCACCGACCCGCGAACTGGCTGTCCAGATCGAGGCAACGATCCGGCTTCTGGCGAAGGGTGCGCACATTTCCACGGCATTGGTGCTGGGCGGGGTATCGCGCAGCAGCCAGGTCAGGAAGGTGGCGCCCGGCGTCGACTTTCTCGTCGCGACCCCTGGCCGGTTGACGGACCTCGTGCGCGAGCGTGACGTGGACCTGTGTCAGACCACCTGGCTGGTGCTCGACGAGGCCGACCGCATGCTCGACATGGGCTTCATCAACGACGTGCGCCGCATTGCCAAGGGAACGCACCCTGCGCGGCAGACGGCGCTGTTTTCGGCAACCATGCCGCCTGAGATCGAAGAGCTTGCCCGGGGCCTGCTGCGCGACCCGGTCCGCATCGAGGTGGCGCCACAGGGCACCACCGCGGCCGAGATCGTGCAGAGCGTGGTGATGGCGCGCACGAAGCAGAAGCGGAAGCTGCTTTCCGACATGCTGGGCGATCCGGCCCATGAGCGGGTGATCGTGTTTGCCCGCACCAAGCACGGCGCGGACCGCGTCACCCGCGATCTCGCCCGTGACGGGTTCGAGGCGGCGGTGATCCACGGCAACAAGAGTCAGAACGCCCGCCAGAAGGCCCTCAATGGTTTTCGGGACGGCTCGGTGCGCATTCTGGTCGCGACCGACATCGCGGCGCGCGGCATCGACGTGCCCGGCATCAGCCACGTGATCAATTTCGATCTGCCGGACGAGGCCGAAAGCTACGTGCACCGCATCGGCCGCACGGGACGCAACGGCGCTTCGGGCACGGCGGTGACGCTGTGCGACCCCTCTGAAACTGCCAAGCTCAGGCAGGTGGAGAGGGTGATCCGGATGAAGCTGCCGGTGACGGCGAACCATCTGGCAGAGCCCGACCCGCAACCAGCGAGCCGCGCCGACCGTGCGATCGCCGCAAATGACGACCGGCGCGACGCCGAACATGCGCGACGGCAGGGCAGGGGCCCTGGACGCAGCAAGGCCAAGCAGGGCCAACCGCACCGTTTCGCTGCAACCAAGCAACCGGACCACGGCCGTGGCGTGCCTTACGCCGCGATGCGCGAGAGCGAGCAGGCCAAGGGAAGCCAGGGCGGTGAGACTTCGCGGTTTGCCGTGAACGACGGCAAGGCCGGCGAAAGCCGCCCGGCGAACCGCAAGCGCTTCCGCAACCGCCGCCGCGGCGGCTTCGGTACAAGCCGCGCCGCCTGAACGCAGGTGTCGCATCGCTGATCCAGTCAACGGCCGCGTGATGCGGCCGTTGGTACAATTGCCTTCCCGCAGTCCAGCCATTAGGCCGGACCCGCGCGGCGGGAATTCCGCCCGACAGAAGGACGGAAATCGCCATGGCCGGACTGGCAGCGCTGACGCTCGCCTATGTGATGTCGCAGTTTTACCGGTCGTTCCTGGCCGTTCTGACTCCGGCCCTCATCTCCGAACTCGGCGCCACGAAGGGCGAGCTTTCCAGTGCGTCGGGCGCCTGGTTTGCCGGCTTTGCCATCGCCCAGATCCTGGTCGGCGTGTCGCTCGATCGCTACGGCCCGCGGCTGACGGCGGCGGTCATCCTCGCCCTTTGCGGTGGTGGTGGGGCGCTGCTGTTCGCGCTTGCCACGGCGCCATGGATGATCATCGCGGCAATGGCGCTGATCGGCGTCGGCTGCGCGCCGGTTCTGATGTCGGCGACGTTCATCTTCGCCCACACCTACAGTCCTGCGCGGCTGAGCTTCCTGATTTCCTGGTACATCGGCATCGGCTCGCTGGGCATCGTGGTGGGAGCCTCGCCGCTGGCGGCCGCCGCCGAGGCGCTTGGCTGGCGCGTGGTCCTGCTGCTGCTTGCTGCGGTCACCGTGCTGGTCGCGCTCTGCATCGTCGTGTTCGTGCGCGACCCGCAGGTCGAAAAGCACGAGGACGATGCGGGCGGCCTGTCTGGCTACATGCAGCTCCTGAAGATACGCGAACTGTGGCCGATCATCCCGCTGATCGGACTCAACTATGCGCCGGCTATCGGCATCCGCGGCATGTGGGCAGGCCCGTACCTCGCCGACATCTACGGCGCCGACGCGCTGTTGATCGGCCATGCCACGCTGGTGATTTCGATCGCGACCGTGGCCGGGGCCTTCGTCTACGGTCCGCTCGACAGCTTCTTCGGTACGCGCAAATGGGTCAGCGTGGTGGGCAACGTGCTCTCCGTGCTGGTGCTTGCGTGGCTCGCGCTGCAGCCTGCCGGCGGGCTCTGGCAGGCAACGCTGCTGATGGCCGCGCTGGGACTGCTCGGCAACAGCTTCGGGGTGCTGATGGCGCATGGGCGCGCCTTCATACCGCCCCATCTCACCGGCCGCGGCATCACGCTGCTCAACCTGTTCTCGATCGGGCTCGTCGGGCTGGCGCAGTTCGCCAGCGGCCCGGTGTTCTACGCCGCCAATGGGGAAAGCCTCGAGAGGGGATACTCGGTGCTGTTCGCCTATTTCGGCGTGCTCGTGGTGGTGGCGCTTGTCGCTTACCTCTTCTCGCGCGACGTGCGGCCTGAACGCCCGCGCGACGAGGTCAGCGCGGAAGCGCGCTGACCCAATCGACGATGGCCCGCGCGGCGCCTTCCGTCGCTGATGGCGAGAACGCGTCGCCGGCGATCACGTGCTGACCCGGATCGTCGGCGTTCGTCACTTCGAAAATCTCGGCGGGCGCGCCCCAGTGCGCGGCAAGGCGACGCGTGACCTCCGGCCGGACCGTCCGGTCGCCGTCCGAGATGAGAAAGAGCGCGGGCACCTTCACCCCTTCGACGGGTGAAGCGGCGGCAAGCTCGGTGACGGCGGCCATGGGCAGCGTCGCGCGCGTCGGGTATCGCGTCGTCCAGTAGCGCGCCTGCAATTCGTTGCGCGGCTCGAAGCCGCGCTCGCCGCCGGTCTGCCAGTCGGCCAGCACGCCACCCCAGGGCTTGGTGAGCAGCCACGCGCCTCTGGCCCGCACGCCGAAATTGGGCGAGACGAGCACGAGCGCCTTCACCTTTTCCATGAGCGCCGGCTGGTTGGCGGCGGCCCAGACGGTAATGCCTCCGCCGGTCGAGGTGGCGATGACGACCACTTCCTCGCCGATGGCGCGGCCGATCGCCATCGCCTCGGCGAAATCGTTGATCCAGGCGTTCACCGTGGCCTCGGCCATGGCAGCACCCGTGCGGCCGTGGCCGGCGAGCCGCGTGTAGAACAGGTTGGCGCCGAGGGCCTGCGCGACGAGGTCCGGAACCGGCCGGATTTCGCCCTTCGATGCGGAGAAGCCGTGCACGTAGACGATCGACAGCGGCGTGCGCGCCTTCGAGCCCGGATCGACCCATATGATTTCCCTCTGCAGCCCTTCCCGAATGTCGGAGAAGGGGGCCTCGCGCCGCGCCAGATAGGATTTCGGGTCGTCGCCGATCGCGGACGGATCGAACGTCACCGTGGTGTCGACTGGAACGCGTGGCCCGAGGACGATGAAGAGCACGATGCACGCGATGAGGAGCGCTGCGACGACTGCCCCGGTCCTGCTCATGTCGATTCTCCCCGAGCCGATGGCAAGGAGTAGGCCGGTTGGCGCCGGAAGCGCAACGACCGCCTACACGCCGCGCTCACGAAATCGCCAGCAGAATGTGCCTGGCCGTCGTGAAGTCGTGGTTGGACCGTGTGGGCGGCCGCTTTCTAGCTTCGCGGAGCCGTTGCAATCGAAGCACGGCGAAGCAAGGAGGACATAGCCATGAGATTTCTCGGCACAACCGCGGCGCTGATCGCCTTCTCGACGTTTGCCTACGCCGGCGAGATGGAGGGCACCATCAAGTCCGTCGATCCGGAAAAGAAGATGATCGAGCTCACCGACGGCATGTCGATGATGACGAGCGACAGCGTCATGCTCGGCGACATGAACCTGATGGCGGGCGATCGGGTGTCGATCATGACCGACGAGAACAACATGGTCACCGACATCAAGAAGAAGTAGCTCCGTCGCGAGGCGGCGCCGCGGCGCCGCCTCGACGCACCGCGGACGAATTTCGCGTCCGATCGGGCGGACGGGCAAATTCCGTCCTTGAAAGCCGCCGCCAGCATTTCTACGGTCCCGCCCCAAAACGAAAGGACGGGACATGAATCGCTCCGTGCTCGATGTCATCGGCAACACGCCGCTGATCAGGCTGAAGCGCGCCTCCGAGGAGACGGGCTGCGAAATCTACGGCAAGGCCGAGTTCATGAATCCTGGCCAGTCGGTGAAGGACCGGGCCGGGCTGTTCATCATTCGCGACGCCGAGAAGAAGGGGCTGCTCGAGCCCGGCGGCACGATCGTCGAGGGCACCGCCGGCAACACCGGTATCGGGCTTACGGTGGTCGCCAAGGCACTCGGCTACCGCACGGTGATCGTCATTCCCGACACGCAGAGCCAGGAGAAGAAGGACGCGCTGCGCGTGCTGGGCGCCGAACTCATCGAGGTTCCGGCCGTGGCCTACAAGAACCCCAACAACTACGTGAAGGTGTCGGGCCGGCTCGCCGAGCAACTGGCGCGAACCGAGCCCGGCGGCGCCATATGGGCCAACCAGTTCGACAACGTCGCCAACCGCGACGGCCACATCGTCACCACCGCGCAGGAAATCTGGGAGCAGACCGGCGGTAAGGTCGACGGCTTCGTTTGCGCGGTCGGCACGGGCGGCACGCTGGCCGGTGTCGCGGCCGGCCTGCGCGGGCACAACCCGGACATCAAGATCGGCCTCGCCGACCCGCTCGGGGCTGCCCTCTACAGCTTCTACACCGAGGGGGAACTCAAGGCCGAGGGAAGCTCCATCACCGAAGGCATCGGGCAGGGGCGCATCACCGCCAATCTCGAGGGCTTCCGGCCCGATTTCTCCTACCGGATCCCGGACGAGGAGGCGCTGCCGATCATCTTCGGCCTGGTGCAGGAGGAGGGCATGTGCCTCGGCGGCTCGACCGGCATCAACATCGCCGGCGCGATCCGGCTGGCACGCGACCTCGGCCCTGGCCACACCATCGTGACGATCCTCGCCGATTACGGCACGCGCTACCAGTCGAAGCTCTTCAACCCGGCCTTCCTTCGGAGCAAGAACCTGCCGGTGCCCGACTGGATGGAGCGCAGTCCGCAGATCGACGTGCCGTTCGAACAGGTGGCCTGATGAAGACGGAGGCGCTGTTTCGCGACGACGCCTATCTGCGCAGTACAGACGCCAAGGTGACCGACCTGACTGGCGCAGGCGGCATCGTGCTCGACCGCACCGTCTTCTACGCCACGTCGGGCGGGCAGCCGGGCGACACCGGCTTTCTCGTTCGGCCCGATGGTTCGCGCATCGCGATTGCCGGCACGGTGACCGGCGAGAGCAAGGACGACATCATTCATGTTCCGGCCGAGGGAAGCCCAATGCCGCAGGTCGGCGAGACCGTGCGGCTCGAGATCGACTGGGACCGCCGGCTGAAGCTGATGCGCATGCACACGGCCTGCCATCTGCTCACCGTCGTCTGCCCCTATCCGATCACGGGTGCCGCAGTCGGCGAGGAGGAGAGCCGGGTGGATTTCGACATCCCGGATGCAGGCTACTCCAGGGAGGAGGTGACCGCGCGGCTGATGGAGCTGGTGCGCGGCGACCATCCGGTTTCCTACAGCTGGATCACCGACGAGGAGCTGGCGGCCAATCCCGGGCTGGTGAAGTCGAAGAACGTGCGCCCGCCGTCGGGCACCGGCCGCATCCGGCTCGTCCTCATCGGCGCTGACGGCAGCGTGGACTCCCAGCCCTGCGGGGGCACCCACGTCGCCTCCACAGGCGAGGTTGGCGAGATTCACATCGGCAAGATCGAGAAGAAGGGCCGGGAGAACCGCCGCTTCCGCATCCGCTTCGGCCCGCTGCCGGCCGCCTGAAGCCGGCGTTCAGGGCCCGGCGCCCGGTGCGTGCCGACCGGCTTTTCTTGCGCCGTCAAACATGCAACATCGCAGGCGGCCGGTGGTGCGGTGTAATGCGGTCCCGGAGCGGCAGATGAGCGAAAACAGTTCCTTCTTCGTCACGACCGAGTGGCTTGCCGAGCATCTCAACGACCCCGGCCTTTCGGTGGTGGACGCGTCCTGGTACCTGCCGACACAGCAGCGCAACGGCAAGGCCGAGTACGACGCCGGGCACATTCCGCGAGCCGTCTTCTTCGACCAGGACGTGGTCGTCGAGCCCGGCTCGGCGCTGCCGCACACGCTGCCGTCGCCGCGCGTCTTTTCGACCTTCGCGAGCTCGATGGGCATTTCCGCCGACGACACCATCGTCGTCTATGACGGCCCCGGCCTCTACTCGGCGCCGCGCGTGTGGTGGATGTTCCGGGTCATGGGCGCCCGGAAGGTCTTCCTGCTCGAGGGCGGCATCGATCTCTGGAGGGCGGATGGCCGTCTCGTGACCAGGACGCCGACGAAGATCGCGCCGTCCTACTTCGACGTGGATTTCGACCGCGGCAAGGTGGCCTCGTTCGACGAAATGATGCGCATCGTCGCCGAAGGGTCGGCGCAGGTGGTGGATG
>Ga0182792_1002641_pt1 | contig 12398 bp, 11 predicted proteins | sample Passage237B_FD_130497 | JGI IMG/M metagenome (GOLD analysis project Ga0182792, IMG submission 130497) | Cellulose adapted compost microbial communities from Newby Island Compost Facility, Milpitas, CA, USA - Passage2 37B (version 2) (version 2) ...
ACCCCGCCACCCCGTCGGCACCGGCACCCGAGCGCACCCCGCCACCCCGGAGCCGAGAGGACCCACCATGACCGACACCGCCGATGCCACCGGCACCGACCTCACCACCGACACCACCCTGGCCGAGATCGTGCGCCGCCACCCGGGCTCGCCCCGCATCCTGGAGGCGCACGCCCTCGACTACTGCGGCGGCGGCCGGCGCAGCCTGGCCGAGGCCGCCGGCGCCGCGGGCATCGACCCGGCGGTGGTGCTGGACGACCTCGCCGCCACCGAGCCCGAGCCCGTTCCCGACTGGGACGGCCTCGGCCCCGCCGAGCTGGCCGACCACATCGAGGGCACCCACCACGCCTACCTGCACGCCGAGCTGGGCCGGCTCAGCGCGCTGGCCGCCAAGGTCGCCGGCGTGCACGGCGACCGCCACCCCGAGCTGCACGAGGTCGCCCGGCTCTACGAAGCCCTGCGCGCGGACCTCGAACCGCACCTCCTGAAGGAGGAGCGGGTGCTGTTCCCGATGATCCGGGAGCTTGCCGTCGCCGACGCGCCTCCCTCGTTCCACTGCGGCAGCCTCCGCAACCCCATCTCGGTGATGATGGGCGAGCACGACACCGCGGGGGACCTGCTGGAGCGGCTCCGCGCCGCCACCGGCGGCTACGCGACCCCCGCCGACGGCTGCGCCAGCTACCAGGCGCTCTACGAGGGGCTGGCCCAGGTGGAGGCCGACACCCACCTCCACGTCCACAAGGAGAACAACGTCCTGTTCCCCGCCGTGGTCGCCCTGGAGGACCGCCTCGCCGCCGCGGGCTGAGGCCCCTCAGCCGTCGATGCGGGCGGCGGCCGACCGGAGGGCGGCGACGGCCTCGGCCACGGTGCGAGCCACGATCTCGGCCGGGCTGTCGATCGAGGTCACCAGGTCGAGGCCCTGGCCCGCCCACAGCGGGCGCACGTCGTAGTCGTCGGGAGCCGAGGCCCGGTAGCGGGCGCGGAGCCCGTCGGCGTCGCCGGTCGCGGCCCAGTCGTCGGTGAAGCGGTTGCGGACGACCCGGCCGTCGTGGCCCTCGGGCCAGGCCGGGCCGCGGACCACGTCGTAGGCGTCGGTGCGCACGGTGTCGAACGCGGCGGCGCCCACGAGCGCGGCGGCCTCGGCCGGGTCCGAGTCGGCCAGGGGCGACGCGAGGAACCGGGTGCCCATCGTGACGCCCGCCGCGCCGAGGCCGAGCGCCGCGGCCAGGCCCCGGCCGTCGGTGATGCCACCGGCGGCCGACACCGGGATGGCGCCCACCCGGTCCACCACCGAGGGGAGGAGCGGGAGCGTGCCCACGTCGGGCCGACCGTGGCCGCCGGCGTCCGCGCCCTGGGCCACGATCACGTCCGCGCCCGCCTCCACCGCCCGGGCCACCTCGTCGGGCGACTGCACCCCGCAGAGGAGGAGCGAGCCGGCGGCGTGGATGCGGTCCGCGTAGGGTCGGGGGTCGCCGAAGGAGAGCTGGACGGCCACCGGCGAGGCGTCGAGCGCGAGGTCGAGGGCCTCGGGCCGCTCGTCCAGGGCGAAGGTGATGAAGCCCACGCCGCACCGCGCCCCGCTCGCCGCGATGGCCGCCAGCTCCCCGTCGAGGTGGTCGAGGTCCGGGTAGCCGCCGCCGAGCAGGCCGAGCCCGCCGGCCTCGGACACCGCGATGGCCAGGGCCGCGCACGCGGTGCGGTCCATCGGCGCCAGGAGGATCGGGTGCCGGATGGCGAGCAGGTCGGTGAGCGGCGTGGACAGGCGCGGGTTCTCGGGCATCACCGGCGAACCTATCCCGGGCCCACCGACCGCTCCCCGACCGGCGCGGCGGGGCGGGGCCGCGGGCCGCTCAGTGGCCGGCGAGCTTGAGGCCCACGATGGCCACCACCAGCAGGGCGAGGAAGCCGAGGCGGGCCGGGGTGGCCGGGTCGCCCTGGAACGTGAGGCCCACGAGCGCGGCGCCCACCGCGCCGATGCCCACCCACACCGTGTAGGCGGTGCCGAGCGGGATGGTCTGCTGCGCCTTCGCGAGCAGCAGCATGCTCCCGGCGAGCAGCACGAGGAAGGCGACGGTCGGCAGCGGCTTGGTCAACCCGTCGGTGGCGGGGAGGGTCGAGGCCCACGCGACCTCGAGCAGTCCGGCGACGATCAGCAGCACCCAGGCCATGACGAGCTCCTTGCGAACCCGTCTTTGCACCGGCCGGTACGGGTCACCTCGTCGGCACCCGACCACCGAACCGGCCGGGTCGTGCCAGCGTACCGGGGGCTTGTGCGGGGCGGCCACCTGCGCCAGACTGCACAAGTCGTAACAGAGTGTTACATAACTGTGGAGAGGGGCCGGTGGTGGCCGAACCGACCGACGAGACGAGCCCGGCGGCGATCGAGGCCGCCCGCGAGCGCTACCGCGCCGAGCGCGAGAAGCGGCTGCGGGCCGAGGGCCAGGCCCAGTACCGGGAGCTGCGGGGCGACTACGAGGGCTTCGACGAGGATCCGTGGGTCGAACCCGGCTTCACCCGGGACCCGGTGGTGGAGGACGACCTCGACGCGGTGATCGTCGGCGCCGGCTTCGGCGGCATGCTCACCGCCGTCAAGCTCCGCGAGCGCGGGATCACGAACATCCGCATCGTGGAGAAGGCCGGCGACTTCGGCGGCGTCTGGTACTGGAACCGCTACCCGGGCTGCATGTGCGACGTGGAGTCGCTCATCTACCTGCCGCTCCTGGAGGAGACCGGCTACACGCCCACGATGCGCTACGCCCCGGCCACCGAGATCTTCGAGCACTGCCGCCGCATCGGCCGCACCTACGACCTGTACCCCCGGGCGCTGTTCCAGACCGAGGTCGACACCGCCCGCTGGGACGAGGGCGCCGTCCGGTGGGAGGTCGTGACCACCCGGGGCGATCGCCTGCGGGCCCGCTTCCTCGTGACCGCCGGCGGCATCCTCCACAAGGCCAAGCTCCCCGGCATCGAGGGCATCGAGGACTTCGCCGGCCGGGCGTTCCACACCGCCCGCTGGGACTACGGCTACACCGGCGGCAGCCCGACCGAGCCGATGGACCGCCTGGCGGATCGGCGCGTCGGCATCATCGGCACCGGTGCCACCGCCATCCAGGTCGTCCCCCGCCTGGCCGAGGCGGCGAAGGAGGTCTACGTCTTCCAGCGCACCCCGTCCGCGGTCGGCCCCCGGGACAACGCGCCCATCGAGGCGAACTGGGTGAAGGCCCAGCCGCCCGGCTGGCAGGTCGAGCGCATGCGCAACTTCACCGAGGCCGTGACCGGCGGCCAACCCGCGGTCAACCTCGTGGCCGACGGCGCCACCCGCGTGCTCTGGCACGACACCCAGCAGGAGGCCGACACCCCCGAGGAGGCCGCCCGGCTGGAGGCGCTCGACCTCGCGGTGATGGACGAGCTGCGCCGCCGGGTGGAGCGGATCGTGGAGGACCCCGACACCGCCGAGCGGCTCAAGCCCTGGTACGGCAAGCACTGCAAGCGGGTCACCTACCACGACGAGTACCTCCAGTCGTTCAACCGGCCGAACGTCCACCTGGTGGACACCGCCGGCGCCGGGGTGCGCCGGATGACCGCCGCGGGCCCCGTGGTCGAGGGCCGCGAGTACCCGCTCGACCTGCTGATCTTCGCCTCGGGCTTCGAGGTCACCACCGGCCTCGTCGCCCGCCTCGGCTTCGACCCGGTGGGCCGAGACGGCGCCCGCCTCTCCGAGCGCTGGGCCGACGGCGCCCACACCCTCCACGGCGTGCTCGCCAACGGGTTCCCCAACCTGCTCGTCTGCCACTTCGTGCAGGCCGGCTACGGGCTCAACTACCACCACTACCTCCACGAGCTGACCGAGCACCTCGCCTGGCTGATCGCCACCGCGCGGGACGAGGGCATCGCCGCGCTGGAGCCCACCGTCGAGGCCGAGGAGGCGTGGCTGCACCACCTGTGGGCCGTCGGCCGGGGCTTCGGCCGCTACTCGGCCCGCTGCACCCCCAGCTTCAACAACAGCGAGGGCGAGCGCACGATGGCCGCGGCCCGCAACATCTCCTGGCCCGGCGACCTCCAGCGCTTCGTGGACCACCTCGCGGCCTGGCGCGACGCCGGCGACCTCGACGGCGTGGTCGTGACCCGAGCCGCCGGTCCGTGACGCGGGGCCGCGGTGGATGGGCGACACTGTGACCACCGGCTCGCGCCGGCACTCACCCCGAAGCGATCAAGGACCCACCGATGTCTCCTGCCATGCACTCCGGCCTCCCCGACGACGACGCCCTCAACCTGGCGATGTCCGCCGCGGCCCGCCCGCTCTACGAGGCCGTCGTCGACTTCATCGCCACCGAGGTGCAGCCGATGAGCGTCGAGTTCTTCAAGCTCGGTGAGGGCCGGCAGGACCGCTGGAGCTACGCGCCCGGCCAGCTCGACCTGCTCGACGGGGTGAAGGCGAAGGCCAAGGAGCGGGGCCTCTGGAACTTCTTCCTCCCCAACGCCGAGACCGGCGAGGGCCTCAGCAACCTCGACTACGCCTACATCGCCGCCGAGCTGGGCAAGAACCCGCTGGCGTCGGAGTGCCTCAACTGCTCCGCGCCCGACACCGGCAACATGGAGGTGCTGGAGCGGGTCGGCACCCCCGAGCAGAAGGAGCGGTGGCTGGAACCGCTGCTGGCCGGCGAGATCCGCTCCGCGTTCGCGATGACCGAGCCCGACGTGGCCTCCTCCGACGCGAAGAACATCCACACCCGCGGCGTGCTCGACGGCGACGAGTGGGTCATCACCGGCGAGAAGTACTACATCTCCGGCGCCGGCGACCCCCGCTGCAAGGTCATGATCACGATGGTCATGACCAACCCCGACGGGCCGCCGCACCGCCGCCACTCGCAGATCCTCGTGCCGATGGACGCCCCCGGCGTGGAGATCGTCGGCCCCATGCACGTGTTCGGCCAGGACGACGCCCCGCACGGGCACATGCACCTGCGGTTCAACGACGTGCGGGTCCCGGCGTCCAACATGCTCCTCGGGGAGGGCCGTGGCTTCGAGATCTCCCAGGTGCGCCTCGGCCCCGGCCGCATCCACCACTGCATGCGCTCCATCGGCGCCGCCGAGCGGGCCCTCGAGCTGCTGATCGAGCGGGGCCTCGGCCGCGAGGCGTTCGGCAAGCCCATCGCCCGCCTCGGCAAGAACGTGGAGGTCATCGCCAAGGCCCGCATCGAGATCGAGGCCATGCGCCTCATGGTGCTGCGCGCCGCCAAGGCGATGGACACGATGGGCAACGCCGAGGCCCGGGTGTGGGTGTCCGCCGTGAAGGCCATGGTGCCGATCCGGGTCTGCGAGATCATCGACGAGGCCATCCAGGTGCACGGTGCCACCGGCGTCTCGCAGTGGACCCCGCTCGCCGGCATGTACGCCAGCATCCGCACGCTCCGCCTGGCCGACGGCCCCGACGAGGTGCACTGGCACGTGGTCGGGCGCAACGAGATCGCCCGCTACGAGGCCGACCGCGAGGCCGGGGTCACCGACATCCCCCGCCAGGGCTGACCCGGCCGCCCGGCACCCGCGTGAGCACCCCGAACGAGACGGCTGCCCGCCCCGGCCCCGAGCCGGGCGGGCGGCCGAACGTCATCCTCGTCAACGGTGGGGACCAGCCGGAGCACCTGCCGACCGGCCACGGCGTCGACCTGCCGGATCGGGGCTGAGGGTGCCCGTCCTCCGAGGCGCCCGGCTCGTCACCCCCGGCGGGGTGGTCGACGGCGGCTGGCTCGCGCACGACGGCTTCCGCATCACCGGCCTCGGCGCCGGCTCCCCGCCCGGCGCGGTGCTCGACGGCGAGGTGGTCGAGGTGGTCGACCTCGACGGCTGCTGGGTGCTGCCCGGCTTCGTGGACCTGCACTGCCACGGCGGCGGGGGCCACAGCTTCGTGGGCGGCGACCCCGACCAGGCGGTGCAGGGCGCGGCGTTCCACCGGCGCCACGGCACCACCACCCTGCTGCTCGGCCTCGTGACCGGGCCGCTCGACCGCCTGGCCGACGCGTCGGGCCGCCTCGCCGGGGGGGGGGAGGCCGCCCGCCGCCCCGACGGCTCGCCCGGCGGCATCGCCGGCCTGCACCTGGAGGGCCCGTTCCTCGGCGAGGGCGCGTGCGGGGCGCAGGACCCGCGCTGGATGGTGGACCCCACCCCCGAGGCGGTGGCCCGCCTGGTCGAGGCCGGCCGGGGCACGCTCCGCATGGTGACGCTCGCCCCCGAGCGACCGGGCGCGCTCGACGCCATCGCCACGCTGGCCGAGGCGGGCATCGTCGCCGCCCTCGGCCACACCACCGCCACCTGGGCGCAGGCCCGGGCCGGCATCGACGCCGGCGCCACGGTCGCCACCCACCTCTACAACGCCATGTCGCCGCTGCACCACCGCGAGCCCGGCACGGTCGGCGCGGTGCTCGCGGACCCCCGCATCGCCGCCGAGCTGATCCTCGACGGCCACCACGTGCACGCCGCCGCGGCCACGGTCGCGTTCGACGCCAAGGGCCCCGGCGGGTGCGCGCTCATCACCGATGCCATCGCCGCGGCCGGCGCGGCCGACGGCGAGCTGCGCCTCGGCGACCTCGCGGTCACGGTGCGCGACGGCGCGGCCCGCCTGGCGAGCACCGGTGCGCTGGCCGGCTCCCTGCTCACGATGGACGCGGCCGTGCGGTTCGCGCTCGACGCCGGCCGCCCGATCACCGAGGTGGCGGCGATGGCCTCGACCACCCCGGCCCGCCTCCTCGGCCTGGCGGGCACCCGGGGCAGCCTGGCGGCGGGCAAGCACGCCGACCTCGTGGTGCTCGACGACCGCCACGAGGTCCAGGCCGTCCACACCGCCGACGCCGGCTGATCCGCCGGCGGCGCCGGATCCGGCCGACGGCGTCGGTCGAGCCGGGGTTCGCCGGACCGCCCCGGCCCCGGATGGGCCGGCCGCGGTCAGCGGGTGGGGCGACCGAGCCGGGCGGGGCCGCAGGTCAGCGGGCGGGGCGGCGGGGGCGGCCGCGCAGGACCAGCTCGGGGCGGGGGTGGGCGTCGCAGGCGGGGTCGTCGCAGGGGGCGTCGTGGCCGCAGCAGGCGCCGTTCGTGGCCGGCGGGGCGCCGGCGGCCAGGCGCACCCGGCAGTCGGCCGAGGCCGGCTCCCGGGCGATCAGCTCCCGCACCTGCAACCCCGAGCCGCCCACCAGCCCCTCGGCCAGGCCGAGGTGCAGGGAGCACACGGTGTCGCGGGCCTCGTCGGCCGTGGTCGCGAACGGGCAGCGGTGCAGGACGATCTCGGCCTGCTCGGGGCCGCGGTCGCCGGCGCGGCTCTGCACCACCTCCGGGTCGAAGCCCTGGCGGGCCATGGCGGCCACGAGCGTGTCGAGCGGGTCGCCGGCCGCGGCGGCGACCGCCGCGGCGAGGCGGGAACCGGAGCGGCGACCGACCTCCTCGGCCGAGTCGCCGGAGGTGATGATCTCGGCGAGCAGGCGGCTCAGCTCCTCGTAGGGCCCGGTGTCGTCCCAGCGGCCGGCCGCGGCGGCGTCGACCGCGTACACGTTGCGGGGCCGGCCCGGCCCGGCGGCCGCGGCGCGGGACTCGGTGACGAGGCCGGCGGCCACGAGCTTGGCCAGGTGCTGGCGGATGGCGTTGTGGTTGAGGTCGAACCGCTCGGTCAGGTCACCGACGTCGAGCGGGCGGTCCGCCGCGGCGAGGGTGCGGAAGATGGCGTGGCGCGTAGGATCACCGAGGGCCCGCGCCTCCTGCTGGAGCGTCGATCGGTGCTCGGGTTGCGTGGCCACGGGACCTCCTGGCCGCCCGGTGGGGGATCGTCCACCGATCGACGGCATATTTCTAGTGTATCCTAGAAATACCCGGTAGGGTGGGCGGCGCCACCGGTGACGACCCCAGCAGAGGAGGCCACGTGTCCGAGGTGATCGACCGGCTCGTCGAGCGCGAGTACGCGTTCGGCTTCCACAGCGACATCGAGACCGAGCTCGCGCCCAAGGGGCTCACCGAGGACGTGGTGCGGTTCATCTCGGCCAAGAAGGGCGAGCCCGACTGGCTCCTGGCGTGGCGCCTCGGCGCCCTCGCCCACTTCCGCACGCTCACCGAGCCCACCTGGGCCAACGTGGACCACCCGCCGATCGACTACGACGACATCCACTACTGGGCCGCCCCCAAGCCCAAGGGCCCGGCGCCCAAGAGCCTGGACGAGGTCGACCCCGAGATCCGGGCCACCTTCGACAAGCTCGGCATCTCCCTGGCCGAGCAGGAGCGGCTGTCGGGCGTGGCGGTCGACGCCATCATCGACTCCGTCTCGGTCGTCACCACCTTCAAGGAGAAGCTGGCCGAGGCCGGCGTGATCTTCTGCTCGTTCTCCGAGGCCGTGCAGGAGCACCCCGACCTCGTCCGCCGCCACCTCGGCTCGGTGGTGCCGCCGCGGGACAACTACTTCGCCGCCCTGAACTCGGCGGTCTTCTCCGACGGCTCCTTCTGCTACGTGCCGAAGGGCGTGCGGTGCCCGATGGAGCTGTCCACCTACTTCCGGATCAACGCCGAGCAGACCGGCCAGTTCGAGCGGACCCTCATCGTGGCCGAGGAGGGCGCCACCGTCAGCTACCTGGAGGGCTGCACCGCGCCCAAGCGCGACGAGAACCAGCTCCACGCCGCGGTGGTCGAGCTGGTGGCGCTGGACGACGCCAGCATCAAGTACTCCACCGTCCAGAACTGGTACCCGGGCGACGAGCACGGCGTGGGCGGCATCTACAACTTCGTCACCAAGCGGGGCCGCGCCGGAGCCCGGGCCAAGATCTCCTGGACCCAGGTCGAGACCGGCTCCGCCATCACCTGGAAGTACCCGAGCGTCATCCTCCAGGGCGACGAGTCGGTCGGCGAGTTCTACTCGGTGGCGGTCACCACCGGCCACCAGCAGGCCGACACCGGCACCAAGATGATCCACATCGGCCGCAACACCACGAGCACCATCGTCTCGAAGGGCATCTCGGCCGGCAAGGCCCAGCAGTCCTACCGGGGCCAGGTGAAGATGCTGCGCTCCGCGGTCGGCGCCCGCAACCGCTCCCAGTGCGACTCGCTGCTCATCGGCCCCGAGTGCGGTGCCCACACCTTCCCCTACATCGAGGTGAAGAACGACACCGCCCAGGTGGAGCACGAGGCGTCCACCTCCAAGATCGCCGACGACCAGCTCTTCTACTGCCGCCAGCGCGGCCTGAGCGAGGAGGAGGCCACCTCGATGATCGTCAACGGGTTCTGCCGCGAGGTCTTCGACGAGCTGCCGATGGAGTACGCGGTGGAAGCCCAGGCGCTCATGCGCCTCAGCCTGGAAGGAGCGGTCGGCTGATGCTGCACATCCACGACCTGCACGCGAAGGTCCCCGACGGCAAGACCATCCTGTCCGGCCTGTCGCTCGACATCGGCGCCGGTGAGGTCCACGCCATCATGGGCCCGAACGGCGCCGGCAAGAGCACGCTGTCGAACGTCCTCGCCGGCCGGGACGGCTACGAGGTCACCGGCACCGTCACCCTCGACGGCGTCGACCTGCTCGACCTCGACCCGGAGACCCGCGCGGCGCGGGGCCTGTTCCTCGCCTTCCAGTACCCGGTCGAGATCCCCGGCGTCGGCAACTCGTACTTCCTGCGCACCGCGCTCAACGCCCAGCGCGAGACCCGCGGCGAGGAGCCGGTGAGCGCGGGCGAGTTCATCACGCTCCTCCGCGAGCACCTCGCCGCGCTCGACATGGACCCGTCCTTCCTCGGCCGGGCCGTCAACGAAGGGTTCTCCGGCGGCGAGAAGAAGCGCAACGAGATCCTCCAGATGTCGGTGCTCCGACCCCGCCTCGCCGTGCTGGACGAGACCGACTCCGGCCTCGACATCGACGCCCTCCGCATCGTCGCCTCCGGCATCGAGCGGCTGCGCGGGCCGGACCGGTCGATGCTCGTCATCACCCACTACCCGCGGCTCCTGGAGCTGGTCCGCCCCGACCGCGTGCACGTGCTGGCCGGCGGGCGCATCGTCGCCTCCGGCGACCACACCCTCGCCCACGAGCTGGAGGCCGACGGCTACGCCGGCCTCACCGCGGACCTGGCCCCGGCCGGCGCTTCGACGGGGACGGCGTGAGCCCGGCATCGCTCGTCCTCGACCGCCTCGTCCCCGAGGCCCGCGACGGCCGCCCCGCGCTCGGCCGCGCCTGGCTCGACGCCCACGGGCTGCCCACCGCGAAGGACGAGGCGTGGCGCTACACGCCGGTGGACGACATCGTCGCCGCCCTGCTCCGCAGCCGGCCCGGCCCCGACGTGGGCCGGTCGGTCGAACCGGCCGTGCTCGACGAGCTGGTGGTCGACCTCGGCGGGCCCCGCCTCGTGCACGTCAACGGCACCTACGCCCCGCACCTCTCCCGCACCGACGGCCTCGGCCCCGGGCTGTGGGTCGGCGGCGTCGAGGAGCTTCGGCCCAAGCGCCGCCCCGGCACCGCACCCGCGGACGAGCCCGCCGACGGGTTCCACGCCCTCAACTGGGCCGCGGGCCGAGACGTGGCCGCCGTGCTCGTGGACGCCGACAGCACGCCCACCGACGTGGACCGGCCGCTCCAGATCGTCCACCTCACCGTCGCCGGCGACGACCCCAGCAGCGTGCACCCCCGCACCGTCGTCCGGGTCGGGCCCCGCAGCACGCTGCACGTGGTCGAGACCCACCACGCCACCCACGGCGCCTCGGTCACCAACGCCTCCACCCGCCTCGTCGCCGCCGACGGCGCCACCGTCACCCACCACCGCCTCCTCACCGCCGCCGACGACGCCGTGCACGTGGCCCGCGTCGGCATCTCCCAGCTCGCCGGCTCCACGGTCACCTCGACCGCGCTGAGCATCGGCGGCGCCATCGTCCGCACCGCGGTGGACGCCCGCCTCGCCGGCGAGCACGCCCGCCTCGACGTCTCGGGCCTCTACGCCCCCGTCGACGCGCAGCGCCACGACAACGTCGTCACCGTGGACCACGCCGCCTCGCACGGCACCAGCACCCAGACCTTCCGCGGCATCGTGGACGACACCGCCCGCGGCTCCTTCAGCGGCCACGTGATCGTGCGGCCCGGCACCGTCGGCAACGACGCCCGCCAGTCCAACCCCAACCTCGTCCTCGACCGGCGTGCCCAGGCCGACACCCGGCCCTGGCTGGAGATCTTCGCCGACGACGTCGCCTGCACCCACGGCGCCACCGTCGGCCGCCTGGACGACGACGCCCTGTTCTACCTCCGCAGCCGCGGCATCCCCGCCGAGCGGGCCCGGCAGCTCCTCGTGGAGGCGTTCGCCGGCGCGGTGCTCGACCGGCTGGCGCCGCCCGCGCTGCGCGACCACGTCGCCGCCGTGCTCGCGGCCCGGACCCCGGGAGGCGGCCGTGGCGACTGAGGTCGTGATCCTCCAGCGGGACTGCATGGCCACCACCGTCCCGGCCGGCGAGATGGTGCTGCTCTCCGAGGGCGGCGTGGTCGGCATCGTCCAGCGCCTCGGCGGCAGCGTCACCGTGCGCACCGAGCTGGGCAGCCTGCTCCGCATCGACGGCGCCGACGCGGACGCCCTCGGCCTCGACCCCGTCGAGGCCCCCGGCTCCGGCGGTGCCGACGACGAGCCGTTCAGCATGGACCGCGTCCACGAGGCGCTCCGCCAGGTCTACGATCCCGAGATCCCCGTCAACATCGTGGAGCTGGGCCTCGTCTACCGCTGCGAGGAGAAGGCGGGCCCGCTCGACACCCGCCGCATCGAGATCGACCTCTCCATGACCGCGCCCGGCTGCGGCATGGGCGACGTCCTGCGCGCGGACGCCGCCCGCAGCGTGCTCGCGGTGCCCGGCGTGGACGACGTCGAGGTCGAGCTGGTCTGGGACCCGCCCTGGAGCATCGCCCGCATGTCCGACGAGGCCAAGCTCCAGCTCGGCTTCTACTAGGGCTCGTCGCTCCCGGCTCGCACGGTCACCGTCCGAGCCGGCCGCTCAGCCGGTCGCGTCCGGCCGGCGGGCCGCCGTGCCGTCAGCCCGCGGGCGGGATGGCCCGGGCGATGGCGCCGAGCCAGCGGGCGCTGGGCTTGACCGTGCGCTCGAAGGTGGTGCGGTCCACGGCGACCAGGCCGAAGGTCGGCTCGTAGGAGCCCCACTCGTAGTTGTCGAGCAGGCTCCAGTGCAGGTAGCCGCGCACGTCGACCCCGTCGGCCATCGCCTCGCGCAGCGCGGTGAGCGCCCCGTCCGCGTACGCGATGCGGCGCTCGTCGTCCGCGGTGGCGATCCCGTTCTCGGTGACGAGGATCGGCACGTCGCCCACCACCTCGGCGGTGTGGCGGACGGGCTCGCCCCCCGCCGCCGGCCCGGACTCCCAGCCGGGGAGGGGGCGGGGGGGCTCCGGGTCCTCGCGGGCG
>Ga0182792_1002642_pt1 | contig 12393 bp, 11 predicted proteins | sample Passage237B_FD_130497 | JGI IMG/M metagenome (GOLD analysis project Ga0182792, IMG submission 130497) | Cellulose adapted compost microbial communities from Newby Island Compost Facility, Milpitas, CA, USA - Passage2 37B (version 2) (version 2) ...
AATCGCGCGCCAGGGTCGTTGACATGGCACTGCCGCCCGCTTACATCGGCGGCGGACCTAGCCCAGGTGGCGGAATTGGTAGACGCGCACGGTTCAGGTCCGTGTGCCGCGAGGCGTGGAGGTTCGAGTCCTCTCCTGGGCACCAAGCTTCCTTCAAATGCACGAAATTCCGAGGAGTCAGCGGTCGCATGAATGGCCGCGTGCATTTGTTGCCCACCACCTGCTCAATCTTTCGCCTTGCGGCTCCGGCTGCCCGAAAATAAGGTTCCGGCGAGGAGGCCGGGGCTGCCTCCGAGAACACTCCCGAGAGGCGCAAAATGAAGAAGACCTTGATGACATTGGCCGGTGCGGCCAGCCTGGCGATCGCGATGACCGCCGCTCCCGCGATGGCGCAGCAGAAGACGCTGACGATCTCCTGGTGGGGCTACAACGGCGAAAAGATGGACGCCAACATCATCCAGCCGTTCAAGCAGATTTGCGGCTGCGAGATCGTGTTCGAGACCGGCAACAACGCCGACCGCCTCAACAAGCTCAAGGCGCGCGGCGGCAAGGGCGTGGACGTCATCTACCTCACCGACAGCTATTCGCAGCTCGGCATCGAGGATGGCCTGTTCCAGAAGATCGACCCCTCCAGGCTGCCCAATCTCGAGGGCCTCTACGACCTCGCCAAGGACCCGCAGGGCGGCTACGGCCCCGCCTACACGATCGGACGCATCGGCATGGTCTACGACTCGGCCAAGGTGAACCCGCCGATCACCTCGTGGAACGACATGTGGCGCGAGGATCTGAAGAACTCGATCTCGCTGCCGGGAATCACCACGACCGCCGGCCCGATGATGGTGGTGCTGGCCGGCAAGCATGCCGGCGTCGACGCCTACGAGGACCCGGACGCCGCCTTCGCGGCGATTGAGGAACTCAAGCCGAACGTCGTGAAGAACTACAACACCGGCTCGGAGCTGGTGACGCTGCTTTCGACCGGCGAGATCACCGTATCGGTCGCGCAGGACTTCACGCTCGCCTCGCTGCGCGAGGCGGTGCCCACCATCAAGTGGGCGGAGCTTACGGACGGCGACCTCGCCACGCTGAACACCGTGAACATCCCCGTCGGCGCTGAGAACGTCGATCTCGCCTACCAGTTCATCGACTTCATCCTGTCGACCGAGGTGCAGCAGCGCGAGGCCGAGACCGGCGTCGACGCACCGGTGGCGAAGGCCGTCAAGCTCACGCCCGAGCAGGCGGCGCTGTGGGTCTATGGGCCGGAGATGGTCAACAGCCTGAACCGCGTCGAATACGACAAGATGAACCAGGCGAAGACCGACTGGATCGACCGCTGGAACGAGATTTTCGGCGGCTGACCATGACGCACCGGGCCGCGCCTGACGCAATGTCGCGGACCGTCACAACCTGCCGGGCGGCACTTGCGCCGCCCGTCCATCCCCGGGTTCCGACATGAAGAGCTGGACGCGCTGGGCACTGGCCGCGCCTGCCGCGATCGCCGTCGTGGTTTTCCTCATCATCCCCGTCGCGGGAACGATCCTCACCACCTTTGGCGACCCCAAGGGCGTGTTCGCGCCCTATATCGCGTTCTACAACAGCGGCTTCCGCCGCACGGTGCTTTACCGCACGCTGGAGATCGCGCTGATCACCACAGCGATCTCGCTGCTGCTCGGCTTCGTGGCGGCCTGGGTGGTGGCGCGGGCGCCGGGGCGGATGCGCAGCATCCTCATCATCGCCGCCGTGTTTCCGCTGCTCACCGGCGTCATCATCCGCTCCTTTGCGTGGATGATCATTCTCGGCAAGAACGGCATCCTCAACAATTTCATGCTGTGGATCGGCGCAATCAGCGAGCCATTGCCGATGCTCTACACCGAGGGCGCGGTGATCGTGGCGATGGTCTACCTGTTCACGCCGCTGATGATCCTCACCCTCGTCGGCGTGCTGGAGGGCATACCGGAGGACCTCGTGCAGGCCTCGCTGTCGCTCGGCGCGAGCCCGGCGGCCACCTTCCGGCAGGTGATCTTCCCGCTCGCCGTGCCCGGGCTGATCATCGGCTCGGTGCTGGTCTTCACCGGCTCCTTCACCTCCTATGCCACGCCGCAGATCCTCGGCGGCGAGCGGCAGATGATGATGGGGACCTTCCTCTATCAGCGCGCGATGGTCACCTTCGACTGGGTCGGCGCCTCGACGATCGCCGCGGTGATGATCCTCGTCACCTTCGCCGTGGTGATCGCGATGAGCAGGCTGGCCCGCCGCCTCAACCCGGTGGCGGTCGCATGACCACGCGCACCTCGCCTGTCCTGGTCGCGATCGCGGCCCTCATCTTCCTCTTCCTGGTGGCGCCCCTCGTCATCATCGTCGGCGCGTCTCTCAGCGACACCACCTATCTCGCCTTCCCGCCACGTGGGCTCACGCTGCGCTGGTTCTGGAACATCTTCGAGATCGAGGCCTTCCGCTCGACCGCGATCACCAGCTTCCAGCTCGCCGTGCTCGGCACGACGCTCTCGCTGCTGATCGGCATTCCGGCGGCCTACGCGCTCAACCGCTACCGGGTCGAGCTACCGAAATGGCTGTCCACGGTCTACGTGCTGCCGATCCTGGTGCCGGAGATCGTGTTCGGATTCTCGCTGATGAAGTCGGTCAGCGTCGAGCTCGGCGTGTCGATCTTCCCGTCGCTGCTGATCGGGCATGCCCTGCTCGTGCTGCCCTATTCGGTGCGGGTGGTGAGCGCGAGCCTCGCCTCGTTCGACTTCTCGGTGGAGGAGGCCGCGATCAGCCTCGGCAGCCCGCCGCTCAAGACCTTCTTCACCGTGGTGCTGCCCAACATCCGCTCCGGCGTGATCGCGGCCTTCATCCTCGCCTTCATCACGTCGATCAACGACGTGTCGGTCTCGGTCTTCCTCACCGGGCCCGGCATCTCGACACTGCCGATCCAGCTGCTGGCCTACATGCAGCAGTTCTTCGACCCGACCCTCGCTTCGGTGTCGGTGCTGCTGATGATCGTCACCGTCGCCGTCATGGCGGTGGTGGAGGCCACGCTCGGCCTGACCTTCCTCACCAAATAGATTGCTGCCCGTGACCGTTTCCCTCGAAATCAACTCGATCACCGCACATTACGGCACGACAAGGGTGCTGGAGGACCTGTCGCTCAGGGTGGGGGCGGGCGAACTCGTGTCCCTGCTCGGCGCCTCCGGCTGCGGCAAGACCACCACCTTGCGCCTCGTCGCCGGCTTCCTCGCACCGACTTCGGGCACCATTTCGCTCGGCGGCCGCGATATCACCCGTGTGCCTGCGCACCGGCGCGACATCGGGCTGGTGTTCCAGAACTACGCGCTCTTCCCGCATCTTTCGGTGCGCGACAATGTCGCCTTCGGGCTGAAGCAACGCGGCATGGCCCCGGCCGAGCGCGCGGCCAAGGCGGACGCCATGCTGGAGCGCGTCGGCTTGTCCGCGCTCGCCGAACGCTACCCGTCCGAACTCTCCGGCGGCCAGAAGCAGCGCGTGGCGCTGGCGCGAGCGCTGGTGATCGAGCCGCCGCTGCTCATGTTCGACGAGCCGCTATCCAACCTCGACGCCAAGCTGAGGATCGACATGCGCGTCGAAATCCGCCAGCTGCAGCGGGCCAACGGCACCACCTCGGTCTACGTCACCCACGATCAGGAGGAAGCCTTCTCGATCTCCGACCGTGTGGCGATCATGCATGAGGGCCGGATCATGCAGTTCGACACGCCGGAGGAGCTCTACCAGCGACCTGCCAACGCGTTCGTCGCGCGCTTCGTCGGCTTCGAGAACCTGATTCCGATGAGGGTCGTCGCGCGCAATGGCGACATGGTCACGGCAGAGGCACCGGGCGGTGTCGCGCTCGACTTTTCGCAATCGCGGTTCGGCGCAATCCCGGACGACTTCGTGCTGGCGACGCGCGCCGACGGGCTTGCCGTCACGGCCGACCCGCAGGCGAAGGGCATTCCGGCGACGCTGGGGCTGAGAACCTATCTGGGGCGGGCTTACCAGTACCAGTGCGGGACCGGGGCCGGGCACCTGATCGCCAACGGCAGCCTCGCCACACCGCTTTCAAGCGGCTCGTCCGCGCGGCTCGTTCCGGTTCCGGAACAATGCTGCGTGCTCAAGCCGGAGCGGATATGACCGCCAGCCTCATCACCAACGCCACGCTGCTGACGTGCACGCCGGACATGCCGGTGATCGAGCGCGGCTGGGTTCATGTCGAAGGCGAAACGATCCTTGCCGCGCAAGGCGGGCCGCCGCCCGAGATCGAAGGCGCCGAGGTGATCGACGCGGGCGGCGACATCGTCATGCCGGGCATGGTCAACCCCCACTGCCATATGGCGATGACGCTGTTTCGCGGGCTGGGCGAAGATGTGGACGACCGGCTGTTCCGCTACGTGCTGCCGATGGAGCGCAAGTTCGTCACCCCGCAGATGGTGCGGGTCGGCACCGCGCTCGCCGCGCTCGAGCTGATCGAGAGCGGCGTCACCACAGTCGCCGACATGTACTACTACGAAACGGAGGTCGGCCGCGTGGTCGACCAGGCCGGCATTCGCGGCGTGGTCGGCCAGACGATCGCCGATTTCGACCCGCCCGACCACAAGACGATCGATGCCGGCTTCGCGCTGACCGAGCAGCTGGTCGAGGAGTTTGCGGGGCACCCGCGCGTCACCCCGTCGATCGCGCCGCATGCGCCCTATTCGACCGACGTGCCGGTGATGCGGCGCGTCGCCGACTGGGCCGACAGGCATCCGCACGTGCCCGTGCAGATCCATCTGGCCGAGATGGATTCGGAGCTTGCGTGGTGCGCGAAGCACCACGGCCTGCGCCCGGTCGAAGTCGTCGAGAAGGCCGGCCTGCTGCGCCCCGGCCTGATCTGCGCACATTGCCTGCATGTCAGCGCCTCCGACATCGAGAAGATGGCGCATGCCCGCATCTGCGTTGCCCACAATGCGCGCTCCAACGCCAAGGCCGGGCGCGGCATCGCGCCCGCGGAGGCCATGCGAGCGGCAGGCATTCCGGTCGGGGTCGCGACCGACGGCCCGATGAGTGGCAACACGCTCGACCTGTTCTCGCAGTTCGCCCCGGTCAGCATGTTCCAGAAGCTGCTCGGTCATTCGCGGAAGCCGATGCCGGCGCGCGAGGTGATCCGCATGGCCACGATCGAGGGCGCGCGCGTGCTCGGGCTGGACGGCCGCATCGGCTCGCTGGAACCCGGCAAGCAGGCGGATCTGGTCCGCATCTCGCTCGCAGCGCCGCGCATGCAGCCGGTCTATGACCCCTACGCGACGCTCGTCTTCTGCGCCATGCCGGCCGACGTGCTCGACGTGATGGTCGCCGGCCGCTGGCTGATGCGCGGGCGCGAGGTGCTGACGCTCGAGCGCACGAAGGCGCTGCGCGACGCCCTGCAGATCGCGGCCGAGTTCAAGGCCGAGATGGCGCGGATCGACGCCGGTGGCTGACGCCGTGCCCGCGCCGATCCGCTGCGTCATCGACACCGATCCCGGCATTGACGACGCGGTCGCGATCCTGTTCGCGCTGACTTCCGGCCTGTTCGACGTATGCGGCATCACCACCGTCGCCGGCAATCTCGGGCTTGGCGTGACCACGCGCAATGCCGGCCGCATCCTGGCGCTCGCCGGCCGGCCTGACCTCCCGGTCGTTCCGGGCGCGGAACGGCCCTTGATGCGCGGGGGCATCGAAACAAGCGACGTGCACGGCTCCGATGGCCTCGGCAGCGTGGCATTTCCCGAACCGCAGGCCAGGCCGCTCGCGGCGGATGCGTGCTCCTGGCTGGCGGAGCTATTGACCACGGAACCGGCCGGCAGCATCGATCTGCTCGCGCTCGGGCCGCTCACCAACATCGCTCGGCTGGTGCGCGAGGCGCCGCCGGCCGCCCGGCGCATCCGCCGGCTGATCGCCATGGGCGGTGCGGTCGACGAGCCGGGCAATATCGGCCCGCGGTCGGAGTTCAACTTTGCAAACGATCCAGAGGCGGCGGAAATCGTGCTTGGGGCCGGCCTGCCGATGACGCTGATTCCGCTGGATGCGACCCGCAAGCTGCGCGCCACGCGCGACTGGTGCCGCCTGCTGGAGGCTCGCGGTTCGCCCTCGGCGATCGCCTCCGCCCGGCTGATCGAGGCCTACTTCAACGCGACGGATGGGCGCGAGAGCCGGCCTTTGCACGACCCCTGCGTGATGCTGATGGCGGCGCGGCCCGATCTGTTTGCCTGCGAGTCAATCGCGCTGGAGGTCGACACCAGTGAAGACATCGACGCTGGCGCGCTCAGCCGCGCCGCAACTGGCGCTACGGTACAGGTGGCGATGGGCGTCAGGTCCGACGCCGCGCTGGCGCTGCTCGCCGATGGCCTGGCACGATCGACCGCCTAAGTCGCGCTTTCGGTGCACACACGTTCCGCTGAATTCGATGTTAATTTTGCCTGAACTTTTCGTTGGGTAAAGTTGCCGCGGCCGACCTCGAATTCGGCCAAGCCTTGTTGAGTGGGGAAACATGGCACTGGCGAAAGCGGCGGAGTGCGATACCGATCCGCAACTGGCGGAGCTTTGGAAGGCGATCGGCGAGATTGGCGGCTACGTCCGCAAGCTCAAAGAGCGCATCCGGCTGCTCGAGGCGGTGATCGAGAACTTTCCGGGCGGGATATCGCTGTTCGACAACGATCTGCACATGGTGCTCTGCAACGAGCAGCAGAAGCGGATGCTGGAATATCCCGACGAACTGATGGCCAAGGGCTATCCGTCGCTGGAAGAGCTGTTCCGCTTCAATGCGATGCGCGGCGAATACGGGCCCGGCGACATCGAGATGCACGTCAAGCGGAAGCTGGAACTGGTGCGCAGGCGCGAGCCGCACTGCTACGACCGCACCAGGCCCAACGGCACGATCGTCGAGGTGCGCGGCGTGCCGCTCGAAGGCGGCGGCTTCGTCACCACTTATCTCGACGTCACCGAGCAGCGGCGCAACCAGCAGCTGGTCGCGCACATGGCCCAGCACGACCCGCTGACGGACCTCCCCAACCGCATCCTGTTCCACGACCGGCTGAAGACGGCGCTCGCCCAGGTCAAGCGCGGCGGCATGATGGCCGTGCATTATCTCGACCTCGACAATTTCAAGCCGGTCAATGACAATCTCGGCCATCAGGCGGGTGACGAGCTCTTGGTCGGCATCGCGTCGCGCATGCGCCAGTCGGTGCGCGAGCACGACACGATCGCGCGGCTCGGCGGCGACGAGTTCGCGGTCGTGCAAACGGCGATCCGCAAGCCGCAGGACGCGGCGACGCTCGCCAGCCGGCTGCTGAACGCACTCGCCAAGCCGATGAAGATCGCGGGCCGGGAGGTTCAGGTCAGCCTCAGCATCGGAATCGCGATCGCGCCGGACGACGGGCTCACCTCGGACGACCTGCTGATCAAGGCCGACAGCGCGCTCTACCACAGCAAGTCGCGCGGCAAGGGCTGCTTCAAGTTCTTCCGCGAGGCGGCCTGAGCGGCTCTGCCCCAATCCGGCAGCGTCATTGTCCCTTTCGATACCCCGGCTGGTCGGCTAAGCCGACCCTGCGCCAGCGCATGCCCGAGGCTGCGGCCGGCGGGACGGATCGGCATGGCGACGAGACAGACGAATATGCGCAGCACCGCCCCGCAGAGCGGCGGGCAGGCGATGATCACCATGCTGGGCGTCGCCCAGATCTGCTCCTGGGGTACGCTCTACTACGCCTTCCCGCTGATTGCCGAGGCGATGGGGGCTGAACTCGGCTGGTCGAAGGACCTGCTCTACGGCGCCGCCTCGCTCGGCCTGGCGCTGGCCGGCTTCGCCGGTTATCCCATCGGTGCGGCGATCGACGCCGGGCGCGGACGCATGGTGATGACGGCAAGTTCCGTCGCGGCCGGCATCCTGTTTCTGGCCTGGTCGCAACTGTCGAGCATCTGGGCATTCTACCTCGTCTTCGGCGCGATCGGCTGCCTGCAGGCGGGCACGCTCTACGACCCTGCCTTCGCCGTTGTGGCCCGTCGTTTCGGTCCGCTGAACGCGCGCCGCGCAATTACCCAGCTCACCCTGTGGGGCGGGTTTGCCAGCACCGTCTTCGTACCGCTCATCCAGTGGCTCCTCGACGGCTACGGCTGGCGCGGCGCACTGGTGGTGCTTGGCGCGGTCAACCTGGTACCCTGTGCCTTGCTCTATTTCATGGCGATCGACCCGGCCCGTGATCACGTCGAGCCCCCGCAGCCGGCGCCCGCTACCGGCCGGCGGGAGGAGAGCGCGGTTCGCGAGGCGATGCGCAAGCCGGTGTTCTGGGCACTGGCGCTCGCCTTCGTCGCCTATGCGACGGCTACGTCGGCTCTCACCTTCCATTTCTATCCGCTGCTCATCGAGCGCGGACTCGGGGCGGACACGGTCGTGGCGGTCTTTGCCGTCATCGGCCCGGCGCAGGTTGCCGGCCGCGTCGTCGTCTGGCTGTTCGCGGCAAACGCTTCCGTCGGCCGCATCGGCTCGCTGGTCGTGCTCGCCTTCCCGGTGTCGATCCTCGGTTTCGCGCTCGCGCCGCCCGAATTCCTGCCGCTGGCGCTGACAGCCGCCATCTACGGCGCGGCCAACGGAATGATGACCATCGTGCGCGGGCTTGCCGTACCCGAGATGGTCAGCCGCCGCGCTTACGGCGCGATCAACGGTGCGCTGGCGACGCCGACACGCTTCGTTCAGGCCCTCGCCCCGGTCGCTGCCGCCTGGCTGTGGACGCTGGGCGGCGACTACGACCTCGCCGTGGTGGCGATCTTCATCGCCACCACGTTGCTGACGGTCGGCTTCTGGGCGGCGGCGTTGCTCGCGCGCGGCTCCCCGGTCCGGGATTGAGCGGCCACAAGAGGGTCGCAAGCGGAAAATATTGGCCTACATTCGACCTGATCTGCTATGCCGCAGCCACCGCCGGCCACGGGAGGCGAACAAGAAACGATGAACTGGATAACCAACTACGTCCGCCCCAAGATCAACTCCATGCTCGGGCGCCGCGACATGCCCGAGAACCTCTGGATCAAGGATCCGGAGACGGGCGAGATGGTCTTCCACAAGGATCTGGAACAGAACCAGTGGGTGATCCCCTCCTCGGGGTATCACATGAAGATCGCGGCGCGCGAAAGGCTGCGCCATTTCTTCGACGATGGCGCCTACCAGGTCATCGATTCGCCGAAGGTGGCGGTCGATCCGCTGAAATTCCGCGACGAGAAGCGCTATGTCGACCGGCTGCGCGACGCGCGAACGAAAACCGGCCTCGAGGACGCGGTACTGGCCGCCACTGGCGCCGTCGAGGGACTGGAGATCGTCGCGGCGGTACAGGATTTCGCCTTCATGGGAGGTTCGCTCGGCATGGCCGCCGGCGAGACCATCATCAAGGCATTCGAGGCGGCGATCGAACAGAAGCGGCCGATGGTGCTGTTCGCGGCTTCCGGCGGCGCACGCATGCAGGAAGGCATTCTGTCGTTGATGCAGCTGCCGCGCACGACGGTCGCGGTCGACCGGCTCAAGGAAGCGGGGCTGCCCTACATCGTGGTGCTGACCAATCCGACGACCGGCGGGGGGACGGCCTCCTACGCGATGCTTGGCGACATTCACATCGCCGAGCCGGGCGCGCTGATCGGCTTTGCGGGCCCACGCGTCATCGAGCAGACGATCCGCGAAAAGCTGCCCGAAGGCTTCCAGCGCGCCGAGTACCTGATGGAGCACGGCATGGTCGACATGGTCGTCTCGCGCCTCGAGATGAAGGCAACGATCGCGCGGCTCTTGCGGCTGATGCTGAAGAAGCCGGCAGCCGCCGCGGCGAACGAGGCGGCCATGCTGCCATCGCCCGTCGCAGCCGAGACATCGCAGGAGCAGCCGGCCTGACATCCTGCCTCCCGCCGCGTCGGGGAATTCGAACATGACACTGCTCACCGCCGACCAGGAAATCGAGCGGCTGATGTCCCTTCACCCGAAGGGCTTCGACCTCTCGCTCGACCGTATCCGCCGGCTTTTGGCTCGGCTCGGCAATCCGGAGCGCCGGCTGCCACCGGTGATCCATATCGCCGGCACCAACGGCAAGGGCTCGGCGGCGGCGTTCGCCCGGGCGCTGCTGGAGGCCGGCGGACTTTCCGTCCACGTCCACACCTCGCCGCATCTGGTCAACTGGCAGGAGCGCTATCGGATCGGCGGTCCGGGCGGCGGGCGCCTCGTCTCCGACGCGATGCTGGCGGATGCGGTGCGCCGCGTCGCCGAAGCCAACCGCGCAGAGACCATCACCGTATTCGAAATCCTGACCGCGGTGATGTTCGTGCTGTTCTCGGAGAATCCCGCCGATGCGGCAGTGGTCGAGGTCGGGCTGGGTGGCCGCTTCGACGCGACCAACGTCATCGAGAGGCCGGCGGTCTCCCTCATCATGCCGATTTCGCTCGATCATGAAGCCTATCTCGGAGACAGGGTCGAGCTGATCGCGGCGGAGAAGGCGGGGATCGTCAAGCCGGGCTGCCCGGTCGTCGTCGGTGCGCAGGAGTTCGACGCCGCCCGCGACGTGCTGGTCAAAACCGCCGAGCGGCTCGGCTGCCCGGTCGAGGTCTATGGACAGGATTTCGTCGCCTACGAGGAAAACGGACGGCTGATCTACCAGGACCGGACGGGGTTGCTCGACCTGTCGATGCCGCGGCTCTCCGGCCGCCACCAGATCGCCAATGCGGCGGCGGCGATCGCGGCGGTGCGCGCCGCGGGTTTCGAGGTCGGCCACCGGGCGGCTGACGCTGCCATGACCAATGTCGAGTGGCCCGGCCGGATGCAACGCCTGCCCGCCGGACGGCTCCAGGACCTGGCACCGGCGGGCGCCGAAATCTGGATCGACGGCGGCCACAATCCTGGTGCAGGAACGGTGATCGCCGAGGCGCTGGCGGAACAGGAAGAGCGCAGCCCTCGGCCGCTGTTCATGATTTCGGGAATGATCAACACCAAGGACCAGGCCGGCTACTTCCACGCGTTCGCCGGCATGGTGCGGCATGTCTATACCGTCCCGGTGAACAACAGCGACGCCGGCGTGGCGCCGGCCGAACTCGCGGCCAAGGCCGCGCAGGCTGGCCTGTCGGCCGAGCCGGTGCACTCGGTCGCGAACGCGCTGATGCTCCTGCGCGACACCTGGGACGCGGCCGAGACGCCGCCGCGCATCCTGATTTCCGGCTCGCTCTACCTCGTCGGCGAAGTGCTGGCCGACAACGGTACGCCGCCGACTTAGCGGCCGAAACGAAAAAGCGCGGCGTTTCCGCCGCGCTTCCATCAATTCGCGGTTGTTGCGCTCAAGCGACGGCGCCGTTGATCCAGGCCGACAGCGCGGTCTTCGGCTTGGCGCCGATCGACTGGTCGGCCACTTGACCATCCTTGAACATGACCAGCATCGGGATCGAGCGCACACCGTACTGGGCCGCGAGTTCCGGATTCTCGTCGACGTTCAGCTTGGCGATCTTCACCTTGCCGGCGAGCTCGTTGGAAATCTCGTCCAGCGCCGGTGCGATCATCTTGCACGGTCCGCACCATTCGGCCCAGAAATCCACCACAACCGGCTCCTTCGACTGAAGGACGTCGGAGTGAAAATTGCTCTTGTCTACTGTGACGGTCGCCATGACGGGACTCCTTGCAATGAACTTGCCCCAGATGTGGGGCCGAGGGAGGAAGCGTTCAAGCAAAGCTTTTCTCACGAGCCGGTGAGTCGGGCAAGCGCATGCTCCAGCGCCTCGGCCGGCAGCGGCAGGAGCAGCGGCCGGGCGGGGTAGAGCAGGGCGGCGCGCACCTCGCGGCCCGGATAGAGGGGTGAGAGCAGCGCGCGGTAGATGGCAAGCTGCGCCAGGTGTTCGTCGGGCGCCTCGGCCACCGATTGGGGTACGGCCCGACCCGTCTTGTAGTCGACGATCAGCACCTCGCGGTCGGAGACCGCGAGCCGGTCAATCTTGCCGGAGATGGACCGCGGCCTGCCGGCGACCTCGATCGTGCCCATCACCGCGACCTCGGCACGCGAGCCGGGCGCAAACAGCGGCGCATGTGCTGGATCGGAAAGGATCGCGCTGACCGTCTGCCAGGCGCGCCCGGCCACCGCTTCATCGTGGCCGAGGCTTGCGAGATAGCGCAGAGTGGCAGCCTCCCACTGCTCGGGTGGCAGGTCGGGCAGCACCTGCAGCAAGCGATGGATCGCCGTGCCCCATGCGCGCGCCGGGGAGTCGTCGTCCGGATGGTCGAGCACGGGAGAGCCGCCCGGCGGGGCAAGTTCGCCATCGCCTTCCACCGTCAGCACTGCGCCGGAGGGTTTCAGCGGGCGCGGCAGGGGCGGCAGTGGAGGCAGCGGAGCGCTCAATGCCGCCGGCAAGGATGGTTCCTGCCGATCG
>Ga0182792_1002646_pt1 | contig 12371 bp, 7 predicted proteins | sample Passage237B_FD_130497 | JGI IMG/M metagenome (GOLD analysis project Ga0182792, IMG submission 130497) | Cellulose adapted compost microbial communities from Newby Island Compost Facility, Milpitas, CA, USA - Passage2 37B (version 2) (version 2) ...
AGGCAGTGCGGTCAAATACTTATTTACGAATAGTCTTAAACCTTTAATAGCAACACCGTCATCAATAATCCACACATTAGGAAAACCCATTCTCTGACCCTTGAGAATGGGTTTTTTATTTGAAATTTCTGAGAAATATCCCAAAGACATTTCGTAATGTCTCCGGCATCACCTGGCCACTTTCCTCTTTTTTAACCAATTTTGTCACTCTGATTCCATTAACCCGAACATTCTGACCTTTCATTGAAATTTTATACCAAATTCACGCAGAGGAAAACCCGATTCAGTGAGGTTCTAAACCGCTGGAGGTTAGGGGCCATACTATTTTCAATCCTCTTTGTACATAAGCAGAAGACAGAAGCCCAGGCTTTTGCAAACCATTCCGAAGTCAGGCAGCATAACGGTGTTCCTACTTTGTTTGTAAACGGGAAAGCGGTTCCTCCGTTTGCCTATATGTCCTATCTTGGCAAAGCGGAATACTACGGAGAGATGGCGGAAGCAGGTATCGAAATCTATTGCCTGCCTGCCTATATGGGCGACAGAGGGATCAATTCCCGCTCGGGGATCAAACCTTTCCGACCCAATTTCTGGAAGGGAATCAATGCGTATGACTTTTCGGTCATCCGTGATGAATTCGACGAACTGCTCAAGGTCAGGGAAGATGCGAAAGTGATCATCCGGATTCACCTGGAACCTCCTGTCTGGTGGGAGCAGCAGAATCCCGAAGAACTCTGCCTATTGCCCGATGGCACCCGCCACCGCATCAGTTTTTCCTCCCAAAAATGGCGAGCCGACGCAGGAAAAGCCCTAATCGACTTATTGGAGTGGATCCGTCGGTCGAAGTATAACCAGAACCTGATTGGCATACATGTCGCGGGTGGGATGACAGAAGAATGGTTCTACCATTTCAACGATCATTTTCATGACCTGAGCCAGCCACGCAGGGAGCATTACCGAAACTGGTTACGAAACAGATACCATCATACGGACAGTCTCCGCAAAGCCTGGCGGGACGAGACCATTACCTTTGAAACCGCCCTCCCGGCCGACATCAGCGGACAACATTCCGACAACCTGATCAGACAAAAGGGCGACCATCCCCAACTCGACGACACCTTTGAATTCCATGGTCAGGTAATGGCCCAAAACATCGCCTATTTTACAGGACTGGTAAAAAAAGCCAGTGACAGAAGATTGCTGACCGGGGCCTTTTACGGTTACCACCTGTTTGTACACGATCCACGCTGGGGACACGGCTCCCTATACCAGCTGCTGAACTGTCCCGATCTCGACTACCTGTCAAGTCCGAATGACTATCGGCGCGAAGTGGGCATAGACTGGCTTCCCATGTCCGCTATCCGCTCGGTTCAGCTGCATGGAAAACTTTGGCTGGCAGAAAATGATACCCGGACCGCCCTCACGACGCTTTTAAGGGCACGGGCTCCCCATGTCGTACCGGATCAGGGGGACTGGTACGACAAAGGTGTGTGGCTGGGACCACAGGATTTATCTGTTTCGCGGGAACTTCTCTGGAAGAATGCCGCCCGTATGTTGGCGTATGGTTACGGTGGATGGTGGTTCGACATGTGGGGTGGTTGGTTCAGCGATCCTGAAATGCGGCGGATATTCAGCAAAACCAATGAATTGTACGAAGAAACAATCGGGAAGAGCTCCAACATTCCTGATTACACCCCTGAGGTCGCAGTCATAGTAGATGAAAAACTTGCGTTCCGGGATGGTTCCTACGGACGCATTACGGGTAACCTGCTGGCTAACCGGTACAGCCTGGGCTCATCCGGCACCCCCTTCGACATCTATCTGCGGGAAGATCTGAAGGAACTCTGGAAGAAAAAATACAAGTTCATCTGGTATCTGGGTTGCTATGACCTAACTCCTGAAGAAGAGAAGCTTATCAGTGAGCTTCGTCGGCAAACGCCCGTGTCCCTGCACACAAACCATCATGAGTCGGTTTTATATGAAACCACCCAAATGAAGCAGCGTTTCCCCGACAGAATCAGATGGACACCCGAACAGCTTCGGACAGTATACAACCTGGCAAAAGTTCATATCTTTAGTGAACAGGACGATGTCATATACGCCGGCCGGGGCTGGCTGGCGGTGCATCTTGCGACGGACGGCCGAAGGGAAATAACCCTGCCTTCGGAATGGAAACTCATCCAGGTGAAAGATGGTAAATCTGTTACCACCCGAAAATTATTACTCGAAGGCCGATCTGCCGAAACTTTTCTGTTCCGCATCGAATGAAACTTCACCCTGATAATAGAATATCCTATAACCCGCAAAAATGTTTACCCGCACTTTTAACCTGTTACTCAGTTTCCTGACCCTCGTTCTACACCCTGTTATCGGTCAACAAGGAAGCAGTACACTTATTAAACTGGCCAATTCCCGACTGGAAATCTACTTCACCACCAGGGGTGAACTGGCCGAAATAGTAGCCGATCAGGTGGCGATTGCCTCTGACAACGATTACCAGTCTCATCCGATATGGGAATTATCACTGCTCAGTACCACGGGAGAAACCCTGAAATTAAATCCGGGAGATTTCCAGCAATTTGAAAGCCGGCTGACCAACAGTCAGAATCTTACCATGACCTGGTCTGAATCGCAGTTTCCAGGCATAGTGGTTTCGGCTGAGGTCTCACTTCCATCGGGAGACAGCCTGTCGTACTGGAATTTACAGGTAAAAGGCCTCCGGGGTTATGCTTTGGAAAACATCCGCTACCCCATCATATCCAGCATCACAGCCGACCAAAACTCCCTGCTGGCCCTCCCCAACTGGATGGGTCATCTGGTGAGGAATCCGCTGAAGGTACTGTCGGGAATGTATAACAAGGCCTACAAACTGGTCTATCCGGGAGCGATGTCCATGCAGTTTCTTACCCTGTATACCCCTTCCCGGAAAGGGATTTATCTGGCCTGCAACGACAGTATGGCCTATCAGAAAGACTTCATGCTCAGTCTGAACGACCAGCAGGGACTTGTTTACCAGACAGTGAGTTATCCCGAATATACCTATGAAAAGGACACCTATGCGATACCCTATCAGACCGTCGTGGGTGTGAATAAGGGAGATTGGTTTACCGCCGCAGAAATTTACCGCAAATGGGCGCATCAGCAGGACTGGACCAGGAACAGCCGCCTGAAAAACGGCCATACTCCCGCCTGGCTGGACAGTACCGCCCTATGGGTATGGAATCGGGGCAGGACACAACAGGTTCTCACACCTGCCACGGAACTGCGGGAAAAACTGGGTCTGCCCGTCAGTATGCTGTGGCACTGGTGGCATAGATCTTCCTATGACGACACTTTTCCCGATTACCTCCCGCCCCGCGACGGAGCCGACCGTTTTTCGCGGGAAGTCGCGAAGGCAAAACTCAAAGACGTAAATGCCATTGTATACATGAACCAGCTGCAGTGGGCCCGGTCTACCCCTTCCTGGTCCCGTGAAAATGCCCTGCTGAGTGCTGCCAAAAACCGGGACGGCTCTACGACCGACCACATTTACAACATATTTACAGGCAAATCCCTAACGAATATGTGTATCGCCACGGACACCTGGCGTAAAAAATATACCGGGATTGCCGATACGGTACTCAATCAGTATAAGGTGAGTGGCATTTATATGGATCAGGCTTGTCTGAGCCGCATGTGTTTCGACACCACACATAACCATCCGCTGGGCGGCGGCAACTACTGGATGCGCGGTTCGGCAGAACTGGCGAAACAGGTACGGAATGTAACCTCGCCGGATCAGCAAGGGAAAATTACCCTTTCCGGCGAAGGAGTCGGGGAATCGTGGCTCCCCTATCTGGATGCCTTTCTGGCGCTTCAGGTCAGTATGGAGCGGTACGCGGGTATCGGTGCCGAACCCATTCCCCTGTTTCAGGCTGTATATCACCCCTACGCCGTTGTCTATGGGAATTATTCCTCCCTTCTCAAGCCCCCTTACGACGAAATGTGGCCGGACGAACATCGGCCCGCTGACGCACTGGAATTACTCGACCCTGTCTACAACAAACAGTTTCTGATGGAACAGGCCAGATCTTTCGTGTGGGGAATGCAGCCCATGATGTCCAACTACCGCAGCAGTCTGGAAAACGACCGGGCAAGGGAAATGGAGTTTCTGTACAAGATTACCCGAATCCGAAACCGAAACAAGGCTTATCTGCTCCATGGGGAAATGATGAAAAATCTTAGCCTGGACTACCCGGAGGACAGGATTGCAATTTCCAAACTTTCCATCTATGCAGGGCAGAAGGAAAAGGTAACCCATTTCGAAAAAAACTACCCCACCCTGTACACCTCCGTGTGGCGTTCGGAAAGCGGTTCGCTGGGAGTCGCAATTGCCAACATCGCCGGGGAATACCATCAAATTCCCATGCTACTAAATTTGGCTGACTATGGGATCGAAAATCCTCACGCCACCGTGTATCTGCATACGGCCGACAGCCGACAGAAACTCGCCGAAATTCATGATGGAAAACTGGACCTCAAACTGGAAGTACCAGCCGTCACGGTACGGTTTGTGGAAATCATCCCGGCTAAGTAAATAGTCGGGATAGGGTAATCTCGGGTACAATATTTAGTTTTAATCAACCTATTCCCTGAACTTGAAAAATAGACTTTATTCTCTGATCCTGGTTATACTGGCGGTGAATGCCTTCGCCCAACCCCACCCCGTCAGAAATCCGTCCTCCCCGCTGATGCTGGCCGGGGATTGGGTACCGGATGATACGCATCAGATCGACTTTGACAAATTGCCGCGTATACCGGGCATCCATATGGTCGTCACGGATGTGCGGCACAAGATGGGTGTCAGCCAGCACAACTACCTGGACTACTACGACGGCAGGTACTGGATCATGTGGAGTGACGGTCCGGGCATTGAAGACCGGGTCGGCCAGCGGGTCAAATACGCCACCAGTACCGACGGGATACTCTGGTCAGAGCCACAGTACCTCACACCTGTTCCCCCAGGGGGTGATAATCCCAACCTTTATGGTACCCGCTCAGACAAGGGCTTCCGCTATATTGCCCGCGGTTTCTGGCAGCGAGATGGGGAATTCCTGGCCCTTGCCTCCCTCGATGAGGCTGCCGGGTTTTTCGGCCCCAGTCTGCAGCTGCGTGCCTTCCGGTACGATAAGAAATGGGACAAATGGGAAGATATCGGCGTGGTGCAGGATAATGCCATCAATAATTTCTCCCCCAAAAAGCTACCGACCGGCGAATGGATGATATCCCGCCGGAAACATGATTATACTGAGTCGGGCGTAGAATTTCTTGTCGGCGGGCTGAAGAATATTTCCGACTGGAAATCCTATCCCGTTTTCGGATCCGCGACTGAACTTACGGCGGAAGAGCCCTACTGGTGGGTTTTACCCGACAATAATCTGGTGGCTCTCTTCCGCGACAACAAAGGAAGCGGCTTTCTCTACCGGTCGTTTTCTTCTGACAATGGCCGCACCTGGACTACCCCTGTTCGAACCAATTTCCCCGATGCCCGTTCGAAATTCAGCGGCACGAGGCTCAAGGACGGGCGCTATGTGCTGGTGTCGAATGCCAATCCCCAGAAACGCGACCCGCTCGTCTTGTCGATCAGCGACGACGGTATCGTCTTTAACAAGATGTTCTACCTGGTCGGTGGCCGGCATGTGGATTATCCACACGTTATGGAACATGACGGGCATCTGCTGGTCGCGTTCAATACAGGCAAACAGACCATCGAGGTGATCAAAATCCGGCTTTCCGACCTCAATTCCCTACCCATGGTTTACCCCAAATAACCCTTCCATAATGAACCGCAGATATTTCATAAAACTGGGAACGGTCGGTTCCCTGCTCAGTATTGCTGAACTAACCTCCTGTACGGGCTCGGATAACGCGACTAAGGATACAGATGTTCTCGTCGCAGGTGGTACTCCCGGTGGAATCATGGCTGCTATCGCAGCGGCCAGGGCCGGTGCTAAGGTAACCCTGTTGGAATACCATCATCATATCGGAGGCTTGTCGGCCAGCGGACTAGGCAAAAGCGACATCGAAAATAGGGATGCCATTGCAGGACTTTTCAGAGAATTTACCCGGAACGTACTGAGCTGGTATGTTCAGAAATACGGTTCTGATTCGGAAGAAGTTAAAAAATGCCGGGACGGTTATTACTACGAACCTTCCGTTGCTGAGACCGTATTTAACCAGATGGTTGCAGCCGAACCGAACATAAGTCTACTAACCGGTTACCAGATTGAGAAAGCCACCGCCCGCGCGGGTAAGGTTTCCGAGGTAACCTTCCGGAACAGAAATACAGGACAATCCACTACCTTCAAAGCTCATGCATTTGTAGACGCCACCTACGAAGGAGACCTTTATGCTCTGGCGGGTGCAGCTTACCGTCTGGGTCGGGAAAGCAAGGATGAATTCCAGGAGCCACACGCGGGCAGGATCTTTTTTGACTACAATGACAATGTCTTTCTGGACGGAAGTACCGGTGAAGGCGATAAACGCATTCCTGCCTATACCTATCGCCTGTGCCTGACCGATGATCCGGCCAACAGTTACGTCATGAAAGAGCCGCCATCTGGCTATAATCGGGAAAATTACCTCGCATATTTCAAGGATCTGGAAGAAGGCCGGCTGAGCGGTCCCAAGGTATTCAAGGAAGGGCACGGGTATTACCGGGCTCATTTCGATACGATGGTACGGGTGTTTTCCTTTGCTGAAATTCCCAATCGAAAATACGATGTGAATACCAATCCGCGTCCGCTCGGATTTCCCTTTCCGGAAAAAAACTTCGACTACGTGGAGGCCGACTGGGAACAGCGCGAGAAAGTTTTTCGCCGGCATCGGGAATTGGCCCTGGGCTTACTCTATTTCATCCAGAACGATCCGGAGGTGCCCGAAGCGCATCGGAAACTGGCGAATCAGTATCACCTACCCCTCGATGAATTCACCGATAATGATCACTTTCCCTACCAGCTGTATGTACGGGAAGCCCGTAGATTAAAAGGGGTTTACACCTTAACTGAAAATGATCTCACCCTCAGGGAAGGCGAAGGACGAACTACCATTTTCGAGGATTCGATCATAGCAGGGGAATTCCCTATCGACAGCTTTCCCTGTTCCAAAGAACCTTCCCCCAACCGGAAAGTACTCGAAGGCTATATTGGCATGCTGCCTATCCCGGCCTATCAGTTGCCCTATCGCGTACTCATTCCGGAAACCCTGGACGGTGTTATCGTACCGGTAGCAGCTTCGACCACACACGTAGCATATTCTACCCTGCGTATGGAGCCCATGTGGATGGGAATTGGGCAGGCTGCCGGCACCGCTGCAGCCCTGGCCCTGGCAGAAGGTACCGAACTCCGGAACGTAGACATCATCCAACTGCAAAAAAAATTGCTGGATAACCATCAGATTCTGACTTTTTTCGACGATCTCGACCCCAATAACAAGGCCCATAAGGCTGCGCAATTCTGGGGAACGAAAGGGTTCTTCGATTCCTACGTGGCAGGCCTTCATCAACCGGTTTCCGGGGCACTGGCTGGTAAATGGCTCAAAATCTTCGCGCGCATAGCTCAGATTGCCCAGGTTCCCGCCATCCCGGAGGCGGATAAGGTTAGCAAGGAAGATTTTGTGCGTGTGCTGGAAGATATCATTAATCCGGTCCCGGACGAACAGAGCTGGCTGTATGAAGAGCGAAAGACGGATGATCCCCTTACCCGCGGAGAGATCTGCATGGCACTTTATGCCGCACTTGGGAAGTAAAATCCTGAGGGATAATGCGGGAACTGCTAATGGGTAGATGTGTTCCAATTTTCACGCGGTAGCAGACAACTCGGGGCTCGTTGCAATGAGTTTGACATTCGCATAACATCCTGACATTCTTCCATCTACGAACACAAACAGTTTAGTATGCGTGACCCGTTTCCGGACTGTCAATCGGAAACGGGTCACGCATATGCCATTTTTCACCCTTGAACCGGAGGTACAGACAATTCCCGATCGTATTCCCCTGCGAATCGGTTCAAAGCCGTATACAACCGTATACTTCCGTTTGTAAACGGATAAATGCTGGATAGTCTGCGCTCTGTGATGTAAATTGCTCCCGGGGTTGGGGAGGCCTTTCCCCCAATATACTAAGCGGTAATAATTTCGGGTGGTTTTCAGGAAGACATGACATCAAAGGTCAGACATAGTACCGATCTTACCCTACATATAACATAGGTTCCGAGGGAAATTCGGCACCGACTTTAGGGCTTATTTACCCCCATGATACTCCAAATACCAATATGCCAATGATCGCCGCACGACCTCAGCGCAGTCGGACGGATTTGGCCCATATCTCGCTCCGATAATCTGATTACTTCCAGAAGAACTGCGCACACAGCGTCACGCCGGCTGCCCAAAGCCGTATACAACCGTATACTTCCGTTTGTAAACGGATAAATGCTGGATCGTTCGCGCTCTGTGATGTAAATTGCTCCCGGGGTTGGGGAGGCCTTTCCCCCAATATACTAAGCGGTAATAATCCCGGGTTTTCATACCGGAATGATCAATGGCCGTGATATGCGGGACCTGAATCCGATCGACACTACATTCATCCCGGCGGAAAATGCCTTTGATAGCTCCTGCTGCCACTTTACTGCTCGTATTCCACGATCTCACCACAGGTGTTACCGGCAGCTGACAGGCAAAGAATTTCATTTAATTAGACCGAGCGGGGATAAATTAGTAATTTAGCGGGCTGGTAACCCATCAACTTGCTTCCGCTATGAAACCGCTTCTAAAGATTGTCCACACGCAGAAAGACAGGGCCTATCAGATTTTGCACGTGGATGAGCCCTACTTTTTCCCTTCCTGGCATTTCCACCCGGAGTACGAGATCATGCTGGTGCTGGAAGGTTCGGGAATCCGTTTTGTAGGTGACAGTATGGAAAGATTTGAAGAAGGCGACCTGGTTTTTTACGGGGCCAACATCCCCCATCTCTACCGCAGCGATCCGCCCTATTACAATAAGGATTCCAGCCTGCGCTCCCGCGCCAAGGTAGTATATTTCAAGGAAGATTTTCTGGGTAAAGATTTTTGGGAACTTCCCGAGATGATCTCCATCAAAAAGTTTCTGAGCCAGTCGCGAAAGGGGGTCAAATTCAGTAATCCGGTGAAGGAACAGCTGAAAAGCTACATCCTCGAACTGGATAACCACAAAGACGGCGTAGACAATATCATCGATCTGCTGACCATCCTGAAAATCATGGCCAATACGAAAGACTTCACCTATCTTTCCGGTGACGCCTTTGCCAAATATGCCGATCACGACGACTGCGTGCGCATGAACCGCGTTTACCAATTCATCATGGACAACTACAACCGGAATCCCAGTCTCGATGAAGTCGCGGCAGTCGCCAATATGAGTACTACTGCGTTTTGCCGATACTTTAAAACCCGGACCAACAAAACCTACATTCAGTTTCTCAACGAAATCAAGATAGGTCATGCCTGTAAACTGCTGATTGACCAGAAACTCAGCATCTCCCAGGTATGTTTCGAAACGGGTTTCAATAACTTCCCTCATTTCAACGCCCAGTTTAAACGCATTGTAGGACTCAGTCCCCGGAAATATCAGTACCAGCATATCAGACCCGTGCAGCAGCGGGCAACTGGCTAAAATAATTTATGCAAATGTTAAGAGCCTTTAATTTTACCCGCCCCGCCCTTACTACTTTTGAACCCTGTCAACCTTAACTGCTTACCAAACGACGGACACGTCAGACCGTCCAAATTCTGTTTTACATGGCTCTGTCATTATTCTCACTCGAAGGAAAACGTGCGCTGATCACCGGAGGAGCGCAGGGTATCGGTTTCATCATTGCCAGGGGACTGGCTCAGGCAGGCGCACAGGTAATCCTGAATGCCCGCAACCCGCATAAACTGGAAAACGCCCTCAACCATCTCCGCCAGGAAGGTTTCTCTGCTACAGGGGTTTTGTTTGACATCACGGATGCTAGTGCTGTCAGGGAGGCAGTCTCGTCTATCGAGCAGGGAGGTCCCATCGACATTCTGGTCAACAATGCCGGAATCATACGCCGGGCACCTGCTGAAGACCTCCAGGAGGAAGACTGGGATGCCGTTATCCAGACCGATCTGACGGCTCCCTTTCTGATGTCCAAATATGTGGGAAAAGGTATGATACAGCGTAGACGTGGAAAGATTATTAATATATGTTCACTGATGAGCGAGCTGGGTCGGGATACGGTTTCGGCCTATGCCGCTGCCAAGGGAGGCCTGAAGATGCTCACCCGAAACCTCGCTACCGAATGGGCTGTCCATAATATTCAGGTGAATGGCATCGGCCCTGGCTATATCGCAACTGACATCAACACGGAATACCGCGTGCCCGGAAACCCCTTGAATGATTATATCGTCAGCCGCACGCCCGCAGGCCGCTGGGGCACCCCGGATGACCTGATCGGTGCCGCCGTATTTCTCGCATCCGAAGCTTCCGACTTTGTCAATGGACAGATTCTTTATGTAGATGGCGGCCTGGTTACCTCCTTCGGAAAACCGCCCATACCGCCTACCGGCGAGTAAATACCGAAAGAATTATTATTTTTCCCTAACCGACGGCAATTTCGGGGCTATGATTGCTAATATTCTTTAACTATCTGCAAATACTATTTAAGTTACATGTAACATTCTGCGATAATTTTGTACTATTCATTAGAAGTGAATTGCGTCTGGCCAGCTGGCCCCAGCTTTTAAGAGCCGCGGATAAAGTGAATGGATGAAGTGTTGCCATTACCGGCAATTAACCCGGAGATCTTCGCAAATATGTTGTCAGTTAGCCATTAACCCCTGTTGAGCCTATGATGTAACTAAGTCGAAAGTATAAAAAAAGCAATGGCGCTCGACCCGCCATTGCTCCTGGTAATCCTTTGGTTCCATCCTCCCCAATGGGAGAAAGGAAAGCATTTGTCCGTCATTGACATTTTCGAACAAATACCAATCAAAAATATGAAACACCTTGACTTTTTGCTAACCCCGGTCAAATTATTTTCCGGGGGTGTGATATTACTGGCCCTGCTGTATCCGGGTAGTTCCCCGGCAGTAAGTGTAAATACCGCCAGCTCCATTCCCGTCCACCTATCAGAACCATCTCCTGCCGGCAACGGTCAGACTGACCGAATAAACCCTGCAACTCCTTCCGGAAGCCCGTCAACGTATACCAGCACCGTTAATCGTCCCTCTGAGGGGCTGGAAACCCGCCACGTACGGAATCATTCCGGGAAGGCTTCTCTGTTCCGGGTGGTAAACGGAAAGGTTACGGACGAAAAGGGGGAAGCTCTGCCAGGGGTGAACATTCTTGTAAAAGGTACGCAGCAGGGGACCATCTCTGATTCGGAAGGCAAATACCGTATTGACGTGGACGATGGAAGCGCCGTGCTCATATTCTCCTTCGTTGGATATGTGAGCCAGGAAGTGGAAGTAGGCAACCGGGATGTAGTGGACGTCGCACTGGTGGTCGACGAAAGAGCTCTCGAAGAACTGGTCGTTATCGGCTATGGTAGCCAGAAACGGGCCGACGTAACAGGTTCGATTGCCTCCATTTCTACACAGGCCCTCCGGGAAGTTCCGGTCACCAATGCCCAGCAGATGCTGCAGGGACGGGCTGCCGGCGTGGATGTAGTACATTCGGGTAACCGACCCGGTGACGGCATGACAGTCAGGGTTCGGGGAAGAAGATCTTTCAACGCCGGAAACGATCCCCTGTACGTAGTGGACGGAATACCCATTGCCGGCGGATTCAACGAAATCAACCCCGATGACATCGAAAGCATGGAAGTTCTGAAAGATGCTTCCGCTACGGCTATCTATGGTTCACGGGGCGCCAACGGAGTCATCATCATCACTACCAAAAGAGGCAAGGCCGGTCAGACGCAGGTAAATTACCAAACCTACTTTGGTAAGTCGCGGATCATGCAGTTCGCCGATCTGATGAACGGTGCGGAATTTGCCGAATATAAACGCGAATCGAGAAGGGCCAACATCAACCCGGCAACGGGAAGACCTTTTTACGACGACAGCGACCCTAATGCCGACGTCAATTCCGGTATCTTCGATGCCGTGGAACTGGAGGGACTCGCTACGGGTCGTTCCACCGACTGGCAGCGCCTGCTGATCCATGACGGCAAAGTTCAGAACCATGGCCTGAGTGTCTCGGGAGGTACAGAAAATACCAGTTTCAACATTTCCCTGGGCTATTTTAATGATATAGGCATCATAAAAGGCCAGGATTTTGAACGCTATTCTACCCGGATCAATATCGACCACAAAATCGGAAACCGGTTCAAGGTGGG